>Ga0182743_1000961_pt1 | contig 31011 bp, 28 predicted proteins | sample eDN3rd30CKraftOP_FD_128522 | JGI IMG/M metagenome (GOLD analysis project Ga0182743, IMG submission 128522) | Enriched Organic Plus compost microbial communities from Emeryville, California, USA - eDNA 3rd pass 30_C Kraft OP (version 2) (version 2) ... | reverse complement strand
GAAAACCTGCTACGGCCCGACACAGCCGAAGGCATTCAGGCTTTTCTGGAAAAACGGCCGCCGAACTGGGATTAACCCAGCCCCGCCAGCCAAGGAAAAGTTTCAAGCAGCCAATAGGCAAACGCAGGGAATGCACCAGTCAGCAGCGCGATACCGACCACGACCAGAAGCCCGCCCATAATACGCTCGATCAGCTTCAGATGCGGCTTGATCCGATTCATCAGGCCGATGGCACGGTTGATGAAAATGGCCGAAAGCAGAAAGGGAATGCCCAGCCCTAAAGCATAGATCGCCAGCAGCGCCGTTCCCTTGCCCATCGCCCCGCCGGTCGCGGCCAGGGACAGGATCATGCCAAGCTGCGGTCCGATACAAGGTGTCCAGCCAAAGGCAAAGGCCAGCCCCAGCACATAGGCACCAAGTGCGCTGCCGCCCTGCTCTTTCGCATCAATCCTTGCCTCGGTATCAAGAAAGGGAATGCGCAGGACATGCAGGAAATGCAGGCCAAGCAGGATCACCACCACACCAGCGCCACGCGCCAGCAGGTCCTGCCATTGCAGGAACATCCGCCCAAAGGCCGATGCCGCCATGCCCATCAGCAGGAAAACAGTAGAGAGCCCAAGAACAAAGAACAGCGCCGGCACGACCGCGCTGCGCTCGCCCGATTTTAGCCCGCCAACACCGACCCCGGTCATATAGGCCAGATAAGGCGGCACGATCGGCAGCACGCAGGGCGACAAAAAGGACAGGATACCAGCCAGCAACGCAACCGTCGCGGCAGGCAAGAAGGCAGCATCTGCAAGCTCGATTCCCAACATGCCCGGTACCTTGGCTTATGAAGAGGGCGCGGGAAAGCCCCGCGCCCCTCACGCTTTCGTGGAAAGCTGCGACAGATCAGCCCATCGACCACCAGCCGCGACGCTTGGGCCGGGACGCTTCCTCGACAGCGGGTGCAGGCGCGGGTTCAGGTTTTGCCGTGACAACCTCTTCGACCAGCGCTGGTTCAGGATGGGCCTCGACATCGGTTACCCCGTTTACCGGCTCATCAGCTATCGTGGGCTCCGGCTCGACAGCCTCGACTGGTTCGACAGCAGGCTCTGCCTGATCGACAGTCCCGGCTGGCGCGCCCTCGGCCACGGCCTCTTCCGCAGGCGCGGCGGTGACCGGATCAGCAGAGGCGACAACCTCGGCTGCCTCAGCCTCGGCAGGTTCGTCAGCCTTGCGACGGCGGGCACGAGTGCGGCGACGGGGCTTGGCTTCCTCCTCGGCCTCAGCAACAGGGGCGGGTTCAGCGACCACCTCGGGCTCAGGTTCCGCCACGTCCGGCGCTTCGGCGGTCACCTCTGCCTCGGCCTCATCTTCACCCTCGGCCAAGGCGTCATCAGCCCCGTCCTCACCGTGATGGGCATCACCTTCACCATTGCGGCCACCCCGGCGACGGCGGCGGCGGCGGCGGCGCTTGCCAGCCGCATCGCCATCCCCATTTTCGGCCCGCGCATCATCGACGCGCTCTTCGGTGGCATCCTCTTCGGTTTCCGTTTCCTCGGCGGGCTCTTCGCCGTCGATCTGCGCCATCAGCCGTGCATCGACCGAGACAACAGGCGTCACCACCTCAGGCAGGTTGCGGGTTGCGGTCTTGAATTTCTCAAGCGCGTAATCGGGCGAGATCAGCGTCGGGTCGGCCTCGACCCGCACGGACAGGCCATAACGCGCCTCGATCCCGGCGATATGTTCGCGCTTGGCGTTCATCAGGAAGTTCGCCACAGCGACGGGTGCCTTGACCAGCACTTCGCGCGAACGCTTACGGGTACCCTCTTCCTCAATGGCACGCAGGATGGTCAGCGCCAGACTGTCGTCCGAGCGGATCAGACCGGTGCCATGGCAGTGCGGACAGGGCTGCGTGGTCGATTCCAGCATGCCTGGCCGCAGGCGCTGGCGCGACATCTCAAGCAGACCAAAGCCCGAGATGCGCCCGACCTGAATGCGCGCCCGGTCGGTCTTGAGCCGTTCCTTGAAACGCTTCTCGACCGCAGCGTTGTTCTTACGCTCTTCCATGTCGATGAAGTCGATGACGATCAGACCGGCAAGGTCGCGCAACCGCAGTTGCCGCGCGATTTCCTCGGCAGCCTCAAGGTTCGTCTTGAGCGCGGTTTCCTCGATCGAGCCTTCCTTGGTGGCGCGGCCCGAGTTCACGTCGATGGCGACCAGCGCCTCGGTCACGCCGATGACGATATAGCCACCCGATTTCAGCTGCACGACCGGGTTGAACATGCCAGCCAGATAGCTTTCGACCTGATAGCGCGCATAAAGCGGCATCGGATCGCTGTAATGCTTCACGTTCTTGGCGTGGGACGGCATGATCATCTTCATGAAGTCCTTGGCCGTGCGATAGCCACGCTCGCCCTCGACCAGAACCTCGTCGATCTCTTTGCTATAAAGATCGCGGATCGTGCGCTTGATAAGGTCGCCTTCCTCATAGATCGGGGCGGGCGCGATGGACTTGAAGGTCAGATCACGGATCTGCTCCCACAGGCGCATCAGATATTCATAGTCCCGCCGGATCTCGGTGCGGGTGCGCTGGCTGCCAGCGGTGCGGATGATCAGGCCCGCCCCCTCTGGAACCGCCAGTTCCGAGGCGATTTCCTTAAGCTTCTTGCGGTCGGCAGCATTGGTGATTTTGCGGCTGATCCCGCCACCACGCGCGGTATTCGGCATCAGGACACAATAGCGACCGGCCAGCGACAGATAGGTGGTCAGCGCAGCACCCTTGTTGCCACGCTCTTCCTTGACGACCTGGACCAGCATGATCTGCCGGACCTTGATCACCTCCTGGATCTTATAGCGGCGGGCGCGCGGCTTTTTGGGGGCCCGGATTTCCTCGGCCACGTCCTCTTCGGCGACGGATTCGATACCATCATCCTCATCGCTGTGCTCGGACGCGTTTTCCTCGGCGGGTTCGGCCGTCTCGGCGGGCTCGTCGCCGGCGTCACCGCTCGTCGGCAGTTCTTCGACCAGAACGGTTTCACCCTCCGACGGGTCCAGCACGGTCATGCCGGCGATCTCTTCCGAGACCTGCACAGCATCGCCATTCCCGGTAGCGGCTGGTTTGGCGGATTTGCGGCGACGGCCATTGCGGCGGGGCTTTTCGCCCTCATCAGAGTCGGCTACGGCGGCCTGACGCTCCTCTTCCAGAAGCGCCTGCCGGTCGGCAGCGGGGATCTGGTAATAATCGGGATGGATCTCGGCAAAGGCGAGAAAGCCGTGGCGGTTGCCGCCGTAATCCACAAAGGCCGCCTGCAACGAGGGTTCGACCCGCGTGACCTTGGCCAGATAGATATTGCCGGTTATCTGTCGCTTGTTGACTGTCTCGAAATCAAATTCTTCGACCTTGGTCCCATCGACCACGACAACCCGAGTCTCTTCGGGATGCGTGGCGTCGATCAGCATTTTCTTTGACATGTTTCCGTCTTTCGGACAGCCGGACCAACCCGCCCAAAGGCGGGGGCAAGACCCGGCTGCTGTATGAGGGGACGGCGAAAGCCGCGCGGCCAGCAGCAATCGCGGCGGTCAGGGTTTTCCCCTGCCACCGTTGCCGATCAAGCTGCGCTGCGCGATCCATCGCGTCTGTTTACCTTTCTTGGCCCCTTGCCGCTTGCGCGGCTAAAGGGCGGCGATCACGATTGCCCAGAGGCCCGACAGGGCATGGGCAGATTTTCCCGCGCGGGACACCACCGGCACGTCATACGTGTCGCGGCTGGCTGGCGCGCTGCGAAACTGGCAAGAGGGGGCGTCCGTAAATTGAAGGCGCCCCGCCCTACAGGGGCAAGATAGCGGGGAAGGGCACGCAGATACAATCTGTTTTTGGCCCAGGCCCCGTTTGGCCCCCGAATGGGCGGCGCCCTGCCCTGCTCAGGACAGATCCAGCCGCCCGGACAGCCGGGCCCGCCTAGAGGTAATCGCTGCGGCTCAGCCCGTATTTCGCCATCTTTTCGTTCAGCGTACGACGCGGCAGGCACAGTTCGTCCATGACTGCGGCAATACTGCCCTTGTGACGGCGCATGGTATTGTCGATCAGCATTTTTTCAAAGCTTTCGACATATTCTTTCAGCGGCTTGCCCTCGGTCGTGGTGGCCTGCTGCATATCCTCACCATCCGCCATCAAGAGCGAGGCGATCGACCCCGAGCCACGGCGGTTTTGCAGAACGGCACGCTCAGCGACATTGATAAGCTGACGCACGTTGCCCGGCCATGGAGCCTGCAAAAGCTGCGCCGCCTCTTGCGCGGTGACCTGCGGCGGCTCGCAACCGTACTCCTCGGCAAATTGTTCGGTCATGCGGGTAAAGAGCGCAAGGATATCCTCGCCTCGCGAACGCAACGGCGGCAAGGTGATCTTAAGCGCGGTCAGCCGGTAGAACAGGTCGGGACGCAGCGAATCCTCGGCCCGCCGCCCCTCACCACGCGCATTCGAAATGGCGATGATCCGCGTCTCGGCCGGGGTGCCCTGATCGGCGATAAAGGCCAAAAGCCGGGCCTGCAGCGGGTCCGACAGCGCCTCGATATCTTCAAGGCACAGGGTGCCGCCGCGCGCCTCTTCAACTGCGGGCAGGCCACTTTCAACGGGGCCGAACAGCTTTGCCGCCAGAATCTCGTCATTATAGGCAGCGCAGGAAATCGGCACGAATTTCTTGGACGCGCGCGGCCCCACGGCATGCAGCGCATGAGCAACCAGCGTCTTGCCGGTGCCGGTCTCGCCGTCGATCAGCACATGGCCGTCGGCCTGCCCCAGATCAAGGATATCCTCGCGCAGGCGGTCCATGACCGGGCTGGTGCCGATCAGTTTGGACATGACCTGCTGGCCTTCGGACAGGTCACGGCGCAGGGCACGGTTGTCCAGCGTCATACGACGCGCCTGCGTCGCTTTCTTGACCAGTTCGGTCAGGCGCTCGGGGTTGAAGGGCTTTTCCATGAAGTCCATGGCGCCGATGCGCATCGCCTCAACCGCCATCGGCACATCGCCATGGCCGGTGATGACGATGACCGGCAGACCGGAATCTATATTCATCAGGCGTTTGAGGAAAGCCATTCCGTCCATGCCCGGCATACGGATATCCGAGATCACGACCCCCGGCCAGTCGGCGCCGATCATCTTCAGCGCCTCATCGGCGCTGGCAAAGGTTTCGGTGTCAAAGCCTGACAGCGCCAGCCACTGACTGATCGATTCACGCATGTCGGGTTCGTCATCGACAACGGCTATCTTCAACGTGCGGCTCATGGGCCCTTACCTCATTTTTATCATTCTGCCGCCAGTTGCTGCTTTCCCGGTTGCTGGCCGGGATCGTGCAGCGGCAGCTCTAATTCGAATACGGCGCCGCTTCCCCCTTCGTCCGAGGCGTTATGCGCTGTCAGACGCCCTCCGAAATCAGCGGCAATCCCAGAAGAAATCGCCAGACCCAGCCCGGTTCCCTCTCCGGGCTTTTTTGTGGTAAAAAATGGTTCAAACAGATTTTCCAGATCCGATACACCCGGCCCATTGTCGCGTACGGACAAGAATGCGTGAGAGCCCGAGCTGACGGTGATCTCGATTGCCGGGTCGCGAACGTCCTTGATCGCATCGACGGCGTTGCGCAGCAAGTTGATGATGATCTGCTCAAGCCGGATGCGGTCGCAATAGACCATTACCGGATAACGCGGGATATTGCGCTGCAACCGAATGGTGCGGGAACGCAGCTGCGGCTCCATCATCACCAGCGCGCCGGATAGCGCAACGCGCAAATCGACCGGCTCAAACGCCTCGCCGCCCTTGCGTGCAAAGGATTTCAGCTGGCGCGTGATGGCGCCCATACGCTCGACCAGATCGTCGATCCGCTGAAAGCTAGACAGCGCCTCTTCGGCCCGGCCGCGCTGCAACAACAGGCGCGCGCCAGCCAGATAGGTCTTCATCGCGGCAAGGGGCTGGTTCAGCTCATGGCTGACGCCCGCCGACATCTCGCCCAGGGCGGCCAGTTTGCTTGACTGTTGCACGGTCTGTTCGGCGACGCGCAGCTCGCGTTGCATGCGCTCACGTTCGGCAATCTCGCGGGTCAGCCGCGCGTTCAGCGCCCGCAGATCGGCCGATTCGCGCATCCATGCCGCCGATTCCACCCGCGCCCGACGCGAGAACAGGTAAAAGACCGCCGCCAGCAGGATGGCAAAACCCATGATCACCATAGCCAGCACCGCGTTCACCCGCTCGCGCACCGATTCATAGGTGGTAAAGGCGATCATCTTCCAGCCGCGGAAGGGGATGCGGGTCTCGGCCTGCATCACCGCACGTCCTTTGACATAGGCATCGGCCGGGGGTGCGGCCCAATCCGCCGTGACCTGAAAAGCCCGCGCGATTGCCGAAGGGGCCGAGCGTACCGCCAGCGCCTCGGGCAGTGTCAGCCCGCGCCAGCGCGGCTCAGTGGACAGGATAATCTGCCCCTCACTGTCGGTAACAGCAATCGCGTCCGAGATCCCTGCCCAGGACCGCACCAGCCGGGTCAGATCCGCCCCAACGACCACAACGCCCAGCGTTCGCCCATCAGCAACGACCGTACGGGAGTAAGTGAATTCATAGGCCCCCTGCGGCGAGGATGAGACGGTAAACACCGTATCCTTTGAACGCAGCGCCTCGACAAAGAACGGCTCCTGCACATAATTCGTGCCGATCAGGTTGCGGTCGGTTGAGCCGACCACCCGGCCCGAAGCATCCAGCAGCTTGATCGAAGCAGCGGCGATTTCCTTTTGCGCCGAGATCAGCCGCGCCGAGGTGCCCGAGAAATCATTGCCCGACAGGGCCGAGATCAGCGCAGGGTCGCGCGCCAGCAATAGCGGCACCACCGAGGTACGCTGCAATTCCGACAGAAGGTTGCCGATATACAGTGCCGAGCGCAGTTCGGTCCGGACCCGGGTGGTTTCGGAAAATCTTGCCGTCAGCCAGGCGTTAGTAAACCAGACCGTTGCCGCAGCGACGATCAGCAGTACGGCAATGACGCCGCGCAGACCCCAGCGACTGGTCAGGCTTGACCTGCCTTCCGGGTATCTGGTGGATTCGTCATCCTCTTGCATGCGCCTCCGAGACCGCCCCCTTCCGGGACCGGTGCAGTCTAGTGCGCGAAGGATCGCGGCTCAAGTCAGGCTGCGACCAGCTCACGCATCAGCGAGGCAAACAGCCCTGCCCCGTCCGTACCGCCATGGGTCGCGTCAACAGCACGTTCGGGGTGCGGCATCATGCCCAGCACCCGGCGATTTTCCGATAGCACACCGGCAATATCGGCGACCGAGCCGTTGATGCCCGGCGCATAGGTAAAGGCGATACGGTCCTGATCCTTCAACACGGCAAGCCCTTCGGCATCAATCTGATAATTGCCGTCGTGATGCGCAACCGGCAGGCGGATAGCCGTCCCCGCCGCATAGGCCGAGGTAAAGGGGCTTTGCGTGGTTGCTACCTTCAGCTCAACCTCGCGGCAGATAAAGCGCAGCCCGGCATTGCGCATCAGTGCACCGGGCAGAAGGTTCAGTTCAGTCAGGACCTGAAAGCCGTTGCAGATACCCAGCACATAGCCGCCGCGCGCCGCATGGGTGCGGACCGCATTGGCGATGGGCGAATGCGCTGCAATGGCGCCGCAGCGAAGGTAGTCCCCGAACGAAAAGCCGCCGGGCACGGCGACCAGATCAATGCCCCCGGGCAGCGCCTCGTCCTTGTGCCAGACCCGTGTCACCTTGGCCCCTGCCTGTTCCAGCGCGACGGCAAGGTCACGGTCGCAGTTCGATCCGGGAAAGGTGATGACGGCAGCTTTCATGGCGGGCCTCCGGGATAATGCCTCGCCCCTCCCATACGCCAAGCCGGAGCGACTGTTAAGCTGCTTCGCGCCAAATCGGGAAACTTCTTCGCAACAAGGCGCGCCGCCAAAGAAAAAGGGCCGGGATCAACCCGGCCCTTTCCCCATGTCCGACGGATCAGCCCGCCAGCGCCTTGTTCAGATATTCGTCGACCTTTTCCAGGTAACCCATGGTGGTCAGCCATTTTTGATCCGGACCGACCAGCAGGGCGAGGTCCTTGGTCATGAAACCATCCTCGACGGTCTGGACGGTAACCTTCTCCAGCGTCCTGGCAAAGTTCATCAGCGCCTCGTTGTTGTCGAGCTTGGCGCGATGCTTCAGACCGCCGGTCCAGGCAAAGATCGAAGCAATCGAGTTGGTCGAGGTCTGGTTACCCTTCTGATGCTCGCGATAGTGCCGGGTCACGGTACCATGAGCAGCTTCGGATTCCACGATCTTCCCATCCGGGGTCATCAGGACCGAGGTCATCAGGCCAAGGCTGCCGAAACCTTGCGCGACGGTGTCGGACTGCACGTCACCATCGTAGTTCTTGCAGGCCCAGACATAACCGCCCGACCATTTCATCGCCGAGGCGACCATGTCGTCGATCAGACGGTGTTCGTAATGGATGCCCTTTTTCTTGAACTCGGCTTCAAACTCTTCCTCATAGACCTTTTGGAACAGGTCCTTGAAGCGGCCGTCGTAGGCTTTCAGGATGGTGTTCTTGGTCGACAGATAGACCGGGTAGCCACGGTTCAGACCGTAGTTCATCGAGGCGCGGGCAAAGTCGATGATCGACTGGTCAAGGTTGTACATCGCCATGGCGACGCCGGCGCCGGGCGCCTGATAAACCTCATGCTCGATCACCTCGCCGTCATCGCCGACGAATTTGATCGTAAGCTTGCCCTTGCCCGGGAAGCGGAAGTCGGTCGCCTTGTACTGATCGCCAAAGGCGTGACGGCCGACGACGATGGGCTGGGTCCAGCCGGGCACCAGACGCGGCACGTTGCGGCAGATGATCGGTTCGCGGAAGATCACCCCACCCAGGATGTTGCGGATAGTGCCGTTCGGCGATTTCCACATCTTTTTCAGGCCGAATTCCTGAACGCGTGCCTCATCCGGCGTGATGGTGGCGCATTTCACGCCAACGCCGTATTTCTTGATCGCCTCGGCCGCATCAACAGTGATCTGATCCTCGGTACGGTCACGCTCTTCGATGCCGAGGTCGTAATATTTCAGGTCGATGTCCAGATAGGGAAGGATCAGCTTCTTCTTGATGAAGTCCCAGATGATCCGGGTCATCTCGTCGCCGTCAAGCTCGACGACGGGGTTCTCTACCTTGATCTTCGACATGGGTGGTCCCTTCGATTAGGATTCGGCTCGCAGCCCTATAGCCGCATTCCTGACGAAAGGAAAGCCCGGTATGCGATTGCATACAGATCGGGGCGAACAGGTTTCAGACCCCGAAATAGACCCGCGCGCTTTCGCTCAGCCATGACCACAGCGCGGGCGCGCCGCGGTCGATGCGCTGACCCACGCGTTCGACCAGTTGGGTATAGGTCACGCGGTATTCAGCCCAGGTCCCGCCACCTGACGCGATGTTCTGCATCACCGGCTGAGCCCGGTCGAGCGATTTGGCAAAGACCGCATCCGGGGTCTCATTGGCCTCGAACTCAGCCCAGAGGGCATGCAGCTCGCGCCCCTGAGCCTCGGGCAAAAGACCAAAGATGCGTCGGGCGGCCGCCTCTTCGGCAGCAAGCTGCGCCTCGCTGTGATGTGCCTGGCCGTTTTGCGAGTGGATTGGCACGTCGCCGGTGTCGATCTCGACCAGATCATGCAGCAAAAGCATGCGGATCACCCGGCCGATATCGACCCCCGGCCCGGCATGTGCCGCCATGACCAGCGCATAAAGTGCCAGGTGCCAGCTATGTTCGGCGCTGTTTTCACGTCGCGAGGCATCGCAAAGCAGGCTGGCCCGCAGGACCGATTTCAGCCGGTCAGCCTCGGCCAGAAAATTCAGACGTTGGGCAAGCTCACCCCCGGGTGTCTGCCCGGCCAGCATGGCCCCGGCCGCAGCCATCACTTCGGGCCATTCGGTCCACAGCCTTTTGGCGCGACCCGAAGCCATATTGTCACGAACGATGGTGACGTGATCGGGCAAGGGCCGAGGCGCGCAAAGTACCTGAAACAGCGGCTGGACATGATCCATCCGTTTGGCCATGCGGGCATCCGCACTTTCGCCCGCCTCGAATTCACGCCACAGCGCCAGTGCGTCCTCGCCACCTGGGAACATGCCGAAAAGCCGGCGCGCCGCAGCGTCTTCTGCGGCATGAACGGCGGCAGCGTCATGGGCCAGATGGATTGGATGGTCGCCGGTGTCGATCTCGACCAGATCATGCAGCAAAAGCATTGCGATGGCGCGATCCGAGGCGCCAAAGACCAACCCGTACAGCGCGACATGCCAGCTGTGCTCGGCGCTGTTCTCGGGCCGCGACAGGTTCATCAGCACATTCGCCCGCTCGACCGATTTCAGGCGGTCAGCCTCGACCAGAAAGGCAAAACGCCGGGTCAGATCGGACATGTGCAAAGCCTCCGGTGGCGGCGAAGGCCGGGACCAGCAGCCCGGCCCCGCAAGTGTCAGCGCGTGGTTTCAGTCAGGCGGCGGCGGACATAGGCCTGAACCGTCTCGATCATCGGCTTCATGTGGACTTCGTCATCGCGGAAGAAGTGGTCCGCGCCCTCGATTTCCTCATGGGTGATGGTGATGCCCTTTTGCTCGCGCAGCTTGCCGACCAGCGCGTGAACATCCTTGGGCGGAGCGACGCGGTCAACAGTACCGTTGATGATCAGCCCCGAGGACGGACAAGGCGCAAGGAACGAAAAATCATACATGTTCGCGGGCGGCGCGACCGAGATAAAGCCGGTGATCTCGGGCCGGCGCATCAGCAGCTGCATGCCGATCCAGGCGCCAAAGCTGAAGCCCGCGACCCAGCAGTGCTTGGAGTTCGGGTTCATTGCCTGCAGATAATCCAGCGCGGCCGCCGCGTCCGACAGCTCGCCGACGCCCTGATCGAATTCTCCCTGGCTGCGGCCGACGCCGCGGAAGTTGAACCGCATGACGGTAAAGCCCATGCGATGGAAGGCATAGTGAAGGTTATAAACAACCCTGTTGTTCATCGTCCCGCCATATTGCGGATGCGGGTGCAGAACGATGGCGATGGGGGCATCAGGATTGGGTTGCGCGTGATAGCGCCCCTCAAGACGACCTTCGGGACCGGGGAAAATCAGTTCAGGCATGGGCTTCCTTTGAAACTCGGGTTTCTTGACCCTGTGGCGGCGCGGCTCTAGATCGTCAATCTGGGAAGCGCGCCCGTCATAGGCAAGACGCATTCAAAGACGGCGGTGGCCGATTAGCCTTTGGTTAGCGCCTCGTCAATCCGTTTGCGCCAGGAGGAGATGCAAGATGAAACTATCCACCAAGGGGCGTTATGCAATGGTCGCCTTGGTCGACCTGGCCACAGCCCAGGGCGATGATCTGACCTCGCTGGCGGAAATCTCGCGCCGTCAGGACATCTCGCTGCCCTACCTTGAGCAGCTGTTTGTACGCCTGCGCCGCGCGGGCCTGGTCGATTCCGTGCGCGGCCCCGGCGGCGGCTATCGTCTGGCCCGAGCGCCTGAAACCATCCGCGTCGCCGATGTGCTGGAAGCGGTGGACGAAACCGTCAGCGCGCTGCATGTCGGGGCGGGCGTGTCGGGCGGCGTCTCGGGCTCGCGGGCGCAGACGTTGTCGAACCGGCTGTGGGAAAGCCTGTCGGCACATGTCTATGTGTTCCTGCACAACCATACGCTGGCGGATGTGGCACGCAACCAGCTCTTGCCCTGCCCCGCCCTGCCCAAGATCCTCTCGATCGTGGACGACTAAGCCATGCGGGTTCTGGTCGCAGGTCTGGGCAATATGGGACGCAGCCATGCGGTTGCGTGGCTGAAGCAGCCGGGGGCCGAGATCGTCGGCCTCGTCAACCGCTCTCCGGTCGAACTGCCGCCGGAACTGGCCGCCATTCCGCAAAGCCAGGATTATCACGAAGCGCTGCGGCGCCTGCGGCCGGATGTCGTGGTCGTCGCCACCTATTCCGACAGCCATGCCGAATATGCGCTGGCCGCGCTGCGGGCCGGGGCGCATGTCTTTGTCGAAAAGCCGCTGGCCACCACGGTCGAGGATGCCCGCCGCGTCGTCGAATGCGCGCAAGAAACCGGGCGCAAACTGGTCGTCGGATATATCCTGCGCCACCATCCCAGCTGGCAGCGCCTGATCACCGAGGCACGGGCACTTGGCGGCCCCTATGTGTTCCGCCTGAACCTGAACCAGCAAAGCTCGGGTCCCACCTGGCAGGTGCACAAGGCGTTGATGCACACGACACCGCCCATCGTTGATTGCGGCGTACATTATGTCGATGTCATGTGCCAGATCACCGATGCCGCACCGGTTGAGGTCCGCGGCATGGGGCTCCGCCTCTCGGACGAAATCGGGCCGGACATGTATAACTATGGCCATTTCCAGGTGCTGTTCGAGGACGGCTCGCTTGGCTGGTATGAGGCCGGCTGGGGGCCGATGATGTCCGATGCCGCATTTTTCGTAAAAGATGTGGTCAGCCCGCGCGGCGCGGTCAGCATCCGCATGCCCGAAGATGCGCGTTCGGACGATATCGACACCCACACCCGCACCTCGACCCTGCGCCTGCACCGGGTCGGCGAACCTGATCAGGATATCTCGATGCAGGGAGAGCCGGGCCATCAAGAGCTTTGCGATGCCGAGGCCGCTTTCATGGCCCGCGCCATCGCCGAGGACATGGATCTGTCGCGTCACATGCAGGACGCAGTCTCGTCGCTGGCCGTCTGTCTGGCGGCTGATGAATCGGTGCGCACCGGCCAGCCGGTCCGATTGCGCTGATCTGTCGTCACGCGGCCGTCACGCTTTCTTGCGAAATGCGGCGCGTGGCCCTAAATGAGCCCTTCGTTTCAGCTTTCACGGTCGCCAGACCCAGAGGACCAGCGCCATGTCCGATCTGCAGACCCCCTATTACGTGATCGACCTCGCCCGGCTGCGCGTGAACATGGAGCGCATCCAGCGCCTGCGTGAACGCTCGGGTGCGAAATGCCTGCTGGCGCTGAAATGCTTTGCAACCTGGTCGGCCTTCGACTTTATGCGCGAGTTCATGGACGGCACCACCTCGTCCAGCCTGTTCGAGCTGCGGCTTGGCCATGAGGAATTCGGCAAGGAAATCCATGCCTATTCCGTCGCCTGGGCCGATCACGAAATCGACGAGGCGCTGGGTTACGCCGACAAGATCATCTTTAACAGCCTGGGCCAGCTTGACCGTTTTGGGGCCAAAGCGGCTGAACGCGGCATCACCATGGGGCTGCGGCTGAATCCGCGCTTTTCGACCTCGGGCTTTGATCTGGCCGATCCGGCACGCCCCTTTTCCCGCCTTGGAGAATGGGATCTTGGCCGGCTTGAACAGGCGCTGGACCGCATCAGCGGCGTGATGATCCACTATAATTGCGAAAACGGCGATTTCGACCTCTTTGACGCCCAGCTTGGCCGGATCGAAAGCGAATTCGGCGCCTTCCTGGAAAAGCTTGACTGGGTCAGCCTTGGCGGCGGCATCCATTTCACCGGCGAAGGCTATCCGCTGGACCGGCTGGCCGACCGGCTGAAGGCCTTTTCGCAGCGATTCGGCGTGCAGGTCTATCTTGAACCGGGCGAGGCCAGCATCACCCGTTCGACCTCGCTTGAGGTGACTGTGCTTGACCTGATCCACAACGGCAAGGACGTCGCCATCGTGGACAGCAGCATCGAGGCGCATATGCTCGACCTGCTGATTTACCGCGAAACAGCGAAACTGCCGCAGGACGGCGCGCATGCCTATCAGATCGCAGGCAAGACCTGCCTTGCAGGCGATATCTTTGGCGAGGGCCGCTTTGCCGAGCCGCTGAAGGTCGGCGATCGGATCAGCATCGCAGACGCAGGCGGCTATACCATGGTTAAAAAGAACTGGTTCAACGGCGTCGCAATGCCCGCAATCGCCATTCGCGACGAGAACGGAACGATCCGCGAGGTTCGCCGGTTCTCTTACGACGATTACAAAGCCAGCCTGTCCTGATCAGGCGCAAGCCATCCCCTTTCCCAGCCCCGAAAAGGAGACTGAATTGGCCAAGAACGTGCTCATCATCGGCGCCGGCGGCGTCGCCCAGGTGGTCGCGCATAAGGTGGCGCAGAATGCCAAGGAATTCGGAACGCTGCATATTGCCAGCCGAACACCTTCCAAGGCCGATAAGATCATCGCGAGCATTCGTGAAAAGGGCCATGAGGTCGAATTCACCGCCCATGGACTTGACGCCATGGACAGCAAGGCTGTCGCCGATCTGATCCGCAAGATCGACGCGGGAATCGTCATCAACGTCGGCTCGGCCTTTATCAACATGACGGTATTGCAGGGCTGTATCGAGACCGGTGCAGCCTATCTCGACACCGCCATTCACGAAGACCCGGCCAAGATCTGCGAAACGCCGCCTTGGTATGCCAACTACGAATGGAAGCGCCGCGAAGATTGCGAAAAGGCCGGGGTCACCGCCATTCTGGGCGCGGGCTTTGACCCGGGTGTGGTCAACGCCTATGCGCGCCTCGCCGAGGATGAATATTTCGACAAAATCGACTCGATCGACATCGTGGACATCAACGCCGGTTCGCATGGCCGCTATTTCGCCACGAACTTTGACCCCGAGATCAACTTCCGCGAATTCACCGGCACGGTCTATTCGTGGCAGGGCGGCGAATGGCGTCAGAACAAGATGTTCGAGGTCGGCCGCGAATGGGATCTGCCGGTGGTCGGCAAGCGCACCGCCTATCTGTCAGGCCATGACGAGGTACACAGCCTTTCCGCGCGTTATCCCCAGGCGGATGTCCGCTTCTGGATGGGCTTTGGCGATCATTACATCAACGTCTTCACCGTGCTGAAGAACCTTGGACTGCTATCCGAACAGCCGGTCAAAACTGCCGAAGGACTTGAGGTCGTGCCACTGAAAGTGGTCAAGGCCGTGCTGCCCGACCCGGCGAGCCTTGCGCCCGATTACGAAGGCAAGACCTGCATCGGCGATCTGGTCAAGGGCACGCTGAACGGCAAGCCGGGCGAGGTGTTCATCTACAACGTCGCCGACCACAAGGACGCCTATAACGAGGTGGGCAGCCAGGGCATCAGCTACACGGCGGGTGTGCCGCCGGTCGCGGCGGCCATCCTTGTCGCGCGCGGCATCTGGGATGTGAAAAAGATGGTCAACGTCGAAGACATGCCCGCCCGTCCCTTCCTTGAACTGCTGGGCGAGCTGGGGCTGCCCACGCGCGTGATCGACGCCACGGGCGATCATCCGCTGTAAGCGCGAACCCGGACCGGCAACCCCGTGGCTGCCGGTCCTTTTTCCGCCTTTCGCCTGATCGCGCGGCGGCTCTTCCTAAATAAATAAAATATGGCATGATTGCGACGTCATCTATTGGTGAATCACGTCAATGTCTGAACATGCCTCTTCGCCTGATCCCAACCAGCCCCGGCTGCGCATCGGCTTTCTGCTGACGCCGCGCTTTACGCTGTCAGCCTTTGCAACCTTCGTGGACGTGCTGCGGCTGGCAGCAGACGACGGCGATGGTTCGCGCCCGATCCGCTGCCGCTGGCGGGTGCTGTCGCCCGACATGGCACCGGTGCAGTCCTCGTGCGGCATGCGCATCGAACCTGATGAGCGGTTGGGCGATCCGGCCCGCTTTGACTATATCGTCACCGTGGGCGGGCTTATCGACGGAGGCCCCGGCCTGTCGCCTGAACAGGTCACCTTCCTGCGCCGGGCCGCTGCGGCACGGGTCGCGCTTGGCGGGCTTTGTACAGGCGTCTTTGCCTTGGCCCGCATCGGGCTGATGGACGGCTATCGCTGCTGCGTCAGCTGGTTCCATCATCAGGACTTTCTGGCCGAATTCGAAAAAATGCGCCCGGTCTCGGATCAGATCTTTGTCGTGGACCGCGACCGGCTGTCCTGCTCGGGCGGGGTCAGCGCCGCGCATCTGGCGGCCTTTCTGGTCGACCGTCACCTTGGCCGCGCGGCAGCACGCAAGGCACTGTCGATCCTGATGATCGACGAACCGATGGAGGGCGACCGCCCCCAGCCCGGCCTGCCACTGGAGCTGAACGCCCACGACCCCCTTGTTCGCCGTGCTCTGCTGGCGATGCAGCAAAACCTGCATGCCCCACTGCCCATTGCCCGCATTGCCCGCGATCTGGGCGTCGGGCGGCGAAAGCTGGAACGGCATTTCAACGCCGATCTCGGCATCCCGCCCGCCGATGCCTCGATCCGCATCCGGCTCGCACAGGCGCGGATGCTGCTGGCGCGCACCGACCGCACCGTTACCCGGATCGCCGAAGAAACCGGCTTCTGCGACGCGTCGCACCTGATCCGCGTCTTTCGTGAGGCCGAGGGCACGACCCCCGATCTGTGGCGCCAGAACCGCAGCATGGCCGCCGAAGAGGGTGCCTGACCGCTCTCTGTCAGGGGCGTCAGCAAAACGCATCACCTTGCGCCAAACCGCCCGCGCAAGGGCGTTTTTCTATGGACATCGCGGCCCATGTCGCAACACTTTCCCATCGAAAATAGCGGAGGCCGGTCATGAACCTGACCCTTGACGAAGCTCTGAGCCAGGGCGGCGCGGGCCGTTTTCAACAACGCCTGCTGGGGATTTTTGGGCTGGTCTGGGCAGCTGACGCGATGCAGGTCATCGCCATCGGCTTTACCGTCGCCTCGATCGCGGCAAGCTTTGGCCTGACCGTACCGCAGGCGCTGCAAACGGGTACGCTGTTCTTTCTGGGCATGTTTGCGGGTGCGACGCTGTTTGGGCGCATCGCGGACCGTATCGGGCGGCGCAACGTGCTTTTGCTGACCGTCGGATGCGACGCGGTCTTTGGCCTCGCCTCGGTCTTTGCCCCCGATTTCTGGTCGCTGATGCTGCTGCGCTTTCTGACCGGCATGGCGGTCGGGGGAACCCTGCCCGTCGATTACGCGATGATGGCCGAGTTCCTGCCGCCCCGGAACCGGGGGCGTTGGCTGGTCTGGCTGGAGGGATTCTGGGCCGTGGGTACCATCATCATCGCACTGGCGGCATGGGTCGCACATCTGGCGGGCGCAGCCGAACCCTGGCGCTGGATATTTGCCGTCGCTGCCCTGCCGGCGCTGATCGGCATCTGGCTGCGTCTCTGGGTGCCGGAATCACCTATGTATCTGCTGCGCAAAGGTGACGAAATCGCGGCGCGTGATGTCGTAAACCGTGTCCTGACCGCGAATGGCGCGCGCGCCCTGCCCTCTGACACCCGCCTTGTCGTACCAGCCGCCGCCCCTGTCGAGGCCCGGCTCTTTGGGCCCGAATTGCGCAACCGCAGCCTTGGGATCTTTGCGGCGTGGTTTCTGGTGTCGCTCTCCTATTACGGGGTGTTTGTTTGGCTGCCGGCAGAGCTTGCCAAGGGCGGCTTTGGCTTTGTGCGTGGCTACGGCTTTCTGGTGCTGATGGCGCTGGCGCAGCTGCCGGGTTACGCGCTGGCGGCGCACGGCGTTGAAAGCTGGGGCAGAAAGCCGACCTTGCAGATATTCCTGCTGCTCAGCGCGGCGGGCTGCCTGCTGTTCACCGTTGCGGGGAACCCGTGGCTGGTCGCAGTGTCGCTGCTGCTGATGAGCTTTGCGCTGCTTGGCACATGGGGTGCGCTTTACGCCTATACCCCCGAGCTTTATCCGACCGGCCTGCGCGGCACCGGCATGGGCACTGCCAGCGCGTTGGCCCGGGTGGGCGGGCTCCTGGCGCCGTCGCTCATGAGTTATGTTGCAGTGCGCGACTTTGGCACCGCCATCGGCATCTTTGCTGCGCTGCTGCTGCTTGCGGCCATCGGCACGCTTTTTATCCGGGCCGAGACACGCAACCAGTCCATCGTCTAAGAAAGACTACACTGACTGCCAGGCAGGGTGCGCAGGACCCCTTTCCGAGTCATGCAGGAATCGCTTGCGTACTGGAAATACAGGATTATCCTCGACGAAGGCCGTGGAATAATTTCCCCGGCCAAAGGGCGGCGCAAGCGGTGCCCTTTGTGGGAGGCGCTTTTCTGATCCGTACTGATTGTATGATCAGGGTCATGCCAAAGGGCCTTGACGCAATGTCTGGAGGCTGGCGCATGCGACCCGCGATTCATCAATCACGTCTCAATGAGGATCACCCATGTTGAAACCCGCCATTCTGGCGCTGGGTCTGGCGTTCGGCCTTGCCGGTTGCGCCACCACCTGGGAAACCGCCTATGAACAGCTAGATCCGGCTCAGACCGCGAACTGGCGTGTGGCCTCGGTCGAGGTCGCCGTGCCCGAGACCCTGACCACCAGCGAGCAGAACACCTATGTCCCCGATTTCGATATCGTCTGGCATGGGGAACCGGCCGGAGACCGTCGCGCGCAGGTCGCGGCCATCGTCAAGGAAGGTATCGAAAAGGGTGCGTCAGGCCTGCGCGGCAAGAACCGGGTCCGCATCGTCGCAACGCTAAGCCAGTTCCACGCCATCACTCCGGTGGTGCGCGAGAACCTGCAAAGCTCGGGCGTGCATAACATCCACTACACCGTTCAGGTCTTTGACGCCCGCACCGGGGCCGCTTTGACCGAGCCTCAGCCGATCAAGGCCGAACTGCCCGCGCTTGTCGGACAGGCAGGCGATGCAGCAGACGCCAGGGGCCAGACACAGCGCGTGCAGATCGTGAACCACATCGCATTGGTCACGCAGAACTGGCTGGGCCGCGGTGGACCCGATCCGCGCGGCGCCTTCCAGCGCCGCGGTCGCTGAACCTTAGAAAAATTCACAGGAAATCCGGAACCGGCCCTTGCGGGCCGGTCCTTTCTTTGGCAGGGGGCGGATATGGTAAGCGTATCCGAACTTTACGAGGCCCGCGTTACAGCGGGGCAACTGGAACCGGACTCTGCCCAGCGTGGCGTTCTGCCGATGCTGGACCGCGTCGTGCGTGAACTGGGCCAGTCGCCACAACCCATCACCCACAAGATCGGCTGGTTTGCCCGGTTGCGCAGCGCGCCCCCCGCGCCTGCCCGCCAGGTCAAAGGGGTTTACCTTTGGGGTGGGGTTGGGCGCGGCAAGTCCATGCTGATGGATCTGGTTATGGAAGCCGCGCCCCTGACGGCCAAACGCCGGGTGCACTTTCACGAATTCATGCAAGAGATCCAGGCAGCACTGGAAGAGGTGCGCAAGACCGGACAGCAGGACACCGTTCGCCCGGTAGCCGAGAAAGTCGCGAAAAGCGCGCAGCTGCTTTGCTTTGATGAGATGCAGATCACCGATATCGCGGATGCGATGATCGTCGGGCGGCTGTTTCAGGTGCTTTTTGACAAAGGGGTCACGGTCGTCACAACATCGAACCGGGTGCCCGAGGATCTGTACAAGAACGGGCTGAACCGTCAGCTTTTCCTGCCCTTCATCGGGCTGATCCGCGATCGGCTTGACGTAGTCGAGCTGGCCAGCGCCACCGATCACCGCCAGAACCGTGATGAGGGCGGGCAGGTCTGGTTCATCCCCGCCGATGCCGAAGCCCACGAACAGATGGACGCGCTGTGGCAGGCCGAGATCGGTGGCGCGGCAAGCTCTCCGCTGATCCTTGAAGTCAAGGGACGCAAAGTCGAACTGCCCGAGCATACCGGCCGCATGGCGCGCGCAAGTTTCTGGGATCTTTGCGGCAAGCCGCTGGGTCCGGGCGATTATCTTGCCATCGCCGAGGCGCTGGATCTGCTTTTCATCGACGCGATCCCGCGCCTGTCGCAGTCGAACTATAACGAGGCCAAGCGCTTTGTCACATTGATCGACGCGCTGTACGAAGCCCGGGTGCGGCTGATTGCCAGCGCCGCCGACGAACCCGAACGGCTTTACGCCGAGGGAGAAGGTGCCTTTGAGTTCGAGCGTACTGCAAGCCGCCTGCGCGAGATGCGCGACGCCGATTGGGGGCGGCGCGCCTAGCCGTTCTCGCGCAGCACCTGCCCCGCAAGGTAAAGCGAGCCGCAGATCAGGATACGCGCACCCGGCTGGTCCGCCGCCAGCCGCTGTACCGCCGTCAGCGTATCCGCTGCGGTCGCGGCCGAAAGACCGACCGAGGCAGCTGCCGCGGCGGTTTCTTCTGCGGACAGCGTGTTCGGCTCACCCGGGATAGTCACGGCGGTCAGGCTTTGCGCCACACCAGCAAGCGGGCGCATATAGCCTGCGACATCCTTGGTGTTCAGCATCCCGCAGATCAGATGCGTCGGCTTGCGCGACATGGCGGCGAGGGTCGCGGCCACGGCCTCTCCGCCCGCCGGGTTATGGCCACCGTCAAGCCAAAGCTCGCACGAGCCCGCCGCCTCGATCAACGGGCCGTACTGCAGGCGCTGCATGCGGGCCGGCCATTCGGCCTCGGTCACGGCGGCGCGGGCTTCGATACGGCCAAAACCAAGCTCGCGCAGCGCAGCAATCGCCGTGCCAGCGTTCACGATCTGATGCGGCCCGGGCAGGTTCGGCAAGGGCAGATCCATCAGCCCATGATCGTCCTGATAGATCAGGCTCGTCCCCTCGCGCCGGCTTTCCCAGTCCTGACGGCCGATGCGCAGGGGGGCGGACAGGCGCTCGGCTTTTTGCTCGATCACCTCGCGGGCAGCCGGGTCCTGCGGCGCAACGATGCAAGGCACGCGGCGCTTGAGAATACCAGCCTTTTCGCCGGTGATATCGGCCAGCGTCTCGCCCAGATACTGGGTGTGGTCGATACTGACCGGAGTAATCACCGTCAGCGCCGGGTTCTCGATCACATTGGTTGCATCCAGCCGACCGCCAAGCCCGACCTCCAGCAGCGTATAATCAGCAGGCACGCGCGAAAAGGCAAGAAAGGCAGCCGCTGTGGTGATTTCGAAAAAGGTGATCGGCTCACCGCCGTTCGCGGCCTCGCATTCCTCAAGCGTCGCGGCCAGATCCGCCTCAGAGATCAGCGAACCGGCAAGGCGGATGCGCTCATGAAACTGCGCCAGATGCGGCGAGGTATAGGCATGCACACGCTTGCCAGCGGACTCCAGCCCGGCGCGGATCATTGCCTGAGTCGAGCCTTTACCATTGGTCCCGGCAATATGGATCGCGGGCGGGATGCGGCGCTCGGGGTTGCCCAAAGCGCCAAGGATGCGGTGCATCCGGTCCAGCGACAGGTCGATGACCTTGGGATGCAGCTGCATAAGCCGCGCGAGGATAGCGTCGGACGAGATCATCGCGATCTGGCCATCGCTTAAGCGGACTGCTCGTCAGCCCCGGCGGGCTGGTCCTGATCAGCCGAAATATTGCCCGGCGCAGGCAGATCCGCCGCGACCGGAGCGGGCAACCCGCCCAGCATGCGCAGGATCGAGATCAGCTCTTCGCGCAGCTTCTTGCGGTGGGTGACGCGGTCCAGCATCCCGTGCTCAAGCAGATATTCGGCGCGCTGAAAGCCTTCGGGCAACTTTTCGCGGATGGTCTGCTCGATCACGCGCGGGCCGGCAAAACAGATCAGGGCGTTCGGCTCGGCAATCTGGATATCACCCAGCATCGCATAAGATGCAGTGACGCCGCCGGTCGTCGGATGGGTCAGGACGACGATATAGGGCAACCCCGCCTCTTTCAGCATCTGCACTGCAACCGTGGTGCGCGGCATCTGCATCAGGCTAAGAATTCCCTCTTGCATCCGCGCGCCACCAGCGGCCGAGAAAAGAACCAGGGGACGCTTGAGCTTTACTGCCCGCTCGGCCGCCGCGATGATCGCGTTGCCGACATACATGCCCATTGAGCCGCCCATAAAGGAAAAGTCCTGTGCGGCGGCGACAATGGGGGTGCGGCCCATCTCGCCCTCGGCGACCAGCATCGCCTCTTTCTCGCCCGTGCTTTTCTGGGCAGCCTTCATGCGGTCGGGATATTTCTTCTGGTCGCGAAAACCCAGCGGATCGGTGATCGGCTCGGGCACCTTGACCTCATTAAAGACACCGCCGTCAAACAGCGCGGCAAAGCGCCGGCGCGGGCTGATCGCCAGGTGGTGATCGCAATTGGTGCAGACATTCAGGTTGTCCGCCAATTCACGGTGGAACAGCATGGTTCCGCATTCCGGGCATTTCGTCCACAAATTCTCGGGCACCTCGCGCCGCGAGAACAGCGAATTGATGCGCGGACGGACATAATTGGTAATCCAGTTCATCGGCGGGCCCCCTGCGCTGCGTTCAAGGCCGTCAGATAGGCAAAGCGGTGCCGAATTGCAATTCCGGCCTGTCCGGGCTTTGATGCAGTCATGTGGACTGAAGCCCTTGTGTTCATGCATTACGTAGCTGCGCTGACCGTCTCGGTCCGCGTGCTGCTGCGACCCCAGCTTGAGCCGACAGTCCGTCTGTCATGGCTTTTGGTGATCGAACTGGTGCCGCTGATCGGCATTCTGGCCTATCTGCTTTTCGGCGAGATTCGCATTCGCGGCGCCGAGGCCGAGACGATGGCGAACGTCCGCTCGCATCTTTCCGGCCTGTGGCAGCCAAGCCCCGAAGAGCTGAAAACCCTGCCCGATTTTGCCGCGCCGGTCATCAAGGCGAATCGGGCCACGACCGGTTTTGCCGCCGTCGCCGGCAACCGCGCCGCCCTTTTGCCCGAGGATGACAGCGCCATCTCGGCCCTTGTCGAGGCGATCGACGGGGCAAACGATCACGTCCACATGCTGTTCTATATCTGGCTTGACGATCCTTCGGGCCGTCAGGTGGCCGAGGCCGCGATCCGTGCCGCCCAGCGTGGCGTCAAGGTACGCGCGATCATCGACGCTTTCGGCTCGCGCGCCTTCAGCCGCTCAGAGGCATGGGCACGAATGAAAGAGGCGGGTGTTGAATGCGTTATCGCCCTGCCGCTGAGGATCCCGGTAATCGGGATGCTGTTTCAGCGCATGGACCTGCGCAATCACCGCAAGATCGTGGTGATCGACCACATCCTTGGCTTTACCGGCAGCCGGAACTGCGCCGACCGCGCCTTTGCCATCAAGCCGCGTTACGCACCCTGGATCGACGTCTTTCTGGCCATCGAAGGTCCAGTGGTGCGCCAGATGCAGGCGGTCTTCTTACAGGACTGGATGAGCTATACGGGCGAGGATCTGGGCGAGATGTTACGCATGACCCGTCCGGTCACCGCCCCGGGCGAGGTGGCGCAGGTCGTCGCCACCGGTCCTGATGAGCGGCGCGGTTCGCTATCGGATTGCATGGTGACGATGATCCATGCCGCGCGTGAACGGCTGGTCATCACCACCCCCTATTATGTGCCCGACAGCTCGCTTGATTCGGCGATCCGCATGGCGGCACGGCGGGGCGTCGACGTGACGGTGATCCTGCCCGAGCGTAATGATTCGCTGGTCGTGCAGGCAACTTCCGAGGGCTTTTACTATGGGCTCGTCTCAGCCGGGGTAAAGCTGCGGTTGTTTCAGGGCGGTCTTTTGCATTCCAAGATCATCACCGCCGATGGTCGCATGGTGATGCTTGGCAGTGCCAATATGGACCGCCGCAGCTTTGAGCTGAATTACGAGATGAACATGCTGTTTCTGGGCGGCGACATCACCGAACGGCTGGACGAGCGTCAGGACGGCTATATTGACCGTTCGCGTCCGCTGGAACTTGACGAGATTCGCAGCTGGTCGGTCTGGAGACGACTGCGCAACAACCTTCTCGCGCTGGCCGCGCCGATCCTGTGACGGAGGCTTTGATGACCGGACTGGACAAGGGCAGGATCGTAGATGGCGCCCCGGCGCTAACCCCCGATGAGCTGGACAAGGCGATAGCCGCCCTGCCCGATTGGCAACTGGCCCAAGACGGCAAGGCCATCCACCGGGAATGGCGCTTCAGGAACTTCAAACAAGCCGCACAGCTCGCCAATCTGGCCGCATGGCAGGCCGAGGCGGCCGGGCACCATCCCGATATCGCCTTTGGCTGGGGCTTTGCCCGGATCACCTATTCGACCCATTCAGCAGGGGGCGTGACCCGGAATGACCTGATCATGGCCGCCCGACTGGACGCTGCGACGCGCTAAACCCTGAAAGGCCCCTTGCCGCAGCGGCTCACCGGCCCTATCCAGAGCCAAGCCTAGGGACAACGCCATTGAAAATCCTCCGCATCAACAAGCCGTTCACGTCGAGCTGTCTTACCCTGGGCAATGCCGCATGTGCAGGTACTGCGCGATGGAAGGATGGCAGAGCACGACGTGATTGCGCAGTCACCGCCCCTAAGGGCATGGCGGCTGAAACCCATGTAAAAATGGATCAGTGACAGGAACCAGTATGGCAATACGTCCAGACAAATGGTTGGAACGCAGGGTCCGCGAGCGGGCACTTCAACAATGGACCCGTCTGGGTAACGGGGTAGGCACGCTCAGCTCAGCCAGTTTGCGGCATCTGCGCGACGATGCGATAGCCTTGCGAAGCCGCCTCGACCGTTTTCTGATCCGGGCTGATGAACGCGCGGCAAGGTCGCGCGCGGCACTTGACGCGCTGCACCTGCCCGGCGGCACCGACTGGCGCTGGCGGCCTGAATTCATGGCTGCCCCGGTTTCGCCCCATGGTGTGGCCGAGCCCGAAAACGGCGCCCAGCTGGGCGAAGGCGTGGCGGTATGGCACGATTGCCCGGAAAAAGCACTGATCATTGAACAGATAGCCAACACCGGCGCCAGCGACCTGTCGCCCTTTGGCGTCCGGCTGGAGGTGTTTGGCTTTGCGGGCAGTTTCCTGTCGATGTCTGTCGACCTGCCGACCGCGGCCTTGCTGGGCCTGACCCGCGGCCATGTCGTGCGGCTTGAAACCAGCATCCGGGTCGAGCGTCCGCTGAACATCTATGCCCGCCTCAACATCGGCCATGGGCCGAACACCGATGACATGACGCTGCATGTTGGCGGTTTGCAGCCCGGTCAGTTCGGTCAGCAGGTGATCGAGTTCGACCTTGCCTACACGCCCATGAACGAAAAGCGGCTGGAAAAGATCTGGCTGGATCTGATCTTTGAATCCCCCCGTATGAATGCAGTAGATATCCGTGAATTGTTCCTTTCCCGCCACCTGCGGGCCGAGTTCTGAGTAAAGGCATCTCTATGAGCGACTTTGAATCCCATGAGTTGAAGGGCGGCATCTGGCAAGGCGTGATCCGCCGTGACGAACGGCCGGGACGGCTGGTGCTTGTCCATATGGGCTGCCGGGTGGCAGAGGCGCAGATCAAGCCCGAGGCCAAGGGGCACTGGCATGTCGCGGTCGGCATCCCGACCGGCCGGCTGTCGGACGGGGTGCAAAGTTTTCTGCTGGTCGAGGATCAGGGTGCCGAGGGCGAACCGCCCCGGCCCGACGCCCGGCAGCTTGGCAGCCTGACGCTGGTTGCAGGCGAGCTGCTGCAAAACGACCTGCGCGCCGAACTGAGCCTGCTGCGCAGCGAGCTGGAGCTTGTCAAGAAAGAGCTGCGCCGCCTTGCAGCCGACGGCTGACGGGGTGGGCCCAGGCCCTTCAGTCTTTGCTCCAATAACCGTAGCCACCCAGTTCAGCAAAGCCAAGCCGATCATAGGCCGCCCTCGCGGCCGTATTGGCGCGGCTGACTGCCAGCGCCAGCCGGTGGGCGCCGCCTTCCTGCGCCCATTCCGCCGCAGCACGGATCAACCAGCCTGCCATGCCCTGCCGGCGCAGCGCAGGGACCACCTCGATTGCGTGTATCATCGCAACCGGCCCGTCCAGCGCCACAAAAGCCGCGCCCGCCGCACGGTCCTGCATCCGGCCCAAAAGCGCGGTCTTGGGCAGGTCAACGCGCTGCATCACCTCCTGCCGCGCCGCAGAGATATTGCCCGCACTCCAGATATCGCGTTGCATGGCAAGCGGCGGCCATAGCGGAAAGGCCAGCATCGGCGGAATCGGCTCGGCAAGCAGCGTTGCACAATCGGCGGCAAGGATCGCGGTAGGTGTACCGTGTCGATACCCCTGCCCTGCCAAAACCTCGGCCAAAGCGGTATCGTCATCGGCAACGCGAAACATCGGTCGTTCGCCCCAACCACGCTGCACAGCCTCGGTGCGGGCAATGTCGCCCGCGTCCCAGTCATGTTCGACCGCACGGACAGAGCTGACCCGTCCGCCGCCGCCCTTGCCGCGTCCGACCTCAAAACCGCCAACACGCATATATTCGGCGGCGGGCCATGTCGTCTCAAAGGCGCGGGCGATATCGGGGTCAGCGATCACAGAGCCAACCTTTCGCGCAGCGCCGTCATGGCATCGGTCACGCGCCGTTCATCTATTCCACGAATGACAAGATTGGTTCCATAACGTTGCCCCCGTTGGAAAGGATAAGAGCCAAGGGACAGATACGGGAATGCCTCGGCCACTTCGCGCAGATCGTCGGCGACATCGGATTCGGGACGCAGAACCTCCAGCGCCTCACTGACCGAAGGGCGCCCGGTCGGCAATCCGGGCACGATCGCCTCGACCATGGCGCGAAAGACCTCGGGTACACCGGCCATGACATAGGTGTTGCCGATATGGAAACCCGGTGCTGCTGACCACGAGTTCGGGATCAGCTCGGCCCCCAGCGGAATGCGCGCCATGCGCAGCCGGTTGCCGGTGACCTCGACGCCGCGCGCTTCCCAGCGCTCGACCATGACGCGGCGCGCTTCTTCGTTGATTTCGATCCCGACGCCAAAGGCCGCAGCCACGGCATCGGCGGTGATGTCGTCATGGGTCGGGCCAATACCGCCGCTGGTGAACAGCATGTCCCAGGCACCGCCCAGCGACTTGTCCAGGGACCTGATCGCCGCGACGATATGATCGTGGTCATCGCCGACGATACGGACTTCGCGCAGGTCGATTCCGATGCTGTTAAGAACCTGCGACAGGTAATGGGCATTGCCCTCACGCGTGCGGCCGGACAGGATTTCATCCCCGATGACGAGGATTGCGGCAGTTGGGTTGTCGGATTGCATCGCTGCGCTTCTCCTCGCGAACGGGTCCTTTCGCAAATGTATAGGTCCGCGCGCGGGGCTGGAACAAGTGCCGCCATGGGACTATCTGTGGGGGCAGACGAATATGAGGACGCCATGAACGACGCACGCCAGACCCGCGAGGGAATCCGTATCCACGACCCGCAGGATTTTGCTGGCATGCATGCAGCCGGCCGGATCGCGGCCCAGATCCTTGATGAGGCCGGCCCGCTGGTCCAGCCCGGCGCCACCACCGGCGGGCTTGATGATTTCATTCGCAACCGGGTCGAGGAACTGGGCGCGACCAGCGCCACCATCGGCTATCGTGGCTATCAGCATGCCAGCTGCATCAGCGTGAACCATGTCGTCTGCCACGGCATTCCTGGCGACAAGGTTCTTGCCGACGGTGATATTCTGAACATCGACGTCACTGTGATCGTGGACGGCTGGTATGGCGACAGTTCGCGGATGTATGTCGCCGGCAGGCCCAGCGTCAAAGCGCGCCGGCTGATCCAGGTCACCCATGATGCGCTGATGAAGGGGATCGAGGCCGTCCGGCCCGGCGCAACCTTTGGCGATATCGGCTGGGCGATCCAGTCCTATGTGGAATCGAACCGCATGTCGGTGGTGCGCGATTTCTGTGGCCACGGCCTTGGCCGTACCTTCCACGCCCCGCCTAATGTGCTGCATTTCGGCCGTCCCGGCAAAGGTCCGGTGCTTGAGGAAGGCATGTTCTTCACCATCGAGCCGATGGTGAACCTTGGCCGCCCCGAGACCAAGATCCTTGCCGATGACTGGACTGCCGTCACCCGCGACAAATCGCTTTCCGCCCAGTTCGAACATTCGATCGGTGTCACCGCGACGGGCTGCGAGATATTTACCCTCTCGCCCGGCGGGCTGTTTTTCCCCGAACTTGGTTAAGTTTTCAGGGTAGCCCCGGAAACGAGGCTGCCGTTCCCCACCGGCCCTACGGATTTTCCCGGATCGTATCGCCGTGCAGAATGGTCGGAGCCAGCACAATCTGGCCATTTTCAGGGCGCGGCTCTTTGCCCGCAACGATCCGTGCCGCGCGTCGGCCGACATCAATACGCCGTGCATCGGTGGTGGTCAGCCGTATCGGCAGCCCGTCCAACAGCTCGACACCATTGAACCCGGCGAGCCCCAGCTTGCCGGGAATGTCATAGCCGCGCTCCATGCACCAAAGCAGCCCCCCGGCCCCGATCATGTCGTTCGAGAAATAGAGGAAATCCAGATCCGGCTCGCGGGTCAGGATCCGCTCGGTCAGTTCGCGCCCCTTCAATAGCGACGAACCACCCTGATAGTATTCGCGCGCGGCAAGCTGCACGCCATGCTCGCCCAGCCGCTCTTCAAATCCGGCCAGCCTTTTGCGGGCGCGGTGATCTTCGGGCATATGGGTCCCGATAAAGCCAATGCGACGATAACCGGCAGCAAGGATCTCATCCGCCATCTCGGCCCCGGCGCGGCGGTGCGAGATGCCGACGGCGGTGTCGATCGGATCTCCGTCGACATCCATGATCTCAACCACCGGCAGGCCGGCGTTATCGAGCATTGCCCGCGCCGCCTTGCTATGCTCAAGCCCTGCAAGGATCACCCCCGAAGGGCGCCAGCTCAGCATGTCGTACAGCACTGCATCCTCACGCGAGGGGCTGTAATTCGTCACCCCGACCACCGGCTGCAACCCGGTATCGTCAAGCTCGGCCGAGATCCCGCCAAGCACGTCGGGAAACACCATATTGGAAAGTGAGGGGATGACCACGGCAACCAGGTTGACACGCTGGCTGGCCAACCCCCCGGCAATCTTGTTGGGGACATAGCCCAGTGTGCGGGCAGCGGTCAGCACCTTTTCACGCGTGGCAGCCGAGACATCGCCACGGTTGCGCAGCACGCGGCTGACGGTCATTTCCGACACGCCCGAGGCTTCGGACACATCACGCAATGTCAGGGGACGGCGGGGTCTTTTCGTGTTCATCGCAACTACCAGGACGCAATCATGTTACCGTTATCTTCTCCATCCGGTCGCGGCAAGCTTGCCATTTCGCCCCTTGCAAGGCAAAAGGGCGCTTAAGCGGCCCCGTGGCTCAACTGGATAGAGCAGCCCCCTCCTAAGGGGCAGGTTACAGGTTCAAGTCCTGTCGGGGTCACCATTTTATTCATATATAACAGCAATTTACCATGGGACTCCGGCCGAATCGCGCAGTTTCCTACGCAATCTTGCGCCGGTTTGCACGGAACTCACCGGGAACGCCGGTACAAATCCCGTACAGTACCCGCTGACGACTCTCATGTGGCGAAGGAATGAAAACCCCGGCTCGGCGGCAACCGAAACCGGGGTTCAAGCTCATGTGAAAGCACTCAACTTTCCCGGACAGACTACCCCGGACACCGCCTGCCGATCAATCGCAAAAAATAATGCGTATAAAAAGTCGGAGGTGCGGGCATGACGCAGCACCTCACGCATGCGGGTTTGCCGGCTGATCTGACCCGCTGGCAGTTGTTGCGCCTGGTCGAAACTGCGCGCCGGCCGCTCGGGCTCAGCAAGGGCGCTGTCAGCTACCTGCGCCAAGCCATCGGGCTCACCACGGATGGCGACTTTACCAAGGGGCGCATCTGCGCCTTCTGGGCCTCGGTCACGGAAATCGCGGCCTCGCTGAGCATGGAACGCCGGCAGATCACCCGGATCGAAGCCGAACTGATCGAGCGGGGGCTGATCCACAAATCCAGCAGCAATCGCAGCCGCCGCAGCGGTCATCGGCTTCACGGCGTGATCCGGCACGAATTCGGCATCAACCTAGCCCCATTGATCGAGCGCGCACGAGAAATCCAGGCGCTGGCGCAGCGGGTCATGCAGGAGCAGATCGAGGCCAAGGCGCTGCGCAAGCAGATCAACAAGCTGTTCGAGCGCATTCGTGGGCTTGGCCGCGATGAGGCAGAGCTTGCCGCCGATGCCGTCCTGCCCAACCACCGCCCGTCCACGATCCATAGCTTCCAGCGGCTCAAGCAGGTTGCGGCCGCGCTGGAGGCGGTGCTGGCCGATTTTTCGGCCGACGCCGGTGGGGGTGAAATGTCCCACCTGTGCGACATTTCTACCCTACCCAATACCAATCCTGAACAGATCGATAAAATCTGGAGGGCTGAGAACAGGGCAGCACGGCCGCCGATCCGCACCACGCCTGCACAGGTCTGGCTGCTGGCATCCGAGCGTTTCCGGGAATATCTGGCGTTTTATGCTGCTAGTGTTGGCACGGGCCGGGCCCTGAATGAGCGATGCCTAATGATGGCGGCGCGCGATCTTGCCATGGGCATCGGCATTTCGGCGAGGGAGTGGAGGCGGAGTTGCGAGACCTTGGGCGAGGTTCGGGCCGCGCTGTGCTTGCTGATCGCGGATCGGAACGCTGGTCGTGATGATGATTTCCGGGTCAGGAATGCTGCTGCAGCGTTTGTCGGCATGGTGCGGAAAGAGGCGCGACAGGGTGCCGTGGTCAATGCGTTGCTGGGTGAACTGACGGCCTTCAGCCGGGGGTGCTGCCATGTCTGAGCGTACGGGGAAGTCGATCTTTGCGCACAAGCAGACCTATTCGCGCAAGGGCAACAGCAAGAGCGGGTCGGTCAGCGACATTGCAGATGAGGCCGAACGGCTGGACGGGGCCTGCCCGCATGTCGCCGATCCGCAGCCGCCCACCATCCTCGTAGGCATCCGGCCCTCGGAGGTGGTCGCGCTAATCGAGCAGCGTATCGCCGAACAGAACAAGCTGCTGCGTCAGTTGCGCAAGGAGCAGCCGGATCGAAAGGACGCCTTGCGGGGCATCCGCTCGGACACGCATGTGCTGATCGGCAGCGTGTTCAGCTTTCCCGATCCGGTCGGAGACATGGACCAGGCTGAGTATCTGCGCTGGCGCAGTGACGTGATCGCCTTCGCCAGGGACGATGCCGCGCGTAACGCGGCCGAGGTGCTGAGCATCGTCGAGCATCTCGATGAATCCCACCCGCATGTGCATGTGCTGGCCGTGCCCATATGTGCAGATGGCAATATGCGCATGGACGCCAAGCGCTGCCATGAGGGCCATCACGAGCAGGACCGGCACAAGGATCAGGGCTGG
>Ga0182743_1000960_pt1 | contig 31031 bp, 23 predicted proteins | sample eDN3rd30CKraftOP_FD_128522 | JGI IMG/M metagenome (GOLD analysis project Ga0182743, IMG submission 128522) | Enriched Organic Plus compost microbial communities from Emeryville, California, USA - eDNA 3rd pass 30_C Kraft OP (version 2) (version 2) ... | reverse complement strand
GGCCCGGCTGAAGAGGGGCTGGCCCAGATCGACCTCGAGGTTGGCGACATGAGTGCTGACGGCGGACTGCGCCTTGCGCAGGGCGCGCGCCGCGCCCGAGAACGAGCCGTGCTCGGCAGCTGCAACGAACGCTTCCAGTTGATCGAGTGAAATGCTCATCTATCGATATTGGAGATGGTAGCTAACTTGATTTCATCGATATCGCCGATAGAAAACGCCTCGTCAATGACAACGAAAGAAACGAGGATTTTCCCGTAGCAATGCGTTCTTTCCCTGACCGCGTGCGTCATGCCCTGATGTTCGAGATCGTCGGCCTGGCGATCGTGATTCCTGCCGGCTCCTACCTTTTCGGCCTGCCTGCCGCCCATATGGGCGTGATCGGCATCGTGGGAGCGACCGTGGCGACGCTCTGGAACTTCTTGTTCAATCTCGGTTTCGACCATGCGCTGTTGCGCTTTCAAGGGCATACCCGCAAGAGCATGGCGGTGCGCGTGGCGCACGCGGTTCTCTTCGAGATCGGGCTGCTGGCGATGCTGCTGCCGATGATCGCCTGGTACCTGGGCGTGAGCCTGGTGCAGGCGTTCCTGATGGATATGTCGATGGTGGTTTTCTACGTGGTCTACGCCTTCGTCTTCAACATAGCCTACGACCGGGTCTTCCCGGTGCGAAGCAACCAGCCGGCGTTTGCCGGCTGACCTTTCCACACCTTCGCGCCCGTGGGACGGTATCGGTCCGTTCCCTTGCGGCAACGGATCGGCCACAGTCCCGGCGACCAAATCGCTGGAGGACGACATGACATTTCAAGGCTACCTCGACACCATCAAGGCCAAGACCAGCAAGGGGCCGGAGGACTTCCAGGCCATGGCGGACGCCAAGGGTTTCTCGGTCGATGGCCGGCTCAAGCCCGAGGTAAAGGCCGGACAGATCGTCGAGTGGCTGCGCGATGAATTCGAACTCGGCCATGGCCACGCCATGGCGATCTACGCGCTGCTGAGCGGCAAGAAGAAGCCGGGCGACTGAGGCGGTCGCGACGTCAAACAGTCCAAATGGACTACTGTTCGGTTCACGCGCGAGAGGGGCAGATTGTCACCATAGTTGGATTCTTGGGACGTACCGGAAGCGGTGCGGTGGGCCATGCTCAAGACTGGTGGCAAAGACGACAATGAATTCCTGAGCGTGTTCGGCGGGAACCTCGCCGATCCGCTGCCCGACGGCGGTAGCCGACCCAAGGGCGATACCGGCAGTGCCGGCGGCGGCACCGCGTCAGCCGGCACGGGCGGATCCGATCACGCTACGCCCCAGTTGCTGGCCCATAGCGCCGGCGTGCTCGGCGGGCAGGCTCATCCGGCACCGAGAACCTCGGGCGTGCCCAACTTCACGCCGCAACAGATGTTTGGCGGCGGCTCGACGGTGGTGATGACCTCGCTCTCCTTCGACGGCATCTCGATCGCGCCGCAGGTCCAGGCCGCCACGCTCGATACGACCAGCAGCGCCAGCACCTTCTCGATCAGCATCGACAGCGTGGCGCCGACGACGGATCCGGCGGTAACGACCGACGCGGCGCCCCAGGTCGCAGCGTTCTCGGTTGCCGCGCCAGTCGTTGCGGAACTGACAACGACACCAGCGCTCAACAAGATTGCGCTCGAAAACCTCAAGCAGGGTACGCCGCGCAGCGTCTGGGCACTGCAGAGCGATATCGGCGATGCCAACATCCAGGGCTTTGCCACCGAAATCAGCACCAATATCGGGGGGACGGTCGACTTCAAGATCGCTACCGATTCCACCCACTATCGCCTCGAAATCTATCGAATGGGCTATTACGGCGGCGATGGCGCGCGACTGGTGGACGTGGTCGACAAGCAGTTGGACAGCGCGCAGATCCAGCCGCACCCGATCGTGGATGCTTCCATCGGCCTGATCGATGCGGGCAACTGGTCGGTTTCGGCTAGCTGGGACATCCCGGCCGACGCGGTTTCGGGTGTGTATTTCGCCAAGTTGGTGCGCGAGGACGGGACAGCGGGCGAAAACATCATCCCCTTCATCGTGCGCGACGACTCGGCGCATAGCGACATCGTCTTCCAGACTTCCGACACCACCTGGCAGGCCTACAATCCCTGGGGCGGTGCCAACCTCTATGGAGGGACGACCCCGCTCAATCCCAATGACATGATCGCCTACATGCCGCCCAATTGCGGCTGCGGCCTGGGGGCCATCGGGCGCGCCTATGCGGTGAGCTACAACCGGCCGATCATCACCTCGACCAATACCGGGTTCCTGCTGGCCGGTCCGCAGGACTTCGTGTTCGGCGAGGAGTTTCCGGCCATCCAGTGGCTGGAGCAGAACGGGTACGACGTTACCTACATCTCGGGCGTCGATGCGGCCCGTTCGGGTAGTCTGCTGCTCAACCACGACGTCTATCTCTCGGTGGGCCACGACGAGTATTGGTCCGCCGAGCAGCGCGAGAATGTGACGGCGGCACGCGACGCGGGCGTCAACCTGGCGTTCCTGGGCGGCAATGACTGCTACTGGAAGGTGCAGTGGACCGACAGCATCGACGGCAACGGCACGCCCTACCGCACGATGGTCTGCTACAAGGACACCTGGGCCAATACCCAGATCAATCCGGCCGACAGCGCCACCGGCACCTGGCGCGATCCGCGCTTCGCCGATCCGGGCCAGGAGCCCGAGAATTCGCTCCTGGGCACGATGTTCACCGTGGATTCGTGGCGTTCGGACACGATGACCATTCCCTATGACATGACCCAGCTCCGCTTCTGGCGGAACACGGCCATTTCCGACACGCAGCCGGGGGATACAGCCGAGCTCGTCAACGGGTTGCTGGGCTATGAGTGGAACTCGGATGTCGATAACGGCTTCCGCCCGGCGGGACTGATCAACCTCTCGCTCTCCACCATCTCAGTGGACACCTACCTGCTCGACTACGGCAATACGGTGGGCAGCGGCACGGCCACGCACAGCCTGACCATGTATCGCGACCAGGAGAGCGGGGCGCTGGTGTTTAGCGCGGGCTCGGTGATGTGGTCGTGGGGCCTCAACGCGCAGCATGACCTCGAAGGCGTGCCGGTGGACCCAAATGTGCAGCAGGCCATGGTCAACCTCTTCGCCGACATGGGCGTGCAGCCGACGACGCTCGACGCGAGCCTGGTGCTGGCTACGCAATCGACAGACACGCTGGCGCCGGTTGCGGCGTTGACCAATCCCACGGCGGGAGCTGCCTTTACGGAAGGCCAGCGCTTCACCATCACCGGCACCGCTCAGGATCTCGGCGGCGGACGGGTGGCGGGCATCGAGGTGTCGGTCGATGGCGGCATCACCTGGCACAAGGCCACTGGCACGACGAACTGGAGCTATGTCTGGATCGCCCAGGCGAGCGGCACGTACCAGATCACCGCCAGAGCCACCGATGACAGCCTCAATATCGGGGCCGGCTCGGCCAATGTCAGCATCCAGGTGACGCTGCCCTCGACCTCGAGCCTTTGGACCTATGCCGATGCCCCCGCGCAACTGGTCGAGTACGAGCGGGATTCGGTGGAGCTGGGTGTCAAGTTCACAGCCGAAACGGCCGGCACGATCAGCGCCATCCGCTTTTACAAGGGCCCGCTCAATGGCGGTACACATACGGGCAGCCTGTGGACGAACTCCGGCACGCTGCTTGCGACGGGAACGTTCACGGACGAAACGCTCACCGGCTGGCAAACCCTGACCTTTTCGAGCCCGATCACGGTGCAGGCAGGCCAGCAGTATGTCGCCTCCTACCACACCAGCGGCTACTACTCGGCCGACGAAGGCTATTTCAACGCCTCCTATGATAGTGGGGTGCTGAGCGCCTCAGCCGGCGCGGGTGCGTTCGCCTATGGCAGCGACGCCTACCTTTTCCCGTCCCTGAGCAGCAATTCGAACTACTGGGTCGACGTGGTCTTCACGCCCAGCACCACAAACAACGCGCCGACGACGTTCGATGACACGGTGCGTGCCGGGTGGAACGCGACGGCAGAGTATCGGGCTGCCCAATTGCTCGGGAACGACACCGACCCCGATGGCGATGCCTTGCGCATTCTCTCGGTCAGCAATGCCGTCCATGGCGTCGTGTCGTTCAATGCCACGACCAAGATCGTTTCCTTCACGCCCGATAGCGGCTTTTCGGGAACGGCTTCGTTCTCCTATTCGATCACGGACGGGCGCGGCGGCACGGCCAACGGCAACGTAACGGTGGAGGTGCTGCAGGGCGTCGTGGGCGCCAGCCTCTTCTCGCTCGAAACGGCCCCCACCGGTACGCCCCAGAACGACTCCGCGGGCGTGGAACTGGGCGTCAAGTTCACGGTGGCTGCGGACGGTACCATCACCGGTCTGCGCTACTACAAGAGCGCCCAGGACACCGGCACCCATACGGGTTCGCTCTGGACTTCGACTGGCGTGTTGCTGGCGACGGCGACCTTCACCAACGAAACCGAAAGCGGCTGGCAGACCGTGACTTTCGCCAACGCCATTTCGGTCAGCGCGAATGTCACTTATGTGGCGAGCTACCACTCGAACGGTTTCTACATGGCCGACGGGAACTACTTCGCCACCAATGTCGTCAACGGCCCGGTGACGGCGCCTTCGAGCACGGCGGCGGGCGGAAACGGGGTCTATGCCTACGGGTCCACAAGCGTCTTCCCGAGCGATTCCTTCGGGGCCACCAATTACTGGGTCGACGTGACCTTTGACAGCCTGGGCGGCGGCAACCATAACCCTGTAGCCGGTGCCGATACCGGCTATTCGACGTCAATGGGCACGCCGATCACCATTGCCGTGGCCTCGCTGCTGGCCAATGACAGCGACGCCGATGGCGATGCGCTCACCATCACGGCCGTCTCGGCAGCCAATAACGGCACGGTGAGCCTGGATGCCGTCAATGGCACGATTACCTACACACCCAATGCCGGTTTCTCGGGCGCGGGCGGGTTCAGCTACACGCTTTCGGACGGCCAGGGTGGGTCGGCGACGGGCGCCGTTTCAGTGGCGGTTACTTCGAGTTCGACGACCTATTCGCTCTTCGCCTCCTCGGACCAGCCGGTGAACGGCTCGGTCTACGACCCCAATTCGGTCGAGCTGGGTGTCAAGTTCACCGTCTCGGCGGACGGCACGATCACGGGCATCAAGTACTACAAGAGCGCCCAAGACCTGGGCACGCATACCGGGTCGCTGTGGACCTCGACCGGCACTTTGCTGGCAACGGCCACCTTCACCAACGAGACGGCGAGTGGCTGGCAGGTCGTTACGTTCAACGCCCCGATCTCCGTCACGGCCGGCGTCACCTACGTGGCCTCGTTCCACTCGAACGGGTACTACGCGGCGGACGGCAACTACTTCACCACCGACCACACCAGCGGACCCGTGACCGCGCTTTCGAGTGCCAGCAGCGGCGGCAACGGCATCTATGGCTACGGGACCGGCACGCTGTTCCCGACCCAGACCTATAACAGCGCCAATTACTGGGTGGACGTCGTCTATACCCAGGGCAGCACGAACCACAATCCAGTGGCCAATGCCGACAGCGGCCTGACCACTGCCGCAGGCACGCCGCTGGCAATTTCGGCCTCGACGCTGCTCGCCAACGATACCGACGCGGACAACGATCCGCTGACAATTACCGGGGTGAGCGGAGCGTCGAACGGCTCGGTCAGCTTCGACGCGGTCAACAACGTTGTGACCTTCACGCCCAATGTGGGCTACTCGGGCGCGACGACCTTCACCTACGCCATTTCGGATGGTCATGGCGGGCTCTCGTCGGCCGAAGTGTCGCTGCAGGTCGCAGCGCCCGTGGAACAGAGCCTCTTCTCGGCGAGCGATGCGCCGGCCCAGACCTACTCGGACGGCATCCCGCTGCAATTGGGCATGCAGTTCCAGGCAGACGTGGCGGGCAACATCACCGGAATCCGGTTCTACAAGGCTGCCAACGACAACACCACGCACACGGCGAACCTGTGGACCTCGACCGGAACGCTCCTGGCCAGCGGTACGACCACGGATGAAAGCGCGAGCGGGTGGCAGACCGTTACCCTCACGCAGCCGGTGTCGATCACGGCCAATACCGACTACGTGGTCTCCTATGGTTCGAACGGAGCCTATGGCGCGACGGGCAATTTCTTCACCGCCGACATCACCAACGGGCACCTGACGGCAGCGTCCGACATCAACGGGCTATACGCCTACGGCACCGGCGATATCTTCCCGACATCGACCTACAACAAGACCAATTATTACGTCGACGTCCTGTTCCAGCCGCTGGCCGCCTAGATGCAGACCTTGGCGAAATCGGCTGGAAAGCTGCCCGTTACCGTGCTCACCGGCTTTCTCGGCGCGGGTAAGACGACGCTGCTCAACCACGTGTTGATGAACCGGGAAGGCCGACGGGTCGCGGTCATCGTCAACGACATGAGCCAGGTCAATATCGACGCCGACCTGGTGCGCGATGGCGGGGCGGACCTGTCGCGGACCGAGGAGACGCTTGTCGAACTCACCAATGGCTGCATCTGCTGCACCCTGCGCGAAGATCTGCTCGGGGAGGTAAGGCGGCTGGCCAGCGAGGGGCGGTTCGACTATCTGCTGATCGAGGCGACCGGCATTGCCGAGCCGCTTCCCATCGCTGCCACCTTCTCGTTCCGGGACATGATGGGCTCGGCGCTGGCCGATTTCGCGCGGTTGGACACCATGGTCACGGTGGTGGATGCCGCCAACCTTCTGGCCGACTATTCGGGAAGCGACCTGCTCAAGGATCGCGGCGAAGTGCGCGCCGCGGATGACGAGCGCACGATCATCGACCTTCTGGTCGAGCAGATCGAATTCGCGGACGTGGTGGTCATCAACAAGATTTCGAGCGTGCCGACGCAACGGCTCGAGGAGGTGCGACGCATCGTGCGGGCACTCAACCCGGACGCGCGCGTCATCGAGACCGATTTCGGTGACGTGGAGATGGGCGAGGTGCTCGATACCGGGCTCTTCAGCGAGGCGAAGGCCGCCACCCATCCTCTCTGGCACAAGGAACTCTACAACCCAGAAGGGCATGTGCCCGAGACCGAGGAATACGGTATCGGCAGTTTCGTCTATCGCGCCCGAGCGCCCTTCCACCCGGAACGCTTTCTGGCGCTGGTCAAGCGCGGCTGGCCGGGCGTCATTCGCGCCAAGGGCCATTTCTGGGTGGCGACGCGCCCGGACTGGGCCGGTGTGCTCTCGATTGCGGGCGCGCAGAGCCGGTGCGAGGCCAAGGGCTATTGGTGGGCGGCGGTACCCAAGCACCAATGGCCGCCCTATCCGCAGTTCCGCACGCTGCTCGACCGCTACTGGACCGAGCAATGGGGCGATCGCCGGCAGGAGCTGGTGTTCATCGGGACCGGACTCGATCGCGCGGCGATCACGGCATCGCTCGATGCGTGCCTCGTCGGCGCCCAGGGACAGTTCGAGCCGGACAACTGGCGTGGGCTCGCCGATCCTTTGCCGGCCTGGCAGCAGCCCAACGCCCTAGCCCACATCCACAGCCAATCCCATCGAGGAGCAAACCATGCACGATGAACTCTATGCCGATGGTATCGGCGAAATCACGGTGACCGGCTCGATCGTCAGGATCAACCTGGTGAGCCTTTCCCCGACCGAAAAGGATGAAAAGGGCAACCCGCGCGCCGTGTTCCGGCAGCGCATTGTCATGCCCGTGGACGCCTTCGCCAACGCGGTGGACCTGATGCACAAGGCGCAGGCGGGGCTGGTGGAAGCGGGGGCCATCCGCCGCGTCAACGACGCGCCCGGCCAGACCGCAGAGGCGCCGGTCGCGCCCGAGGTAGCTGCGGCGCCTCCGGCTCCGAACGCTTCGCCCAACTTCAACTGACGGGTCGTCCTTCCCCCCGCGTAAGTCTTGTGGTCAGTCATGAGTGATACCTCCCATACCGGCGTCCATTGCCTCGCTTTCGTCGCCCGCCATCACGGGGTCGACATGGCCCCCGAGCGGCTGATCCACGACTACGCGCTGGGCGACCAGGCCGTCAGCAGCCGACAGATCCTTCGCATGGCCAAGGAAGGCGGGCTGAGGGCGCGCTCGGCGAGGATGGGATGGCGCGACCTGATCAAGCTGCGCGACGCCTATCCGGCGCTGGCGCTGCTCAATAACGGCAACTGGGTAATCATCGCCGGACCGGGCGATGGGGTGGAGGGGGCCGAACCGGACGCAATCCGGGTGCTCGATCCGCTAGCCAAGCGCCCCGAACCGCTGCTGGTCAGCAAGGAGCAGTTCACCAGCCGCTGGAGCGGGGAGGTCATCTTCCTCAAGCGCACGTTCAAACTGGGCGATCCCGATCAACCCTTCGGCCTGCGCTGGTTCCTGCCCGAGATCTTCAAGCAGCGCCGGCTCTTCGGCGACGTGGCGATGGCGGCCATCGTGCTCTACGCGCTGGGGCTGGCCACGCCGATCTTTTTCCAGCTCGTCATCGACAAGGTCCTGATCCACGAGAGCTACGCGACCCTGGTGGTGCTCACCATCGGCATCGCGGCGGCGTTGGTGTTCGATGCGATCTTCACCTACCTGCGGCGCTACCTGCTGCTCTACGCCACCAATCGCATCGACATCAGGGTCGCCACCCGCACCTTCGGGCATCTGCTCAGCCTGCCGATCGCGCTCTTCGAGCAGGCTTCGGCCGGCGTGCTGGTCAAGCACATGCAGCAGACCGGGCGCATCCGGGAATTCCTGACGGGGCGGCTGTTCCTGACATTGCTCGATGGCCTGTCGCTCTTCGTCTTCCTGCCGGTGCTGCTGCTCTACAGCGTCAAGCTGACACTTGTCGTGGTGGGTTTTGCGCTTCTCGTCGGGGTGATCGTGCTGTTGCTCATCGGGCCCTTCCGTCGCCGCCTCAAGGACCTCTACAAGGCCGAGGGTGACCGGCAGGCGCTGCTGGTCGAAACGGTGCACGGCATGCGCACGGTCAAATCGCTGGCGCTCGAGCCGCGGCAGCGCAAGGTCTGGGACGACTATTCGGCCCAGGCGATCTCCGTGCGTTTCCAGGTCGACAAGATTTCCACCGCTGCCCAGGCGCTGACCTCGCTGGTCGAAAAGCTCATGAGCGTCGCCATCATCGGGCTGGGAGCGCTCGACGTCTTCAACGGGGCGATGACCATCGGCGCGCTGGTGGCCTTCAACATGCTCGCCGGCCGCGTCTCCGGCCCGCTCGTTCAGATCGTCACCATGGTGCACGAATACCAGGAGGTGGCGCTTTCCGTGCGTATGCTGGGCGAGGTGATGAACCGGCAGCCCGAGCAGTTCGGCCGTGGGCGCGGGCTGCGCCCGACGCTGACCGGGCGCATCGAGTTCGAGGATGTCTCGTTCCGCTACAGCGCCGACGGCGCGCCGGCGCTGGACAACGTCTCCTTCTCCATTCCCGCCGGCACCGTGTTCGGCATCGTGGGTAAGAGCGGGTCGGGCAAGACTACGGTCACGCGCCTCATCCAGGGACTCTACCAGGTGCAGCAGGGGCTGGTGCGCATGGATGGGTTCGACAGCCGCGAGCTCGACCTCGTGCATCTGCGCAGCAGTATCGGGGTGGTGCTACAGGACAATTTCCTGTTCCACGGCACGGTGCGCGAGAACATCGCGGCAGCACGCCCCGACGCGACATTCGAGGAAGTGGCAGAGGCCGCTCGGATGGCGGGCGCCGAGGAGTTCATCGAGCGCTTGCCGCGTGGTTATGACACCATGCTCGAGGAAAACGCCACCAACCTCTCGGGCGGGCAAAAGCAGCGACTGGCGATTGCGCGTGCGCTGATAACCGACCCCCGCCTGCTGATCTTCGATGAGGCCACCAGTGCCCTCGATCCGGAAAGCGAGGCCATCATCCGGCGTAACCTCGACCTGATCTCGAAAGGCCGCACGGTCATCATCGTCTCCCACCGGCTGTCCACGCTCACCGATGCCGACGCGATCCTCGTGATCGAACGCGGCCGGGTGGCCGATGTCGGCCGGCACGAACAGTTGCTCACACGCTGCGTCACCTACCGGCACCTGTGGAACCAGCAGACGAGGCAGGTCGCATGAGCCCCAAGGTGAACCAGGCAACCGCCAAGGCCGAAGAAACTTCACAGCCGGAGGCCGAGAAGGCCGGCCCGCGCAAGCGCGGCAAGCCGAAGGCCGTGCCGCCGGCAGGCGAAGTCAGCAAGCCGATCCATGTCATCTCCGAGTTCCAGAGCGATGCGGTGGAGCTGGAGGAGCGGGTGCCGCCGCGCGTGGCGCGCATGACGCTCTACACCATCACCGCGTTTCTCATCGCCACGGTGGTGTGGGCCTCGGTATCCTCGATCGACGAGATCGTGGTGGCGCCGGGCAAGCTCGTGACCACGCAGCCGACGATCGTGGTGCAACCGATCGAGACCTCGATCATCCGCACCATCGACGTCAAGGCGGGCGATGTGGTCAAGGCGGGCCAGACGCTGGTGACGTTCGATCCGACCTTCACCCAGTCCGACGTGGACCAGCAGCGCTCACGCCTGGCCGTGCTCGACGCCCAGGTGGCGCGGACGCAGGCTGAGCTCGACGGGGCCGACTATGCCAAGCTCGCCGGGCCGTCCGCAGAGGAGCAGTTGCAGGTCGAGCTCTTCGGGCAGCGGCAAGCCTATTACCAGGCGCAGTTGCAGAATTTCGACCAGCAGATCGCGGTGCAGAAGGCGGCAATCGATTCCAGCCAGACGCAGGACGCTGTCCTCGCCAACCAATCCGAAACGCTGGCGCAGATCGAGTCGACCCGGCAGGCCCTCTACGACAAGCAGAACGGTTCGCTGCTCGACCTGCTCAACTCGCGCAATGCGCGGCTCGATGTCGATGCAACGCGGGCGCAGATCGCCGGCAGCGGAGCGGAGGCCGAGCATGCCGTGGCCAAGCTCGAGGCGGACCGCCAGGCTTTCATTCAGGACTATCGCCGCACGACCATGGAGCAGCTTGTCGACTTCCGCGGCAAGCGCGACGAGGCCGCCCAGGAGCTCAAGAAGATGGAGCTGCGGCGCAACATGGTGACGCTGACGGCTCCGGCCGACGCGGTGGTGCTCGAAATGGCGGCCAAATCCATCGGGTCGGTGGTGCGCGAGGCCGAGCCGGTCGTGACGCTGGTGCCGGTCGACGTGCCGCTCGAGGCAGAGGTTTCGGTCAATGCCCGCGACATCGGCCAGGTGGCGGTCAATGACGAGGCGCGCATCAAGCTCGATGCCTACCCGTTCCAGAAGTTCGGCACCGCCACCGGCACGATCCGCACGATGAGCCGGGACGCGTTCACACCCGATGCCGCCTCAGGCGCGCAGGGAGCGGCGGCGCTGCCCTATTTCAAGGCGCGGGTCCCGCTCGATGCGGCGAGCCTGGACACCAAGGAAGGGCCGATGCACCTGTTGCCGGGCATGACGGTTACCGCCGAAATCAAGGTCGGGACGCGCACGGTGATCTCGTACTTCCTCTACCCGCTGCTGCGCGGCCTCGACGACAGCATTCGCGAGCCGTGAGGGAGGATCAGTCCTGATCGATGAACCGCACCGCGCCGATATGGGGCAGGTTGCGGTTGCGCTGGGCGTAGTCGATGCCGTAGCCGACCACGAACTTGTCGGGGATTTCAAAGCCGATCCAGCGTGCCTTGACGTCCACTTCGCGGCGTGAAGGCTTATCGAGCAAGGCACAGACCTCGATGCGCTTGGGGTGGCGGGTATTGAGGATGTCGAGGACGTGGCTGAGGGTGTAGCCGGTGTCCACGATGTCTTCGACCAGTAGCACGTCGCGATGTTCGATCTCGCCGCGCAGGTCCTTGAGGATGCGCACTTCGCGGCTGGATTCGGTGGAGTTGCCGTAGCTGGAGACTTCCAGAAAATCGACTTCCACCGGCAGGTCGAGTTCACGCACCAGGTCGGCAATGAAGATGAACGAGCCGCGCAGCAGGCCGACGACGACGAGCTTTTCGGTGTCGCTGTAGAACTCGGAAATTTCGCGGGCCAGGGCCTCCACGCGGGCTGCGATGGCCTTGGCCGAGATCAGTTCGTCGATCACGTAGTTCTTGACAGTCATGTGGATCGAGGCCCCCGAAAATGCGACGGGATTGCTATAAGGATTCGTGAGGCGAAGCGGAAGACTGCCCGGCGCAGGTTTTTGGTCGCAGCCACTAGTTGAGCGCTGCGTCCGCCGCCGCCTTCTGGTCGTCGGGCGCCTTGGGCACGATCCGCAGGAAGAGCTGCCCCAGCCGATCGAGATAGGTGAGGATCACCGGCACGACCACAAGCGTGAGCAGGGTCGAGCTGATGAGGCCGCCGATGACGGCATGGGCCATGGCAGCGGTCTGCGAACTGCCGGCGTGGAGACCGAGCGCCAGCGGCATCATGCCGAAGATCATGGCGAGCGTGGTCATGATGATGGGGCGGAAACGGGTGCTGCCGGCCTCGATGAGGGACTCCACCAGCGGCATGCCGGCGGCGTGATGCTGGTTGGCGTTGTCCACCAGCAGGATGGCGTTCTTGACCACCAGGCCCATCAGCATGATGAAGCCGATGGCTGAGAACATGTTGAGGGTGGTGCCGCCGACGAGCAGGCCGATCAGCACGCCGATGATGGCGAGAGGCAGCGACATCATGATGGCGAGCGGCTGGATGAAGCTGCCGAACTGGGACGCAAGGACCAGGTAAATGAAGATGACCGCGAGCAGCAGCGCCGAGCCGGCGGCCGCTGCGGTGTCGCCCAGTTGCTGCACGTCGCCGCCCATCGAGATGCGATAACCCGTGGGCACCTGGATATCGGCGATGGCCTTGGCGACGTCGCTGCTGACCTCGCCCAGCGGGCGGTCCGATATGTTGGCGGTAACGCTGGCCTGGCGGGACAAATCTTCGCGCAGAATCTCGCTGGGGCCGACGGACTGCACGATTTCCGCGACCTGGTCGAGGCGCACGAGGGCAGTGCTGCTGGTTGCGCCAGTCTGCATGATGGGGAGGCCCGCGAGAGCCTCAACACTGTCGCGCGCGCCCTCGGGCAGGCGCACCACGACGTCGAAAGACCTGCCGTCCGGGGATGTCCAGTCGCTGACCTTTTCGCCCGAGAGCAGCGGGCGCAGGGTCTGACTGATCTGCTGGAGGGTAACGCCCAGGTCGCTGGCCGCCTCGCGATTGACGCGGATCCCCAGGACCGGCTGGGCGGCCTGGAGATTGGATTCGACATCTGCCAGGCCCGATATGTCCTTTATGCGGGCCATGACGGTTTCGGAAAGACGGCCGAGAACGGCCAGGTCGTCGCCGTAGATGTTGATCTGGATGGGCTTGGAGACTCCGCCCAGGCCACTCGCCGCGCCGACCACGGCCTGCACGCCGGGGATGAAGGCCAGGCGCTGGCGCACCGGCTCGGTCATCTGGGTCGGGGTGCGATGGCGTTGTTCGGGCGGAACCATGGAAACCAGGATGCTGGCACGATTGTCCCCGGTCGAGTTGCCGGCATTGACGGTGGTGTAGGTGCGGATGACTGCGGGAAACTCGCGCAGTGCGGCGGTGACCTGGTTGGCCTTGGTGGCGGTGTAGTCGATCGAGGACCCCACCGGGGTTTCGATATCGACCTGGAACTCGGAGTTGTCCGCCGGCGGCACGAACTCCACGCCAACCAGGGGCACCAGGAAGAGCGAGGCGACGAAAATGGCGCCCGCAGCCACCAGCGTCACGATGCGGTGCCTCAAACACCATTTGAGGATGCTGCGGTAGCGACCCGCTATCCACATGAAGCCGCGATCGAAACGTTCGACGGCGCGCCCGACGGGGCCGCGCCTGGCGTTGGGGTGGGATGCTGGATCGTACCAGACGCTGGAGAGCATGGGGTCGAGCGTGAAGCTGACGAAGAGCGAGATCAGCACCGCGACCGAGACGGTGACGCCGAACTGGAGGAAGAAGCGTCCGAGAATGCCCTCCATGAAGGCCACCGGCAGGAAGACGGCGACGATCGACAGGGTGGTGGCGAGAACCGCCAGCCCGATTTCGTTGGTGCCGTCGAGCGCCGCCTGCCGGTGCGTCTTGCCCATGTGCAGGTGTCGCGTGATGTTCTCGCGCACGACGATGGCATCGTCGATGAGCAGGCCCACCGAGAGCGAAAGCGCCATCAGCGTCATCATATTGAGGGTGAAGCCGAGGAAATAGAGGGCGGTCAGCGTGCCGATGATCGAAATGGGCAGGGTAAGCCCGGTAATGACGGTCGAGCGCCAGGAGTTGAGGAAAAGGAAGACGATGATGACGGCGAGGATGGCGCCTTCGAGGATCGTCGATTGCACCGAGTGGAAGGATTCCTCGACCGCCACGGCATTGTCGCGCACCACACGGATGGTGACGTCGGGCGGTAACTCGTTCTTCTGGAGGTCATCGAGCGCCTGGCGGATGTCGCGCGCCACCCCGACTGTATTGGCGCCCTGGACCTTGACGATATCGACGGCAAGAGCGCGCTGGCCATCGAGCAGGGCGAGGCTGGAGGTGTCTGCCTGTCCATCTTCGATGGTCGCCACATCGCCCAGCCGCACGGGTTGGCCGCCACGTCGCGCCACGATGATCTTGAGGAAATCGTCCTCCTCCTCGATGGTCCCTTCCACCTGGATGGAGCGCACCTGAAGCGGATCGGTGATCGAGCCAGCCGGGATATTGCGATTGTCCTGTTGGAGCGCAGCGAGGATTTCGCCGACGCCGACGTCGAAAGCGCGCAGCCTGTCGGCATCGATGAGGATGTTGAGCTGGCGCGGCACGCCGCCGACGACAGTGGCGCGCCCGACCCCGGGGATGATCGAGAGGCGGCGCACGATCGTGTCTTCGGTGAGCGTGGTCAGGTCGCGCGCGGCGCGGGTGTCCGAACTCACGGCGATGGAGAGGACAGGCAACTCGGACGGGTCGAACCGGAGGACCTGGGGATTGTCAGCGCTGTCGGGCAGTGCCGCTTCGATGGCGGCGATCTTGTCGCGCACGTCCTGGGCGGCGACCGAGGAGGCAACCTCGAGCTTGAAGATGATGATGACCACCGATTGGCCCGGGTAGGAGCGCGACTGGATGGTGTCGATGCCGCTCACGGTGTTGACCGCGTCCTCGATCGGTTTGGTGATGTCGTTCTCCACCGCATCGGGCGATGCCCCCGCATAAGTGGTGAGAACGGCCACGACCGGCAGGTCGATATCAGGCAATTGTTCGATCGGCAGGCGCTGGTAGGAGTAGATGCCGAAGACGACCAGCGCCACCATGATCATGGTGGCGAATACCGGATGATTGACGCTGATGCGGGTGAGGAACATGGCGTCAGTTCCCCACGATGGTGACTGCAGTACCCGGCTCGAGTTCGGGCAGGCGACCGGTCACGACGACGTCGCCCGGATTGAGGCCCGTCAGGATCTGAACAAGATTGCCGGTGGACCATTGCCGCCCCTTCTCGATGGGCTGGCGCACGAGCTTGGCGTCGACGACGGTGAGGACATATTCGCCCTGCTTGTCCTCGCGCAGGGCGGAGGAGGGCACCGCCAGGGCATCCTGGGCTTCATCGACCACGACGGATCCGGTGGTGAACATGCCGCCGCGGAATATGCCGTCGGGGTTTTCGAGCGTGAGGAAGACGGGGATCGAGCGCGTGTTCTCGATGGCGACCGGGCTAATGCGATCGACGCTGGCCGAGAAGGACTTGTCGGCAATGCCTTCGACGGTGAGGGTGGCCCGCTGGCCTTCCTTAAGGCTGGCGCTGTCGCTGAGCGGGGCGGTGGCCTGCACCTCCATGACCGACAGATCGACCAGGGTGACGAGGGGTGAACCCGGCGTCACCGACTGGCCGGGCTCGGCCGAGCGGCTGGCGATCACGCCGGCAAACGGAGCGGTTATGCTGGCGTTCTGGATGGCGCGCTGGGCGGTGTCGACCTGCGCCTGCAGGGCATCCACCTGGGCAGAGAGGGCGTCCACGTTCGCCTGGGCCGAATCGAGGCTGGCCTTGGATGCCGTGCCGCGCTCGAAGAGTGCCTGGGTGTTCTCGAGCTGGGAGCGGGCCAGGCTAAGCTGCGCCTTGGTCGCTTCCGAATTGGCGACCTGCTGGTTGAGCGTCAGGCGCAGGTCGCGGATGTCGATCTGGGCGATCACCTGGCCGGCAAGTACGGCATCGCCGGTGCGCACATTGACGGTCTGGAGCTTGCCGGAAACCTGCGGGGTGATGTCGGCGCGCCGTTCGGGCGCGAGCGTGCCGGTGACCTTGACGGTCTGCTCGAGCAGTTGCGGAACGAGCGTGGTGATCTCGACCTTGTTGAGCTCGAGCATCCGCTCGGTCTGGGCAGGGGCTACCGGCTGGGCCCTGTCCTTGAGGCGGAAATAGAGAGCCAGGGCCAATGCCAGGATGACGAGGATCAGGACGATCCATGGCCAGCGGCGCTTTGCGGGCGGGAGAGAGGAAGCCTCGTTGGTCGCACTCATCGGGATCGATTCCTCTCGAGGTTGATCGTCACGTACCTGGCACCAATCCCCCTAGGTCAACACGGGGAGCCGAAATTGTCGATAGAAATCCGCGCGCTAGAGATGGGAGCCGAAAAACGTCGGACCGGAGCGCTAGAACGTTCGGTCTATGGCCGCGCGCGGCAGGGGGTGGGACGCTTGGGCTCACGCCCAATCCAGGTACGACATGACCGACAGCGTCGCGGCCGAAGCGCCGCCCCATCGCAAGCAGGAAAGCAAGAGCTACGGCCAGATCCTGCGCTCGACGGCGGTAATCGGGGCGTCCTACCTGGTGGTGACGCTCATCTCCATCGTGCGCATGAAAGTGGTGGCGCTGCTGCTTGGTCCGGCAGGCGTCGGGTTGATGGGCATCTACAATCTCATTATCGACCTGGGCGGCTCGGTCGCCTCGATGGGCGTGGCCTCCAGCGGGGTGCGCCAGATATCGGAGGCCAACGGGTCGGGAGACAGTCGGCGAATTGGCATGACCGTGGTCGCGGTCAAATGGCTTTCGGCGGCGCTTGCCATAACGGGCGCTCTCGTCTTGATCGCCTTGAGCGTGCCAGTCTCCTGGCTCACCTTCGGGACGGATATTCAAGCCATGGCGATAGCCGTCCTCGGCATCGGGGTGCTGTTCCGGGTCGTGGGGACGGCGCAGATCACGATCCTGCAAGGGTTGCGGCGGACGCGCGACCTGGCGCTGGCCAATATCGCCTCGACGCTCACCGGCGCAATCGCGACGGTCGCCTTCATCGCCTGGCTCGGCGAGAAGGGCATCGCGCCGGGCCTGATGCTGGGACTGGCCGCGACCTTCGCGACCGCCGTGCTGTTCTCGCGCCGGGTCAGCATCGCCCCGGTATCGCGACGAGAAGCCATTCGCGACCAGGCGCGGCCGCTCTTCCGCCTCGGCTTCGTCTTCATGACCAGTGCCTTGCTGACGACCGGTTCGGCCTACCTGATCCGCATCATCGTGCTGCATGCAGACGGGGTTCACGCCGCCGGCCTCTACCAGTCCGCCTGGGGGATTGCCGCGCTTTATGCCGGGTTCGTGCTGCAGGCGATGGGGACGGATTTCTATCCGCGCGTCACGGAGGTGGCGAGCAACAACGCCGAGGTCAACCGGCTGGTCAACGAGCAGGCGCGGGTCAGCCTGCTTCTGGCGGGGCCGGGGGTTATCGCGACCATCTCGCTGGCGCCCCTGGTGCTCTCGATCTTCTATTCGTCCGCGTTCGTGGAAGCGCAGGCCTTGCTGCGCTGGATCTGCCTCGGGATGATGTTGCGCGTCGTTGCCTGGCCGATGGGTTTCATCGTGCTCGCCAAGGGCGCGGAGCGTCCCTTCTTCTGGACCGAACTCGCCGCCGCCGCTGTGCAGGTGGGGCTGGCTGCAGTGCTGGTACCGTGGATCGGGGTAGACGGGGCAGGTCTTGCCTTTGTGGGCCTTTATGTCTGGCACACGGGCATCATCTACCTCGTGGCCAGGTCGTTGAGCGGGTTCCGCTGGAGCCATGGAAACGGCCTGCTGACGCTGGTCTACCTGGCTGCCACGGCCCTGGCGCTCGGCGGCAGCTTCCTCCTCGACTTCTGGCCGGCGACCGCCCTGGGCGTGATCCTGGCCGGAGCCACCGGCCTCTACTCGCTGCGCGAAGTGCTGCTCTTGGCGCCCGAGGTTGTTCCCAAGCCGCTCCGGCCCCTCGTCGCCCGTCTCGAAAGGCGCTGAACGGAAGCCTGTTGACAGGGGCGCACATCTGCATTCTCATGCCTGAGATCGATCCCACAGGGGAAGCGGGCGAATGGTTACGATCAACGATGTCTCCAGGCGGGCCGGCGTATCGCGGTCGACCGTTTCACGGGTCATCGCCGACAATGGCTATGTCTCGGAGACCAAGCGCAAGCTGATCGAAGCCGCGATCGCCGAACTGGGGTATCGGCCCAATACCATGGCACGCGGCCTGCGCTCGAACCGGTCGAACATGATCGGGGGCGTCGTGGTGGACGTGGCGAGTCCCTTTTACGCCCAGATGGTCGGCGGCATGCAAAAGGCGGCGCGGGCAGCAGGCAAGAGCGTGCTCATCGCTTCCGGATACGCAGACCAAGCCGAGGAATCGCGGGCGATCATCGAATTGATCGACCGGTCCTGCGACGGGCTACTGCTCTATCTCGAAAACCCGATCCGCGAGGATGTGGCCGACATCATTCGCACATCGCGCACCCCGGTCGTCACCATTGGCGGGGACGAATATCCGGTGGCGCGGGCCGCGGTACGGATCGATAATCTCACCGGGGCGCTCGAGGCGATGCGGCTGCTTCTGGCCGAGGGGCACCGGCACATTGCCTATCTCTCCGGTGGCCTGATGTATCGCGATACGCGCGACCGCCTGCGCGGGATCAGGGCGGCCCTGCAAGAGAAGGGCCTGACGATCGACGACATCTATGTCGAGCATGGCGATTTCGAGGAGCGGTTCGGGGTAGCGGGCACGGAGCGCCTCCTGGCCTCCGGCTTTCCGGTGACCGCCATCTTCGCAGGTGACGACGACGTGGCAGCGGGGGCGCTGCTGGCGCTCAAGAGCGCCGGCAAGCGTGTCCCCGAGGACATTTCGCTCATGGGGTTCGATGACAATTTCCATGCCCGCCATCTCACGCCAAGCCTGACGACTGTGCGCCAGCCCGTGGACGAGGCCGGCCGGGTGGCAGCGCAACTGTTGATCAAGATCCTTGCCGGGCAGGTGCCCGAGCAGGCGGAAATCACCATCGAGGCGCCGCTCATCCGGCGCGACAGCGTCGGGGCGCTTGTTTCGCCGCCGGGCAGAAAGGAGTTCGTGGGGTAGTTTTGGCGCGGGAAGGAAGGGAATCGTGACCGCGCGATTGCATGCATTTGATGGGATCGATCTCACACTGGGAGTGAAAGATGAGAGCGACAAAGATGTTGCTGGTGGCGAGCCTGATGTCGGGTTGCGTCATGGTTTCGAGTGCGCAGGCCGAGGTGATCATACGCCTGGCGCCCGTCCACACGGACGCGATGATCGAGAACTACAATCCTTACAACCTGGCCGGTCCGCATGCCTATGTGCAGGACTTCGCCTATGAACCGCTCTGGATCTACAATGTCTGGCACCCGGAGAACGACTTTCCGGGCCTGGCAACCTCGTTCGAGGTGGCCCCGGACCTCAAGAGCGTGACCTACCATCTGCGCGAAGGCGAGAAGTGGTCGGACGGCGAGCCGTTCTCGGCCGATGACGTGGTCTTCACCTATAACTACGCCAAGGCGCACCGCGACTTTCCGGTCGGCTTCGATATCTACGATGCCGACAAGAATTCCGGGATCATCACCGATGTGGTGAAGGTGGACGACAACACCGTCCGGTTCGAATTGCAGCGGCCGGATTCGCTGGCGCATCTCAACATCGGCCCGGTCTTCCCGCTGCCCGAGCACATCTGGAAGGATGTCGCCGATCCGATGAACTATGCCAACCCTAAGGTGGTGGCGACCGGGCCCTTCACCGAAGTGCGCGACTTTTCGCGCAATTCGTTCAAGCTCTGCCGCAATCCGCTCTATCGCGACGCCGACAAGGTCAAGATCGACTGCATCGAGTATCCGCAGCTTTCGGACAACCTGCAGGTGATCGCCGCGATCACAAATGGCGACCTCGACTGGGCGACGGACGGCATCACCGATCCCGACATCACCTACACCTCCAAGAGCCCGGACAACCACTACTGGCTGCCGCCCGATGCCGGCACGAACCTGCAGCTCAACACCACCAAGGCGCCGTTCAACAATCTCGATTTCCGCAAGGCCATGAGCATGGCCATCGACCGCGATACGCTGGTCGAGATCGCGACCTTCGGGCTGACGACCCCGGCGCAATATCCGATCGGGGAGGGCATGTTCTATGCCAACTGGATCGATGAGAAGGTGCTCGAGCCCTACAAGTACCTGATGGAATACAACCCGGACGGTGCCAAGAAGATCCTCGACGATGCCGGGTTCCTCGACAAGGACGGCGACGGCTGGCGCGACAATCCGGACGGGACGCCGATCGACTTCAAGATGGCCGTTCCCGCCGGCTGGGACGACTGGGTGAATACGCTCCAGACGATCTCGGAGAACCTGCAGGACGTGGGCATCAACGCGCAGATGGAGACGCCCGAGGAAGGCGCCTGGTTCGACAATATCCCGACGGGCAATTTCGACGTCTACATCATGTGGACCAACCTCTCCTCGACGCCCTGGTTCACCTATTACTCAATGTTCAATCCGCGCTCGATGGTGCCGGGCCAGCTCAACGAACAGGCGATGCACCAGATGCGCATTCCGGGCATCGAAGCGGACCTGGCCGACGTGAGCGCCACGGCCGATGAGGCGGTGCAGAAGGCCAAGATCACCGATGTGATGAAGCAGGTGGCCGAAAACCTGCCGGTGATCACGCTGTTCTCGAACCCGGCCTGGTACGAGTATTCTACGCGCAACTTCACCGGCTGGCCGGACAAGGACAATGCCTGGGCGCGGCCGAACAACCCGGCGGGCATCCATGAGCGGGTCAAGGTGCTGCTCAGCCTGGAACCGGTCCAGAAGTAACCTCCCCGGGGCGGGCGTTCGCGTCCGCCCCATCCCTGGAGACGGCGATGCGCTTTCTGTTACGGCGGTTGGGGTTCTATATGGCGGCGTTCTTCGTGGCCATCACCCTCAACTTCTTCATTCCCCGGCTGATGCCGGGCGACCCGACGACGCGAATTTTCCTCGCCCTGCGCGGGAAGCTGCGACCCGACCAGATGGAGGCGCTCAAGAAGGCCTACGGGCTGGAAGGGTCGCTGCTCGACCAGTACCTGGGCTACCTCTGGAAGCTGGCGCATTTCGATTTCGGCGTCTCGACGGTCAATTTCCCCGAGCCGACCGCGAGCCTGCTCTTCTATGCGGCGGGCTGGACGCTGTTCCTGGTCGGGGTGGCCACAACCCTTTCCTTCGTGATCGGTATCAGCATGGGGATTTATGCTGCCTGGAACCGTGGCGGGTTCTTCGACAGCTTCTTCACCCCGATCAACGTGATGATGAACGCCTTCACCCCCGCCGTGGTAGCGCTGCTGCTCTGGTACGGATTCACCATGGAATGGACGATCTTCCCGCTGGGGCGCGCCCATGACATCGGCCTGACGCCGGGCTGGGACCTGCCATCGGCCACCAGCATCGCCTGGCATGCGGTGCTGCCGGTGACTTCCATCGTGCTGGTCAGCTTCGGGGCCTGGCACCTGGGCATGCGCAACACCATGATCAACCTGGTCAACGAGGACTTCGTGGTGCTGGCCAAGGCCAAGGGGCTTTCGGACCGGCGCATCCGCTATCGCTATGCGGCCCGCAACGCCATCCTGCCGCAGATCACCTCTCTGGCGCTCTCGATCGGCTACATCTTCGGCGGCGCCTTCATCGCCGAGATCGTCTTCAACTATCCGGGGCTGGGCAAGTTCACGCTCAATGCCATCCAGACGCGCGACTACAGCTTCATCCAGGCGCAACTCATCCTGCTTACGGCCAGCGTCCTGATCGCCAACCTGGCCTCCGACATCCTCAACGTCATCTTCGACCCGCGCCTGAGGGCCGGGAGCCGGCACTAGGGAGCGCCCATGACCGAGATCACGCACGACTCCCCGGCCACTTCCGCAACCGGCCAACGCGTTCCGCGGCCCGGCGCCGCGCCGGCGCCTTCGCCGGACGAGCTGATGGCCGAACTCGGGGTGAGGCCCCGATCGCGTCTGCTGGGACGCCTGCCGACGGCCTGGCAGACGTTCTTCACCAACAAGAAGGGGGTGGCCGGGCTCCTCATCCTCGCCGTCTTCGTGCTGGCGGCGGCGCTGGCGCCGGTGCTTTCGCCCTACGATCCCTATCGCCGTGCCGGCAAGCCGCATGTGCAGCCGGGCGTTGAGCACTTCCTTGGCACCTCGCGACAGGGCAAGGACATCTTCAGCCAGCTGCTCGAAGGGGGACGGACGAGCCTGACGGTGGGGTTCGTGGCCGGGCTCAGCGCCACGCTGATCGGCGTCGCAATCGGCATTTCGGCCGGCTATTTCAGCGGGCGGACGGACGAGATTCTCACCTTCTTCGTCAACGTGTCCCTCGTGCTTCCAGCCCTGCCGCTCATCATCGTCTTCGCCTCGTTCGTAGAGGAGGCGAGCCCGACCGTGATCGGGCTTGTGCTTGCCTTTACGGGCTGGGGCTGGAGTGCGCGCACCATCCGCACCCAGACCCTGGCCATCAAGAACCGGGAGTTCGTGCTGGCGGCCGAACTGATGGGCGAACGCAAGTGGCGCATCGTGCTGCGCGAGATCCTGCCCAACATGTCCTCGTTCGTGGTGGGCGGGTTCGTGCTGGCGACCATCTATGCGATCCTTGCCGAAGCCGGGCTCGAGTTCATCGGGCTGGGCTCGCCCAGTTCGGTCACCTGGGGGACAATGCTCTATTGGGCCCAGCGCGCCCAGGCGCTGCAGACGGGCGCCTGGTGGGAGGTGTGGCCGCCGGCCTTCGCCATCATGATTACGGGCGCTGCGCTGGTGCTGGTCAACTTCGCGGTCGACGAGATTACCAGTCCGCAGCTGCGCGCAGCGCGCCTGGGCGGGCGCATCCGCAGGTTCCTCAAGCGCCGGGGGAGGTCCGTGGATGTCTTCTAACCTGATGGAAGTGCGCAACCTCACGGTCGACTATGTCGGGGAGGATTCCGTTGCCCGGGCCGTCAACGGCATAGACTTCGAGATCCGCGAGGGCGAGGCCTTCGGGCTGGCGGGCGAGAGCGGGTGCGGCAAGAGCACGGTGGCCTTCGCGCTGGCGCGGCTGACGCGCCTGCCGGGGCTGGTGACGGGCGGCTCGATCCGGTTCAAGGGCGAGGAGGTGCTCGGGTTCGAAAAGGAGCGTCTGCGCAAGTATCGCTGGCGCGAAGTCAGCTTCGTCTTCCAGAGCGCCATGAACGCGCTCAACCCGGTGATCCCGGTCTCCGAACAGATCTGCGATACGATCTGGACGCACAACCCCAAGGCCAGCGCCGAAGAGGTGCGGGCTCGGGCGGTGGAAATGTTCGAACTCGTCGGCATTCCGCCGCGACGGCTCGATGATTATCCGCACCAGTTCTCGGGCGGGATGCGGCAGCGCATCTGCATTGCGATCGCGCTCTGCCTCAACCCGCGTCTCATCATCATGGACGAGCCGACGACGGCGCTCGACGTGGTGGTGCAGCGCGACATCATCGAGCAGATCGTCGAGCTCAAGTCGCGGCTGGGCTTCTCGGTGCTGTTCATCACCCATGACCTGGGGTTGATGATCGAGTTCTGCGACCGCATCGGCATCATGTATGCCGGGGAACTGGTGGAGGTGGCGCCCAGCGCCGCGATCCTCAACTCGCCCCAGCATCCCTATACCCGCGCGCTGGGCAATTCGTTCCCGCCACTCAGCGGACCGCGCCAGCGGCTCGAGGGCATCGCGGGGACGCCGCCGGCGCCGCGGGCCATGCCGCAGGGTTGCCGGTTCGCGCCGCGTTGCGCGCAGGCAATGCCCGTCTGTTCGCTGGTTCCGCCCGAACTCAAGATCTATCCCGAGCGGGAGAGCGAGGCCGCATGTCACTTGCTGAAATGACGATAGCTCCACAGGCCGACGGTGAGGCGCTGGTCGAGATGCGCGATGTCGACATGGAGTTCGTGCTGGGCGGCGCGCTGGTCAACCGCCATGTGCTGCGGGCGCTCTCGGGCGTCTCGTTCAGCCTGCGGGCTGGCAGGGCTCTGGCGCTGGTGGGGGAATCGGGGTCCGGCAAGAGCACGTGCGCGCGCATCCTGGCCCGGGTCTACAAGCCGGCCAAAGGGCAGGTGACCTTCAAGGGCAACGACATCGATGGCTTCGAGGGGCGTGCGCTCGATGCCTATCGCGCTGACGTGCAGATGATCTTCCAGGATCCGTTCGGCTCGCTCAATCCGACCCAGACGATCGGCTATCACCTCGAACGCCCGTTGCGGCTGCACCGGCCGGACCTGCGGGGCAAGGCGATCGGCGAGGAGATCGAGGCGCTGCTGGCCCGCGTCGGCCTGACGCCGCCCGCCGATTTCGCGGTGCGGCGTCCGCACGAACTTTCGGGCGGGCAGCGGCAGCGCGTCGCCATCGCCCGGGCGCTCTCGGTCGAGCCGGCAGTGCTGCTGGCGGACGAGCCGACATCGATGCTCGACGTCTCGGTGCGGCTGGGCATCCTCAACCTGCTCGAGGACCTCAAGACCCAGCGTAACCTGGCCGCGCTCTACATCACCCACGACATCGCCACGGCGCGCTATTTCGCCGAGGAGACGGCGGTGCTCTATGCCGGGCACCTGGTCGAGCAGGGGCCGAGCGAGGTCATCACCTCGACGCCGGCCCATCCCTATACGCAGCTGCTCATCGAAGCGGTGCCGAACCCCGAGCGCAAGATCGTGCCGAGGGCCAGCCGGCGGACGACCGATATTCCGATGTGGACGCCGGAAAGCCGAGGCTGCCCGTTCGTGGCGCGGTGTCCGCGCGCGACCGGGATCTGCCGCGAGGCCATGCCGGAGCCGACCGAGCTGGGGGCTGGGCACGTGGTGCGGTGTCACAACCTCTAGCTAGGGGCTCGACGGAGGCGGCTCGGTGCCGCTGATCATGTCGATGAAGATGGGATAGACGAAGGCGATATCCTGCTCTTCCTGGCGCGGGTCGATGATGTCGTGGGGCAGGCGCCTGTCAGCGGGCAGGTTCTCGACCTCGACCTCGCGACCCTTGGCGCGCCAGGCTTCGGTGATCCGGTTGGCGAAGGCGTTGCTGACGGCCAGGTCCGCATCGTTGATGAGCATGGCCAGGCCCTGGGCCTTGGGCGCCGTGCTCTGGGCGCTCTCGTCGATGGCCTGGCCGAGCCGCATGATCTGGCCGAGGGCGTGGGTGGCGTAGCGCGGATAGGCGTAATCCATGGTCTGGGAAGGGAAGGGCTCGAGCGGGTTCCACCACACCATGATGTTGGGCAGGGCGAGCAGGAGGCTCGCCGCCGAGTGGGCGGCCCAGGTCGGGATCACATGTGGGCTGAAGAAGGGGGCAACCGAAATGGTGTTGCCGGCATCGGCCCGATACTGGGAGGCCCAGGCCGACATGACGCCGCCGGCTGAAAGCCCTGTTACGACCACCTCGTCGCCCAGTCCCTGGGCGATATCGACCGATTCCATGGTGGTTTCGACGAGCTGCTCGGCGGTCATGTCGGCAAGGGCGAGGGTCAGGGGATCGGCCATGCCGTGGCCGGGGAGGCGCGGGATGAGGACGTTGTAGCCAAGGTCGAAGAGCTGGGCGCCCAGGACATCGGCCTGGGCCGGGCAGTTGGTGAGCCCGTGGTAGAAGATGACGACGCGCGCGACCTTCTGGCCGTGGGTGAGAAGCGTCGAGTGGCAGCGGGGGTGGAGGTCGAGCTGGGCTTCGCGCGCCTTGACCTGCTCGAAGGCGGCGATCGCCTCCTCGTAGCTTGCCGCCGGATGGCTCCTGGCGGGATCGAAGGTGAGGGGCGCGGTATCGAGCGGCCAGATCGAGGAGATCGAAAAGGTGCCGGCGAGAACGATCAGCAGGACTACGGCCACCGTGCCGGTGACGCGCAGGAGCGTGCGGAAGAAGCCGCGGCGATGGCGCGGGGCGTGACGTGCCCGTTCGACGGCATCGGGGAACTGGCGGCCCTCGGCCCAGCCGAGTGCGGCGCCCACGACCGAGAGCGCGATGATGGCGGCAAAGCCGGTGGTGAGGATGGTGAGGCCGGAGATCAGCAGGACATGCTGGATGCGGTCGATGAAGGTGCCGGGGTCGGAGCCTTCCTCCCAGTTGCGCTGGAAGATCTCCGACAGGGCGATGACGACAGGGTAGGAGAAGACCGCGACATAGGTGCCGGCGACGGCGCCGCGCCAGGCCGTGAACATCTGCGGGCGCGACATCAGGCGCCACCAGACCAGGCAGCCGGTCAGGAAGACGCCGGCGAAGAGCGTCGCCCAGGTTATCTCGCCTTCGTTGACCCCGAAGATGTCGCTGACCTGCAGGCCGACGAGCGGGGTGACGACGAGGCCCGCCAGGGCGAAGGCGAGGCCGGCTCCCAGGGTCCAGAGCATGTAACGCGGAGGCGGAGCAGGCTCGGCGGGGGCGCTGGTCATGGCTGGACTCCCTGATGACGCGGCCGAGTATAGGCATGGGAAATGCGAACTAGGAATAACGCTGTTGAAACCGGGGCTAAGCGGGCGGGAAGCCGTTATGCTGGTAACGGGCGTGGAATTCAGATATTTCAGTAGCCATATGTGCTTTGTCGAGAGCAGCCCACCCGGGACAGGAGCCGTAATGGCGGAGACTTCCAAGACCAAGAAGACCAAGACCGGAGCACCGGCGGGGGAGAAGCAATCACTGGTCGAACAGGCCTACGAGCGGATCAAGGAGAAGGTGATCACGCTGCACTTCCTTCCCGGGCAATATCTCAACGAGGCGGCGATCTGCGCGCAGCTCGATCTCGGGCGCACGCCCGTGCATCAGGCGCTGCAGCGCCTGCATCTGGAGGGGCTGGTCGAGGTGTTGCCGCGCAAGGGCATCATCGTGCAGCCGGACAGCCTGGCGGAAATCCTCAAGATCCTGGATTCGCGCCTGACGGTGGAGCCCGAACTGGCGCGTTCGGCAGCGCGGCGCGTCGCGGCCGGGGAGATCGACGAGGACGAACTGAGCAGGCTCAAGGCGATCGCCACGGCGACCGACGCCAATGTCGAGCCGCCCGACATCGCCGCCTTCACCAGCAATGACCGCTGGTTCCATCGCGAGATCGCCGCCCTGTCGGGTAACCCGATGATGGGCGACTTCTCGCGCATGCTGCACGAGCGCTCGACGCGGTTCTGGTATCTCAACCTCTGGCAAACCATCGACGTGGCGGCGACCAACAGGCAGCATGCCTATATCGCGGACGCGGTGGTGGCCGGCAAGGAGGAAGAGGCGGGGGCCTATATGCTCGCCCATATCCGGGCGCTGCGCGACAGGCTCGAAAAACTGCAAAGGTCGACGCCGACACCCGGCCGGTTCCCTGCGGAGTAGTTTTTCGCTTATCTTTCAAAGCGTTGGCTGGATGTTGGTGGCCTCCAATCGGTAAAATTTGAAGCAAGTATGGGCTAGCCTGCGCGGCGGCGGGCATCGGCGCGAGGCTTGCTTGCACCAGGCGCGACGCATTCGTGACGCGGGTTTCCACACCGGCGCCACTTAGCCCTTGGCTTTTCGCATCACGTGAAATATCATCTAAAGCGAAAGTTGATATTTAGGTGACTCGTGGCCAACGACGGACTTCCAGTGACGCCCCCGGGCATGCCCTCCCTCGAGGAGATTCTGATCCAGTCGAACGACATGCCCTGGCGGGCAAAGTCGCTCAAGGGCGTGCATGAGAAGATGCTGTGGCGCGACGAGGCGACCGGCGCTTCGGTGGCGCTGATCAAGTTCGAGAAGGGCGCCAGTATTCCGACGCCGCACCTGCATGCGTCCAACCAGATGATGTTCTGCCTCTCGGGCCATTACGAATACACCAAGACCGGCGTGACGCTCAAAGCCGGCTCGTTCTACTGCAACCCCAAGGGCAATGTGCACGGGCCGACCCTCGCGCATGAAGATACCGTCGTCGTCGAGATCTATGACGGCCCGCACTACCCGGTGCGCCCGGATTGGTACGACAATGACGAGGATGCCCGCTGATGACCGCCGCTCCCAACGAGCCGGTTTCGGCCGAGGCGCTGGCCAGGGCCGTCGCCGCGATCTTCGAAGGCTGCGGCGTCGAGGCCGATGCCGCTGCGATCGTTGCCGAGGACCTGGTGGCCGCCGATATCGAGGGCGTCGCCTCCCATGGCGTGATGCTGGTGCCGATGTATGTCGAGCGCCTCAAGGCCGGCTCGGTGGCCAAGGGCTCGCAGGGGCAGGTCGTTTCGGACAATGACGCGGCGGTCGTGATCGATGCCGGCGACGTCTTGGGCCAGTTGACGGCCCGCCAGGCCGTGGCTATCGCCGTCGAACGCGCAAAGAAGTTCGGCATGGCAACCGTCGCGGTGCGGAATGCCTTTCATTTCGGCACCGCCGGGCGCTATGCGCGCATGATGGCCGATGCAGGCGCCGTTGGCATCGTGATGTCCAATACGCGCCCGCTGATGCCGGCCACGGGCGGCGCGCAGCCGCTGACGGGGAACAATCCCCTGGCCATCGCCGTGCCCAGCGCGGGCGAATATCGGCCGGAAGTGGACATGGCGCTTTCCGCCGTGGCCATGGGCAAGATCCGCAATGCCGCCGCCGCCGGCCAGTCCATCCCCGAGGGCTGGGCTGCCGACAAGGACGGCGCGCCGACCACCGATCCGCAGAAGGCCATCGACGGCATGCTGCTGCCGGCTGCCGGCCCCAAGGGCTTTGGTCTCGCCTTCATGGTCGACCTGCTGACCGGCGGGCTTTCGGGCGGCAATATCGGGGCCGAGGTCAACGGCCTTTACGGCAACATGGCCACGCCCTATCGCTGCTCGAACCTCTTCATCGCCATCGACGTGGGGCACTTCGCGCCCGAGGGGCAGTTCGAGGGCCGGGCCAAGTCAGAACTCGATCGTGTTTCGGCTTCGCGCCGCGCGCCGGGTGTCGAACGCGTGTTCGCGCCGGGCGAGCTCGCCTATGCCGCCCGCACTGGCGCCAATGGTCGCGCCAAAGTTTCACCCGCCGCCTGGAAAAGCCTGGTCGAAACGGGTGCATCCCTGGGCGTCGACGTCCAGAGTTATTTCTGAAAGAGGAAAAAATGAAAGAGCAGATCACCAGCGACAAGCTCGCAAAGCCGAATGGTCACTTCTCGCAGGCGACCACGATCGAAGCGAAGGGCAAGCTGGTCTTCATCTCGGGTATGACGGCCCGCAAGGCCGATGGCACCATTGCCGGTATCGGCGATGTGGAAGCCCAGACCCGTCAGGTCTGCGAGAACCTCAAGGCGGCGGCCGAGGCTGCCGGCGGCGGGCTCGAGGACATCGTTCGCGTGGACGTCTATGTCCGCAACATCGAGCACTTCCCGATCATCCACAAGGTCCGCGCCGAGTACTTCAAGGCGCCGGTCCCGGCTTCGACCATGGTCGAGGTCGCCAAGATGGTCAGCCACGAATACCTCATCGAGATCAGCGCCATCGCTGTCCTTCCGAACGGCTAAATAGAAAAATGCGTCTTGCTACCGTCAATGTCTCCGGAACGCCGCGCGTCGGCGTGGTCGAAGGCGAACTGATCCGTCTGCTGCCGGCCCAGGAGGGTGACATGGTCACCCTCATCGGGCGGGGCAAGGCCGAAATCGAGCGGCTGGTGAAAGCCTCGCCGCTCGACACGATTCCCTTGGCCGATGCCAAGCTGATGGCGCCGATCCAGCGTTTCAGCCGCGATGTGCTCTGCACCGGCTGGAACTACTGGGACCATTTTGAAGAAAGCCGCGGCAAGCGCGAGGGACAGGACGTCGACAAGCCCAAGGCGCCGACATTCTTCACCAAGGGCCCGAACACGGTGATCGGCCCCTGCGACGAGATCGGGCTGGACCCGCATATCTCGGCCAAATGGGACTACGAGGCCGAAGTCGGCATCGTCATCGGCAAGCGTTGCCGCTCCGTCTCCAAGGCCGAGGCGCTGGACTATGTGTTCGGCTATTTCCTCGCCAACGACGTGTCGCAGCGCGACCTGCAGCGCCGCCATGGCGGGCAGTGGCTCAAGGGCAAGAGCATCGACAAGACCATGCCGATCGGCCCCTTCATCGTCACCGGCGATGAACTGGACGTGCCCGAGATCACGCTGGAGCTGACCCTTAACGGCCAGACCATGCAGAGCGCCAAGCTCAAGCAGATGGCGTTCCCGATCGCCGAGCTCGTGGCCGAACTTTCGTTCGGCATGACGCTGGAGCCGGGCGACATCATCATCACCGGCACGCCTTCGGGCATCGGCAATGCGCGCGAACCGGCGATCTTCCTGAAACCGGGCGACGAGATGGTCGTTTCGGGCACGGGGCTGGGCCAGTTGCGCAACCGCGTGGTCGAGGCCGACCTTCACGGCACGACCGACATTCCTTCGATGAGCGAGACCAAATGAAAGCAACGTTCGATGCCACAGGCGATGTGATCGTCATTACCGGCGGGGCCAACGGCATCGGACGGGCCCTGGCGCTGACGGCCTCCAAGGCCGGTGCGCAGGTCGTGGTCTGCGACATGAATGAAGACGCGATGGCGAGCCTTCGGGCCGAAGCGCCCGCCATTGCCACCCGCAAGCTCGACGTTTCCGACCGCGCGGCGGTGTTCTCGACCTTCGAGGGCATCGAAACCGAGTTCGGACATATCGACGGGCTCGTCTGCGGCGCCGCGATCCAGCCGCGCACCAATATCCACGAGATGGACCCTTCCGAATGGGAGAAGGTCATTGGGGTCAACCTCAATGGCGTGGTCTGGTGCTACCAGGCGGCCATCGGCGGCATGATCGATCGCCGTCGCGGCTCCATCGTGGCGTTCTCTTCCGGTCTCGCCCATCAGGGCTGGGCCAAGGCCTCGGCCTATGC
>Ga0182743_1000958_pt1 | contig 31058 bp, 26 predicted proteins | sample eDN3rd30CKraftOP_FD_128522 | JGI IMG/M metagenome (GOLD analysis project Ga0182743, IMG submission 128522) | Enriched Organic Plus compost microbial communities from Emeryville, California, USA - eDNA 3rd pass 30_C Kraft OP (version 2) (version 2) ... | reverse complement strand
GGCGCCGGGCACATCCATGGCGTCCGAATTCGACCTGATCGCCCGCCATTTCACGCGGCCCGCGGCCCCCGGGCAGCTGGGCGTGGGCGACGACTGCGCATTGTTCACCGTGCCTGCCGGCTGTCAGGTGGCCACCAGCACCGATCTGTTGCTGGAAGGCCGGCATTTCTTTCCCGACGTGGACCCGGCGGCGCTGGGCCACAAGTCCCTGGCCGTCAACCTGTCCGACCTCGCCGCGATGGGCGCGCGCCCGCTGGGCTGCCTGCTGGGCCTGGCGCTGCCGCACGCCGACGAGGCCTGGATCGCGCCCTTCGCGCGCGGCTTCCATGACCTGGCCCAGGCTTGGCAGTGTCCGCTGATCGGCGGCGACACCACGCGCAGCGGCGCGGGCGGGCTGGCCATCAGCGTCACCGTGTTCGGCGCGGTGAACCCCGATAAGGTTCTGCGGCGCGATGCCGCCCAGCCGGGCGACGAGGTCTGGGTGTCCGGCGCGCTGGGCGCGGCGGACGTCGCCTACCGGCTGCTCGACGGCCAGCTGCCGGCCGATGCGGCGCGCCTGGCCGCCGCCCGCGCTGCCCTGGAATGGCCGCAGCCCCGGGTGGCGCTGGGCCTGGCGCTGGCCGGCGTGGCGCGCGCCGCCATCGATCTGTCCGACGGCCTGCTGCAGGACCTGGGCCATATCCTGGCCGCCAGCCGGGTGGGCGCCGAACTGCGCTACGCCGACCTGCCGGCCGCGCCCGTGCTGGACGGGCTGGACGAGCCCGTGCGCCGCCGCGCGCTACTGGGCGGGGGCGACGTCTACGAACTGTGCTTTACCGCGGCGCCGGCCGACCATGCCCGCGTGCGCGCCGCCGCCGCGCAGGCCGGCGTGCCGGTGGCAGCGGTGGGCCGCATCGTCGCGGGTGTCGGCCTGGCGGTGCTGGATGCGGCCGGCCGGCCGTTGCCCGAGCTGCCCGGTGGCTTCGACCATTTCGGGGCGGCGCAGCCATGACGCGGCCGGCCGTCGCCCGGGTGTCCGCGGGCGTGTGCGTGTGCGTCCCGGGCCGCCCGCCATCGTCCCCCGCGGGCCGCGCGGTGTTCTCCTGCCCGGCGTGGCCGGGCATTTCCCTTTCTTTCCGGCACCCATGACCGATCCCGTATCCGATTCCCCCGACACCTCGCTGCGTGCCCGTGGCCGCGTGCCGTTCCCGTCCTGGCGCTGGGTGCGCGTCGAGCCGGGCCGGCTGCTCGTCTTCGGTTTCGGCAGCGGCCTGCTGCGCCCCGGTTCGGGCACGTGGGGCACGCTGCTGGCCTGGCCGCTGTGGGCCGCCGCGGCGCCCGCCGCGCCCGACCTGGCGCTCGGCCTGTTCCTGCTGGCCGCCTTCGCCTATGGCTGCTGGGCCTGCGACCGGGTAGGACGTGCGCTGGGCGTGTCCGACCACGTGGGCATGGTGTGGGACGAGATGGTGGCCTTCTGGCTGGTGCTGTGGCTGGTGCCGCAGACGCTGGCGGCCCAGGCGCTGGCCTTCGTGCTGTTCCGGTTGTTCGACACCGTCAAGCCGCCGCCCATCCGCTATTTCGACGCGCACCTGAAGGGCGGCTTCGGCGTGATGTGGGACGATATCGTCGCGGCGGCCTACACTCTGCTGGTGATGGCGATTGCCGTACGCACAGGAGTCCTGGGATGAGCGCACATGACACACCGGGTTCGGGCCTGGCCCCCGCATCGCTGACCAGCGCGACCATCATCGGCCTGACCGAGCGGTTGGCCGACGTGCTGGTGGGGAAGGGCTGGATGGTGGGCACGGCCGAATCGTGCACGGGCGGCCTGCTGGCCGGCGCCATGACCACGCTGGCCGGCTCCAGCAACTGGTTCGAGCGCGGCTACGTCACCTACAGCAACGAGGCCAAGATGGACGAGCTGGCCGTGTCGCGCGACACGCTCGACCACTACGGCGCGGTCAGCGAGCCGGTGGCGCTGGAGATGGCCAACGGCGTGCTGCTGGCCAGCACGGCGGCGCACGTAGCGGTGTCGACCACCGGCATTGCCGGCCCCGGCGGCGCCGTACCGGGCAAGCCGGTGGGCATGGTGTGCTTCGGTTTCGCGGTGCGTGCCGCCGACGGCATCAGCTCGCGCGCGGCCACGCACGTCTTTCCAGGCGATCGGGCCCAGGTGCGCAACGGCGCGGTGGAGTTCGCGCTGCGCGGCTTGCTCGAGCTGCTGGGCGCCCCGGCCAACCGGGGATAGCGCCGGGCGGCTCAGCGTACCGCGTTGATGGCGTCGCGCAGTTCTTGCGCGGCGCGGCCGGCGGCCTCGCGCCAGTCGTCGCCACCGCTGGCGTACAGGATGGCGCGCGACGAGTTGATCATCATGCCCGCGCCCGCGCGGTTGGCGCCGGCCTGCACCGTGGCCGTGATGTCGCCGCCCTGCGCGCCGATGCCCGGCACCAGCAGGGGCACCGCGTCGCCGATGCGCTGGCGCACCGCGGCCAGTTCGTTAGGGTAGGTCGCGCCCACCACCAGTCCGCATTGCCCGCCGGCGTTCCACTTGTCGGCCACCAGGCCGGCCACGTGCAGATACAGCGGCTGGCCGTCGGCCATCTGCAGGAACTGCAGGTCGGAGCCGCCGGGATTGGAGGTGCGGCACAGCACGATCACGCCGCGGTCCTGCCATGCGAGGTAGGGCTCGATCGAGTCCAGGCCCATGTACGGGCTGACCGTCAGCGCGTGCGCCTGGTAGCGCTCGAAGGCTTCGCGCGCGTAGTTCTCGGCGGTGGAGCCGATGTCGCCACGCTTGGCGTCCAGCACGATGGGCAGGTTGGGGTGCGTGTCGCGGATGTGGCGGCACAGCGCCTCGAGCTGGTCTTCGGCGCGATGCGCCGCGAAATAGGCGATCTGCGGCTTGAAGCTGCACGCATACGGCGCGGTGGCGTCAACGATGTCGCGGCAGAACTGGAAGATGGCGTCGGGCTGGCCCTGCAGCTCTCGCGGAAAGCGCGAGGGGTCGGGGTCCAGGCCCACTTGGAGCAGCGAGCCGCTGACGGCCCAGGCGTGTTCGAGTCTTTGCAGGAAGGTCATGGCGGGGGATCAGTGCAGCTTGACACGGGGACGGGTGCGCCGCATCAGCAGGCGCGCCAGGGCCATCGTGGCGGTGCGGGAAATGCCCAGCACCGCGCGGTGGTGCATCAGGTGCAGGCTCATGTACATCAGGCGCGCCAGTGTACCGCTGACGAACAGGCCGCGTCCGGCCAGCTTGCCCATCAGGCTGCCCACGCCCGCGTCCTGGCCCAGCGACACCAGCGAACCGTGGTCGCGGTACACGTAGGGTTCGGTGGGCTCGGGGCGGCCGCGCAGGCGCGCGGTGATCTTCGCCGCGAGATAGTCGGCCTGCTGGTGCGCGGCCTGGGCGCGCGCCGGCACGGTGCGCCCGTCGGTCCAGGGCACCGCGCTGCAGTCGCCCAGCGCCAGGATGTGCGGGTCGGCGCTTTCCAGCCGTTCGTTCAGTTCGAGCTGGCCCATGCGGTTCAGCGGCAGGTCCAGCTGCGCCAGCACCGACGGGCCCTTGATGCCGGCGGCCCACATGCAAAGCGTGGCGGGAAACTCGCGGCCGTCGGCCGTGCGCACCGAATTCGCCGTCACTTCGGCCACGCGGCAGTCGGTCTCGACGCGGATGCCCAGCGCGATCAGGCGCGCATGCGCGGCCTGTGCCAGCTTCACGGGCAGGGCCGACAGCAGGCGCGGCGCACCTTCGACCAGCGTGATGGCCAGGTCGCGGTCGGCGTGGAAATGGCGCAGGCCATAAGCGGTGACGACGTGGCTGGCCTCGTTCAGTTCGGCAGCCAGCTCCACACCCGTGGCGCCGCCGCCCACGATCACCAGGTCGAGCCGGGCCGAGGGATCGCGCACCTTGGCCTGGTCGATCTGCGCCATGGCCTTCAGCATGGTCAGGCGGAACTGTTCGGCGCCCTCGGTGGTGTCCAGCGTGACGGCGTGCTCGGCTGCCCCGGGCGTGTTGAAGAAATTCGAGACGCTGCCGATGGCCAGCACCAGCACGTCGTAGGCGAGTTCGCGCTCGGGCAGCACCACCTGGCCGTCGGGTGCGGCGACCGCGCCGATGCGGACGGTGCGCGCCGTGCGGTCCACCGCCAGCAGCTCGCCCTGCGCAAAGGTGAAGCCGCGCAGGTGGGCCAGCATGGGATACGACAGGCCTTCCTGATGGATGTCGAGCGTGCCCGCGGCCGCCTCGTGCAGCGACGGCTTCCAGATGTGGAACGGGCGGCTGTCGACGAGCGTGATGCGGTCGCGCCCGTGCAGGCCGCCCAGCTTGGCCGCCAGCTCCAGGCCCCCGGCTCCGCCGCCGACGATGACGACCTGGCGGCCGGGCTCGGATGAGGGTGTGGTCGTTGCCATGCGGCGATTATAGAAGGCGGTCCGCGCCGACAACCCGGTTTTGTTTGCCGCGGGCAGGGGGCGCTACATTGCGAAACGACTGATGGCGACCGCCAGCCATACCGCGGCGGTAAAGAACAGCATCAGCATCACGGCGGCGCTGCCTAGATCCTTGGCGCGGCCAAGCAGGGGATGGGTCTCGACCGACAGCGCATCGGCCAGCGCTTCGATGGCGGAATTCAGCAGTTCGGTGACCAGCACCAGGATCACCGACGCGATGAGGATGAAGACCTCGTCGGTGGTGCGGCCCAGAAAAAAGGCCGCCGGCACCATCAGGATGGCCAGCGCCAACTCCTGGCGGAAGGCGGCCTCGTACTTGATCGCCGCCTTCAGCCCCTGGAAGGAATAGCGCAGCGCGTTGAGGACCCGGCGCAGGCCGCCGGTGCTCTTGTACGGCGAATGGTGGGGCGAAGGAGAGGGCGGCGGCATGGATGAAGACGGTGAAAATCCGGGCAGGCCCCGATTTGTACCAGATATGCGTTTACGGCCGCCATCGTGCCACGGCGGGCCGCCGGCCTCGTGCTAACCCTAATTGTGGCGCGGGTGCCCGCGGGCGCAACATGACAGCCAAATTGGTAAGGCCACTTTACCTCCTGGCCATTCTTCATGCCCATCCAGACCATCGAGCCGCGCCGCCTGTACCGCCAGATCGCCGACCATCTGCGCATGCTGATCGAGGCGGGCGAATTCGCGCCGGGCGCCCGTCTGCCGCCCGAGCGCGACCTGGCCATCAAGCTGGGCGTGTCGCGCCCGTCGGTGCGCGAGGCCCTCATTGCGCTGGAAGTCGAGGGCCTGGTCGAGGTGCGCATGGGCTCGGGGGTGTACGTGCAGGCGCGCATGCCGGCCACGCCGGCCGCACCGCTGGTGGCCGAAAGCCCGCTCGAAACCATCCGCGCGCGCCGCCTGGTCGAGAGCGAACTGGCCGCCGAGGCCGCGCGCCTGGCCACGTCCGCCCAGGTCGAAAGCCTGCGCGAGGCGGTAGGAATCATGGAGTCCGACTCCGGCCAGGGCGCCATGCCCATCCACGGCGACCGCCTGTTCCACCTGCGAATCGCCGAGATCTCGGCCAATTCGGTGCTGGTGCGCGTGGTGGCCGAGCTGTTCGACGAGCGCCACAATCCGCTGTCGCTCAAGCTCAGCGACTACTTCGAGAACCCCGAGAACTGGGCCAGCGCCATCGCCGAGCACAAGCGCATCATCGAAGCCATCGCCCAGGCCGATCCGGCCGCCGCGCGCGAGGCCATGCGCCTGCACCTGTCGCGCTCGCACGACCGCTTCACCGCCAACTGGACGGCCGCGGGCGAGGCGGTGTCCGACGGAGCCCGGCCATGACCCCCCTGTCCGCATCCCCGTGTCGGCGGGCAGGCGTCGCGAGGCCGCCCATGAGCAACCTGGCCTGCCGCATCCATGGCGCGCGCGACCTGCGGCTGGAACCCGACGCCGTGCCGCCGCTGGCACCCCACGAGGTCGAGCTGCGCCTGGGCGCGGCCGGCATCTGCGGCTCCGACCTGCACTATTTCCTGCATGGCCGCGTCGGCGCCTTCGTCATCCGCGAGCCGCTGATTCCGGGGCACGAGGCTTCCGGCATCGTCGAACGCGTGGGCGATGCCATCACGCGCGTGCGGCCCGGCATGCGCGTGGCCATCAACCCGTCGCACCCGTGCGGGCGCTGCGACTACTGCCGCGCCGGCCGCGACAACCTGTGCCGCCACATGTTCTTCCTGGGCAGCGCCAGCGTGTACCCGCACGCGCAGGGCATGTTCCGCCAGCGCTTCGTGCTGGGCGAGCGCCAGTTGACACCCGTCCAGGCCGACATCTCCCTGGGCGAGATCGCCTGCGCCGAGCCGCTGTCCATCGGCCTGCATGCCGTCAACCGCGCGGGTTCGCTGCTGGGCAAGACCGTGCTGGTCACGGGCGCCGGCACCATCGGCTGCATGGCGGTGATCGCCGCGCGCCTGGCGGGCGCGCAGCGCGTCATCACCAGCGACGTGGCCGCGCGGCCGCTGCGGGTGGCCCGCAGCGTAGGGGCCGACGAGATCGTGCGCGCCGACCAGGCCGACGCCCAGTCCCTGGCCGACACCGCCGACGTGGCGCTGGAGTGCGCGGGCAGCCCCGCCGCGCTGGCGGCCTGCCTGGCCGCGGTGCGGCGCGGCGGCCGCATCGTGCAGGTGGGCACGCTGCCCGCCGAGGGCGTGGCGTTTCCCGCCAACCAGATCATGGCGCGCGAACTCGACTACGTCGGAGCCTTCCGCGCCGGCATCGAATTCGACTGGGCCGTGTCGGCGCTATGCAGCCGCCGCGTCGACGTGCGCCCGTTGCTCAGTGCCCAGTTGCCGTTCGAGCGTGCCGCCGAGGCCTTCGAACTGGCCGCTGACCGCAGCCGCAGTACCAAGGTGCAGCTCGTATGTGAACCCTGACCGCAGTCACGGGCCGGCAATCCTAAAACCACAGGCCGGGCCCGCCATCAACGAGGAGACAAGCATGAAGCAAGGCATAGTCCTACGGGCGCTGCTGGGCGCCATCGCACTGGCGGTGTCGGGCAGCGCGCTGGCCCAGACCAAGCTGAAGTGGGCGCACGTGTACGAGACTTCCGAACCGTTCCATACGCAGTCGGTGTGGGCCGCGCAGGAGATCGAGAAGCGCACCAACGGCCGCTACCACATCGACGTGTATCCGGCCTCGCAGCTGGGCAAGGAAAACGACATCAACCAGGGCCTCACCCTGGGCACGGTCGACATGATCATCTCCGGCTCCAGCTTCGCGGCCAAGAGCTTCCCGCGCATCGGCGTCACGTACTATCCCTACACCTTCCGCAGCCCGGAGCACCTCATCGCCTACACCAAGAGCGACGTCTACAAGGAGCTGACGGCGGGCTACGAGAAGGCCAGCGGCAACCACATCGTCGCCACCACGTACTACGGCACGCGCCACTCCACCTCGAACAAGCCGTTCACCAAGTGTTCCGAGATGAAGGGCCTGAAGATCCGCGTGCCCGACGTGCCGGCCTACCTGGCGATGCCGCGCGCCTGCGGCGCCAACACTTCGCCGATCGCCTTCGCCGAGGTCTACCTGGCACTGCAGAACGGCACTGTGGACGCGCAGGAGAACCCGCTGCCCACCATCGAGGCCAAGAAGTTCTACGAGGTGCAGAAGAACATCATCCTCACCGGCCACATCGTCGACCACCTCAACACCGTCATCTCCGGCAAGCTGTGGAAGAGCCTGTCCGACGAGGACAAGAAGATCTTCTCCGACGTGGCGCAGCAGGCCGCCGTGCGGGCCACCGAGCAGGTGTCGGCGCGCGAGAAGGAACTGGTCGACATCTTCCGCCAGAAGAAGATCAACGTGACCGAGGTGGACACCGCCGAGTACCGAAAGATCGTGCTGGAACGCGTGCCGTTCGAGCAGTACGGCTACCAGAAGGCCGACTGGGAACGCATCCAGGCCGTGAAGTAAGGCGGGGGCCGGCGCGGGCCCACGTAGTCCGCGCCGGCGCGCAACGACGGAGAACAACATGAACAGCAGCAATGCCAAGGCCGAGGCCCTGCGGGCCACGGGCGCGCCGCCGCAGGTCCCTGCGGAGGCCGGTCCGCAGGCCGGCCACGCCTCCTCGGTCGAGGAGATCGTGCACAGCTTCGAGGAGGCCGACCAGCCGCACCGCGTCGACCTGTCGGGCTACAGCTTCGAGGACTGGCTGTGCCTGATCCTGTTCTGGATCATGGCCGGGCTGGTGTTCCTTCAGTTCTTTTCGCGCTACGTGCTTAACGACTCTTACGCCTGGACCGAAGAGCTGGCCGTCTACAGCCTCATCGGCGTGGTGTTCCTGGGCTCGGCCATGTGCGTGCGCGTCTGCCGCCACATCCAGGTGGACTTTCTGTACCGCTACCTGCCGCGGCCGGCCGGCCGCCTGCTGGCCACCCTTATCGACCTGATCCGCAGCGCCTTCTTCGGCTATGCGATCTGGATGACCTGGCGCTACATCCAGCTGGTGGGCAACGAGCCGATGACCACGCTGTTCTGGAACAAATCGTACGTGTACTGGCTGGCGCTGGCCGGCTTCGTGATGATGTTCCTGCGTTCGGTGCAGGTTTCGCTGCAGAACTGGCGCCAGGGCTATTCGATCCTGGAGAACCCGGCGGCCTACGAGTCGCAGGACTGACTTTCGGAGTCCCCATGGCAATCCTGATCGGAACCTTCCTGCTACTGATGATCTTCGGCCTGCCGGTGGCTGTTTCCATGGCCGGCGCCTCGCTGCTGTTCGTCCTCGTCTCGGGCAGCGTGCCCGACGTGGTCGTGGCGCAGCGCATGATCGCCGGCATCGAGTCGTTTCCGCTGCTCGCCGTGCCGTTCTTCATCCTGGCCGGCAACCTGATGAACATCGCCGGCATCACCGGCCGCATCTACAACTTCGCGGTGGCCCTGGTGGGCTGGATGCGCGGCGGCCTGGGCCAGGTCAACATCATCGGCTCCGTGGTGTTCGCCGGCATGTCGGGCACGGCCATCGCCGATGCGGCCGGCCTGGGTACCATCGAGATCAAGGCGATGAAGGACCACGGCTACCAGACCGAGTTCGCCGTGGGCGTGACCGCGGCCTCGGCCACGCTGGGTCCCATCATCCCGCCGTCGCTGCCTTTCGTCATCTACGGCATGATGGCCAACGTGTCGATCGGCTCGCTGTTCCTGGCCGGCCTGATCCCGGGTGCGGTGCTGACCGTGCTGATGATGTTCACCGTCGCCTACTACGCCCGCCGCAACAACTGGGGCGGCGACGTGTCCTTCAGCTGGAGCCGCCTGGGCGCGGCCACGGTCGAGGTGATCGTGGTGCTGGCCTTCCCGTTCGCCATCTGGGTGATGACCGAGCTGGGCGTGCCGCCCAACATCGCCACCGCCATCGCGTTCGCGGCGCTGCTGGCGGCCGACTGGTACTTCGACTTCTCGGCGGTGATGGCCCTGATGGCGCCCGTGATCCTGATCGGCGGCATGACGCTGGGCTGGTTCACGCCCACCGAGGCTGCGGTTGCGGCCGTGATCTGGGCGCTGTTCCTGGGCCTGGTGCGCTATCGCTCGATGACACTGCGCACCCTCGTCAAGGCCAGCTTTGACACCATCGAGACCACGGCCTCGGTGCTGTTCATCGTGACCGCCGCGTCGGTGTTCGCGTGGCTGCTGACCACCACGCAGGCCGCCCAGGCGCTCACCGACGCCATCCTCAGCGTCACGCAGAACAAGTGGGTATTCCTGGCGATGGCCAACGTGCTGATCCTGATCGTGGGGTGCTTCATCGACACCATCGCGGCCATCACGATCCTCGTGCCCATCCTGCTGCCCATCGTGCTGAAACTCGGCATCGATCCCATCCACTTCGGCCTCATCATGACGCTGAACCTGATGGTCGGGCTGCTGCATCCGCCGCTGGGCATGGTGCTGTTCGTGCTGGCGCGCGTGGCCAAGCTGTCGGTCGAACGCACCACCATGGCGATCCTGCCCTGGCTGGTGCCGCTGTTTGCCGCGCTGATCGCCATCACCTACGTGCCGCAGATCACGCTGTGGCTGCCGCACGCACTGGGCATGGGCACGCGATGAGCGCGCCCGAGCTCGACGGGTGTATCTTGACGGATGCGGCCGGCACGGCCGCGCCGGTGGCCGCCCCGTGGCGGCCGGCTGTTTTCTTCGACCCCTCACCTAAGGAACCACGATGAAACTGATGCGCTACGGCGCCAAGGGCGCGGAAAAGCCCGCCCTGATCGATGCCCAAGGCAAGGTGCGCGACCTGTCCGGCGTGCTGCCCGACATCACCGCGCAGACCCTCGAACCCGCTTCGCTGCAGCGCCTGCGTGGCGTCGATCCGGCCAGCCTGCCCCTGGTGGCCGACCCCGGCCGCATCGCGCCGCCCTGGACCGGCATGGGCAAGTTCATCTGCGTCGGCCTGAACTACGCCGACCACGCTGCCGAGTCGAACCTGCCGGTGCCCACCGAGCCCGTCATGTTCATGAAGCCCACCTCGTGCGTGGTGGGCTGCAATGACGCCGTCGTGCTGCCGCAGGATTCGGTCAAGAGCGACTGGGAAGTCGAGCTGGGCGTGGTCATCGGCAAGCGGGCGCGCTACGTGTCCGAGGCCGACGCGCTGTCGCACGTGGCCGGTTATTGCGTGGTCAACGACGTGTCCGAGCGCGAATACCAGATCGAGCGCGGCGGCACCTGGGACAAGGGCAAGGGCTGCGACACGTTCGGCCCGGTCGGCCCGTGGATGGTCACCGCCGACGAGATCGCCGATCCGCAGGCTCTGGACCTGTGGCTGGACGTCAACGGCCAGCGCATGCAGACCGGCAACACGCGCACCATGGTGTTCGGCGTGGCGCAGGTGGTCAGCTACGTCAGCCGCTTCATGACCCTGCACCCCGGCGACCTGATCACCACCGGCACGCCGCCCGGCGTGGGCATGGGCCGCAAGCCGTCGCCCGTGTACCTGAAGGCGGGCGACGAGATGCACCTGGGCATCGCCGGGCTGGGCGAGCAGCGCCAGCGCGTGCACGCCTGGAACCCCGAACTGATCGACAACTGAGCCTTGGAGAAAACGGGCATGTCCGCCATCGATCCCCTCGTCATCCGCATCCATCCCGCCGACAACGTGGTGATCGCGCGGCGGCAGCTCGTCAGCGGCACGCGCCTGGCCGGCGAGGACGTCACCGTCGCCGGCCTGGTGCCGCCGGGCCACAAGATCGCCGTGCGGCCCATCGCCACCGGCGAGCCGGTGCGCCGCTACAACCAGATCATCGGCGTGGCCCGCCAGCCCATCGCCGCGGGCCAGCACGTACACACGCACAACCTGGAGTTCTCCGACTTCGAGCGCGACTACGCCGTGGGACACGACGCGCATCCCACCGACTACGTGGCCGAGCCGGCCACCTTCCAGGGCATCGTGCGGCCCGACGGGCGCGTGGCCACGCGCAACTACATCGGCATCCTCACCTCGGTGAACTGTTCGGCCACGGTGGCGCGCGCCATCGCCGACCATTTCCGCCGCGAGACCAACCCTGCGGCCCTGGAAGCCTATCCCAACGTGGACGGCGTGGTGGCGCTGACGCACGGCGCCGGGTGCGCCACCGGCAGCGAGGGCGAGCCGCTGCGCGTGCTGCGCCGCACGCTGGGCGGCTACGCGCGCCATCCCAACTTCGCCGGCCTGATGGTGGTGGGGCTGGGGTGCGAAACGAACCAGATCGATGGCCTGATGCAGCAGGAGGGCCTGCACGAAAGCGGCCTGTTCCAGACCTTCAGCATCCAGGGCACCGGCGGCACGCGCAAGACGGTGGCGCGCGGCATCGAGCTGGTGGAACAGATGCTGGACGAGGCCAACCGCGTCACGCGCCAGCCCGTGCCCGCCAGCCACATCATCGTGGGGCTGCAGTGCGGCGGCTCCGACGGCTATTCCGGCATCAGCGCCAACCCGGCGCTGGGCGCCGCGGTGGACCTGCTGGTGCGCCATGGCGGCACCGCCATCCTGTCCGAGACGCCCGAGATCTACGGCGGCGAGCACCTGCTGACGCGCCGCGCGGCCGCGCCCCAGGTGGCCGACAAGCTGCTGGCGCGGCTGCGCTGGTGGGAAGACTACTGCGCCCGCAACGATGCCGAGATGGACAACAACCCGTCGGCCGGCAACAAGGCGGGCGGCCTGACCACCATCCTGGAAAAGTCTCTGGGCGCCATCGCCAAGAGCGGCACCACCAACCTGACCGACGTGTACGAGTACGCCGAGACCGTCACCGCCAAGGGTCTGGTCTTCATGGACACCCCGGGCTACGACCCGGTATCGGCCACGGGGCAGGTGGCCGGCGGCGCCAACCTGATCTGTTTCACCACCGGGCGCGGCTCGGCCTACGGCTGCGCGCCGTCGCCCTCGCTGAAGCTGTCCACCAACACGGCGCTGTGGGACCGCCAGTCCGACGACATCGACATCAACTGCGGCGAGGTGGTCGACGGTACCCAGGACATCGCGCAGATGGGCCGCCGCATCTTCGAGCTGATGCTGCAGACGGCCTCGGGACAGCGCACCAAGAGCGAGCTGCACGGCTACGGCCAGAGCGAGTTCGTGCCGTGGCAGTTGGGCGCGGTGATGTAGGTTTCCCGCCGGCGCGGCCGGCTTCTCGTTCTGCTTGCAGGCTCCAGTCTCCCATGAAGATCACTCAAGCGCGCGTCATCGTCTGCAGTCCCGGCCGCAATTTCGTCACCCTGAAGATCGAGACCGACGAAGGCCTGCACGGCATTGGCGATGCCACCCTCAACGGCCGCGAACTGGCCGTGGCCAGCTACCTGGCCGACCACGTGGTGCCGTGCCTCATCGGCCGGGATCCGCACCAGATCGAGGACATCTGGCAATACCTGTACCGCGGCGCGTACTGGCGGCGCGGGCCCGTCACCATGGCGGCCATCGCCGCCGTCGACACCGCGCTGTGGGACATCAAGGCCAAGGCCGCCGGCATGCCGCTGTACCAGCTGCTGGGCGGCAAGAGCCGCACCGGCGTCATGGTGTACGGCCATGCCAATGGCCGCGACATCGATGAAACCGTCGACGAGGTGCTGCGCTACCGCGACATGGGCTACCGCGCCATCCGCGCGCAGAGCGGCGTGCCTGGGCTCAACGCCGTGTATGGCGTGGGCCGCGGCCGCATGTTCTACGAACCGGCCGACGCCGACCTGCCGTCCGAGCACGACTGGTCCAGCGAGAAATACCTGGACCACACGCCCAGGCTGTTCGAGCGCGTGCGCGAGGCGGTGGGCTGGGACGTGCACCTGCTGCACGACGTGCACCACCGCCTGACGCCCATCGAGGCGGGGCGGCTGGGCAAGTCGCTGGAGCCCTACCGCATGTTCTGGATCGAGGACGCCACGCCCGCCGAGAACCAGGAGGCCTTTCGCCTGATCCGCCAGCACACCGTCACGCCGCTGGCGGTAGGCGAGATCTTCAACACGCTGTGGGACTGCAAGGACCTGATCCAGAACCAGCTCATCGACTATATCCGCGCCACCGTCGTGCATGCGGGCGGCATCACGCACCTGCGCCGCATCGCCGACCTGGCCGCCCTGTACCAGGTGCGCACCGGCTGCCACGGCGCCACCGACCTGTCGCCGGTATGCATGGGCGCGGCGCTGCACTTCGACCTGTGGGTGCCGAACTTCGGCGTGCAGGAGTACATGCGCCACACCGACGAGACCGATGCGGTGTTCCCGCATGCCTACACGTTCCAGGACGGCATGATGTACCCGGGCGAGGCCCCGGGCCACGGCGTGGACATCGATGAGGCGCTGGCTGCCAGGTACCCCTACCAGCGTGCCTATCTGCCGGTGAACCGCCTGGCCCATGACGGCACGCTGTGGCATTGGTAGGCCCGCGATGACCTCGGCCACCGATCCAGCGTCGGCGCCCGGCTTGCCGCCGGGCATGTCCCGCCTGCATCCCGCGCGGCTGCACCAGTTGCCCGCCGGCGTGCGCCGGCCCGCCTACGACCGCGCCCGCCTGGCCCCCGGCATCGTGCACCTGGGCATCGGCGCATTCCATCGGGCGCACCAGGCCGCCGTCACCGACCTGGCCATCGCCGCCAGCGGCGACCTGCGCTGGGGCATTGTCGGCGTCTCGCTGCGCAGCCCCGACACGCGCGACGCGCTGGCGCCGCAGGACGGGCTGTACACCGTGGCCTTGCGCGACGCCCGTGGCGAGGCGCTGCACGTGGTGGGCGCGGTGCTGCGCGTGCTGGTGGCGGCCGAGGATCCCGTCGCGGTGCTGGACCAGATTGCCCATCCCGACACCCGCATCGTCAGCCTCACCGTCACCGAGAAGGGCTATTGCCACGAGCCCGCCAGCGGGCGGCTGCGCTGGGACGACCCCGACATCGTGCACGACCTGGCGCATCCGGAGGCCCCGCGCAGCGCCATCGGCACCCTCGTTCACGGCCTGCACCGGCGCTATGCGGCCGGGCAAGGCCCCCTGACGCTGCTGTCGTGCGACAACCTGCCGGCCAACGGCGACACGCTGCGCGGCCTGGTGCTGGCCTACGCCCAGCGCCTCGATACGGGCCTGCGCGCCTGGATCGCCGATCGCTGCACGTTTCCGAATTCCATGGTCGACCGCATCGTGCCGCGCACGGGCGACGACGACCGCGCCCGCATCGCCGCCACGCTGGGCATGGCCGACGCCTGGCCCGTGGTGGGCGAGCCCTTCATGGAGTGGGTTATCGAAGACCGCTTCGCCGCCGGCCGCCCCGCATGGGACCAGCCGGGGGCGGCGCGCTTCGTGGCCGAGGCCGCGCCTTTCGAACGCCTGAAGCTGCGCATGGTCAACGGCCCGCAGTCTACGCTGGCCTACCTGGGGGCCATGGCGGGCCTGGCCACCAACAACGAGGCCGTGGCCGATCCGGACCTGCGTCGCTTCGTGGACGCGATGATGCGCCTGGAGGCCGCGCCCACGCTGGGCGAGGTGCTGGGCGTGGACCTGGACGATTTCCGCGCCCGCCTGCTGGCACGCGTAGCCAATCCCGCGCTGCCGCATCGTACCCAGCAGGTGGCGATGGACGGCTCGCAGAAGGTGCCGCAGCGCCTGCTGGACCCCCTCCGTCAACGGCTGGCGGCCGGCCAGGGCTGCGACCGCCTGGCGCTGGCCGTGGCGGCCTGGCTGCACTATCTGCGCGGCGTGGACGAGCTGGGCGCCGCCTACCCCATCCGCGACCCGCTGGCCGACACGCTGACGCGGCTGCATGCCCAGGCCGAGTCTGCCGGTCCCGCCGATCCTGCGTCCGCCGCGGCCCGCCTGGCCGCCGCGTTCACCGCCCACGCGCCGGTGTTCGGCGACCTGGGCGCGCATGCGGGTTTCGTCAGTGCCGTGGCGCGCGGCCTGGAGGCGTTGCGCCGCGACGGCGTGCGCGCCACCGCGCGCCGCTGGGCATAAGACGCCATGGCGTACGGGCGCTACCGCTTAAGCTTTGCACCGTTGCGCCTTCCGCCGTTCGCCTGGTATCCGTATTTGATCAACAGGAGATGTCGATGAGCCAGTCCGAACCCGCCGCCCCCGTGCGGCGCTGTGCCGCCGAGACCCTGGACGCCTGGGGGCGCGGCTGCCTGCAGGCCAGCGACGTGCCGGCAGAAGACGCCGCCGTGCTGGCCGGCAGCCTGGTGCAGACCAGCCTGTGGGGCGTCGATTCGCACGGCATTGCACGCCTGCCGCACTACCTCAACCGCCTGTCGCACGGCTCCATCCTGGCGCGGCCCGAGATCCGCATCACGCGCAGCGGCCCGGCCACGGCGCAGGTGCAGGGCGGGCAGGGGCTGGGCATCGTGGTGGGCCATCGCGCCAACGCGCTGGCCATCGAGATCGCGCGCGAGGCCGGCGTGGGGGCGGTGGGCGTCAGCGATTCCTCGCATTGCGGCGCCATCGGCCTGTACAGCCGCGCGGCCGCGCGCCAGGGGATGGTGGGCATCGCCTTCACCCATTCCGATTCGATCGCCGCGCCGCACGGCGGGCACGTGGCCTTCCTGGGCACCAACCCCATCTCGATGGCTTTTCCGCGCGCGGACGGCGAGCCGGTGTGCCTGGACATGGCCACCACCTCCATCCCCTGGAACCGCGTGATGAACGCGCGCCGCGAGGGCCAGCCCCTGCCGGCGGGCGTGGCCCTGGACGCCGCGGGCGGCGATGCCACCGACGCACAGGCCGTGCGCGCGCTGCGCCCGCTCGGCGGTCCGGAGTATGGCTACAAGGGTTATGGCCTGGCGCTGGTGGTGGAGCTGCTGTGCGGGCCCTTGAACGGCAACCCGTTCGGCCCGCACATTTCGCCCATGTACGAACAGCTCGACGTGCCGCGCCGCCTGGGCGCCTTCTTCATCGTGATCGACCCGGCGCGCTTTGCCGGCGGTCCGATGCTGGCTGGGGTGATCGAGCAGATGGCGCGTGAGCTGGCGGCGCAGCCCGGCCAGCCCCGCATGCCCGGTGACCCCGAGCTGGCGCGCGAGGCCGAGCGGCGCGCGCGCGGCATCCCCGTCGAGCCAGGCCTGTGGGCCGAGATCCAGGACTGGAGCCGCCGCCTGCGCGTGCCGTTGCCGGAACTGATGCCGGCCGCGGGCTAGGGCGGTGCGTGCCGCCTGCGCCTGCGCGGAATATCAGGCCTGCGCGGCCGGTGGCGGCGCGGTGTTGCGCAGGCTGCCGAAGCGCTGCGCGAACTGGCGCGTGAAGACCGCGCCGAAGAAGAAGATCTGCGCCGAGTAGTAGATCCACAGCAGCAGCGCGATGAGCGAACCCGCCGCCCCGTAGGCTGACGTGGCGGCGCTGTTGCTGAGATACAGGCCGATGCCCCATTTGCCCACCAGGAACAGCGCCGCCGTCACGATGGCGCCCGGCAGGACGTCGAGCCACGGAATGCGTGCGCTGGGCAGCAGCTTGTAGACCACCGCGAACAGCGCCGTCACCACGCTGAACGAGAACAGGTTCGACAGCCATCCGGCCAGGGTGGCGAAGGCAGACACGCGCCACAGTTCGCCGTAATAGGCCTGCGCGGCCCCTAGCGTGGCGTTCAGGGCCAGCGACAGCAGCAGGAAGAGGGCGAGCACCAGCACCAGGCCGAACGAGGCCAGCCGCGTGTGCAGCAGCCCTTGCAGTCCGCTTTTTTCTTCGCGGACCTCCCACAGGTCGTCCAGGCTGGCCTTCAGTTCCGCGAACGCCGTGGTGGCGCTGAATACCAGCACGCCGATCGACAGCAGCGCGGCGATCCAGCCGCTGCCCGACTCGTGCGCGCTGGCCAGCACCGTCTGGATGACTTCGGCGCCGCGCTCGCCGATCAGGTCGCGCATTTGCGCCACCAGCTCCGAGCGCACGGCCTCTTCACCGAAGAACGCGCCGGCCATGGCGATGACCAGGATGAGCATCGGCGCCAGCGAGAACACCATGTACAGCGACAGCGCCGCGCCCTTGCTGGAGGCCCGGTGGCGCGACCATTCGCGGGCGCAGTCCGCCATCAGGCCGCCGATTTCGGCCGGGCGGGGAATGCGAAAGCGCGACAGTAGCGGCATGGGCGTCCTGGAGTTCACGGGTGTGATCATTTTAGGAAGTCCAGGCGATGCCCGCCACTGCGGGGCAATCCGTTTGCGCGTCCAAATGTAAGGTGCAGGCCGCGCACGCCGAGGGCAGCACGGGCCGCGCCGGGGGGCAGTCCCTGGCGCGGCCCGGCGTGATGGAGCCGCTACTTCGCGGTCGGTCTGGCGCTCAGTCGGTCTTGATCACCGTGGTCTTGGCTACCGCCATGTAGCGCTCGCGCTCGTCGTCCAGGAACTTGGCGAACGCCGCGCCCTGGATGCCGCTGGGTTCCACGCCGGCATCCTGCAGCCGCTTGGCGACCTCCGGCTTCTTGGCCGCCGCTTCGAAGGCCTGGCCCATCTTGTCGATGATGTCGGCGGGCGTGCCGCGCGGCGCGAAGATGCCCATCCAGTTGGTGAAGCGGAAGCCCGACAGCCCGGGCAGCTCGGACACGGCCATGACGTCGGGCAGCAAGCCGGATCGCTTGGCCGAGGTGACGGCCAGGGCGGTCAGGTTGCCGGCCTTGATGTGCTGCACCAGCGGGGGCAGGCCGGAAATGACGATTTCGATCTGGCCGCCGAGCACGTCGTTCACCGCGGGGGCGGCGCCCTTGTACGGCACCTGCTGCCACTGCAGGCCCGTCGCGGCCTTGATTGCCTCGCCCGCGAAGTTCATGGTGCTGCCCGTGCCGGGGGTGCCGTAGCTGAGCTGCAGCGACTTTGCCTTGGCCTGCTCGATCAGCGTCTTCAGGTCTGGCGGCGCGGACTTGGGATAGGCGACGATGCCCAGCGGCGTTTCGCCGGCCAGTGCCACAGGGGCCAGGTCCGTTTGCGGGTTGTACGGAAGCGATTGCCCGGCAATGGCGCTGACCAGGACTTCCGCCGGCGAGGACACCAGGAAGGTGTAGCCGTCGGGGTCGGCCTTCACGACGGCCTGCGCCCCGATGGCGCCGGACGCGCCGGGGCGGTTGTCCACGATGACCTGCGTGCCGATCAGGTCGGCCAGGGCGGCGCCGTACACGCGCGCCACCGTATCCACGCCGCCGCCCGCCGGGTACGGCACGACAAGGCGAAGCGGACGTTCGGGCCAGGCGGCCCAGGATGGACTGGCAAGCCCGATCGATGTGATGAGCAAAGCGGCAAGGCTGCGGATCATAGTTGTCTCCTGTGGTGGTTTTTTTATGGGGCCGCGTGCCGCTACTGGAAATCCGCGGCCACGCCCGGTGCGGGCGTGAATCCGAGGTCGCCACGGGCGATCACGGCCTCCCTGCCGCCGTGGTGCGCCAGCAGTTCCGCCTGGCGGGCCCGCGCGCGGGCATCGACTTCAGCGGGATCCAGCATGGCGGTCAGGCGGGTCTGGCAGGCCTGCAGCACCTCGGCATAGGCCGGATCGCCGGCCAGGTCAGTCAGTTCTTCCGGGTCTGTCTCCAGGTCGAACAGCTGCGGTGCGTACAGGCCGTAATGGACGTACTTGTAGCGGCCGACCCGGACCATGAATGCCGCGCTGCGCGAACCCATGCCGTGGTATTCGCTCAGGACGCAGCGGTCCGGGTCCAGGCCATTGGCGATTTTCCCCAGGTCTACGCCCGGGTGCGTATCCTTCACGGCATCGAAGGATTCCCCCGCCAGGTGGAGCAGAGTCGGAAATACGTCTACGTGGCTGGCCGGCGTGGCCACGGTCTTGCCGTGAGGGAAATCGCGGCCAACGCAGATCAGGGGCACCCCCGCGATCTCTTCGTACATGGTCGACTTGCCCCACAGGCCGCGCGAGCCCAGGTTGTCGCCGTGATCGCTGGTGTAGACGATGTCGGTGGTGTCCTGCATGCCCAGTTCGTCGAAGACGGACACGATCTTGCCGATCTGCTCATCCAGGAAGCTCACCAGTCCGAAATAGCCGGACAGTGCGCGATGCACGTCGGCTTCCGACTCGAAATAATCGTCGTAGCAGAAACTGTTGCGGTAATCCTCCAGATAGGGATGCTGGGGTCGCTGCTCGCGCGCATACAGCTTGGGCATCGGCAGCTTCTGGTTGAAGTACCGGAAGTAGTGCTCCGGCGGCGCGGTCAGGGGGAAGTGCGGGGCCACGAAAGAGACGAACAGCACCCAGGGCTGGTCGCCCTGCGCCTGCCCGTGGGTGCGCAGCCAGGTTTGCGCGCGCGCGCAGATGTCGCGGTCGTACAGCGTGTACGAGGACTCGCCCGGGCCGGCCAGCGCAATCATCTTCTTGGCGCCGCCGCGCCGCGGCAGGTCGTCGCGCACCAGCCCCATGAGATCCCCTTTGCCCTCGAGGATGTGCATGGGGATCTGCTCTTCGCTGAAGCCATGGTCTTCGCCCGTCTTGTTGAAGTGCAGCTTGCCGATGGAGACCACCTTGTGCCCGGCGTCGCGCAGGATGTGGTGCCAGCTGGGCTGCGAGCCATCGTAGGCGTCGGCGTTGTCCCAGAAGCCGATCTGGTGCACGTATTTCCCCAGCGCGAATGCCGCGCGTGCCGGGACGCAGACCGGACTGGTCGTATAGGCCGAACTGAAGCGGGTGCCGCGCGCCGCCAGCCCGTCGAGATGCGGCGTATGGACGATCGGGTGGCCGGCGCAACCCATGACCTTGGGGTTGTGCTCGTCGGACATGATGACGATGACGTTGCGTCCCTTTTTGCCCATCTCTTTACACTCCTTGGATTTCACCATAGCTATAGTGCTATATAGTATTAGCGGGTTGATACCATGGCAAGCCCCGTCGGAGGATAATCAGCGCCCTATGGACCTCACTCAGCTCGCCCATTGCCTGAACCGCCACCTCCGCCCCGGGGTGCCCAAGTACGTATCCCTCAGGGACGCCTTCGTCGAGGCCATCGTCACGGGCCGCATCCAGTCGGGAGACAAGGTTCCGAACGAGCGCGACCTGGCCGCCGCGCTGCCGATGAGCCTGGGTACCATCCAGCGGGCGATGCGTGAACTGGCGCAGACCGGCGTGATAGACCGGCGCCCGGGGCACGGTTCGTTCGTGGCGGGGCGCCTGGAGAAGGGCGAAATGGCGCACCCGTTCCATTGCCGCTTCCTGCGTGGCGACGGCAAGGGCTACCTGCCGGTCTTCCCGGAGGTGCTGGGGCGCAACCTGAAGCCGGGGGCCGGGCCGTGGCAGCAGGCGCTGCGCTCGGACCGCGCGGTGGAGATCACCCGCCGCATCCGCATCGGCGACGAGTTCTACGTCCATAGCGAGTTCTACATCGACCCCGAGAGGGTGCCGGTCTTCGCCAAGCTGCCGCTGGAGGACCTGGCGCATTCGAACTTCAAGGACGTCATCTTCAAGGCCTGCGGGCAGGCGGTCGGCGCCATCGATCTGATGGTCAGGCAGGAGGTGCCGCCGGCCCGGATATACAAGGAACTGGATGTTGCCGCCGATACGGTCTGCACCAGCATTCGCGCCATCGGGCATTTCCCGGGCGGCGAACCGGTCTATTACCAGCACATCTATATTCCGCCGTCGTCGCACGAATTGCACATCGTGGCCGATTCGCGCGCGCCGGGTTTCGACGCATAGCCGGCGGGCGGCGGCACGAAAAAAAGCCCGAGGGGGAATCCCCCTCGGGCTTTTTGTGGGCATTGCACGCGCCGGCCAGGCCGGCGCGCCTGCGGCAGGACTGCTTAGAAGTCCATGCCGCCCATGCCGCCCATGCCACCGGGCATGGCGGGAGCAGCGGGCTTGTCTTCAGCCAGTTCGACCACGGCGGCTTCGGCCGTCAGCAGCAGGCTGGCCACCGAGGCGGCGTTCTGCAGGGCGGTACGGGTCACCTTGGTGGGATCCAGCACGCCTTGCTCGACCAGGTCGGTGTACTCGCCGGTAGCGGCGTTGTAGCCGTAGTTGCCCTTGCCGGACAGCACGTTGTTCACCACCACGCTGGCTTCTTCGCCGGCGTTGGTGACGATGGTGCGCAGGGGCTCTTCGACGGCGCGCAGGATCAGCTTGATGCCGGCGTTCTGGTCGGGCGTGTCGCCCTTCAGTTCGGCGATGGCCTGCTTGGCACGCAGCAGGGCCACGCCGCCGCCAGCCACCACGCCTTCTTCCACCGCGGCACGCGTGGCGTGCAGGGCGTCTTCGACGCGGGCCTTCTTTTCCTTCATTTCGACTTCGGTCGCGGCACCGACGCGGATCACGGCAACGCCGCCGGCCAGCTTGGCCACGCGCTCTTGCAGCTTCTCGCGGTCGTAGTCGGAGGTCGCTTCCTCGATCTGCACGCGGATCTGCTTGACGCGGGCTTCGATCGACTTGCCGTCGCCGGCGCCGTCGATGATCGTGGTGTTTTCCTTGGCCACTTCGATGCGCTTGGCCTGGCCCAGCTCGGCCAGGGTCGCCTTCTCGAGCGACAGGCCGGTCTCTTCCGAGATCACGGTGCCGCCGGTCAGGATGGCGATGTCTTCCAGCATGGCCTTGCGGCGGTCGCCGAAGCCAGGCGCCTTGACGGCGGTGGTCTTCAGGATGCCACGGATGTTGTTCACGACCAGGGTGGCCAGGGCTTCGCCCTCGACGTCCTCGGCGATGATCAGCAGGGGACGGCTCGACTTGGCGACTTGCTCCAGCACGGGCAGCAGGTCACGGATGTTGCTGATCTTCTTGTCGTAGATCAGGACGTACGGGTCGTCCAGGGCGGCGACCTGCTTGTCGGGGTTGTTGATGAAGTAGGGCGACAGGTAGCCGCGGTCGAACTGCATACCTTCCACGACATCCAGCTCGTTTTCCAGCGACTTGCCGTCTTCGACGGTGATGACGCCTTCCTTGCCGACCTTGTCCATCGCGTCAGCGATGATCTGGCCGATGGAGCTGTCGCTGTTGGCGGAAATGGCGCCAACCTGGGCGATTTCCTTGCTGGTGGTGACGGGCTTCGACGCCTTCTGCAGCTCGGCCACGGCGGCGGCCACGGCCTTGTCGATGCCGCGCTTCAGATCGATGGGGTTGAAACCGGCGGCCACGTACTTCAGGCCTTCCTGCACGATGGCCTGGGCCAGCACGGTAGCGGTGGTGGTGCCGTCACCGGCGTTGTCGGAGGTCTTGGAGGCGACGTCCTTGACCAGCTGGGCGCCGATGTTCTCGAACTTGTCCTTCAGTTCGATTTCCTTGGCAACGGACACGCCGTCCTTCGTGACGGTGGGGGCGCCGAACGAGCGCTCCAGCACGACGTTGCGGCCCTTGGGGCCCAGGGTCGTTTTGACGGCGTTGGCGAGGACGTTCACGCCACGGACGATGCGCACGCGGGCGTCGTCGGCGAACAGGACTTGCTTGGCAGCCATAGTCAGCTTCCTTGAAGAGATTCGGTTAACGCAATTACTGGATCACGGCGAGGATCTCGTCCTCGCGAATGACGAGCAGTTCCTCGCCATCGACCTTGACGCTTTGGCCGGCATACTTGCCGAACAGGACCTTGTCGCCAGCCTTCAGGTCGACCGGCAGGATCTTGCCGTCTTCGGTCTTCTTGCCGGGGCCGACGGCCACGACTTCGCCTTGGTCAGGCTTCTCGGCAGCGCTGTCGGGGATGACGATGCCCGAGGCAGTCTTGCGCTCGTTGTCCAGGCGTTTGACGATCACGCGATCGTGCAGAGGACGCAGGGCCATTTGGGAACTCCTGTTTCTTGAAGAAAAAAGGCCAGTGAATCAATGGTTTGGGCTAGGCGCAGGGGGCGATGGGGCGGAAAGCCGCTGTTAGCACTCACCTGCGACGAGTGCTAATTATAGGGGTGGTCTGGTGGGGTTCAAGGGGGTGTGGACGGCTTGTTACATTTGCGTGGACGCGGTTGTCAACGTTCACCTGGCTGGGAATTTCGGTCATCTGCGCCTTCCAGGACGCGGAACTCGCTCCATTCGATGGCGCGCGACAGCCAGACACTGCAGATCCGCGGAGAAGTCGGCGCGCCGCTGCCGCGCATCTGCCGCAGGGCGCCACCCGGATGGCCGAGGAGACCGCCAGTACTGAAAAATCAGCCGGCGGGGTCATCCAGGCGCCGGCAGCCTTGCGCCCGGTTCGACACGGCTCATGCGTCAGCGCTTCTCCAGATAGACATAGCGTCCGACCCGTAGAACCGGTTTCTCATATGAGTTGATCTGGTAGACCCCTAAGGCGCGCTGGTCGTTGGCCACGACGTGGCGCCAGGAACCGTCCTCGAGCGTCAGCTCGTCGAATTGCCTGCCGTCCTGAGTCACGTAAAGGGTCGAGTGGTGGTTCCGGGACGTGAACAGCTGCAGGCCATCCAGCACGAAGCAATCGTCCACGTGCAATTTCGCATCCTGCAAGGCCCAATCGTAGCCGCTGGTCGACGCCAGAACCTGACCGTCCAGATAGCACGTGAAACCCTGAGCGCTCTTGACGAAGACAGGTTCGCGATAACGGATATCGCCGCTCCAACGGCAACTCTGCCATTGGTCCCGCGCGCCGAAGTACATCGCGAACGGCGGCTCTTCCGGCTTCTTCTTGTCGCGCAAGTAGGACGAGTCATACTCGCAGAATGCCAGCAGCGCGGTTCCATTCGGCAGGGGCGAAATGTTCCTGGTTACGACGCCTTCCGCAAACTTCGGCGTATGCTCCCAGCGCTGCCACGCGCCATCCAGGCTCTTGGCGGCGAAGATGATGGTCTTGGCGTATATGCCGGTCTTGGTGGTGTCGGAGAAAAAACCTTTCTCGATATAGGAGTAGCGCTGGTACTGCTGCACTGTCCACAACCACATGCCGCGGAAACGAAAGATATTTCCGTAGGCCATGTGTCCGTCCCGTAGCGACTTCCCGCGGCTCTGGTCGACCTCGGGGATGAAGGCATGCCGCCACGTCAGGGCGTCGTCCGAATAATAGATGCCGTCCGGTCGAGTCCCATGGGCCAACGCACGGTTGCGGATGACCCACATGCCATCGACGACCTCGATGCGTTCGATCCAGGTCTTGAACTCGGGATGGTCCAGAGTCACCTGCCGCCACTGCACACCGTCTTCACTGCGAAACAGCAGTTCATCGGAACCGACTTTGGCCAGCGCCAGCCATACTTTGCCGTTGGTCTTGATGGCATCGATGTCATCCAGTTCGCAAGGCGGGTGATCGACTTGCTGCCATTCGATGGTGAGCAGGTGCGGTTTGCCATCCTTGACTATGGTCACCGATTGCTTTTCGAGTCGCTCCTGCTGCTCGCGCAGCAGTTGCTCCCTGTGTTGCTGCGCCCGAATCTCCATGACCGAGTGATCGAAATTCCCGCCCGCGTACAGCTCGAGCTGCCGGTCGGCATCGCTGCACGCGGCGGAGAAGGCGTTCAGCGTATCGTCGACCGCGCGATAGCAGCGCTCGAACTGGTTGCTCCAGTCGTCGTTGTCGGTCGAGTTGTCCAGCTCGTAATCCGAATGGCCCAGCAAATTCTTGTACTCGACGTCCGGCATTTTCCACTGCGAGAACGTCCAGTTCGCTCGCATGAGGGCCCCGCCGTGTTCCGAGATGAACTCCTCCGACTTCTTGCGCAGATTGTTCAGGTCGGACAGCGCCGAGCGGCGGCCCTGGGTGCAGAACAACGCCGCGGCGCTGTCGGTAATCCGGCTAAGCATGCTGTCGTCCGACATGCTGAAATAGTGGGCGTGCTCCATCCCTTTGGAATACACCGTTGTCAGCGCCAGCTGGAGCTTCAACATCTGCATGCTGGCCATCGTCAGCGCCTGCATGGTCTCGGCGAAGCAGGGCCGGAAGTTCAGCTCGCGATAGCGGATGATGTTCTTCCACCCCTGGGTATGCGCGGCCAGCTTGTTGGCCGCGGCCAGCACCTGGGCCGGGTCCTCGTCGCCGATCAGCGTCATCGTCAGGGGCAGGCTCTCCTTGAGCTGGGCCGGTTTGAGCGCCCCGAGTATCCCGCGCATCTGCGGGTTCTCGATGGGCTGGCCCGCCAGCGTCAGCAAGTGAAAGGCATCGAGCAGCCAGGTGTACTTGAGGTCGTCGTCGGCCAGCAGCGCCTGCATGACGGGCAGATATTCGGCCAGCTTGCGCGGATGGTCGGCCAGGCGCAACACCTCGTCCTGCAATCCGGCCAGCTTCAGCTTTTCGCCGCATAGCGCAATGAATTCCGCGCCCAGCGTCTTGAATGCCGCCGCCCCATCCACGCACAGCGCGAACAGCAGCACATAGTTGCGCTTGGACTGATCACTGGCGGCACTATCGAAGTAGGTATGCGCGGCGATGTCGGCCAAGGCCGAGACCAGTTTGACTTCTTCGTGCGGCGCTGCCTCCAGCAGCTCCTCGTGCGCGCTGGGCAGACCCTGCTGCGCCCGGTCTATGTCCAGCGCGAGCTGGCAGCCGCCGACGATTTCGCAGATCAGGTCGCGCACGCGGTAAGTGGCGGACAGATTGGTGAACTCGGCACCGAAGAACCTGGAGATTATCTTCTCGCGGGCTTCGTCGCTAGCGCACAGGCCGTCATCATCGATCAGTGAGGCGATGCGCTCATACTGGTCCGATAGAAAATACAAGGCATTCACGCCGACACCGGAAACGTTCTTCTGGATGAACTCCGAATCGACGGCCTGCCCTTCCGATGAAATATCGATGATGCGGCGGTACTGGTCGATACCGATCACCTCGATCTGGTCGAGCAGCTCGCTGATGAAATCCAGCAACCGGATTTCCTCGTCGCAATTGACGTCCAGCTTTTCCAGCGTCAGCACCAGGAAGTTGGCGACATCCCGCTCGGTCAGCACGGCATCCTGGTGGTTGCCCATGAAGTCGTAGGTCAGCTTCAGAACCAACAGCAGCCTGGGGATGGATTTGAAGCGACGCTTGTTCGCCTCGATGTTCAATGCCCAGTTGTTGAAATTGGCGTGATTCTCCACATTGCGCAGGCGCTGGCCTATCCTGTCGACGGCCTGCTCCAGGAATTCGCGGGTCTCGATGATGTACTCGTTCATCGTGCCGAGATTGTTGCGGATGACGGCGATGCCCTGCGCATTGATGAGATTCTGCTGCTGCAGTTGCTGCAGATAGTGCCAGGCGTAGCGCTGCATCTGCAGCATGTCCGTCTGGTTGAGCGACTGGGCCTGCGCAGTCGCGCCGCTGATGGAAGCGGCCAGACGCTTGAAGAAGCCGGTGCTGGCCTGCTTGTCCAGCCGCTGCTGGCTGGTCGCCACCAGCCTGGAGGCATCCAGCGCCAACTGCTGCGTCAGTGCGGCATTGGCCTTGCTCCGATCGACCATGGCCTGCACGGTCTCGCGCTCGGCGGCGTCCAGCGGTGAGCCGAAGATCTGTTCCTGTTGGGCCGGAGATGTGTCGTTCATGGTGATGCCTTAGAGATTGTTGATCTTGTCTTTCAGCCGGGCGCTTTGCGCCTGCAACGTCCTGACCTGCATGGTGAAGTGCCGCTCGGACAGATGCAGCTCCTGCTCGAACTGGCCGAAAAACGCCTGCGAACGATGCAGATACTCGAGCGTGTCCTGCGCGGCCAGGCCGTTGCCCACCACCTGGCCGGTCGCGGCCAGCGTCAGATTGAAGTTGCGGTCGATGTGGTTATCCAGCGCGATGGTCATCGCCAGCGACGTGATCACGCCGCCGGCCAGACCGCCGGCGAAGGCGCCGACCGGCCCGCCCAACGCGCCCAGCGACGCGCCTATTGCCGAGCCCACCACGGCGGCGCCGCTCTGCAGGGCGTTCTTGCCGACACGCGCTTCCAGTTCCTGGGAACTGATCTTGCCCGCGGCAAACAGCACCAGGCCTTGCACGGCGTCGACCGCGCAGATCGCCGCGGTAGCTACGCCACCGGTGGCCAGGCTGCGCTTGAAGGCCGTGCCGGCGAACAGCCCCGGCAACGTGCGCGCGGCGGTGGCGACACTGGCCGTCGCCACACCCGCCTTCAGTGCGCTGTCGCCGGCGGCGACCACCGTGTCCCGCAGAATGATGCGCACCGCCTGCTCTTCGCTGATCTCGCCGTTTCGGACCTGCCGCAGGCACTGGAAGGTATTGATGCAGCCGGCGGTCACCGCCGTGATGACGGCGGCGCTACCTGCCGCGCGCGCACTTTGCTGCAAAGTCGCGGCATTCAGATAGCCGCCCTGCATGTCCTCGTGCAGCGTTTTGCCCGCCTTCGAACCCGCCCCCAATTGCTCGGCTTCGCGCTTGCTCAGGGCGGTGGACTGCACCCCGTCGACCTCCAGCCTGCCGCTGACGTTGTCGCGGATTTTCTCGGCCGCGCCCGCCACTTGCGGGCGGGTTTCGCTGTTCTTCAGGTAGGTCTGCTGCGCCGAGGCGCGTATCCCGTCGATCTGGTCCGACGGCCCCAGGAACACGTCCGATTCCGCATAGCGATGGACACCGTCCTTGGTGGACCGAAAGGCGTTCTGCGTTTTGTCCGCGTTGGCGAAGTACTTCGACTGCGCGCCGAGAACCTGCTCGCCATCGCGCATGACCACGATGTCGTGGACCTGATGATTTTTCGTGATGGGACTGTTGGCGAACTCGTCGGTGAATGCGCGGACGCTCTTGTCCTTCAGGATGGCGTCCAGATTGAACGACTCGGCATGAAACGTCTCGGCGGCAAATCCGCCCTTTATTGCGTCGTTCTGCGCGGTCGATGAAATCCGGGTCATCAGGGAATCGGCGCGTCGGATTTCTCCGATCATGTCGCCGATCTTTTCCACGGCCCGCGATGGCCAGATCTGGCAGGCGCTGATGGAGCCGGTGATGGCTTGCGCTTTCTTGTCTTGCATGGCTTCTCCTGCTTGTTCGATGCCCATCGCATAGAAGATGGGTGTTTATTCTGCCCAGTGGGCCAGCGTCTGGCGCAGGCCTGCGATCAACTGCTCGTGCCACGCCGTAGGCGCGAGAATGCGCACATGCGGAAGCCAGTATCTGACCACCGGCAACAGCTGGTCGATGTGGCTGATATGCGTGGTGACCAGCAGCGCGCCCGTGTCGTCGACGCGTTGTTGCTGGCGCGGCAGCAAGGGGCGGCGCATGAAGTAGTGCGCCGCCGGTTCCGCCACGCGCAGCAGCACTTCGGTGGTGCCCGCCGTGAACCACACGTCGTCCTTGCCATCCATGTAATCCAGGTGCGCGCGCTTCGGCGCGAACTGGCTGGATCGGTCCACGTCCAACGCGTCGATCCGGGCCACGCTGAAACTCTTGAGTTGCTCGCCTTCCTCGGCGGCCAGGTACCAGATGCCGTTTTTATGGATCAGGCGGTAGGGCGCGACGTGGCGCGGCTTGCCTCGATAGCGGAAACGGCAGTGATTGTGGTTCTGGATCGCCCCCTGCAGCGCGGCGAACGTATCGGTGCCGTCGAGCTTTTCGTAAGGAATGGCCTGCACCTGCGTGCCCCTGTGCGGCTCGGGAATACTCAGTTGCTCCAGTAGATATCGCAGGCTGGTATCCGGAAACAGGCGTTCGGTGCCGGACAGGCGGGCGTAGCCATGCAGGTCCTTGGCTGGCACGGTGCTGCGCGCGCCGTGCGTCAGGCTCCACTGGCCATCGGCATTGCGCTGCACGATGCCGACCAGCCGCTCGCCCAGATCGCGCTCGATGGTGCGCACGTCCACATCGAACTCTCTGGCCAGGGCATGCTTGTCGATGACGTCGCCCTGATGCAGGCGGGCCAGAATGAAGGACAGCCGCTGGGCGAGCTTCTCGCCCTTGCCGCTGCGATTGGCGCGTTGTGCCGACATGTTTTTTTTTGACCGAAGACAAGATAAGGCGAATCTATCGGCTGCTTGCGACAGCTTGTGTCGCAGCCGGACGCTCACCTTCGAGATGGCCCATTCTTCGCGGATCTGGGTCGACGCCTGGATCCAGGCCGCACGAAAATGGCCGGGAAACCATACACGTATGCGGCAATTAACGGCGCGACGGTTGAAAACTAAACTGGAGCTGTCTCGCCGGGAGCGTGCCCTTGCGCCAGCCGCGGGAGGGTGCTGTCACTACCAAAGAGCCGCCTCGCCGCGGCTCACATCAGACTCGCTCTGCAGAAATCGCCAGTTAACTGTCGTTTTGCTCGAACAACTCCAACTTAAGGGACACCTGGATCTCATCGTCGAGGATGCGATCTCGCTAAGTCCTTGATTACGCTGGACTGTCATTGGCACTCATGGTGAATTTCGACAGCCATGACACGTCGTTTCGGAGTTAGTGGCAATATTCCTACCACCCACCGAGCAGCGTCGGGGCGTCCGGCCCAAGCCCCCGCCACCGTCGCGATGAGCATTCCGTGCACATTTGATGCCAGAGGGGTATGCCGTGCCTGGAAAACGCGTCCGCCTTGCTTTCCACACAGCACTAGGGTTTATGGTGAGGTGGCGGCGGATACGGACTTCTCCGGAAGCTACGCCTCCGCTTTCACACCGCGCACGGTGTAATTTTTCCCTTGTTTCATCGACGGCTCCCGCGCTGCAGCCGCCGCGCTCCCCTTGTGATCCGGCCTGGCGCATCGCGCGCGCCGTCCTGCCATCCCAGGCACGCTACTTGCGAAGCTGCGCACGCCCGATGACCGCCATGCCGCCCCGGCGCATGGGCAGGCAGGAGGGCTTGACACTGAACAAGGAGAAGCGCATGAACACTCGCAAATGGTTCCTCGTGATGGCCCTTTTCGCCGCGAGCGTGACCGCCGGCTGCCACACCATGCATGGCGCAGGGGAAGACATCGAGCGCGGCGGGGAAAAAATCCAGGAAAACGCGCGATAAGACATTGCCCGCCGGTTCCGTTCGCGCATCGCTGTGCGGGCGTCTCGGCCGGCCAACAAAGGAGGATCTATGCCCGCGATTCTGTTGTGGCTGCTGGGCGTGCCCATTCCCATCATCATCCTGATCGCCCTGTTCATGTAGCGATGCTGACGCGCATCGACGTCGGCTTGCAAAGGAAACACCATGCAGAACACTCAGCCTGTCCCGGCCTATTCAGGCAATGCCGCCTTGCCTGCGGAATCGTCCCGATCGGCGGTGTCGTGGGGGGCCGTCATTGCCGGCGCGGTCATTGCGGCCGCCGTCTCCGCCATGCTGGTCATCGGCGGAACCGGCCTCGGCTTCCTCTCCATGTCGCCCTGGGGCGATGAAGGCGCCTCAGGTTCCACGCTCGCCATCGGATCCGTGATCTGGCTGCTCGTCTCGCAAATCATCGCGTACGGCGTGGCGGGCTACATTACCGGCCGGCTGCGCACCAAGTGGATGGATGCGCACAGCGACGAGATCTACTTTCGCGATACGGCGCATGGCTTCCTGGTCTGGGCGCTGAGCGCCGTGATCGGCCTGGCCATGCTGGGCTCCGCGGTATCGTCCGCGGTGTCCGGAACGGCCAAGGCCGGCGCGGCGGTGGCGGGTGCGGGGGCCAGCGCGGTCGCCGCCGGTGCCAGCGAGGCCGTGCAAGGCAATGCGGACAAACTGTCGCTGGACTATTTCACCGACATGCTGATGCGCCCCAATGAACCCTCGGCCGCGGCCGGGCAGGGAGACGCACGGCAGGAAGCCTCGCGCATCCTGGCGCGCAGCGCCGCCAACGGCGAGTTGAGCGACGCCGACCGGGCCTACCTGGCCAAGCTGGTTGCACAGCAGACCGGCATGGACGAGGCAGCCGCCCAGCAACGGATCGGCGAG
>Ga0182743_1000951_pt1 | contig 31198 bp, 25 predicted proteins | sample eDN3rd30CKraftOP_FD_128522 | JGI IMG/M metagenome (GOLD analysis project Ga0182743, IMG submission 128522) | Enriched Organic Plus compost microbial communities from Emeryville, California, USA - eDNA 3rd pass 30_C Kraft OP (version 2) (version 2) ... | reverse complement strand
GACTGCCTCGATATACGCGGCCAAAAAGAAACGGGCTCCGCTGTAAGTATCGGAGCCCGCTTGCAAATCTGTACTACTACAGATTTTTCACTAATTATGAGAATCGATTTTCACTAATTATGAGATTTTTTCAGTAATTATGAGAATCGACACCCTCAAATATCAATATTCCCCGCCTGCAAGGCATGCTGCTCGATGAACGCTCGGCGGGGTTCGACGTGGTCGCCCATCAGCGTGGTGAAGATCTCGTCGGCGACAATGGCGTCTTCGATCTGCACGCGCAGCAGGCGGCGCACGGAGGGGTCCATGGTGGTTTCCCACAGCTGCTCGGGGTTCATTTCGCCCAGGCCCTTGTAGCGCTGCTTGCTGATGCTGCGCTCGGCTTCGCTGCGCAGCCACTGGATGACCTCGCGGAAGTCGGCCACGGCCTTCTCCTTGCGTTTGTCGCCCTCGCCGCGTGCAACGACGGCGCCTTCGCCCAACATGTCGCCAAAGGTACGGGCCGCCTTGGCCAGTACGGCGTAATCGGCGCCGCGCACGAAACTGCGGTCGAAAACGCTGACACGCACGTTGCCATGGTGCATGCGCCGCAGCACCAGGCGCCATGAGGTGGCTTCGTCGTTCTGTTCGACTACCACGTGCACGGTATTGGGCAGGGCGGGGTCTTCGACAGCGGCCTGCAGGCGTGCCGCCGACGCGGCGGCCTGCTCGGCATCGTCCAGATTGATCTCCACGCCCTCGGCCATGGCGCTCAGGGCGGCAAGGTCGATATGGCGCGACAGGCGGTTGATGACGTGATCCGCCATGATGTATTGGCGCGCCAGATCGGCCAGCGCTTCGCCCTGGATCGGTGTGCCGCCGGTACGCGGCAGCAGCGAGGCATCCTTGAGCGCCAGCTGCATCATGAACTGCGCTTCTTCCTGGTCGTCCTTCAGATAACGCTCGTCGCGTCCGACCTTGACCTTGTACAGGGGGGGCTGGGCAATGTAGACGTAGCCGCGCTCGATCAGCTCGGGCATCTGGCGATAGAACAGCGTCAGCAGCAGGGTGCGGATGTGCGCGCCGTCGACGTCCGCGTCGGTCATGATGATGATGCGGTGATAGCGCAGCTTCTCGATGTTGAAATCGGGGCCGATGCTGGTGCCCAGCGCAGTGATCAGGGTGGTGATCTGCTCGCTGGCGATCAGGCGGTCGAAGCGCGCCTTTTCAACGTTGAGCACCTTGCCGCGCAGCGGCAGGATGGCCTGGAACTTGCGGTCGCGGCCCTGCTTGGCCGAACCGCCTGCGGAGTCGCCCTCAACGATGTAGATTTCGCTGAGCGCGGGATCTTTCTCTTGGCAGTCGGCCAGCTTGCCGGGCAGGCCGGCCCCTTCCAGCACGCTCTTGCGGCGGGTCATCTCGCGCGCCTTGCGCGCGGCATCGCGGGCACGCGCGGCGTCGATGATCTTGTTGCACAAGGCCTTGGCGTCGTTGGGGTTCTCGAGCAGCCACGTTTCCAGCGAACGCGCCACAGCCTCTTCGACGGCGGGGCGGACTTCGCTGGACACCAGCTTGTCCTTGGTCTGGCTGCTGAACTTGGGATCGGGCACCTTGACCGACAGCACGCAGGCCAGGCCTTCGCGCATGTCGTCGCCGGTGGTGTCGACCTTGGCCTTCTTGGCCATTTCGTTGTCGGCGATGTACTTGTTGATCACCCGCGTCATGGCGGCGCGCAGGCCCGTCAGGTGGGTGCCGCCGTCGCGCTGCGGAATGTTGTTGGTGAAGCACAGCACCGTTTCCGTGTAGCTGTCGTTCCACTGCATGGCGACGTCCACGCCGATGGTCGCGTCGCCGACGGTCGACTCCGTGCTGACGGCAAAGACGGTGGGATGCAGAACGGTCTTGGCGCGATTGATGTAATCGACAAAGCCCTTGACGCCGCCGGAGAATGCGAAGTTCTCTTCCTTGCCCTGGCGCTCGTCGATGAGACGCACTTTGACGCCATTGTTCAGGAAGGAGAGCTCGCGCAGGCGCTTGGCCAGGATTTCGTAGTGGTACTCGACGTTGCCGAAGATCTCGGGGTCGGCCAGGAAGTGCACACGCGTGCCCTGCTGGTCGGCCGGGCCGGTCACATGCAGGGGCTCGACGCGCTCGCCCTGGCGGAATTCCATCTCGTGGGTCTCGCCGTTACGCCAGATGGTCAGCTTCAGCCATTCAGACAAGGCATTGACGCAGGACACCCCCACGCCATGCAGCCCCCCCGACACCTTGTAGGAGTTGTGATCGAACTTGCCGCCGGCGTGCAGTTCGGTCATGACGATTTCGGCGGCGCTGCGGCCGAACTCGTCGTCCTTGTGGATATCGGTGGGAATGCCACGGCCATTGTCGGTGACCGAGATACTGTTGTCCGAATGGATCATGACGACGATGTCGTCGCAGTACCCGGCCAGGGCCTCGTCAATGGCGTTGTCGACCACCTCGAACACCATGTGATGCAGGCCGGTTCCGTCCGAGGTATCGCCGATATACATGCCTGGACGCTTGCGGACAGCTTCCAGGCCTTTGAGCATTTTGATGGAATCGGCACCGTATCCGGTGTCGGGCGTGGTCGTGGAGATTTCTGACATGGCTGGATGATGACCTTAAATCAATCAAATACGCATGGGCATGACGACATACTTGAACTGGTCGTCATCAGGCAGGGTGATCAGCGCCGACGCATTGGCATCGGGCTGGACAGACCAGCGGATCGTGTCGGTCTTGACGTTGGCAAGCACGTCCAGCAGGTAGCTGACGTTGAAGCCGACGTCGAGCGGCTCGTGTCCATAGTCGATATCGATCTCTTCCTGGGCTTCTTCCTGCTCGGCGTTGGATGAAGAGATGCGCAGTTGATGGTCCGACAGTTGCAGGCGCACGCCCTTGAGCTTGTCGGTGGTGAGGATCGCCGCGCGCTGCAAGCTGCCCTGCAGGGCCTCGCGGCTGACGTCGAAGTGGCGGGTGTAGTTGGTGGGGATGACGCGGTTGAAGTCGGGGAACTTGCCCTCGACCAGTTTGGAGATGAGCTCGACGTCGCCGAAACGGAAACGGATCTGGCCGGGCGCGACATCGATCGAGACCGGCTCGTCGTTTTCGGACAGCAGGCGCTGCATTTCGAGCACGGTCTTGCGCGGAACGATGACATCGTGCCGTTCGGTGATGCCCTCGACCGCCGTGCCGCTATGGGCAAGGCGATGGCCGTCGGTCGCCACGGCGCGCACGCAGCCGGGCTCGAACACGAACAGCAGGCCGTTCAGGTAGTAGCGGATATCCTGCTGGGCCATGGCGAAATGCACCATGTTGAAAAGATGCTTGAGCGTCTTTTGCGTCAACGTGAACGAGACATCCCATTTCTCGGGCAGCGACAAGGTGGGGAACTCGGACGCCCCTAACGTTTGCAGCGCAAAGCGGCTCTTGCCCGACTGGACGGACAGCTTGCCGCTGGACTGGCTCAGGGCCACTTCGCCGGAATCGGGCAGGGCCCGGAGGATGTCGAGCAACTTGCGCGCGGCGACGGTGGTTGACTCATTACTGTCGCCCACGCCGAAATCGGCATGCGTCGTGATCTGGACTTCAAGGTCGGTGGCGATGAAGGCGATCTTGTTGCCTTCTTTGCGCAGCAGGATATTGGCCAGAATAGGAAGCGTATTTCTTCTTTCGACGATGCCTGCCACCGTCGATAACGGTTTCAACAATGCATCGCGATTCGTTTGTACGAGTTGCATGGTCATCCTTTCAGGGTTTGTTCTAGTACGTGTAAGGCATGGTTGAGCTCGGACTGCTTGGAACGTGCATCAGAGATTTTGCGCACCGCATGCAGAACCGTGGTGTGGTCGCGGCCACCGAATAGGTCGCCGATTTCCGGCAGGCTTTTCTGGGTCAGTTCCTTGGCCAGGTACATGGCCACCTGACGGGGCAGTGCAATATTGGCAGGGCGGCGTTTCGAATACATGTCCGCCACCTTGATCTTGTAGAAGTCCGCCACGGTCTTCTGGATGTTCTCGACAGTGATCTGGCCGTTGGACACCGACAGCAGGTCTTTCAGCGCGTCTTTGCAAACCTCGACGGTCAAAACCTCGCGGCCGTGAAAGCGCGCATAGGCCGACACCTTGCGCAAGGCGCCTTCGAGTTCGCGCACGTTGCTGCGCAGGTGCTTGGCAATGAAGAACGCCACTTCCTCGGGCATGGTCACGCCCTCGGTCTCGGCCTTGCGCAGCAGGATGGCCACCCGCATCTCGAGCTCGGGCGGCTCGATGGCCACGGTCAACCCCGAATCGAAGCGCGAAATGAGGCGGCTGTCGATGTTGGCCAGTTCTTTGGGGTAGGTGTCCGAGGTGATGATGATCTGCTTGCGCTGGGCCACCATGGCTTCGAACGCATAGAAGAATTCTTCCTGTGTGCGGTTCTTGCCGGCAAAGAACTGGATATCGTCGATCAGCAGCAGGTCGAGCGAATGGTAATAGCGCTTGAACTCGTCGAAGGCCTTGCGCTGGTAGGCCTTGACCACGTCCGAGACGTATTGGTCGGCATGGACATAGCGAACCCGCGTCCCCTTGCCGCTGGCCAGCAGCGCATTGCCGATGGCGTGGATGAGGTGGGTCTTGCCCAGGCCTACGCCCCCGTAGAGGAACAAGGGGTTGTAAGAGACACCCGGGTTCTCGGCCACCTGCAGGGCGGCCGCCCGCGCCAGCTGGTTGGCCTTGCCGGTGACGAAGTTGTCGAAACGCAAGTCGGCGTTGAGGCGGGAGCGGTCGTGCACGGCGTCGGCCGCGGCCGAGGCGGCCGGCGCCGCAGCGGGCGGAGGCGCAGGCACGCTGGGTGCCGATGCCGCCGCGGCCGGATGCCCCATCGGGGCGGGCGCGGCAGGGGCCGGAGCCCGTCCGGCGGACGCCGGCCGCTGGGCCGCCGCCAGTTCGAACATCACCTGCACCGGCCGCTTGTACCAGTCGGACGCCAGTTCTTCGATCTGGTGTGAGAAATTCTTGCGCACCCAGTCCAGTTTGAACCGATTGGGCGCAGCAATGCGCAGCATCGCCTGCTCTTCGTCGAAAGCAAGCGGGACCAAGGGGCGTATCCAGGCGCTGATTTGCTGGGGAGGTAGTTCTTGCTCTAGTCGATGAAGGCAAGCCTGCCAAAATTCGTTCATGTCCATCACTTCTGTAAACCTCGATTCTACCTCGTCAGGGCCCAAGTTATCCACAGGCAGGGATAAAGTCGTCTCGCTCGCACCGTCATCGCCGCTGCTTCACTTCGTCATCGCCCCTGCTTCACTTCGTCATCGCCCCTGCTTCACTTCGTCATCCCGCCGGAAGGCGGGATCCACAACACGCTCAGCCGTGGATTCCGCCCTCCGGCGGAATGACGACATACTTTCGGAGTGGCGACACACTTTCGGAATGACGACTACGTTTCTTATAACCGCTTGACTAATTTCGAATATTTTGTTGAAATACTGGGCTTTTCTAGAATTTTTTAACGCCGGGGTGGCCAGCAAGGCGTCGGCGGGTGTTTTCCGCTACCCGCTCTACCTGTACAGGGCCTGTACAAAGGCATTGAAAGATCGACTTGCTATCAACGGGGTCGATGGACCTTGGGCCTTGCACCATTCGGTTGCCTAGCTCTTTTAATTGGACTTTTTTCCATGAAACGCACTTTCCAACCTTCCGTTACCCGTCGCAAGCGCACCCACGGCTTTCTCGTTCGCATGAAGACCCGTGGTGGCCGTGCCGTGATCAACGCACGCCGCGCCAAGGGCCGCAAGCGCCTGGCTGTCTAAGCGTTTTGCCTTGGCCGGCTGATTTCCGGCCAGAACCTTTCGTGCGTGCCACGTTTCCTTCGGCGGCGCGCCTGCACCGCCCCTCCGAATACGCCGATGCCCTCAAGGGCAGGCGCGTTGCCCGAGGGGCTTTGTTCGTCGTCACCACCCCCCGCGAGGCGCCTGCCGGCACCGAAGCCCGTCTTGGCATGATCATCGCCAAGCGGTTCGCCGCCCGCGCCGTCACGCGCAACACCATCAAGCGGGTCATCCGCGAAGCCTTCCGCCATCGCCGCCACGAACTTCCGGGCCGCGACTACGTGGTTCGCCTTCATTCACGGGTTGCGCCGACCTCGCTGACCGTACTGCGTCAAACCGTAAGGGCAGAGATCGACGCGCTGTTCGACAAGGCCCGGCCATGAAAGCTGCACTGACTGCCGCCTTCAAGGCGCTTTTGATCGCCCCCATCCGGTTCTATCGTTACTTCCTCAGTCCATGGATAGGCATGCACTGCCGGTTCACGCCTACGTGCTCGGTCTATGCCATCCAGGCCATCGAAACCCATGGCCCGATCAAGGGACTGCGGCTGGCGGCCTGGCGGCTTGCCCGTTGCCATCCCTGGGCCGCCGGAGGCTGCGACCCTGTGCCGGGAACCGGGCACACGCACCACCATGAATCGCCATGAAGACCGCCGAATCCGCGATTCCACACGAATTTCCAGCGATGTCGAGGCCTGGCCCGACTACGTTAAACTAGTGGGCTTTTGCCCCGCTCAAACCTGAAAACAGGCGCTATGGATATCCGACGCACCATCCTCTGGATGATTTTCTCTTTCTCGCTCTTGTTGCTCTGGAACAATTGGCAGGTCCACAACGGCCAGCCATCGCTGTTTGGCGGCTCCTCGACCAGCCAGACAACCACGGCAAAGACCGAGACCCCCGCCCAGCCGGCAGACACCAGCATTCCCGAAGGCAAGACAGCGGCATCGACAACCGCGGCCGCTCCCGTCGGGGTTCCGGCCGGGGAACAGGGTTCGCCGATCGTGGCTGAAAAGATCGACATCAAGACCGATGTCTACGACCTGACCTTCAACACCCAAGGCGCCCAGATCGTCGAAGCGCAACTGCTGAAATACGGCAGCTTCGAAGACTCGAAACAGCCCATGAAGCTGCTGACCGATTCGGCCGGGTCGATCTACCTGGCTCAATCGGGCATCGTGGGCGCCCCCCAGGGCCAGAGCTTCCCGACCCACCTGACCCCCTTCCGCCTGGTTTCGTCGGAACGCACCATGACCGGCGACACGCTCAAGGTGGTGTTCGAAGCCCTGTCCGACGGCGTCAAGGTGACGCGGACCTACACGCTGCACAAGGGTCGCTACGACATCGATGTCCAGCAAACCATCCAGAACGTCGGGACGGCTGCAGTGTCGCCCTCGGTGTACTACCAGCTGACCCGCGACGGCAACGATCCCCCGAATACGTCGCATTTCTACAGCACCTTCACTGGTCCCGCCGTTTATTCCGGCGAAGACAAGTACCAGAAGATCAAGTTCTCGGACATCGACAAGAACAAGGCGGTGTACACCAAGCAGGCCAAGGACGGCTGGATCGGCATGGTTCAGCATTACTTCGCCAGCGCCTGGGTGCCGGCCGGCAATGTCGAACGCCATAACGAGGTTCTGCGCCTGGGTGACAACCTGTATGCCATCCGCGCCATCGAACCCATCGGCACCATCGAACCCGGCCAGCAAAAGACGGTCGACGCCACGCTGTGGGTCGGACCGCAGGACCAGCAGGCGATGAACCATGTCGCCCCCGGCCTGGGTGTGGTGGTCGACTACGGCTTCCTCGCCATCATCGCCAAACCCTTGTTCCAGCTCATGACCTGGCTGCACGGCTTCCTGGGCAACTGGGGCTGGACCATCGTGGCGCTGACGCTGTTGATCAAGCTGGTGTTCTACCCGCTGTCGGCGGCCAGCTACCGCTCCATGGCCAAAATGAAGCAGGTCGCCCCGCGCCTGCAGGCCCTGCGCGAGAAGTTCGGCGACGACCGCGCCAAGCTCAACCAGGCCATGATGGAGATGTACCGGACTGAAAAAATCAACCCGCTGGGCGGCTGCCTGCCCATGGTGGTTCAGATTCCGGTGTTCATCGCCCTGTACTGGGTGCTGCTGGGCAGCGTCGAAATGCGCGGCGCCCCCTGGATCCTCTGGATTCACGACTTGTCCGCCAACGATCCCTGGTTCATCCTGCCCGCCATCATGATGGGCACCATGTTCCTGCAGATCAAGCTCAACCCCACGCCGCCCGACCCCACCCAGGCCAAGATCATGATGATCATGCCCCTGGTGTTTGGCGGGATGATGTTCTTCTTCCCGGCCGGCCTGGTGCTGTACTGGTGCGTCAACAACATCGTGTCCATCGCCCAGCAGCGTTTCATAATGCACAAACTGGAAAAGGAAACCGCCGCAGCGCATCGCTGATGTGGTGCTCCGCTTGCGCGGAGCAAAACCCTCACTGACACGCCACCCCGGCCGCCCCTGCGGACCGGGGTTTTTTGTTGCTGCGGACAGAAAGCTTTGAACTGATAATAGCCATGAACTATTGAAAACTTTTAATTAATCAATTTTTATTCGATGGCCAGCCTGTATAAACTGTTCCCAACGATATCCGAGATCACCTGCGGGTCATCGTTGCAGGCCCATGTAGGGTCGACGCATCTCTCCCTCGAATCCACAAAAAGGAAAGGACTGCCGCCATGAAGAAACTCACCACTGCCGCCGGCGCCCCTGTCGTCGATAACCAGAACACCATGACCGCCGGCCCGCGCGGACCGGCTCTGCTCCAGGATATCTGGCTCATGGAAAAGCTGGCGCACTTCGACCGCGAAGTCATCCCCGAGCGCCGCATGCATGCCAAAGGCGCAGGCGCCTACGGCACGTTCACCGTCACCCACGACATCACCCAATACACCCGCGCCAAGCTCTTTTCCGAGGTGGGCAAGACCACGCCGGTCTTCATCCGCTTCTCGACTGTGGCCGGCGAACGCGGCGCGGCCGATGCCGAACGCGACATCCGCGGTGTCGCCATGAAGTTCTACACCGAGGAAGGCAACTGGGATCTGGTCGGCAACAACACGCCGGTCTTCTTCTTCCGCGACCCGCTCAAATTCCCCGACCTGAATCACGCCGTGAAGCGCGACCCGCGCACCGGCATGCGCAGCGCCCAGAACAACTGGGAGTTCTGGACCGGCCTGCCCGAGGCCCTGCACCAGATCACCATTGTCATGAGCGACCGCGGCATTCCCGACGGCTATCGCCACATGCACTTGTTCGGCAGCCACACCTTCAGCTTCATCAACAGCAAGAACGAGCGCTTCTGGGTGAAGTTCCACTTCAAGACCCAGCAAGGCATCAAGAACCTGACCGACGCAGAGGCTGAGGCCATCATCGGCAAGGACCGGGAAAGCTCCACGCGCGATCTGTTCGAGGCCATCGAGCGCAAGGACTACCCGCGCTGGACGGCCTATGTGCAGATCATGCCCGAAGCCGATGCCGCCAAATACCATCTCAATCCCTTCGACCTGACCAAAGTCTGGCCGCATGGCGATTATCCGATGATCGAAGTCGGCCAGCTGGAGCTCAACCGCAACCCCGAAAACTATTTCGCCGAGGTCGAACAGGCCGCCTTCACCCCGGCCAACGTGGTGCCGGGCATCAGCTTCTCGCCCGACAAGATGCTGCAGGCCCGCCTGTTCTCGTACGGCGATGCCCAGCGCTATCGCCTGGGCGTGAACCATCATCAGATTCCGGTCAACGCGCCCAAGTGCCCTTTCCACAGCTACCACCGCGACGGCGCGATGCGGGTGGACGGCAATTACGGCCGGATCACGGGCAATGAACCCAATGCCCAGGGAGAATGGGCCGAACAGCCTGACTACAGCGAACCGCCGCTCGCCCTGGACGGCGCCGCCGACCGTTGGGATCACCGGGTCGATACGGATTACTTCTCACAGCCGGGGGCATTGTTCCGCCTGATGTCGGCCGAGCAGAAGCAAGCCCTGTTCGACAACACAGCGCGCGCCATCGCGGGTGTCAGCAAGGACATCCAGGCCAAGCACATCGAGCACTGCACCCTCGCGGACCCCGCCTACGGCGCGGGCGTGGCGGCCGCCATCAAGGCATTGGGCTGATCGACTGTCAAGGTGTACGCCCCGGCCATCAGGCGGGGGCGTTTCTCGTGCGAGATCAGGCCATCGCGGCCTTGGACTTACAGGTAGTTTTTCCCGTCCAGGTAGGCCTTGCGCCAGCGGGTGATGGTGACGGACTCGAACAGGCCGCCCTTGGTGAAGGGATCGCCGTTGATGAAGTCTTCGGCTTCGCGGCGCGTATCCACGTCCACGATATACACGCTGCCCGAGCCCTTGATGCCCGCGTCGTCCAGCTTGGCCCCACAGGCCAGCAGCAGGGCCTTGTTTTCCTCGAGATAATCCAGGTGCGCATCGCGCAGCGACAGGCGCAGCGCCTGGGTGTGTTCCTTGTCGATGGTGTCGATGAGAAAAGGCATGACGGCTCCTCTATGGCAGTGATGTCGTGAAACCAGTGTGGGGATTCTACAATGATGGAATCTTTACCCTTCTTCTGGACGATACGCCGTATCGCACACCATGACCGCCGCATTCCACACCCCCATTGCCGCCATTGCCACCGCCCCCGGAAGGGGTGGCATCGGCGTCATCCGTATTTCCGGCCGCGATCTGGGCGCCTTCGTGCGGGATTTCTTCGGCCGCGAACTGACCCCTCGCCATGCGCATTACCTGCCTTTCAGCGATGCGCAGGGCAAAGCCATCGACGAGGGCATCGCGCTGTTCTTCCAGGCGCCGCATTCCTACACCGGCGAAGACGTCCTGGAGCTTCAGGGTCACGGCGGTCCGGCGGTGCTGCGTCGATTGCTGACGCGTTGCCTCGAAGCCGGCCAAGACATGGGCCTGCGGCTTGCCGAACCGGGGGAATTCACCCGGCGCGCCTTTCTCAACGACCGCCTCGACCTGGCACAGGCCGAAGCCGTCTCCGATCTCATCAATGCCTCGTCCGAAGCTGCCGCGCGCAGTGCCATGGCCTCGCTCAGCGGTGCATTCTCCACCCGCGTCGACGCGCTATCCGAAGGCATCGTCCGCCTGCGCATGCTGGTCGAAGCCACGCTGGATTTCCCCGAGGAGGAAATCGATTTCCTCGAAAAATACCAGGCGGCGGCGCAACTGGCCAAGCTGCGGGAACAGCTGGACGAACTGGTGCGACAGGCGCGACAGGGCATGATCCTGCGTGAAGGCCTGCAGGTCGTGCTGGCCGGCCAGCCCAATGTGGGCAAGTCCAGCCTGCTCAACGCCCTGGCCGGCGATGAGATCGCCATCGTCACCCCCATCGCCGGCACCACCCGCGACAAAGTCATCCAGCAGATCCACATCGAAGGCGTGCCGCTGCACATCATCGACACAGCCGGGCTGCGCGAAACCGAGGACACCGTCGAAAGCCTGGGCATCGCCCGCAGCTGGGCGGCCATCGAAAAAGCAGACGTCATCCTGCACTTGCGCGATGCGCGCGCGCCCGGCGACGAACTCGACGCCGCCATCACCCGGCGCCTGCCGCCCGGCACGCCCGTGCTCGAGGTCTACAACAAGATCGACTTGCTGGAAAATGGCTCGGAACCTGCGGTTCCCAACGCCCCCGACCACACGGACCCCGGCCATCCGCGCCAAAGCCTCGGCATCTCGGCCAAGACCGGCGCGGGCCTGGACACCCTGCGCACAAAACTGCTGGAGATCGCCGGCTGGCAACCGGGCACGGAATCCCCCTGGCTCGCCCGCGAACGCCACCTGCACGCCCTGAACGCCGCCGCCTCCCACCTGGCCCTTGCCGCCGAACACGCCAGCCACAACGACAGCGTGCTCGACCTCTTCGCCGAAGAACTTCGCCTGGCGCACGAGGACCTGTGCGCCATCACCGGCCAGTTCACCAGCGATGATTTGCTGGGAGAGATTTTCTCGAGCTTTTGCATTGGGAAGTGATCCAGGAATCATGATCGATGTTGAGCAGTTGGAGTTAATTCTTGAGGCTGTGCCGGACCCTGCGTTCATCCTGTCGCGCAGTGGAAAATACGTCGGGGTGTTCGGTGGTCAAGATTCTCGCTATTACCACGATGGCGCTGTATGAAGCCAAAAGCCGAGGTAGAGACCGGATTGTTGCGGCTTGATCGGGCAGTCCCACTTCCCCGGGTTTCCCTGTGCTAAAGTGCAATCAAAAGTATTTCAATTTTTGACAATTCTTATCAACACATTAGCCATCAAATCTCCCCAGGCATTCCAACTCGACCCTTGGTGGAAACAATTCGTTGATAAGGAAATTGAAGAGGAATTCCAGAGCTACGCGGTTCCTCTGCATGCGATTGCCTTGCAACGCATGCTGCTGGTCGGCGGACTGGCCTGGTTGTGGTTTGCCATCAATGACGTGATGCTGGGAGATGGCCTCGCCCACCTTGCCCTGACGCTGCCGTTTCGACTATTTTGTGGCGGCTCTTGTTTTTTCATGTGGTGGTATCTCGGCCATGGCAAACTCACTGCCACCGGGATCAGCAATGTCGCCACTTCGGCAAGCGCCCTCTGCCTAGGGGGAATTCCCGTTCTTTTATATTTGGCACCGACAACGGGATTGCCGTTGGCGATGCTGTCGGTCATGGTCACGATCGCGGCGTATCTACTGATCCCCAACCAGCTTTCACGTGCCGTCATCATCTCCGTCCCAAGCAATCTGGCCTTTCTACTGGTGGCGGCAGCCATGCAGACGTACACGCAAGCCGAGCTTGTGGTCGCGGGCGTCGTCCTGAGCAGTGTCAATGTCTTTAGCTTCATTGTCGCGCAGGATATTCAGCGCACATGGCGGCGCGAATTTCAGGCGTATGTCGAACAACAAAGAGTATCCATCCATGACCACCTTACCGGTTGCCTGAATCGGCGCTACTTGTCCGAAATGCTGCTGCCGTCTGAAATCGAGCGCGCTCGCCGTTACAAGACTTGGCTGTCGATCGTTGTGTGCGACGCGGATCATTTCAAGTTGATCAATGACACCTACGGCCATCTGACGGGCGATGCAGTGCTGCGTGAATTTGCCAACGTTCTGCAAGCCGGAACACGGCATGGCATCGATAGCGTTGTTCGTTTTGGCGGCGAAGAGTTTCTCCTGCTGTTGCCCAACACCGATCTGTCCAGTGCCGTCCGTACTGCCGAACGGCTGCGCAAGACCATTGCCGATACCACGATTACCGGCGAACTGAATCAACCCATTCGCGTTACGGCAAGTTTTGGCGTATGCGGCATCAACTTTGCGGAAGAGAACGCGAACGAACGCGAATTGATTTCTGCTTCCGATCATTACCTCTACAAAGCCAAGAATGCCGGACGTAATACCGTCTGCTTTGGCGGGATGCCGAATCCTGACAGGCAAGTTCAGTAGCGGACAGGTAGAGGCGTCATGGTTACATGCCATTCCCGCCCCACCGTGTAAAATCCCCTTTCGCACTTCATAGGGATACTGCATCCCTGCCTGGGTTCCCTCACCCCATTCGTCAAAAAAAGGATCGTCATGACCTCTTTGCCAACCCCGCCGTCGCGGGTGCCGTTCTATCTTGCGCTGCTGGTTGCGTTTCATATCGCCATCATCATTGCCAGCAACTACCTCGTGCAATTGCCGATCAACCTGTTCGGCTTCCACAGCACCTGGGGCGCCTTCAGCTTCCCTTTCATTTTCCTGGCCACTGACCTCACTGTGCGCCTGATCGGAAAGTCCGAAGCGCGCCGGGTGATCGCCCGCGTCATGCTGCCGGCTCTGGTGGCCTCGTATGTGGTGTCGGTGCTGTTCCACGAAGGCCGCTTCAGCGGCCTGGCAGCGCTGACGGAATTCAATACCTTCGTGTTCCGCATTGCCTTTGCCAGCTTTGCCGCCTACGTGCTTGGGCAATTGCTCGACATCCAGGTGTTCGACCGCATGCGCCGCAACACCATGAAATGGTGGGTGGCCCCCGCGGCGGCGTCGATCGTCGGCCAGGCGCTGGATACAGCGGCGTTCTTTTCCATTGCCTTCTGGCGCAGCGACAATGCCTTCATGGCCGCGAACTGGGTGGAGATCGCCTGGGTCGATTACGTCATCAAGCTGGCCGTCAGCCTGCTGTTCTTCGTGCCGGCCTATGGCGTGGCGCTGGCCGCCATCATCCGGATGATGAAGCGGCCCGCCAGTACTGCGCTGGCGGCCTGACATGAACGCGCTGAAAGACCGGCGAGCCCTGGTGCTGCTGTCCGGCGGACAGGATTCGGCCACCTGCCTGGCCTGGGCCTTGCAGCACTATGGCCATGTCGAAACACTGGGCTTCGATTATGGCCAACGCCATCGCGTCGAACTCGATTGCCGCACGCGCCTGCGCGACGGCATGGCGGCCTTGCGTCCCGAATGGGCGCAGCGCCTAGGCGAAGACCATCTGCTGAACGTGGATGTGCTGGGTCAATTGGGCGGCACGGCCATGATCGATGCCGTGGCCATCGAGACACAGGCCGATGGCTTGCCCAACACCTTCGTACCCGGCCGCAACCTGCTGTTCTTCACCCTGGCGGCGGCGCTGGCCTATCGCCGTGGGCTTCAGGTGCTGGTGGGCGGCATGTCACAGACCGACTACTCGGGCTACCCGGATTGCCGCGACAACACGTTGAAGGCCCTGCAAGTGGCCTTGAGCCTGGGTGTGGATCGCCCCTTGACGCTGGAAACGCCGCTGATGTGGCTGGACAAGGCCGAAACCTGGGATCTGGCCTGGCAATTGGGGGGCGACGCGCTGGTGGAACTGGTGCGCCGTGAATCGCACACATGCTACCTGGGCCAGCGCGATACCCTGCACGCGTGGGGTTACGGCTGCGGCGAATGCCCGGCCTGTGAACTGCGGGCAAACGGCCACCGCCTGTGGCTCGAACAGTACCGCCGTTGACGTTCAGGCCGTTTTACCCCGCTTGATCGGGGCTTTCCTGGCCACGGCCTGCTTCGCCGCCACCTTCTTCACCACCGCTTTCTTCGCTGCCGCCGGTCGCGCCGCCATCTCCGCCGCATTGGCCGCACGCTCGAACACGTCCATCATTTCGTCGCGCAATGCGCGCTCGTCCGGCCTCAACTCATCGTCTGGGCCGAGAATCCGCCTGACCGTGCCGGCCATGTCCCGAATTTCTTCCGCCTTTGCGCCGGCAAGCAATCCGGGGATGGCGGCGATGGCCTCCTTGCGTTCGTGCCTGACGATCAAGGCCTGATCACGCACGAGTTGGCGGAAGTCGGCCCAGCACAAACCCAGGCCAAGGCCTTTGGGATGCAGGTCGAAAGCCTGCCTGAAATGGCGTTCCTCGACCTCGCCGCCGCGGCTCATGGCGTAGTAGATGGCGCGCATGCCCGCTTCAAGCACCCCGCCTTTGTCCACGCGCCGGCGCAACTGCTCCAATTGCCGTTTCACGAACGCCCGGTGCTCGGGAGATTCCCCGGGGTGTTGGCGGGGCGGCTTGTCCTTGTCGGTGGACTGGCCGGCCAGAGCCTGGACCCACGGCGAGCCGTAGATCATGTCGAACAGCAAGGCGCACAGTTCGTCGCGGCTGTCCCGATAGCCATCCAGCATCTGCACGACCATGTCGGAAACCGCATGCTCCGCCTGAATGAATGGATTGTCGGACGCGACCGGACGGCGTTCTTCGCGTACCCGCTCGGCGGACTCCTGGACCAGGTCGGCCATGGGATGATGGCTGGACCACCATTCGTACGACACCCGCAATGGGTGCAGGCGCTGCATCCATTGCGCGGCTTCCGGCGTCACCATGGAACGGACCCACGGCTGCATGAAGCGACGGTACAAGCCGAGATTGATTTCCGACACTTTGGCGGCGGCGCTGAAACGCCGCTCGGACTCCACGTCGGGCTTGACGATGGCCAGCACGTCCTTCAGTTTGCGCGGCTTGAGCGCCAGCGCGTATTGCCCATCGTCCGGGCCTTGGCGGTCCGGATTTTCCTCGATCAAGGCTTGGTATATGCCTGTGGGCAAGGTGTCGATCAGATCGATGCTGTTGGCAAACTCGAGGTGCTCTTTACGCCCCACGCTGGACGATACGAAGATGCCAAGGTGGCCGACACTGTCGTGGGTGGCGTAGATGATGGTCTGGTTGTGGCTGAGCACCTCTTCGTCATTGCGATAAAGGTCCGTGACCCAACCCAGTGCCTGCGCAGGCGGTGTGATGTTGTCCCCATACGACGAGAACACCACGATGGGCGAACGGATGTTGCGCAGATCCACCCGAAGGCCATCGGACGTGATCAGTTCCGCCGTCGCGAGCTTGTTGCCGATGAACAGGTTGTCGACGATGTACTGCATTTCGACGTCGTTCAGGAACACATACCCACCCCAGAACTTCTCGAAACCCAGGTAACGCGGCGCCTCGCTGTCGATGTTGGCATACAGGTTGTACTGTTTGCTCCATAGTGTATTGGCGGGGTCCAGATTCTCGAAATTCTGCACCAGCCAGGCGCCATCGAAACGGCCCGCCCCCAGATCGCTGGTCAGGGCGGTCAGCCAACTGCCGCCCACGAGTCCGCCCGTGTAACGCATGGGGTTGTCGCCGGCCCAGTACGACAACGGCGCACCGGCGACGATGATGGGCCCGAACAGATCAGGCCACAGCGACGCCGCCATCAGGATCTGCCAGCCGGCCTGGCAATTTCCGATCACGGCCGGCTTGCCATTGCAGGTGGGATGCAGTTCGCCCACTCGCTGAACGAAGGCCGCTTCCGCGCGCAGCACATCCTCGACAGTCTGCCCCGGCACGGGATCGGGCAGGAAACCCACGAAATAACAGGGATGGCCGGCGCGCATCGCCGCCCCGATTTCACTGTCGGGCTTGAACCCGCCTATCCCCGGGCCATGCCCGGCGCGCGGATCGATCACGACAAAAGGACGCCTGGCTTCATCCACACCGTAGCCGGGCTGCGGCAGAATGCGCCGCAGCGCATAGTTGACCGGCCTGGGCAAGTCGGCACCGCTCATGACCAACTGGCTGGGAAAATTCAGCACATTCGGCTCGCTTTCGCACATGTGCTCGTGGTACTGGTCGCCGCGTTGGCGTTGTACGTCGCCATACAGCACAGCCCGCTGCCAGGCGTCGACCACGTATTCCATGGCCTGTTCACCCAGGGGCCAGGCGTGCCCGAACCCATCGCCGGCATCGCCGCCGAGCGGTGTGCGTGCCTTCGGTGAGGTTTCCTTGTTCGTACCCATGCGCTCATCCATGAAAAGTCAGTCAAAGCCAAACTGCGTCAGTATTAATCATAGCGCTTTGATATTGCACTGCAACATCATTGACCGAAACGCCCGCCTTTTCAAGGACTGGGTGTAAATCCCCACTTGCGTATCCTGTATTTATTATTAAAATCCATAACAGTTATGTTTTATAACTTTTAATATCCACCATCATGACTCAGACCAACTATTCCAATCTCATTTCAGTCACGCATGTCGGGCCCGTCGCCCAAGTGAAGATCACGCGACCGGCGAAACGCAATGCCATCAACGACGGCCTGGTGAAAGCCATACACGAATGCTTTGCGTCCATGCCCGAATCCGTCAAGGCCATCGTCCTGCACGGCGAAGGCGATCATTTCTGCGCCGGACTGGATCTTTCCGAAATCAGCGCCCACACGGTTCCGGAATCCGTCTTTCATTCCCGCGCATGGCATACGGCCTTTGAACACATCCAGTTCGGGCGCGCTCCGGTCGTTGCCGTGCTGCACGGCGCCGTCGTGGGCGGCGGTCTGGAACTCGCGTCCGCAGCCCATATCCGCGTGGCGGAAGAATCGGCCTTCTATGCCCTGCCGGAAGGCAAACGCGGCCTGTTCGTGGGTGGCGGCGGCTCGGTGCGCATTTCGCGCCTGATCGGCGTCGCAGCCATGTCCGACCTCATGCTCACGGGCCGCGTGCTCAATGCGCAAGAAGGTCATGAGCTTCGGATTTCCCAATACAAAGTCGGCAATGGCGAAGGCCTGGCCAAAGCCATGGAGCTTGCGCAGAGCATTGCCACCAACGCCTCGATGACCAATTACGGTGTCATGCACATGCTGCCGCGCATTGCCGACCAGAACATCAACGATGGCCTGGCGACCGAATCGCTCATGGCTGCCGTGGCCCAGACAGATCCCGCCACCCTCGACCTGCTTGCCCAATTCCTGGAAGGCAAGAAGAACAAAGTCCAGCTCAAGAGCTGATCCACAACCTACTGGCGCCATCATGCAATACCAGCCCCCACTCAAGGATTTCCGTTTCGTCCTGTCCGATCTGCTCGACGCGGCCCATGCGTTGAACCAGATTCCGGCCTTTTCCGACATCGACGAAGACCTCATGTTCCAGGTTGCGGAAGAAGCCGGTCGCTTTGCACGCGATGTCCTGTTTCCGCTCAATGCCATCGGCGACACGCACGGTGCACGCTTCCAGGACGGCAAGGTCGAAACCCCCCCAGGCTTTGCCGCCGCCTACCGGCAATTCCGCGACGCCGGATGGCCTGCCCTGGCGTGCGATCCGGACTACGGCGGACAAGGTTTGCCGCACACGCTCAACGGCATACTGTACGAGATGCTGGGTTCCACCAACCATGCCTGGACCATGTTCCCCGGCCTGCTGCACGGCGCCTACGCCTGCCTGCACCAGCATGCATCGCCGGAACTGAAATCGCGCTACCTGCCCCATATCGTCAGCGGCGAATGGCTGGCCACCATGTGCCTGACCGAAGGCCATGCCGGGAGCGACCTGGGCTTGTTGCGCACCCGCGCAGTACCGCATGAAGATGGCTCCTACCGCATTACCGGAAACAAGATTTTCATTTCCGGCGGCGAGCAGGACATGACCGACAATATCGTGCACCTGGTATTGGCCCGCCTGCCGGACGCCCCGGCCGGCAGCAAAGGCATATCGCTCTTTGTGGTGCCGAAATTCCTGCCTGACGGCGATGCGTTGGGCCAACGCAATGCCGTCGTCTGCACCGGCATCGAACACAAGATGGGCATCCACGGCAGCCCGACCTGCAGCATGCAGTTCGACGAGGCCATCGGCTGGCTTGTCGGCGAGCCGCATCGCGGCCTGGCGGCCATGTTCGTCATGATGAATTCAGCCCGCCTGCAAGTGGGCATCAACGGCTTGGGCCTTGCCGAAACCGCATTCCAGAATGCCCTGGCCTATGCGCGCGAACGCCTGCAATTGCGGGCTGTGAATCGCCCGGCCGAGCGCGCCGGTGAGGCGGCCGATCCCATCATCATGCACCCGGCCGTGCAACGGCTTTTGATGACCCAGCGCGCCTACCTCGAAGGCGGTCGCATGCTGACCTGCTGGGCGTCGCTGCAACTGGACCATGCCGAGCATCACCCCGACCCGGCGGTGCGCCGCAACGCCGACGAGCAACTGGCGCTCATGACCCCGGTGGTCAAAGCCCTGCTCACCGACCAAGGCTTCCTGGGCGCCAGCCAGGCCCTGCAGATTTTCGGCGGGCACGGTTACATCACGGAAACCGGCATAGACCAGTACATGCGCGATGCGCGCATCACGATGGTGTACGAAGGCACCAACGAAATCCAGGCCGTGGACTTGCTGATGCGCAAGATCATCGGTGATTCCGGCAATAAGCTCGAACATTTCCTGGGCGAAGTGGAACGCACGGCGCAAGACCAAGCAGACGGCGAGTTCGGCGCTTATGCCAAGGCAGTGAAGAAACTGGCCGACGAAATCCGCAACGTCTGCACCCAAACCGGCAAGGCGGCTGCAAAGCACCCCGAACTGCCCTACCGCGTCGCACCCGAGATCTTGCGTCTGGTGGGTCATGGCGCCCTGTCCTGGCTCTGGCTCAGGGCCGCCGCCGCAGCGCGTGAACGTCGGGACACGGACCCCGGGTTCTATGACGCCAAGCTCGACACGGCACGCTACTACTTCACTTTTGTGCTGCCCGAGGTCGAACAGCATTTGCGCGTGGTTCAGAACTGCCTGGCCGAAAGCGCCAACGACACGCTCAACCCGCTTTTGCCCCATGCCGTCAGCCATGCCCTCTAGACCCACACCGTCCCCCCGGCAAGGCCCGCAAAAAAATGCCGGGCCGGCTACGCTCGACCTGGGTGTGTTGGGGGAGATGATCGGATACAACTGTTTGCAGGTCTATCTGAACTTGCTCCCCAACATCCGCAAGCAATTGGCAAAGTACCAGCTCAGGCCGGTCGAGTTCACCGTCCTGACCCTGGTGCGGCGCAACCCGGAAATCAACCAGAAGCGCCTGGGAGACGCCATCAACGTCTCCCCGCCCAATATGGCCACCTTGCTCGATCGCATGGAAGCGGAAGGCCTGCTCGAGCGCCGGCGCAATCCGCGCGACAAGCGGTCGCAGATACTCGCGCTGACGCCTCATGGGCTGGAGATCTGCCTCAAGGCCGAAAAAGCCAGCGCCAAGGTGGACACCGTCAGCCATCTCACTGCTCAAGAACGCAGCCAATTGCTGGCCTTGCTGCAAAAAATATTTCTTGGCGCTCCCGCTACAATGACAGTTCAGGCCCTTGACGATGAACCATGACTGTCTGCACACCTTCCCTTCTCATTGCTTACGCGGTGCAAGGCCGCTGAAGGCTCGGGCACATGCATCTGGTCCAGCGCCTGCCTGACAACCCCCTGGACATCGTGGGCGATGTCCACGGAGAAATCTCAGCCCTGCACGCTCTGTTGCTCAAACTGGGCTACGACGCCCAAGGCCGGCATCCTCAGGAACGCAAGCTGGTTTTCATCGGCGACCTGGTCGACCGGGGACCGGACAGCGATGGCGTGGTGAGTCTCGTCCAGACACTGGTACAGCAAGGCAATGCCTATTGCGTCCTGGGCAACCACGAGATCAACCTGCTGATCGACGATGTCAAGGATGGGTCCGGCTGGTTCTTCGACGAACGCCACCAGGCGGACCTGCGATTCTATGCACCGTTTACCCGCACGCCACCGGAAAGGCGCCAAGCCTTGCGCGATTTCCTGGGCGGCCTGCCTATCGCCTTGGTGCGCGACGACATCCGCATCGTGCATGCGGCCTGGACGCGTTCCGCCATCGATGCCATCAGCGATCTGCCCATCGGATCGGTAACCCGGCATTACCAGCAGTGGGAAGCCAAGGCGCAACTGGCCGCCGAGTCCTCCGGTCTGTATCAGCGTTACAGGCAGGAGAAGCAGCATTGGTATCGTCAGCTGGAAGATGAAAAGAATCCCCCTCCCTTCCTGACCGCCATTGCCGAGTACGAGGCCATGCAACAAATGGTCAACCCTTTGAAGATATTGACGTCAGGGGTCGAGCAACGCACCGATGAGCCATTTTTCGCGGGCAACCGCTGGCGCTATTCGGACCGCATCGGCTGGTGGGAAGACTACGACGAAGCAATACCGGTGGTCATCGGGCACTACTGGCGCCTGCTCGAGCCGGGCCATGCCCAGAAGATCCCCCGCTACAGCCGGCTTTTCAGCCACATTGCGCCCACCGCGTGGCACGGTAGGCATCGCAACGTCTTTTGTGTCGATTATTCGGTAGGTGCCCGCTGGCGCGACCGCAGGGCACAACGCCCGATAGAAGGCTCCCGCTTCAAGCTGGCAGCCCTGCAATGGCCGGAAAATCGACTGGTCTTCGATAGCGGCGAGATACTGCCCACCGTCTCCTGACGGCTGATTCCACCCGTGGCCCTTCGCCATGGGCACGATCCTGTCCAACTCAACTGAAAAAAATCAGCCTTTGCCTGCGCCGGCCGCAGTCCGCATTGTGCCTTTCCATGAAAAAAATGCGCCGTTTCTCGGTTTCCGGGTGATCCGGCAGGCATTTCAGCCCCTTTGAAACGCGATTTTTACAATGTTTTACATTGTGGATAACTACTGGGAGGCCGAATTGTGAACAGCGTGTGGATCAAAAGGGAATAAGTCGGGGTTTTTTTTGAAGGGAAAAATTTGTCCAGAATCCATCCTTCCATAAACCCTGACTTATGCCCGTCTTGAAAGTACTTCAAGTCATTGAGCCATCAAGGAAATATTGCATTGTTCGAGTTATCCACACTCTCCCATTACTACTACCAATTAGATATAAAAGATTATCTAAAAACCTTTAAAACCTTCCTCATTCCAGCGCCAGCCAGCCAGGGCAAAAACTTCCGGAAGCTGGCCTATACTTCGGTCCATGCAAGTTCCGGCTTCACCTTCACACCAACGCAAAGCGTTCCAAGGCCCGATCCAGGGTCGCGTTCTGCTTTGCGAAACACAATCGGATCAGACAATGGTTCGATTCGGGGGCGTTGGGCTGCGCGTAGAACGCAGCCATGGGTATCGCCGTGACGCCGTGTTCGGTCGTCAAGCGACGGGCAAAGGCAAGTTCAGCTTCATCCGAAATGTCTCTGTAGTCGGCAAGCAGGAAGAACGTGCCCTCGCTCGACAAAGGCTTGAAACGGGTTTGAGCAGCCAGGCCGTCAAACAGGTAATCCCTGCGAGCCTGGTAGAAAGACGCCAGATTGAGGTAGGTCTCGGGGTTCCGCATGAACTGGGCAAGCCCGTGTTGCATCGGCGAGCTCACGGTAAACACCGTGAACTGATGGACTTTCTGGATTTCGCGAGTAATTGCGGCAGGCGCTGCGCAGTACCCCAGCTTCCAACCAGTGGTGTGATACGTCTTGCCAAACGACGAAACCACCACCGCATGGGCCGCCAATTTTTCCCGACGAGCCAGGCTTTCGTGTCGGCGCCCATCAAAAACGATGTGCTCGTAGACTTCATCGGACAAGATCATGACACCCGTGCGTTCGACCAGATCCTCGAGAAAATCCAGTTCATTTTCCGAAAGAACAATGCCAGTCGGATTGTGAGGAAAATTCAGGATCAACAAGCGCGTTTTGTCGTTGATGGCATCGCTGACGCGCTGCCAATCCACGCGATATCGCGGATGGTCCCGATCCGGTGCAAGCATCGGAACCACCACGGGCTTGCCTCCGGCAAGTTCGATGGCCGGCAGGTAGAGATCGTAGACAGGTTCAATGACGATGACTTCATCCCCGGGGTGTACCAACGCCTGGATGCTGATCATCAATGCTTCGGTAGCACCGCTGGTTACCGTGATCTCAGTCGCTGGATCGTAGCGATGGCCATAAAGCGCTTCGATTTTTTCGACGATGGCTTGCCGCAGACTGGGTACGCCCATCATGGACGGATACTGGTTATGGCCATCCAGCATGGCCTGATGAACCAGGCGGATCAGTTCTGGATCGGGATCGAAATCGGGGAACCCTTGACCCAGATTCACAGCGCCATGATCGACGGCGAGCTGGCTCATGACGGTAAAAATTGTGGTTCCGACTTGCGGCAATTTTGATGTGAGCTTCATGGATAGCTTGCTTCCTTGGAATGACAGCATCCGTCTATCGGCATGCTGACGAAAAAATACGACATTCGGGTTAATAAGTATTTGAAAATTCAGCGCATGATAGTTATGCTCACAGCTGCTTTGAAACAGCCGTACGCAAGTCTTCATAGATGGCGCTGGGCTTGCGACAGGTTTCATCAATAGTTGGAACCGTATTGCAGAACTTTGTCGGGTTTGTGTCGGCGTCTTGGTTCATGGCATTTTTTTTATTTTTTTTGGACGCTACACATTATGGCTCAGAAGGGCAAAGTTAAATGGTTTAACGCTGACAAGGGTTTTGGCTTCATTACCCCCGATGCAGGTGGTGCAGATGTATTCGCCCACTTCTCTGCTATCGAAGGTCGCGGCTATCGCAGCCTCACCGAGGGTCAGGAAGTCGAATTCGAAGTCAAGGACGGCCCCAAAGGTCCCCAGGCTGCTGAAATTCGCCCCTTGTAATTTCATCGCTTGATTTGTGTGGCATCCCGCACAAATTTCAGAAAACGCCCCTTCGGGGGCGTTTTTCTTTGTGCGACATTTTTGTGTTCTGTCAGGCAGGTTTCCCTGTGTTGAGTGTGTTGTGATTGACGAGAGATTCTGTCTAAAGATCGGCTTCAAAGGCTAACTTGTCCCCAATCTATTCCTTGGCTTATTCACAAGGTTATCCACTGTCCGAGTTTCCGCATCGCAACAGATGGGAGTTCGATATTTCTGTTCCTGATTCTGAAAAATGTCTTTTAAAAACAATGTCCAGGTAAGTTTTCGGGTTCTTGCCTAGCGAATTCATCCTGCGTGTTGTGCGATGGATATTTATCTTTGGTTGTTTGTTCAAAGTGTTCTTATTCACAAAGTTATGCACAAAGCGTGGGTAGGCAATTCTTGAAGTCAAGCTGCCAGCTGGGGCGATGTTTCACGTGAAACATGAGGTCCTGATTAGGTGATGCGTCTCTAGTGATCAAGCGATTAATGTGTTTGGGGTTCGAATGCAGATGGTGATGTCGGTCTAGTTTGATCAGTTGGTCAATGTTTCGGGCCGTTCTTAGTCTTTGGGTTCTAAACTAGCCGAGGTGAACCAGGGCCTGTTGGCTACGGTCAGCGGCCCGGTTCCCGGGCTTCCCGGCCCTTCCTCGTCCAGGCGGGCGGCGGGAGAACTCGCTGAGGCGGGGCCAAGGCCCCGTCCTGCGCTCAGACAGCTCCCGCCGAAAACTCCCGCCCTCCCTTCGGAAGCCGCCGGCGCCGCCCTACCCGCCCACAGTCCCTGGTCCCCCTCGGCCTGAGCCTGCGACACAACCTCAGTTCTGTCTTTCACAGGAGGAAGTGCTCTTTAACTATGCAGCACTGGAACCCCAAGTAAAACCCGGAGTGCAAACGATCCAAAACGCCAGCCGTGGGGTGGGTAGGGGTCTTGGGGCGGGTAGGGCGGCGCCGGCGGCTTCCGAAGGGAGCATGGGGGAGGTCGGCGGGAGCTGTCTGAGCGAAGGACGGGGCCTTGGCCCCGCCGCAGCGAGTTCTCCCGCCGCCCATGCGGACGAGGAAGGGCCGGGAAGCCCGGGAACCGGGCCGCCGAACGTAGCCACAAGACCCCTGCCCTCCCCGCGGCGGCTCAAGAACTCAACACCGCCTTAACATTGAACGAGCAACGCTGAGTTCATCTATCCCGTACATCTCGCCAGATCTAGAGGTTGAGCTGACGTTCAGCGGGGTTGCCAACCATATCCCACAATGTTTCACGTGAAACATTGATCGTCCATTCCATACGTTGAGGCAACATCGGACCCTGATTGGCCTGACTCTAGTAATCAATAGCAGTCGAGAAATAGGCATTCTTGCGGATTCTAAAACTCCCCAATGATGGTCGCCAGAAGTATTGAATCGACCACCTTGTAGGGCTGGGCAGAAAAGAGTCTGAGACGTTCGATGTGCGAGTCCAATGTTTCACGTGAAACAATACATCGAGCGCTATAATTCAGCATCCCATCTTTTACTCTTCCACAGAAATGATCTACCCCGACGAATTCGACGTGATCGTTGTGGGCGGTGGCCATGCGGGCACAGAGGCCGCATTAGCTTCCGCTCGCACGGGCGCGAAGACCCTTCTTTTGACTCATAACATGGATACTTTGGGGCAAATGTCCTGCAATCCATCCATAGGCGGCATCGGAAAGGGGCATCTGGTCAAAGAGGTGGATGCCTTGGGCGGCGCCATGGCGTATGCCACCGACCAGGCAGGGATTCAATTTCGTATTTTGAACCGATCGAAGGGGCCGGCCGTCCGTGCGACCAGGGCGCAAGCGGATCGGGAACTGTATCGACGCGCCATTCGAGGCATGTTGCAGAACCAGAGCAATCTGATGATCTTCCAACAGGCCGTTGATGACCTGATGGTTGAAGGCGATAAAGTGGTCGGGGCGGTAACCCAGACAGGCTTACGCTTCAAAGCCAAGAGCGTCGTGTTGACCGCGGGTACATTCCTGAACGGATTGATTCACATCGGCCTGGATCATTATTCTGGTGGTCGTGCCGGAGACCCTCCGGCAGTATCTCTTGCGCAACGCTTGAAGGAACTGAAACTTCCTCAAGGACGGTTGAAGACAGGTACACCGCCAAGAATTGATGCGCGAACGATCGATTTCAGCCGTACTGAAATTCAACCCGGGGACCTGGACCCGGTGCCGGTGTTTTCATACCTTGGTTCGGCGGACATGCATCCCAGGCAGCTTCCGTGCTGGATCACGCATACCAACGAACGATCTCACGAAATCGTTCGCTCAGGCCTGGATCGGTCACCCATGTACAGCGACAAGGGCGAGATCGAAGGTATTGGACCAAGGTACTGCCCATCCATCGAAGACAAGATCCATCGTTTCGCCGACAAGGCCAGTCATCAGGTGTTTCTCGAGCCAGAAGGCCTGACATCCACCGAGATCTATCCCAACGGCATTTCGACCAGCTTGCCGTTCGACATACAGCTTGCCCTGGTGCGAAGCCTTCCAGGACTGGAAGACGCGGTCATCATGCGGCCTGGGTACGCTATCGAATACGATTTTTTCGATCCACGTGGGCTGCAACCCACATTGGAAACGCGCGCCATAAAAGGCCTGTTCTTCGCCGGGCAGATCAACGGCACGACAGGCTATGAAGAGGCCGCGGCCCAGGGGCTGCTTGCCGGCGTCAATGCGGCGCGCCTGTCCAAAGAATTGCCAGGATGGACACCGAAACGTAACGAGGCCTATCTTGGAGTGCTCGTCGATGATCTGGTCACTCGGGGCGTGACTGAACCTTATCGGATGTTCACGTCGCGGGCAGAGTTCCGCCTGAGCTTGCGTGAAGATAATGCCGATATGCGTTTGACTGAAATAGGGCGCCAGCTTGGTATTGTTGACGATATTCGATGGGATGCATTCAACCGCAAGAGGGATGCTGTTGCCAACGAAATCGAACGATTGAAATCCACCTGGGTCAACCCGCGGATACTGCCTGCGGAACAAGCGGAATCCCTGCTTGGAAAGCAGATAGAGCGTGAGTACTCACTTTTTGATTTGCTCAAACGCCCGGAGGTGTCTTACCCGGCCTTGCTTGCCTTGCGTGATACCGATGGCAAAGTCCTGGGGGGCGACGGGGTGGCCGATGCCGCCGCGGCCGAACAGGTGGAGATCCAGGTGAAGTACGCCGGCTATGTCAGTCGTCAGCAGGAAGATGTGCGGCGCCAGGCCGAGCAGGAAGAGCAGCCCATTCCGGCGGACCTGGACTATGACGCGATAGGCAGCCTGTCCATCGAGGTGCGTCAGCGCCTCAAGGCCGCCAGGCCGGCGACAATCGGCCAGGCGGGCCGGATTTCAGGTGTTACGCCGGCTGCCATCGGATTGCTGCTGATCCATCTCAAGCGCCTTCAGTACGGAAAGAAGGTTGCATGATGGCCGAGGCAATACAGGATATGGAGTCGCGGCTTGCCGACGCCGCGCGCGCCTTGGGCATCGCTCTGCTGCCGCAGCAAAGCCAGGCGCTGCTGGCATATGTCGCCCAGATGCAGCGCTGGAACCGGACATATAACCTCACGGCCATACGTGACCCGGAGCAGATGCTGGTGCAGCATGTTTTCGACAGTCTGAGCATTGTCAAACCATTGCGGCAAGCGCTGGCCGGTGATAATGTGCCCGCTGGGGCAACTATCGTCGATGTGGGGTCGGGAGGCGGGCTGCCAGGGGTGGTGCTGGCCGTCATGGAGCCTGCGTGGCAGGTCCATTGTGTCGATGCCGTAGAGAAAAAAACCGCATTTGTCCGTCAGATGGCCGGGGCGCTTCGCCTGTCCAACCTGCATGCCGTGCATGCGCGCGTCGAAACCCTGGCTCCGTTCAATGCCCAGGTCGTGGTGTCCCGCGCCTTCGCGTCACTGAAGGATTTCGCATCGTTGGCCGGGGTGCACGTAGCTCCGGACGGTTGGCTGCTGGCCATGAAGGGCCGCGAACCCGATGACGAAATCCTCGCCCTCGAAAGCCATACTCCATGGCGTGTGGCGCGGATCGATCGGCTGGACGTGCCGGAACTGGATGCCCAGCGTTGTGTAGTCTGGATGAGTCGTCAAGGAAACCCATGAGTCAGAATCAAAGCAGCGACGTTGCAAAGGTGTTTTGCATCGCGAATCAAAAGGGCGGGGTGGGGAAAACGACCACCGCGATAAATTTGGCCGCGGCCTTGGCTTCCATGCGCAAGAAAGTGCTGTTGATCGATCTGGATCCGCAAGGAAACGCCACCATGGGCAGCGGCATCGACAAGAATGCCGTTGAGACCAACGTCTATCAGGTCCTGATCGGCGAGGCGTCGATCGAGCAAGCCAGCGTGCGATCCGAATCGGGCGGGTACGATGTGCTGCCGTCCAATCGCGAGCTCTCGGGCGCCGAGATCGATCTCGTCCAGATGGAGCAGCGCGAGCAGCAGCTCAAGCAGGCCATCGGGCAGGTGTTGCGCGACTATGATTTCATCCTCATCGATTGTCCTCCCACGCTGTCGCTGCTGACGCTCAATGGGCTGGCGTCGGCACACGGTGTCATCATTCCCATGCAGTGCGAATACTTTGCGCTGGAGGGTCTGTCGGACCTGGTCAACACCATCAAGCGGGTGCATAACAACATCAATCCCGACCTGCAGCTCATCGGTTTGCTGCGGGTCATGTTCGATACCCGGGTCACTCTGCAGCAACAGGTCTCGGATCAGATCGAAGCCCATTTTGGCGATCGGGTGTTCAAGGCCGTTGTGCCGCGCAACGTGCGCCTTGCCGAGGCGCCCAGCCATGGCATGCCAGGGACGGTCTATGACAAGTCCTCGCGGGGCGCCAAGGCTTACATCGAGTTCGGCAACGAATTGGTCAAGCGGGTCAAGAAAGAGGCGCTCAAGGCGGTGGCCCAGCCTCCCCGCCAAGTGAATGCATGAGAGGAAAATCAGAAATGGTGACGAAGACGGCGGCCAAAAAGTCCGCCAAAACCACAGCGGCGAAACCCAATCGCCTCGGTCGTGGGCTCGATGCGCTTTTGGGGGCCGACGCCCCGGTGATCGGCACACTCGGGAAAACACCTTCGGCTGACAATGCGCCGCCTCCGGTCCTGAATGTCGATGTCATGGTGGCGGGCAAATATCAGCCCCGTACGCGCATGGATGAGGGCGCCCTCAACGAGCTGGCCGACTCCATCCGCGCGCAAGGCATCATGCAGCCCATCCTAGTGCGGCCATTGCAGGGCGATCAGGCGGGCAAGTACGAAATCATTGCCGGCGAACGCCGTTTTCGTGCGGCGCAATTGGCCGGCCTGACTGAGGTTCCGGTCATCGTGCGCGAGGTCGCCGACGAGAATGCGGCGGTGATGGCCCTGATCGAGAACATCCAGCGCGAGGACCTCAATCCTCTGGAAGAGGCCCAGGGTGTGCGGCGTTTGCTGGACGAATTCGGGCTGACGCACGAACAGGCCGCACAAGCCGTCGGTCGGTCCCGATCCGCGACCAGCAACCTTTTGCGGCTGCTGAACCTGACCGCGCCGGTGCAGACCATGCTGCTGGCCGGCGATATCGACATGGGCCATGCCCGGGCCTTGCTGGCCACCGATGCGGCACAGCAGATCCTGCTGGCCAACGAAATCATCGCTCGTCGTCTGTCGGTCCGCGAGGCCGAAAAACTGGTGGGCCGCAGTATCCGCGAGAACGAAGAACGGCCGGCTCGCGCGCAGCGATCGGCAACGGCGCAATCGGGGGATGTGAAGCGGCTCGAGACGGCCTTGTCCGACCATCTGGGCACCAAGGTCACCCTCAAAGTGGGTGCCCGCAATCGAGGCCAGCTTCTCATCGACTTCCATGACTGGGAGCATCTGAACTCCCTGCTCGAACGCCAAGGCCTGTCGGGCGTGGTCGATGCCTGACACCCGGTCCCGGATTGCGGTATTGGGCACCGGCGGCACCATTGCAGGCCGTGCTGCGCCGGGGCTGTCGTATCGTGCCGGCTCACTCTCCGTGCAAGAACTGCTGCAGGCCTTGCCGGGTGTGGATGCGTGGGCCGATCTGCACTGCGAGCAGATTGCCAATGTCGGCAGCCAGACGATCGGATACCTCGAGTGGCGTGCGCTGGTCCAGAGGGTACGAGCCCTGGCGCACAGCGGGGGGTACGACGGCATTGTCATCACCCATGGCACCGACACGATGGAGGAAACGGCTTACCTCCTGCACCTCACCGTTGCCGTCGATGTCCCCGTCGTCCTGACGGGGGCAATGCGGCCGGCACATGTGCCAGGCGCCGATGGTCCCGCGAATCTGCGTGCTGCCCTGGTGGCGGCGTCCTCGGCCGAAGCCCGAGGGCGAGGTGTGCTGGTGGTCATGAATGACGAAATCCATGCCGCCCGCGAAGTGCAGAAAATGTCCGCGTCCAGTCTGAGTGCGTTTGCGTCCCCGAACGCGGCGCCGCTGGGCTGGGTGCGAGGACGCGGCACAGTGTTCCGGGAAGAGCCCCGGGGGTCGGTGGGCGGCGATTTCGCCGGCCCTTTGCCCGATGCGTTGCCCTCGGTGGAGATCTTGTACTCCCATGCCGACATGGACACGCGCCTGGTCCAGGCCATGCTGGCGCTGAATCCAGCGGGGCTTGTGCTTGCTGGCGTGGGCAACGGCAATACCAGCGACGACGTGCTCGCCCAATTGCGAGAGGCGGCCCGCAACGGTGTGCTGGTGGTCAGGGCGAGCCGAACGGGGGCCGGTCGCGTGGCGCGCAACGGAGAAATCGACGACGATGCCTGCGGATTCGTGGCATCTGGCGGCCTGAGCCCCCAGAAAAGCCGTATCCTGCTCAGGCTGGCATTGGCTCAAGGGCATGGCCCACAGCAGGTCCAGAGCATGTTTTTGCCATGGTGAATTCGGTTTTTTTGCCTGCGTTGCACAAATCCATTTGACAAGCTGGAAAAAACTGCCCATAATTCGGGGTTCTCTTTCGGTGGGATGCCCGAGTGGTTAAAGGGGGCAGACTGTAAATCTGTTGGCCTTGCGCCTACGTTGGTTCGAATCCAACTCCCACCACCAAGAGCTTTCAGCATCACGATCCGTGCTCATGTCCTTTCAGACGTCCTGAGTGCCTGGCATGGTCTTGCAAGTGTTGAAAGACGGGAATGAAAGTGGATCCCTTCGCGGGTGTAGCTCAATGGTAGAGCAGAAGCCTTCCAAGCTTACGACGAGGGTTCGATTCCCTTCACCCGCTCCAGGTTTTGTCGCCTGTGCCTTCCGGTACAGGCGAAATCACAAAAAGACTGCCCATGTGGCTCAGTGGTAGAGCACTCCCTTGGTAAGGGAGAGGTCACGCGTTCGATCCGCGTCATGGGCACCACCCAATTTTGTTTTTACAGCGTAATTCCACAGTCAGGAGTCAGCCATGGCAAAAGGTAAGTTTGAGCGGACCAAACCGCACGTAAACGT
>Ga0182743_1000950_pt1 | contig 31208 bp, 19 predicted proteins | sample eDN3rd30CKraftOP_FD_128522 | JGI IMG/M metagenome (GOLD analysis project Ga0182743, IMG submission 128522) | Enriched Organic Plus compost microbial communities from Emeryville, California, USA - eDNA 3rd pass 30_C Kraft OP (version 2) (version 2) ... | reverse complement strand
GCTTGCCGGTGTACTCTGCCTCGGAAAAACTCAATTGGCTCATCGGGGTGTTCCTGATCGGGCTGATATCGATAACCATTATTCTGACAGGTTCGATGGACTTGTTCAGACCTTACTTAATTTCGATAATACCTTGTGTTTTGTGCTGTGCAAAATAAATTCAGCCGCTGCTTTGATAATGGCAAATGATGAAAGTGCCAATCTATTTGAAGCAATAGCAGGTGTTGAAGGGGAAACTGTCTCGCATTTTTGTCTATCCATAAAAAATAATGATACAAAAATGGGGCAAATGCCCTAGAATTTCCCTGACCAATGTCATGCATCATGATGATGTAAAAAAAATAACACAGGCAAGGATGTGAGTAAATGTGAGAAATGATGCGTTGGCTGTGTAAAACTGAAAGGCGGGCAGCACCCGCATCATCGTTCTGCGCTACTTGTAATCTGCAGAATTCTTCTAGCTAGACGCAAATGAGGTTTGTCGAGCATCTTGCCATTTAAAGTGGCTACACCGACTTGGTCACTTTTCTCAAACGCATCGACAACCTGTCTAGCCCATTCTTGCATTTCAGCGCTGGGACTCATGGATTCGTTGATGACCGGTACCTGGGCTGGGTGGATGGCGGCTTTTGCCCCAAAGCCATCGCGGTATGCGTGCTGAGCTTCGCTGCGCAGTGCATCGATGTCATGGATGTTGGTAAAAACGGCGTCGATCGCGATTACCCCAGCGGCGGCTGCAGCCAGAAGACAAGAAGTCCTTGCATGCTCAAAGATGGGGGTCCAGGTCTTGCTATCCGCTTCTTTGCTTGCCAATGCACCAATGTCTCCTGACAGATCCTCAGCGCCCCACATAAGTCCGACCAATCGCGGGTTGTCGGCTTTGGCATAACTGTCCAGGCCGGCCAGTGAGTCCGCCGTTTCGGTGACGATGGCAACGATCCTTGTCTTCCTGGTTGCATCTGTTGTTGTGTACATGGCCTCAAAAGCGTCGAGGTAATGAGACAAGCGTTCCAGGTCGGATGCACTCCTGCATTTGGGTAGCACGACTCCGTCAGGTCGGTAGGGCATGACAGCGGCCAGGTCTTGTAGGGTCAGTCCGGTGTCCAGTGCATTGATCCTGACGTAAAGACTGGGCACTGACCGGGTTGCGACTGTGTTCTTAAGCCCAGCCAGAAACTGACCTAGCACCTGACGCGCAACTGGCTTTTGCAACATCGAGACCGAGTCCTCAAGATCAAAGATCAGGACATCGGCTCCCGATTGAAGCGATTTGGTGAGTTTCTTCGGGTTGTCTGCAGGAACGAATAGCAAGGATCGCATGGTGTCAGTTTGATTCAGTGAAGAGAAAGCTGTCTGCCGGTACGGCAAGTCCTGTTGGGAAAGATTGTTTTTCTTGTCCAATCTAGCTGGCGGCGGTTTTTTTTCCAAGTCATATTTAATCAGCCCGATGGTCGCCAGCAGGGTAGGACCTTGCGGCCCACATGTCAGAGTTCGTGGGATAATGTGCCCATGAAAATCGCAACCTGGAACGTTAATTCTCTGAAAGTCAGGCTACCTCAGGTCCTGCAATGGCTTGAGAGGAATCCTGTTGATTTTTTATGCCTGCAGGAACTGAAGCTTGAGCAGGACAAGTTTCCCGCCGCTGAAATCGAAGCCGCTGGCTATCATGCAGTCTGGGCTGGCCAGAAAACCTACAACGGTGTAGCCATCTTGTCGCGCCAGTCAGGGCGCGATGTCATACGCAACATCCCTGGCTTTGAGGATCCGCAGCAAAGGGTCATCACGTCGACTTTTGAGCTTTGTGGCCAGCAGGTCAGGGTGGTCAATGCCTATTGCCCGAATGGTCAGTCGCTGGATTCCGACAAGTACCAGTACAAGCTGCAATGGTTTGAGGCTTTCAGGAACTGGCTCGAACGAGAGATGCAGAGTCACGGCAATCTCGTGGTCGTGGGCGACTTCAATATTGCTCCAGCGGATGAGGATGTCCATAACCCTGATCGCTGGAAAGGGCAGGTTCTGGTTTCAGAGCCTGAACGGGCAGCTTGGCGGGCCATTTGTGAACTTGGCCTGGCTGATGCGTTCCGCCTTTTTGAGCAGCCTGAGAAGTCGTTCAGTTGGTGGGACTACAGGCTCAATGCTTTCAAGCGCAATGCGGGCTTACGGATTGACCATATTCTGCTGACTGAGTCGTTGGCCACACGCTGCAAATCATGCACGATTGACAAAGAAACCAGGGCCAACGAGCAACCTTCAGACCATGCACCGGTTCTGGCTGAGATTGAACTGGGTTAAGCGCTGGATTGAGCATGGGAAACGTGCGTAAGGCCGATTCATTGTGAACCGGCCTTACGCTTTAATGAACGTCAGTTGCAATCCAGTCGCATGATGGTGCCATCCTTGCTCACATGGATGTTGAGCCTGTCTATCCTGTAGTCACGCGTCATGGGCGTGGTCGGGTACAACACCCTGGTGTTGGATGGAAGTTCTGACAGCTTGATGTTTTTGGCACTGGTGCCAACCAAGGACATATAGCGGTTGGCGCCACAAGGATCTGCCTTGTCGACGACCTTGGGTTCAGATGAACTGCAAGCGGTCAGCAACAGGCAGCATGCCCCGAAGCCAATCAAGGCAGCTTTCCCATTTTGTTTCATAGACATAAATCACTCCGCACGGTCATTGGTTTGTGTTGTGAGCAGATTCTACTGGCTCTTGTACCATGCCATGGTGCCGCAGCAAGGCGTCGATGCTGGGTTCGCGGCCTCTGAAAGCTCGGAAAGACTCAGCGGCTGGCCGCAAACCACCCACAGCAAGAATCTCATCCCTGAACTTGGCGCCTGTGACTGGATCCAGTGGCGTTGGCGCCTCTTCAAAAGCCGCATAAGCGTCAGCAGAAAGCACTTCAGCCCATTTGTAGCTGTAGTAGCCTGCAGCATATCCCCCTGCAAAAAGATGAGAAAAGGCATGTGGGAATCGATGCCACTCTGGCGGCACGATGACAGCGACTTCCTGTCTGACATTGTCCAGTGTCTGCATGACTTGCGAGATGTCCATGCCTTTGTCCTGGTTGTGGATCAGCATGTCGAACAAGGCAAATTCGACTTGGCGCACGGTCTGCATGCCGCTCTGGTAGTTCCTGGCTGCCTTGAGCTTGTCAAAAAGTGACCTTGGCAGTGGTTCATCCGTATCGACATGGCTGGTGATCCGCTTGAGAACTTCGTATTCCCAGCAGAAGTTTTCCATGAACTGAGAGGGCAGTTCGATCGCATCCCACTCGACTGCTGCAAATGCACTGGCCCCTGGTTCATCCACTTCACCGAGCAGAGCGTGCAACGCATGGCCAGCTTCATGAAAAAGCGTAATCACATCATCATGGGTCAGTAAGGCGGGCTTGCCTTCGCGGCCTTGGGCGAAATTGCACGTCAGGTAGACCACTGGCATGCGTGTGTTGGTGCCGATCCTGCGGCGGTAACGTTCTTGGTTGACCCAGGCCCCGCCTTGCTTGCCTTGTCTGGCGTAAAGGTCCAGGATCAGGTAGCCAAGCTGCCTGCCATCGACGGATTCGACCTGATAGGCTTTGGTATCTTCACGCCACAAGGGAATGGATACGGGGCTAAAGCGAATCGAAAACAATGTCTGGGCCAGATCAAACAGTCCTTGAACGACCTTGGGCTCGGTGAAATACTGCTTGATCTCTTCTTCCGAGTAGTCGTAGCGTGCCTTGCGCAGGCGCTCGCTGACATAGGCGATGTCCCAAGGTTCAAGCGACGTCATGCCCATTTCTGTGCGGGCAAACTGCTGCAAGTCGGCCAAGTCGCGCCGGGCGTAGGGCAGGGCACGGTGTGCCAATTCACGCAGGAAATCCAGAACCTGCTGGGCGCTGTCAGCCATGCGGGTTTCCAGGCGCAGGCTGGCAAAGGTTTGGTAGCCGAGGAGCCGTGAGCTTTCAGCCCTTAAAGCCAGCGTTTCTTCAATGATGGCAGAGTTGTCAAACTTCGGGTCACCCTGGTCTGACGCAAGTGTTGCGTAGGCTTTGTAGACTGTGTGCCGGAGTTCACGATCATTGGCATACTGCATGACCGGCAAGTAGCTGGGCATCTTGAGCGTGATCTTGTAGCGCGCTGCGCTGCTGGTGTCGATCGCAGGATCGGATTCTGCGGCAATCTTGAATGATTCGATGGCGTCCTCAGGAATGCCGGACAGTTTCGCGACATCATCAATCACCAGTGACCAACTGTCATTGGCATCCAGTACGTTTTCTGAAAACTTCTGGGCAAGTTGCGACTCGCGCTCAGCAATCTGGGCGTACCTTTCACGTGCTTCGCCCTTAAGTTCAACACCGCCCAGCCTGAAGTCCCTGATCGAAAGGTTGACCACACGCTGGCGCGCCTGCGGCCAGTCCTTGAACCCAGGGCTGTCCTGTAGCCTCAGGTACTGCCTGAAAAGCCCTTCGTGCAGGCTGACCCAGGTCGAATATTCGGTTACTGGGCCGAGCATGTCGTTGTAAGCCTGACGCAGTTCTGGGGTGTCCATGACTGACTTGAGGTGCCCGATGACTGTCCAGGCTCGCCAGAGGGGCTCGGTGGCCGTCTCAAGCGGTGCAACGATGTCATCCCAGGTGGCGTCCAGGGCAGGATCAGCAGCCTTTTCTACGGCCAGCTTTGCCTGCTGCAGCAGGTGTTCAATGGCAGGTTTGACATGCTCGGGCTTGACCAGGCTGTAGTCGATCAGTTGGTCAACTGGCACGAGAAGCGGGTTGGATGACAGTGCAACAGTATCGTGTCCTGAAGCCATGCTTTGTGTTGTCTGTGTGGTCATGTTTTTTTGCTTGAATCCAGTTTGTTTTTTGTTGTTAGTCAATGGGTTGCCGATCCAATGTGGCCAGCCAGGTCATATGGCCAGGCTGCCGTCGTTGCGGCGCTGCTCTATGTAAGACCTGCTGCAAGACTTTTGGTTCAGGAAGAATGGTCTGCAACGCCCGGATGAAATTGAAGATTGAAGGTCCTGGCAACGATGTCCATGGCTGGCCATGTGTGGGGCCAGCCATGATGCCTGTGTCGTGGATTGTCCGGCCCGGGCACGGATCCCAAGGTATCCCGAACGGGATCAGGCCTTGGGCAGCAGGCGTTCTGCCGCCTCGATGGTATTGACCAGCAACATGGCAATGGTCATGGGACCGACGCCACCTGGCACGGGTGTGATGGCTTGAGCCACCTTGCTGGCAGACTCAAAGTCGACGTCACCGCACAGTTTGCCGTTTTCCATCCGGTTGATGCCAACATCGATGACAACCGCACCGGGCTTGATCATGTCACCGGTGATCATCTTGGGACGGCCAGTGGCCACCACCAGGATGTCTGCCATCCTGGTATGTGCCGACAGATCCCGGGTCTTGCTGTTGCAGATGGTCACTGTCGCACCTTCGGCCAGAAGCATCATGGCCATGGGCTTGCCCACGATGTTGCTGGCGCCAACGACGCAGGCGACAGCACCACGGATGTTGACGTTCTCTGCCTGCAGCATTTTCATGACACCGTAAGGTGTGCATGGCCTGAACAGGGGTTTTCCGGTCATCAGCATGCCGGCATTGCTGACATGAAAGCCATCGACATCCTTTTCAGCGGATATGGTTTCGATGACTTTGTGCGCGTCAATGTGTGCGGGCAACGGCAACTGCACCAAGATGCCGTGCACGGCTGGATCCTTGTTGAGTTCCTTGATCCTGTTCAGAAGTGCTTCTTCGCTGATGTCTGCAGGGTAGGTTTCCTTAAAGGAAACGATGCCAGCCTTCTCGCAAGCGGCAACCTTGTTCCGTACATAGACGGCCGATGCCGGGTTGTCACCCACTAGGATGACGGTCAATCCAGGGTTGATGCCTTTCTCGCGCAGCGCCGCTGCGCGTTGTGCTACTTCTTCTCGAATCTTTGTCGACAATGCGACGCCATCAATAATACGTGCGGTCATGAAGAGGCCTCTGCTGCCAGCGCCACCTTCATGAGGTCAGCCACAGTAGTGACTTGAAGTTTTTCCATGATATTGGCTCGATGTGCTTCTACGGTTTTGATACTGATACCCAAGTCATCGGCGATCTGCTTGTTAAGGCGTCCTGCCACGATGCGCTCAAGCACCTGCTGTTCACGTGCCGTCAGCCTTGAGAGCATTTCCTCATGCTGGCGTTGGGCACGCAGTTTTTCAAAGTTGCTCTTGGCGAGCTCAAACATGCGAGAGACGATGTCACGCAGGTCTGCTTCATTGAAAGGTTTCTCAAGAAAATCGACGGCACCTTTCTTCATGGTTGTCACAGCCATGGGGACATCGCCGTGACCGGTAATGAAGACGATGGGCATCGGGCATTTCCTTGCAATCAGTTCTTCCTGCAACTGCAGCCCACTCATGCCTGGCATGCGCACATCAACGATGAGTACACCAAGCTGATCCTCGCTATAGTCGGCAAGGAAAGCTTCGGCACTGGCGTATGCACGTACACGGTAGGAGTTGGCTTCAAGCAGCCAGCGCAAGGAATCACGTACTGCTTCATCGTCATCTACGATGTAGACCGTGCTGGAAAATTGCGACGAGTTCATGCTGAAGTTTCCTCCGAGGGTTGTGGTTGTTCATCGGTGGTTTTGGGTGCACATGGCAGCGTAAAGCTGAATATGGTTCCGCCTTCTGGATTGCTGGTGGCCCATAGCTGACCATGGTGAGACTCAATTATGGTACGGCAGATATTGAGTCCCATTCCAAGCCCTTCTGATTTTGTACTAAAAAAAGGCTCAAACAAACGGTCTGGATCGGCAAGGCCATGACCTTGGTCAATGACATTGACCTCAATTGTGCTGGATGCTTGTGTGACACGGATTTGCAGTTCTGAAGCTTTGCTGTCATCCATGGCTTCAAGTCCGTTTTTAACAAGATTCAGCAATACCTGTTCGATGAGGATGGGATCGGCCAGCACGTTAGGCAGGTTCTCCGGGATGTTCCTGACAATCAGGATACCGCGTTTTCGGGCGTCAATTTCAGCCAATCCCAAAGCATTGTCGATGATGGTATAGAGGCTCGTGCTCTGGCGGCGCGGTTCGCTTCGTTTCACAAACTCCCGGATTCGGCTGATGATCTTGCCGGCACGCTGGGCCTGTGCGGCAGCCTTTTCCAGGGCCTCAAGCAGATTCGGATCATTGACCCTGCCCGCTTTGATCATGGCCACAGCACCCATGCTGTAGTTGGAAATTGCGGTCAGTGGCTGGTTGAGTTCATGCGCAAGTGATGAGGCCATTTCACCCATGGTGGTCAGGCGACTCGTGATCTGGATCTTCTCCTGCTGTATGCGGGATGCTTCCTCATGTTTTCTGCGTTCGGTAATGTCACGGGCAACCTGCAACCGGACACGGCGGCCATCAGTCCAGGCCAACATGCGGTGATGTACTTCGAACCAGCGGTCGACAGAGGGTGCGAACACTTCAACTGACTGGTCGGTATAGCGGCCACGACGTCCTGCCAGCAGCTCGGCATGACCCTGGGTCTGTGCCCCGAAAAGGCTTCGGTAGGTCTTGTTGGCAAAGAGCAGTTCCATGCCATCGGCGGTGTCAGCTGTCACCGAAATTGCATCATCAAGACCTTCCAATACCGTCATGAATCGTTCATGAGCTGCGGTTAATGCCTCGCGGATGCGGCGTGGCTCGGTGATGTCAGTCATCGAGGTCATCCAGCCGATCTGGTTGCCTGTTGGATCCAGTAGCGGAGAAACATACATCCGGGCAACAAACCTGGATCCATCGCGCCGTTGTGCCTCGATCTCAATGCCGTTGCTCGGGGTCTTGCCTGCCAGCACGCTTTCAAGCGTCTGCTGGTGCAGTTCGTATCTTCCTGGAACCCAGTAGGGAAAGGGCGGCATGCGCCCGATGAGGTCGGCTTCATTCCAGCCGATCATGCGGCAAAAGGCCGGGTTGACGTAGACAATCCGTCCTTCCATGTCGAGCACGCGCATGCCGGTTGACATGGAGTTTTCCATGGCGCGCCGAAACGAGGTTTCTGCAATCAGAGCAGCCTCGGTCTGGGTCCTGTGCCGGGTATGGCGCCACAAGGCGAGCAGGGCGATCACGATTACGACAGACAGCGCAATGACCACCCACATCAGGCGTTGCTGGCGCAGCTCCTGGTCAATGGTGACAAACATGACACTGTCATCACGAATGCGCTGCAGCCAGAAAAACGCGCCCATGACCATGGCATACAGGAGCAGCACCAAGGCGGGTGCCACCCAATACCATCGCCGCCGCTTCAAATGCGCGTGATCCTGAAACGGGGTAGCAATGCCCGAGATCAGGATGGACTTGTCTCGTGTTTTCATCGTTGCTCCTTGAGCTGACGGATTGTAACGATAGCAAGCACGCGCATTACAGGCTATTTCAATGTTTTATGTCATTAAAAAGCAAAGATTGGTTTTATTTTTGCATATTTTTATTTCACATTATGAAATTTGATATCAAATTATGAAATTCGAGTTGCCGCAATCCGTTCAAACCCATAGAATCGGACATAAATTTGTTCCATTCGATCCGTTCCTGATTCCTTGGCGTAAGAGCGCAGTTGGCAACATCCTTGGGCGGATCAACCTTGAAGCACAGGGAGACAACATTATGAACAACCCTTCATTGAATCCGGACCTCATCCAGGATCAAGACGAACTTGAAACTCAGGAGTGGCTCGAGGCGCTGGCTGCAGTGCTTGAGCGAGAAGGTCCGGAAAGAGCGCACTATCTCCTTGAGCGTCTGGTCGATCTGGCACGCCGTTCCGGTGCGTACATTCCTTTTTCCCCGAACACTGCCTACCTCAATACCATTCCTGCAGAACTCGGTGCCAAGAGCCCTGGTGATCAGGCTCTGGAGGCTCGTATCCGCAGCTTTGTGCGCTGGAATGCCATGGCTATGGTGGTTAAGGCCAACCGACACAATCCGCCCGATGGTGGCGACCTGGGTGGCCACATTGCCTCATTTGCATCGCTTGCAACCATGATCGGATGCGGCCAGAACCATTTCTGGCATGCTGACTCCGATGGCCATGGCGGCGACTTGATCTATTTTCAGGGTCACTCATCGCCAGGTGTCTATGCCAGGGCTTACCTGGAAGGCAGGTTGACTGAAGAACAACTGGATCACTTCAGGCAGGAGGTTGACGGCAAGGGCCTGTCGTCCTATCCGCACCCGAAGCTGATGCCCGAGTTCTGGCAGTTTCCCACGGTTTCGATGGGGCTTGGTCCACTGATGGCCATCTACCAGGCGAGGTTCCTGAAGTACCTGCATGCCCGCGGGATTGCAGACACCAGCAAGCGCAAGGTCTGGGTGTTTTGTGGTGACGGCGAGATGGATGAACCCGAGTCGCTGGGTGCCATCAGCCTGGCTGCGCGCGAGAAACTCGACAACCTCATCTTTGTTGTGAACTGCAACCTTCAGCGTCTGGACGGACCGGTGCGCGGTAACGGCAAGATCATCCAGGAACTCGAAGGTGACTTCCGCGGCAGTGGCTGGAATGTGATCAAGCTGATCTGGGGCGGGTACTGGGATCCGCTTCTGGCCAGTGACAAGGAAGGTATCTTGCGCAAGATCATGGAAGAGACGGTCGACGGTGAATACCAGGCCTTCAAAGCCAATGACGGCAAGTATGTGCGCGAGCACTTCTTTGGCAAGCATCCGAAGCTGCTGGAAATGGTCTCGCGCATGACAGACGAGGACATCTGGCGCCTGAACCGTGGCGGCCATGATCCGCACAAGGTCTATGCAGCATTCCATGCTGCCGTCAACCATAAGGGCCAACCGACGGTCATTCTGGCCAAGACCATCAAGGGCTATGGCCTGGGTCACATCGTCCAGGGCAAGAACCCGGCTCACCAGCAGAAGAAACTCGACTTTGATTCGATCCGCGAGTTCCGTGATCGCTTCAATATTCCTGTGCCCGATGACAAGCTTGAGGAACTGCCGTACTGCAAGCCGGCAGAAGACTCGCCAGAGATGATCTACCTGCATGAGCGTCGCAAGGCCCTGGGCGGTTATCTGCCCAAGCGCCGCACACATGCCAGCGAGAAACTCAAGGTACCGGCACTCGAGGTATTCCGTCCCATCCTGGATCCGACACCCGAAGGGCGCGAGATCTCGACCACACAGGCTTTTGTGCGGGTCCTGAACCAGATCCTGCGCGACAAGGAGATCGGGCCCAGGGTTGTGCCCATCCTGGCTGACGAGTCCAGGACATTTGGTATGGAAGGACTCTTTCGCCAGATCGGTATCTATGCGCCTGAAGGCCAGAAATATGTTCCAGTCGACAAGGATCAGGTGATGTACTACAAGGAGTCGGCCAATGGTCAACTCCTGCAGGAAGGCATCAACGAGGCAGGCGCCTTCAGTTCATGGATTGCTGCGGCCACGTCGTACTCGACCAACAACAAGATCATGATCCCGTTCTACATCTACTATTCGATGTTCGGGTTCCAGCGTATCGGTGATCTTGCCTGGGCAGCCGGCGACATGCAGGCCAGGGGCTTTTTGCTCGGTGGTACTGCAGGCCGTACTACACTCAACGGTGAAGGGCTGCAGCACCAGGACGGCCACAGCCACATCCTGGCCAGCACCATTCCCAATTGCGTCAGCTACGACCCAACGTTCGCGCACGAAGTTGCCGTCATCATCCAGGATGGCTTGCGCCGCATGGTGGAGAACCAGGAGAACGTGTTCTATTACATCACTGTAATGAACGAGAACTACGCCCATCCTGGACTGAAGAAGGGTGATGAGGAAGGCATCCTGAAGGGCATGTACAAGATCAGGCCCAACAAGCCAAAGAGCAAGTCCGCACCTCGCGCGCAGTTGCTGGGGTCAGGCACCATCCTGCGCGAAGTGTTGGCTGCTGCCGAGCTCCTTGAGCAGGATTGGGGTGTCTACGCAGATGTCTGGAGCGCAACAAGCTTTACCGAACTGCGTCGCGATGGCATGGACTGCGAGCGCTACAACATGCTGCATCCTGGTGAAAAACCCAAGGTTCCCTATGTCACCAAGCAGTTGGAGAAAACCGAGGGACCGATCATTGCCTCAACCGACTACATGAAGATCTTTGCCGACCAGATCAGGCCATTCATTCCGGCAGGTCGGCAGTACAAAGTACTTGGCACCGATGGCTTCGGGCGTTCGGACTTCCGCTACAAGTTGCGTGAGTTCTTCGAGGTTGACCGCCACTTTGTGGTGCTGGCGACCTTGACGGCACTGGCCAACGAAGGCAAGGTGCCGCAGGATACACCCGCCAAGGCGATTGCCAAGTACAGCATCAATCCAGACAAGCCGAATCCGGCTCATGCATAAGAAACTGGCCAGGAGAACAAGATGTCAGAATTAGTAGCGGTCAAGGTCCCGGATATTGGAGACTTCAAGGATGTCGAGGTCATCGAGATCCTGGTCAAGGTCGGAGACAGGATTGAACCTGAGCAGAGCCTGATCACCGTGGAGTCGGACAAGGCATCGATGGAGATCCCGGCAGACCAGGCTGGCGTGGTCAAGAAAATCGATGTCAAGATTGGCGACAAGGTCAGTCAGGGCAGTGTTGTTCTGCATATTGAACCTGGATCGGCACAGGCCAAGGGTGAATCTGCCGCAGAAAAACCCGACGCACCTGCTGCTGCGCCTGCAGTGGTTGAACCTGCACCATCAGCCAGCGCTGCGGTAGCAGCACCTGCGCAAGAACCTGCTGCACCGTATGTTCCACCGGAAGACAGGGTGGGTTACCGCCAGAAGGCGCTGGTCGGAACATTGCCTGCACCGACGGTGAATCTGGATCTGCCTGCAGATATTGCCAAGCTGCCCCATGCCTCACCTTCAGTACGCAAGTTTGCACGTGAACTGGGCGTTGACCTGAGCCTGGTCAAGGGCACCGGACCCAAGGGCAGGATCACCCAGGAAGACGTTCAGTCCTATGTCAAGGGCATCCTGCAAGGTGGCGCGGCTGCCCCTGCCGCGGCAGTGGGATCTGGCGCTGGATTGTCTGTACTTCCCTGGCCGCAGGTCGACTTCACGACTTTTGGTCCGATCGAGACCAAGCCCTTGTCACGCATCAAGAAGATTTCTGGTGCCAACCTGCATCGCAACTGGGTGATGATTCCTCATGTCACCAACAACGATGAAGCCGACATCACCGAGTTGGAAGAGCTGCGCCAGAAGCTCAATGACGAGTACAAGCGCGAAGGTGTCAAGGTCACCATGCTGGCCTTCCTGATCAAGGCTGTGGTAGCTGCCTTGAAGAAGTATCCCGAGTTCAATGCATCGCTTGATGGCGACAACCTGGTGCTCAAGCAGTACTACCACATTGGCTTTGCTGCTGATACGCCCAATGGGCTGGTGGTTCCAGTCATCCGTGACGCTGACAAGAAGGGCGTACTTGACCTGGCGAAAGAAACCGCGGAACTTGCAGCCAAGGCACGCGATGGCAAGCTCTCGCCGTCGCAGATGCAGGGCGGATGCTTTACGATTTCTTCTCTGGGCGGCATTGGTGGAACGAACTTCACGCCAATCATCAATGCGCCTGAGGTGGCCATCCTTGGTGTGTCGCGCTCATACATGAAGCCGGTGTGGGACGGCAAGGCCTTTGTGCCACGCCTTAGCTTGCCCCTGTCACTCTCATACGACCACAGGGTCATTGATGGCGCGGCTGCAGCCCGCTTTAACGCGTACCTGTCGGCATTGTTGGCCGACATGCGCAGGATCATTCTCTAAAAGGGGGCCGCAGCATGAGCATTCAAGAGATCAAGGTCCCTGATATCGGTGACTTCAAGGACGTGGAAGTCATCGAGATCCTGGTCAAGGTCGGCGACACAATTGAGCCAGAGCAAAGCCTGATCACCGTCGAGTCAGACAAGGCTTCGATGGAGATCCCCTCGAGCGCAGCCGGAGTGGTCAAGAAAATCCTGGTCAAGATTGGTGACAAGGTGAGCGAAGGCTCGCCCATCCTGCAGATTGAAGCTGCAGCTGAGGCAGCGGCCAAACCTGCTGCCCAGGAGCCTGCGGCACCAGTGACCAAACCCGCTGAAACAGTTCCAGTCCAAGCGCCTGCTGCGCCTGCAACTGCAGCCGCACCCGCTGTTGCCGCTTCAAGCGGTGCTCCGGCCCAAGGGCCGTTGCTCGTTCTTGGTGGTGGTCCTGGCGGCTATTCTGCTGCCTTCAGGGCAGCCGACTTGGGCATGGAAGTCATCTTGGTGGAGCGCTATCCGACACTCGGTGGCGTTTGCTTAAACGTGGGTTGCATTCCATCCAAGGCATTGCTGCACACGGTGTCGGTGCTTGAATCGGCCAAGGCGCTTGCTGATCATGGCATCAGTTTTGGAAAGCCAAAGATTGATCTGCCTAAATTGCGGGAATTCAAGGCGTCAGTGGTGTCGAAGCTGACCGGCGGATTGGCGGGTATGGCTCGGGCGCGCAAAGTCACTGTCATCCAGGGCGATGGCAAGTTCAAGGACGCCAATACACTGGAAGTCAAGAAGGCCGATGGCTCGACCCAGGAAGTTCGCTTTGCCCAGGCCATCATTGCTGCAGGTAGCCAGTCGGTCAAACTGCCATTCCTGCCGGAAGATCCACGTATTGTCGACTCCACCGGAGCTTTGGAGTTGCCCAGCATTCCGAAGCGCATGCTCATCATCGGCGGCGGCATCATTGGCCTGGAGATGGGGACTGTCTATTCGGCGCTTGGCGCAAGACTTGATGTGGTGGAAATGCAGGAAGGTCTCATGACCGGGGCAGACCGTGATCTCGTCAAAGTTTGGCAGAAGATGAATGCACACCGCTTTGACCGCATCATGCTCAAGACCAAGACGGTCGCGGCGCAAGCACGCAAGGACGGCATTCACGTCACTTTCGAAGGTCCGGACGCGCCGAAGGAACCGGTTGTCTACGACCTGGTGCTGCAGGCCGTGGGCCGCAGCCCCAATGGCAAGAAAATCGGCGCTGAAAACGCTGGTGTGCAGGTCTCAGACCGTGGCTTTATTGCCGTAGACCAGCAAATGCGCACCAATGTGCCCCACATCTTTGCCATCGGCGACATCGTCGGTCAACCGATGCTGGCGCATAAGGCTGTGCATGAAGGGCATGTGGCCGCTGAGGTTGCGGCAGGACAGAAGAGCTTCTTTGATGCGCGTGTCATTCCATCGGTGGCCTATACCGATCCGGAGGTGGCCTGGGTCGGTCTGACCGAGGATCAGGCTCGCGAAAATGGAATCCAGGTGCGCAAGGGATTGTTCCCCTGGGCGGCTTCTGGCCGGGCGATCGCCAATACCCGCGATGAGGGCTTTACCAAACTGCTGTTTGACCAGGAAAGCGGCCGCATTGTGGGCGGAGGCATTGTCGGCACCGGTGCTGGTGACCTGATCAGTGAAGTGGCACTTGCCATTGAAATGGGCGCCGATTCAGTTGATATCGGCAAGACCATCCATCCACACCCGACACTTGGTGAATCCGTCGGCATGGCTGCCGAGGCAGCTGATGGCCATTGCACCGACTTGCCACCAGTGCGCAAGCGCCATTAAGCGATTGCCGTCATGGCATGGCAGGTTTGCTCCGTTCAAGGGGCAAGCCTGCAGCTTGCTTCCTTAATCCCTATAATCGGCTGCGTTGACCATTTTTTGCCTGCAGCAATCTTGCCTGCACGGCTGTTACAAAGCGGCCTGTCTGTCTCAGGCCTGGTCGTGGGTATAAGGGTGGATTCCAGATGTCTAGTCGCCGACGAATAAGAAGCCAATCAGCGCGGTTTCTCGGAGCGCTTTTCGGGACGCTGCTATTCATGCTGCTGGTCGCGGCTCTGGGTGGTTTTGGGCAAGATCCGACCAGCAATGCCAACATCATCCTGATGTTGATCGGTGCAGCGATTTCGGGCGGGTTTGGCGCATGGCTGTATCCGTGGTTACAACACCAGTTTTCTGCACGGGCTATGCGCAAGAAAGCCAAAGAAAAGCAGATGAGAAAGCTTTCTGAAAGATCGGGCAACCACTCCAGATAGGAGCGGTTCAAGGTCTTTGTGCCAGCCAAGCAAGCTGTGATTTCACGCATCTCCTTGAAGCGTTTTGAGGGGATGCGTTTTTGTTTTTACGGTATGTGTTGGGTTCAAACCGGACAAGGGGTTTTTCAGCGAAATGCCACGGCATGGCGTGGAGCAAGGCAGCAGCATCAAACGAGAAAATCTCGTGTGAAGCTGCTGCCGTACAGTCTTAGAAGCTACCGAAGATGGTGCCAAGCGTAATGACCGTAATGAGCGCAACCAGGGGTACGACCATGGTCACGGCAGCGATGTTCAGGTAGGACTGCCTGTGGCTCAAGTTACAGATGGCTAGAAGCGTAATGATGGCGCCGCAATGGGGCAGGGTGTCAAATCCACCGGCGGCCATCACTGCCACCCGGTGCAGGAGTTCAGGACTGATACCCGCCTCTTGGGCCATGCGCATGTAGTCACTGCCCAGTGTTTGCAGGGCAATGCTCAGGCCACCCGAGGATGAGCCGGTGATGCCTGCCAGCACGTTCATGGCAATGGCTTCTGAAATCAATGGGTTGGTCGGATTGACGTTCAGCACAGCATCGCGGATGATGGCAAAACCAGCCAAGCTGGCAATGACCGCACCATAACCAACTTCGCTCGCGGTATTGAACAGGGGTAGCATGAAGCCGAAGACACCTTTGTTGATGGTCTGCTTCAAGTCGCTCCAGTGACCCAGCCTCGAAACGATCAGGGTGGTGCAGGCCACCACAAGCGCAATGATCAATGCCCAGAGTCCGGAGATCTTGGCAGGATCGACGTTGGGAAATGTGTCAGTGACAAAACGCCAGTCCATGCCCGGAAACACGATGTAGGTCAGCAGACCGTTGACACCAATGACCAGGATCAGGGGCAAAAGCGCCAGAAAAAGTGGCATGGTGTGCATTGCCTGACCATCAGCAGTCAGGCGTAACTCGTCGTTCGGATCGTCACTGTCAGGCAATTGCACAGGATTGTCATCAGGATGATCACCATAGCCTTCACCGGCGAGCTTGGCCTTGCTTGCGCGGCTTTGCAGCCACCACAGGCCGCCACCAAGCATGATGAGTGAGCCAATGATGCCCAGGCCTGGGGCGGCGAACACGTTGGTGCCAAAGTACGGGATGGGGATGGCGTTCTGGATCGCTGGCGAACCAGGCATGGCGGTCATGGTGAAGGTGAATGACCCAAGGGCAATGGTGGCGGGAACGAGACGCTTGGGAATGTCCGCTTCACGGAACAGGTTGCGTGCCACCGGAAAGATAGCAAAGGCGACCACAAAAAGGGAAACGCCACCATAGGTCAGCAGGCCGCATGCCAGCACGATGGTCAGGATGGCCTGCTTCTGGCCAAAACGACTGACGATCCAGTGCGATAGCGTTGTGGCTGCGCCCGAGTCCGCAATCAACTGGCCAAACAGTGATCCAAGAAGAAAGATGGGCAGGAACTGAATGACGTAGTTACCCAATGCCTTCATGAAGGTGTCTGAATACATGGGCAGGAAAATGCTGATGTCACCAGAAAGCGTGACAGCGAGCAGTGCCATGAGCGGGGCAAGCAGCAGTACGGTGATGCCTCGGTACGCGAGGTACATCAGCATCACCAGTGATACGACAATGGCCAGTGTTGACATTTGGCTGGTCACTCCAGTTGCAGGTGGTCAAAACAAAGTTAGTGTGCAGAATGCAGCCGGAGTTCCTGGCCTTGTTTGAGCAGGAAAAATGATTCTGTTGGTCTAGCCGGCATGCTCCTGGCGGGATGCAGGTAAGATGCTGCATCAGCGGCGGGAATTTCGCAACGCAAGGGGCGAAATGTACAACAAAATTTTTAGTTTTGCCTGATGTTGGGCAGATCTGGCTGTGGCGTTTTGTCGTGGTGGAGCGATTTACCGAAGCACGTGGGCTTGCGCCAGACACCGGGAAAGCATGTCAGGCAAAAAATCAATCTCTACCCACTGTGTTGATGGAGTTCCCTGAATTCTTGATCTTCTTCAAGCAATTTGGGACACGGACAGTTGCCAGAACGTGTATATTCCACACATTGCAAAGAAATCCAGCAAAGAGCCGATTGATGAAACATGTCTTCGACCTGCTGGTATCCGGATGGGGTATCCGGATAAGCATTAATGTTTGATGGGCATTCTCAGAGGTGGGTCATTTGCTGAAAGAACCTGGTTGGCTTCACAGGTTTATGGATAAGTCAGGCCATAGCTATTTGCGACTGGCCTTGCTTGTGACCATTCCTGCCCTGTTCTGGATCGGCATATTCGGCTTGCTCGGTGCCTGGCGTCTGGGGACAGTTGAAGACATCCAGGTGGTCATGGCTTACCCTCAGGCCTTGATTTTCTTGATTGCAAGCCTGATCCTGCTCACAGCCAGGCTATTTCCCAGAACACGTGCATTGTGTGCCGGTGCTGCCCTTGTACTGGCCGCCGCAGTGTTGTTGCTTGGTCAATGGTGGCCGCAGTGGCGAGCACAACGCCTTGGTTTACCGGATCTGGGTGGATTGCTGCTGGCATTCTCAGGCCTGGCCATGCTGGTTGCAAAGCCCGTGCGTGGTCCCCTGGCATACCGGCCGGGGCGTGATGCCATCATCACCACCATCATCGGTACTTTCTTCAGTGTCGGAGCGGCCTATGTCCTGATCGAGCGGGATGTGCACTACATCCAGGGGGTTGCACAGGTTCGGGCCGAGCACCTGCGGGATGAAATGATGCACTCAGCACAGTCAACCGTGGGTGAGATTCAACGCCTGGGTGAGCGCTGGAGTTACATCGACCATGACGTGCCCAAGGCGTTCGTCGAGCATGAGTTCAGCAGCCTGCTGCGCAACTTTGATGAGTTCAAGCGGATCACATACCTTGATGAAAAGCTTCAGCCCCTTCATGACAAGGTTGCCGACCCGAAATACTTCGGTGCGCTTGAACGGGCGCTCATGAACCAGGCATTTCGGGAAGGATTGCGCCAGACCTTGCAAGGTCCGATTTCAGGCCTGATGCCTGCGAAAGCGTCTGATCTTGATAGCCAGGTCGGGTTTATCGCCACAGCGGTTTACCGGGGGAAAGACCTGCAACGTCTGGTGGTTGCCACGGTCGACCTCGAAGAACTTCTGGATGATGACTATCCTGATGATGAAGATTTCAGTTGCTGCTTCCGTATCCGCAGCAAGTCAGGCTTGATGCTGGAAAAACCGGTGCAGCCTGGGGAGAGGGTGCTGGCCACGGCCTCGACCGACATACCGGTGCATCCTGAACTGGTCATGAGCCTGGACTACTGGCATACCGACGACTCTCAGCCTTTGATGCAGCCGTTTCTGCCCGAGGCCGTTCTGATGTTCGGTCTGGTGTTCACTTTTCTGGCCAATGGCAGCCAGAGGTTGGCCCATGTGGTCAAGCGGCGCAATCAGCAGTTGCAATACCGCTCATTGCACGATGACCTGACCGGGTTGCCCAACCGGCGCATGTTGGTCGAGAGCATGGAAGCTGCTCGTCAAGCCTGCTCCAGGAGTGGCGACAGCTTGTCGGTGATCTTTCTGGAAGTTGACGGCCTGAGGCTCATCAGTGACAGCTTGGGCCATGAGGTTTCAGATTCGTTGCTTGTCCTTTGTGCGAGAAGGCTGCAGGCGGTGCTTCCTACCAATGCCTGGCTGTCGCGACTGGATGCCGGGGATTTTGTGGTTTGCGTAACCTCGATGTCGCGTGAAGAGCTTGAGCAGCTCGCAAGCCAGTTGATCGAGGCCATCCAGGAACCGTTCGAGATCGAATCCCACCTGCTACGGCTTTCAGCATTTGCCGGTATTACTCGCAGCACGCCACCTATGGATGAGCCCATGCAGTTGGTACGTCAGGCTGACCTGGCCATGCTGGAGGCCAGGCGTCGGGGACAAAACAACTGGTACCACTATCGTCCTGAGCTGGGTGAGAAGGTTCAGGCGCGCCTGACGCACTTTAACGAGTTGCAGCAAGCCATCGAGAAAGGGCAGATCCAGCTTTATTACCAGCCGATTGTCGACAGCCGTACCGGCGCCATCAAGAGTCTGGAAGTCCTGATGCGACAGCCGCACCCAGTGCAAGGCTTTATCCCGCCTTCGGTCTTCATCCCGATGGCCGAGGAGTCCGGCCAGATCATGCCCTTGACGGACTGGCTTTTGCGTCGGGTCAGCCAGGATGCACGCCATCTGGAAGAGGCTGGCTTTGGACACATCCCGCTTGCTGTCAACATTTCCACACGCTATTTTCAGACTGCTGATTTTGTAGAAAAAGTCCGTTCAGCACTCATAGAGAACGGAATCCAGGGCAAGCGGCTACAACTGGAAATCACCGAAAGTGTGCTGATGGAAGATCCTGCCAGCGTGGTCTTCAAGCTGCAGCAACTCAGGTCGCTTGGCATAGAGTGCGGGCTTGATGACTTCGGAACGGGCTATTCCAGCATGGCCTACCTCAGGGATCTGCCGATATCGCTGGTCAAGATTGACCGGATCTTTGTCAAGAACGTCATCAGCGAGCCATCGGATGCCGCCATTGTCAGGGCCGTGTGCTCGCTGGCCCACCACATGCACCTGAAGGTTGTGGTCGAGGGAGTGGAGTCTGCTGCGCAGATCAGTTTCCTGCGTCATGCTGGGTGCGACCTGTTCCAAGGCTACTACTTCGACCGTCCCAAACCATTGACAGAAATCATTGATCGCTTCAGGGAGTTTGGCGACATCAGGGACATCCCGCCGATGGTTGAGGGGGGTGATGCCGTGCTGTTGGTTGGCGACCGTGCATGGGCGTCACTGCTGGCACCCAGGCTCAAGCCTGAGGGCATGACCATCCATGCAGCCAGCACGTCTGCCAATGTTTTTACATTCCTCGCGCAAAACAAGTGCAAGGTGATGATCGTCCAAGGCGAGGTCCCCGGCATCCTGGTGGGCGACCTTCTGAAGCGGGTGGCAGACATCTATCCTGAAGTCCGCAGATGGCTATATCTTGAGTCGGAAACCTCTCTTGACATGGGCTATGCGGCGCTTGTGCGCCAGTCTCACAAGGTCTGGACAGGGGAAGACTCGATCCAGTCGATGGCTCGCGAACTTGAATCGATCAGGCACACTGCACTCTGATCCGGACTGATAATTATTTAGGGTGATTCCGTGTGCCATTCCCCGGTACACTGGGCTAAGATTAGTGCCATGCAACAAAAGCACATCACTGTGCTGAAAAACGACAATGCATTGCACAAAAGCTAAAGGAACAGGATATGAGCAAACCCATGATCGTGGGCTGGGGACATACTCAGTTTGGCAAGCTTGACAGCATGGACCTGGAGCAGATGATTGCCCAGGCCGCATGGCAGGCGCTCGAGACCAGCGGGCTCGAGCCCAAGGATATTGATGGCGTCTTTGTCGGTACATTCAATGGTGGTCTGGTGCAGCAGGACTTTGGCGGTGCCATGGTGGCTGTTGCCGTGCCGCAGTTGCGCCATGTGCCTGCTGCCCGCCTGGAGAATGCCTGTGCGACCGGATCAGCCGCGATCTGGGCAGCTCTGGACGCGATCGAGTCCGGCCGCATGAAGCGGGTTCTGGTTGTCGGCTATGAAAAGATGAATACGCTGCCCACGGCACAGATCGGTGAGATTCTCCTGAAATGCTCTTACGTGCCTGAAGAGGCCGAGGTTCAAGGTGGCTTTGCCGGCATCTTTGGCCAGATCGCCAAGGCGTATTTCGACAAGTATGGTGACCAGTCCGATGCACTGGCTGCGATTGCCGCCAAAAACCACCGCAACGGCATGGACAACCCATATGCGCACCTCAGACGCGACTTTGGCTTTGAGTTCTGCCGCAATCCTTCGGAGAAGAACCCGATCGTTGCCGGTCCCCTGAAGCGTTCTGACTGCTCGCTGGTTTCAGACGGTGCTGCGGCAATCGTGATCTCCACCGAGCGTAGCAACGATGCACGTTACCAGCCTGTCACCTGGTTATCTAGAACCCACATCAACGACTGGTTGCCCATGAGCCGCCGTGATCCGACGTGGCTCGAAGGTGTTTCCCTGGCTTGGCAGAAAGGGTTGTCTGATGCTGGCACGACCCTGGATGACCTGTCGTTTGTTGAGACCCACGACTGCTTTACCATTGCCGAATTGATGCAGTACGAAGCCATGGGACTGGCCAAGCGCGGAGAGGGTGCCACGGTGGCGCTCGAAGGGCTTACCGCAGCCGATGGCAAGCTACCGGTCAACCGTTCTGGAGGGCTCAAGTCCAAGGGCCATCCGATCGGGGCAACAGGCGTTTCGATGCACGTGATGGCGGCCATGCAGCTCAGTGGCACGGCAGGCGACATGCAGTTGGGTCGCATCCAGCCGGGCTCGGTCGGTGCTGTGTTCAACATGGGTGGCACCGCTGTGGCCAATTACCTCAGCATCTTGCAGGCGGTCTGATTACCCGGCACCTATGCTGGCCTTATCGCTGCAATTCCACAGTTAAAGACAAGGGGCTGACCCGCAAGCATGAAAACTTGCGGGCAGGCCCCTGCATTTTTTGAGAGACGACTGCAATGCATCAGGCACAAGTCATCAACATAGCGCAATTGCTGATCCAGACCGCACGCTTGCACCCGGATCGTCCTGGGGTGATCAGGGGCGACAGACAGTGGAGCTGGAAAGAAATCGATGCCCGCACCAGTGCCATGGCACAGGCCTTGACCGAACTGGGCATCAAACCAGGCGACCGGATCCTGTCGCACACCAAGAATAGTCTGCAGACATTCGAGCTCGGCTGGGTGGCCTGGAAAATGGGTTGCGTCTGGGTGCCCACCAACTTCAGGCTTGCGCCGCCTGAGGTGGCCTACCTTGGCGAAAGCTCAGGTGCAAGCGTGATGATCTACGATCATGAATTCGAGGACCATGCCGATGCAGTCCAGGCTGCCAGCCCAGCCTTGAAGCAGCGCATCGCCATCTGCTTGCCCGGGCAGCAGCCCAGGCAAGGCTGCCATGACTATGAGTCACTGCTTGCGCGCCATTACGACGCCATGTTGAGCCAGCCGCCAGGCGAAGGATTTCCTGCTGTTGATGTTGAAGAGAACACACCGTGCTGGTTCTTCTATACCTCCGGGACAACCGGCAGACCCAAGGCTGCCGTCCTGACCCATGGGCAGATGACATTTGTGGTGACCAACCACATTGCCGACCTGATTCCGGACACCACCGAGCATGATTGTTCGATCGTGGTGGCTCCGCTTTCTCACGGTGCAGGTGTGCATGCTGTGCTCAATGTCATCAGGGGGGCAGCATCGGTGCTCCTTCCTTCGGACAAACTGGATCCGGAGGTGTTCTGGCAACTGGTGGAGAAGCACCGTGTGACCAACCTCTTTACTGTGCCCACCATCATCAAGATGCTGGTCGAGCACCCTGCGGTCGACCAGTATGACCATTCCAGCCTGAAGTATGTGGTCTATGCCGGGGCACCCATGTACCGTGCCGACCAGAAACTTGCGCTTAAAAAACTGGGCAAGGTGCTGGTGCAGTATTTCGGCCTGGGTGAAGTGACTGGCTGCATCACCGTGCTGCCGCGGCACATGCACTCAGAGGATGACAACGATCCCAATGCCAATATCGGCTCATGCGGCAGACCTCGCACCGGTATGGAGGTGGCAATTTTTGATGCGGACATGAATCGCGTGCCAACTGGGGAAATCGGTGAAATCTGCGTGCGCGGACCCTCGGTTCTGGCACAGTACTACAACAACCCGGAAGCAACGGCCAAGGCGTTGCGTGGTGGCTGGTTTCACACCGGTGACCTGGGGCGCTTGGACGAGCGGGGGCTGCTCTATATCACCGGGCGTGAATCGGACATGTACATCTCCGGTGGCTCCAATGTGTATCCCCGGGAGGTCGAGGAGATCTTGCTCGAGCACCCCGAGGTGCTGGAAGTGGCCGTGCTCGGTGTGCCTGATCCGAAGTGGGGTGAGGTCGGTGTTGCGGTGGTGGTACCGCGCAACCCACAGAGCGGTTTGAGCGCCGAGGTGCTACTGGCGCACCTGGACGGGCGTTGCGCCAGGTACCGCTGGCCCAAGGCGTTCTTCTTCTGGGAATCCTTGCCCAAGTCAGGCTACGGAAAAATTGTCAAGAAAGACATCCGTCAACTCCTGATCGAGCGTGGCGAGATCGAGATCCCTACTTAGGCAATGTTGCGGTGCGGGTTGTCTGAAGGTGGACAACCCGCGCATGGTGCCAAGCAGACCATGCTTTGGGGCAGGGCAGACAAGCACATGGTCGATCTGTCCTGAGTGCAAACCGTCTGGAAATGGTTCAAAGGGATATCCAGGCACCGAAACCCACAAGGGCGGTAAAATCACGGTTATCACTCCTGTCTGAATGGTTTGTCCCGTGAATCAGTCCTCCCAACCTGGCTTGTCCCCAAGCACCGTGAATTCATCTTCAGTCTTGCTGCTGGCTGGTTCCAGCGCATTGTCCGCGTTCAGGTCCCAGCGCCTGCTTGAGCAGTTTGCCAAGCTGGGGCTACCCGTTGTGGCGCTTCAGGCCCGCTATGAGCATGTTGTCTGGCTCCAGGAGCAACTTGATGACAAGGCGCTAGGCAACCTCAAGGCCTTGCTCGACTACGGTACTGTGCCCGAGGCTCCGGTCTCCGAAGAGGGTGCGCTGGTACTGCGCGTCTATCCCCGGCTTGGGACGGTGTCGCCCTGGGCAAGCAAGGCTACCGACATTGCCCATAACTGTGGCTTGACGCAGGTGCGCCGTATCGAACGTGGTGTGCGCTATGTGGTTGGACTCAAGCGTGGCCTTCTAGGCAACAAGAAGCTCACCAAGGAGCAGGTCGATGCACTGGCCCAATGCCTGCATGACCGCATGACCCAGGTTGTCGTTGACCAGGACTTTGACGTGGCAGCGCTGTTTGAGACGCGCCAGGGCAAGCCTGTAGAGACGGTGCCGCTCATGAAGCAAGGCAGGGCAGCGCTTGAGAGCGCCAACGTTCAGTGGGGTCTGGCGCTATCGGAAGATGAGATTGACTATTTGCTCGCATCCTTCAATGAGCTTGGGCGTGATCCGACCGATGTCGAACTCATGATGTTCGCTCAGGCCAATAGTGAGCACTGCCGCCACAAGATCTTCAATGCCCAATGGGTCATTGATGGCCAGCAAATGCCCAATACCCTGTTTGGCATGATCCGCCAGACCCATCAGAAGGCACCCCAGGGCACGGTTGTCGCATATTCCGACAATGCCGCTGTCATGCAGGGCAGCGAGTCGGTGCGGTTTGAGCCGGTGCCGGTTGCTACCGCCGGTCCTTCGCCATATCACCGGCGCAAGGCCATGGTGCACACCTTGATGAAGGTCGAGACTCACAACCACCCGACAGCCATCGCGCCGTTTGAGGGTGCAGCCACGGGTGCTGGTGGCGAAATCCGTGACGAGGGCGCCACGGGCAGGGGATCCAAACCCAAGGCAGGTTTGACCGGCTTTACCGTGTCGCACCTGCGGTTTGACGATGCGATCCAGCCCTGGGAAGAGGATCATCATGGTTTGCCATCACGTATTGCTTCGCCGCTTTCGATCATGATCGAAGGGCCGTTGGGTGGGGCAGCGTTCAACAACGAATATGGCAGGCCCAATCTCCTGGGCTACTTCCGTAGCTACGAGCAAAGCGCAGCAGGCCTGCGCTGGGGGTACCACAAGCCCATCATGATTGCCGGCGGCATTGGCAGCATCGATGAGCCACAGGTGCGCAAGCTCGAGTTGCCAGTGGGGGCCTTGTTGATCCAGCTTGGTGGCCCCGGCATGCGGATCGGCATGAGCGGTGCTGCCGCTTCCAGTATGGGCGTGGGCAGCAACCAGGCTGAGCTGGATTTTGATTCGGTGCAGCGATCCAACCCTGAGATTGAACGCCGTGCCCAGGAGGTCATTGACCGCTGCTGGCAACTGGGTTCGGACAACCCGATCCTGGCCATCCACGACGTGGGTGCTGGCGGCCTTTCCAACGCTTTTCCTGAGTTGGTGAATGACGCCAAGCGTGGCGCAATTTTTGATCTGCGCAAGGTGCTGCTGGAAGAGACCGGTATGTCGCCCGCCGAGATCTGGAGCAACGAAAGCCAGGAACGCTATGTGCTGGCGATTGCACCAGATTCCCTGGCAAGGTTTTCTGCCATTGCAGAGCGCGAGCGCTGCCCGTTTGCGGTTATCGGTACCACGCGCCAAGAGCGTCAATTGACCGTGGTGGATTCGGATGAGGCTTCGGCAATCAAGCCCGTGGACGTGCCCATGGATGTCATCCTGGGTAAGCCGCCAAGAATGAACCGTAATGTCAAGCACATTGCTCCTGTGAGCGAGCCTCTGGACCTGACTGTCATCACCCTGGACGATGCTGTGGGCCGGGTGTTGCGCCATCCTAGTGTAGCCAACAAGACATTTCTCATCACCATCGGTGACCGTACTGTGGGTGGTCTTTCTGCCAGGGACCAGATGGTGGGGCCATGGCAGGTTCCGGTTGCCGATTGCGCAGTGACCATGAGCGACCATGACCATCATCATGGCCAGGCCATGTCCATGGGTGAGAGAACGCCATTGGCGATCTTTGATGGCCCGGCATCGGCTCGCATGGCCATTGCCGAGTCTCTGACCAACATCGTGGCAGCCGATGTCAAGGCGCTGGACTTGGTCAAGCTCTCTGCCAACTGGATGGCTGCCTGCGGCAGCCCAGGTCAGGATGCCGTGCTTTATGACACCGTACAGGCAGCGAGCGAATTCTGCCAGCAGATTGGCATTTCCATTCCAGTGGGCAAGGACTCGCTTTCCATGCGCACCAGCTGGAAGACCGAAGACGGTCAGTCACGCGAGGTGATCGCACCCGTGTCGCTCATTGTCTCGGCATTTGCTGAGGTCAATGATGTGCGCAAGACACTGACGCCGGTCCTGAGGACCGATGTCGGCCCGACCACATTGATCCTCATCGACCTGGGCAAGGGCCGCAACCGCATGGGTGGCTCGATCCTGGCTCAAGTGGCTGGCCAGCTGGGTGAGCAAGTCCCAGATCTGGACGATGCAGAGCTGCTGCGCAAATTCTTTGTCACGATCAGAGCCTTGGCAGACCAGGGTGCGATCCTGGCCTACCACGACCGTTCTGACGGTGGATTGTTTGCCACTGTGGCCGAAATGGCATTTGCAGGCCATTGTGGTGTGTCGATTAACCTGGATCTGCTTACCATCGACCCCTATGCTGCTGACTGGGGCGACTACAAGATCCGTCCTGAACAGGTGGCCGTGCAGCGCGATGAACTGACGCTCAAAGCCCTCTTTAACGAAGAGGCCGGTGCCGTCATACAGGTTCCGGCAGAAGAACGCGATTCGGTCATGCAGGTGCTGCGTTCGGTCGGTCTTTCACAATACGCACATGTCATCGGCATGCCCAACACGACCGACGAGATCGAGCTCTACCGCGACGGCAAACGGATCTGGAACCGTCCTCGTGCTGAACTTGGCAAGATCTGGTCGGAAGTCAGCTGGCGTATTGCTAGCCGCCGTGACAACCCGGCATGTGCACAGGCCGAATTCGACATGTGGGACGATGCCAAGGATCCTGGCATGAGCGTTCATGTGCCGTTCAATCCCCAGGAGAACGTGGCTGCACCGTTCATCAATGCCGCAGCACGTCCCAAGGTGGCCATCCTGCGCGAGCAGGGTTGCAATAGCCATGTCGAGATGGCATGGGCCTTTGATCAGGCGGGGTTTGAGGCCTATGATGTTCATATGACCGATTTGCTGGCAGGGCGCATCACCCTGGAGCCCTTTGCTGGCATGGTGGCTGTTGGCGGCTTCAGTTACGGTGACGTACTGGGCGCCGGTGAAGGTTGGGCCAGGACCATACTCTTTAACAACAGGCTCTCGGACATGTTCAGCCAGTTCTTCTCCAGGTCCGACAGCTTTGCGCTAGGCGTTTGCAACGGTTGCCAGATGATGGCAGCGCTGGCTCAGATGATTCCTGGTGCCGAACACTGGCCGCGCTTTACCCGGAACGTCTCCGAGAAGTACGAGGCTCGCCTGTCGCTGGTCGAGATCGTGGAGTCGCCCTCGATCTTTACCCAGTCCATGGCCGGTACGCGGGTGCCGGTGGCAGTCGCTCACGGCGAAGGGTTTGCAGACTTTGCCCGTCAAGGCGATCCATCACGGGTGGTGAGGGCCGTGCGCTATGTGGACAACCGTGGCAACCCGACAGAACGTTATCCGTTCAACCCGAATGGCAGCCCGGATGGCCTGACGGGTGTCACAACCGCGGATGGCCGTTTTACAGCGATGATGCCCCATCCGGAGCGTGTGACTCGCAATGCCATGATGTCATGGCATCCAGAACGCTGGGGCGAACTTGATACAGGTGGGGATTACAGTCCCTGGATGCGCTTCTTTCAAAATGCCAGAAAAGCGCTTGGTTGATGAAACAACTGCAGGGGCTGCCTTGGGCAGCCTCTGTCCTATTGGTTACATGCGTGGGCTATTCGTGCACTGAGGTGCGCGCTCGCGTATAATTTTGCTTTGCGCCCGGAGCTTTATATGCGTCTGACTCAAACTGCGCTTACGTTTGACGATGTATTGCTGGTGCCTGCCTACTCGCAGGTCCTGCCACGCGATACCAATCTGACGACTCAGCTGACCCGAAACATTTCCCTGAACATTCCGCTGGTATCGGCCGCCATGGACACGGTGACCGAAGCAAGACTGGCCATTGCCATGGCCCAGGAAGGCGGAATCGGTATTATTCACAAGAACCTGACTGCTGACGAGCAGGCCCGTGAAGTGGCGCGCGTCAAGCGCCACGAGTTCGGTATCGTGATCGATCCGGTCACCGTGACCCCGGACATGCGGGTGCGCGATGCCATTGCCTTGCAACGCCAGCACGGCATCTCTGGCCTGCCAGTGGTCGAGAATGGCAAGGTTGTAGGCATTGTCACCAACCGCGACCTGCGGTTTGAAGAGCGCCTTGACGAACCTTTGCGCAACATCATGACGCCTCAAGAGCGTCTGGTGGTCATGAAAGAGGGTGCCACGCTTGAAGAAGCGCAGGCGCTCATGCACCGCCACCGTCTGGAACGCGTCCTGATCGTCAACGACAACTTCGAGTTGCGCGGTTTGGCAACGGTCAAGGACATCGTCAAGAACACTGAACACCCACTGGCGTGCAAGGACAGCTTCGGACAGTTGCGTGTCGGCGCTGCCGTGGGCGTGGGTCCTGGCACCGAGGAGCGTGTCGAGAAGCTTGTCAATGCCGGTGTCGATCTCATCGTGGTTGACACGGCGCACGGTCACTCAGCCGGCGTGATTGAGCGCGTGCGCTGGATCAAGCAGAACTACAGCAAGGTCGATGTCATCGGTGGCAACATTGCTACTGGGGCTGCCGCACGTGCATTGGTCGAGGCCGGTGCAGATGGTGTGAAAGTGGGTATCGGCCCTGGTTCGATCTGCACCACACGTATCGTGGCCGGTGTCGGTGTACCTCAGTTGACCGCGATCTCCAATGTGGCCAAGGCACTCGAGGGCACTGGCGTGCCATTGATTGCCGATGGCGGCATCCGCTACTCGGGTGACATCGCCAAGGCCATCGCCGCGGGTGCATACTCGGTCATGATGGGCAGCATGTTTGCCGGAACAGAAGAGGCACCAGGTGAGGTTGTGCTCTACCAAGGCCGCTCCTATAAGTCCTACCGTGGCATGGGTAGCCTGGGTGCAATGACCGATGGTTCGGCTGACCGTTACTTCCAGGATCCGGCCAACAACGTCGACAAGTATGTGCCTGAAGGCATCGAAGGTCGTGTGGCCTACAAAGGCAGCGTGCTCGCCATCATCTATCAGTTGGTGGGTGGCCTGCGTGCGTCAATGGGCTACTGTGGTTGTGCGACGATCGAGGAAATGCGTACCAAGCCTGAGTTTGTGCAGATCACATCGGCTGGTATCAGGGAATCGCACGTGCACGACGTGCAGATCGTCAAGGAAGCACCTAACTACCGTGCTGACTGATGTCATTTTCTTCTCGGATGCCAAAGCTTGGTTCATCCGGAAGCTGACAGGGCTTTTCCGGCAGGCTACCCAGAGGGTGGCGTTGCAGGGATCGCCCTGTCGTGGTTTTTGAATTACGTGAATACTTAAGCTGTTGTGCCCGCTGTCAGACCAGACGGTGATCCACGCTGGCCTTCGGCAATTGAACAGGTTCCATATCCATGCATGAACGAATTCTGATCCTGGACTACGGTTCCCAGGTCACACAATTGATAGCCCGCAGGGTGCGGGAAGCGGGTGTCTACTGTGAGTTGCATCCTGGGGATGTCAGCGAAGAGTTCCTTCAGGACCAGAAAAGCAAGGGCCTCAAGGGCATCATCCTTTCGGGCAGCCACCTTTCTGCCTATGATCCGAATGCCCTGAAAGTACCGCATGCGGTATTCGAGCAGCAGGTTCCGGTGCTCGGTATCTGCTATGGCATGCAAGCCATGGCCCAGCAGTTGGGCGGCGAGGTCAGTAGCGCCGACCACCGTGAGTTCGGCTATGCCGAGGTGAGGGCGCGTGGCCATACCCGCTTACTTAACGGTATTGAAGATTTCAGGACCAGCGAAGGTTATGGCATCCTGAAAGTATGGATGAGCCATGGTGATCAGGTGACCAAGCTGCCACCTGGATTCAAGCTGATGGCTTCAACACAATCTTGCCCGATTGCGGCCATGGCTGACGAGGACCGTGGTTTCTATGGTGTTCAGTTCCACCCGGAAGTGACCCATACACTGAAGGGTCAGGAGATCCTGACACGTTTTGTGCGTGAGATCTGCGGTTGTACAGGAGACTGGAACATGCCTGACTATGTCGAGGAAGCGGTCGCACGCATCCGTGAGCAAGTCGGCAATGAAGAAGTGATCCTGGGCTTGTCCGGTGGTGTGGATTCCTCTGTTGCGGCAGCACTGATCCACCGTGCAATTGGTGATCAGTTGACCTGTGTGTTTGTCGACCATGGTCTTTTGCGCCTGGATGAAGCTGAGCAAGTGATGTCGACCTTTGCAAGGCACATGGGCGTGAAGGTGATCCATGTCGATGCGTCCGAGCAGTTCCTGTCCAAACTGGACGGTGTGACCGATCCGGAAGCCAAACGCAAGATCATTGGTCGCGAGTTTGTAGAAGTATTCCAGTCCGAAGCTTCCAAGCTCAAGGACGCACGTTGGCTCGCTCAGGGCACGATTTATCCGGACGTGATTGAATCGGCTGGTGCCAAGACAGGCAAGGCCGTTGCCATCAAGTCGCACCACAACGTGGGTGGCTTGCCCGACACGCTGAACCTCAAGCTTCTCGAACCTTTGAGGGAGCTCTTCAAGGATGAGGTCAGGAAGCTCGGTATTGCTCTGGGATTGCCACCCAGCATGGTCTATCGTCATCCGTTCCCTGGTCCTGGCCTGGGTGTGAGGATCCTGGGCGCCATCAAGCGGGAATATGCCGACTGGCTGCGCCAGGCCGACGCAATTTTTATTGAAGAGTTGCAGCGTGCTGTTGACCCATCATCAGGCAAGACTTGGTATGAGCTGACATCGCAGGCGTTTGCGGTATTTTTGCCTGTCAAATCTGTCGGTGTGATGGGTGATGGGCGCACCTACGAATATGTCGTGGCGCTGCGTGCCGTACAAACCTCAGACTTCATGACCGCTGACTGGGCTCCCTTGCCATATGACTTGTTGGCCAAGGTGTCGTCACGCATCATCAACGAAGTCAAGGGCATCAACCGCGTGGTGTACGACGTATCGAGCAAACCACCTGCAACGATTGAGTGGGAATGATTCCACGTCCGGCAGCGGCCGGCAGGATCCGGCACCAGACACACCTAAGCCCGCATTCCTGCGGGCTTTTTTGTGTTTTCCACCTGGCACGGACTGGCAGCCTGGGGTATGGCCAAGCACGAATTTTTCATGGCATAGTCGATGGCACGAAACCGGCCCTGTGCCATACCTCGCCGCCGATGCCATGCGCCTCGTTCCCGGGTGGTCATGGTATCGGAATCGTGTAAGTAGTTGCTGTACAACGAATTTTTTCCGTTCCGAGTGGGGTTTTCCTGGCATGGTATTGATGGCCGGTGAAGCGTGTGCGTCACGATGGCTGTGCCATGGGTTCGCCTCTGTAAGTTGTTGACTTATAAGGGGATTCCCTCTCGTCCAAGCAGGGCGCACGACGCATGGT
>Ga0182743_1000949_pt1 | contig 31213 bp, 26 predicted proteins | sample eDN3rd30CKraftOP_FD_128522 | JGI IMG/M metagenome (GOLD analysis project Ga0182743, IMG submission 128522) | Enriched Organic Plus compost microbial communities from Emeryville, California, USA - eDNA 3rd pass 30_C Kraft OP (version 2) (version 2) ... | reverse complement strand
TATCGCATGAAAATCGCATTGCCCCACAAGGCTCTCCTGCTTGGCGCCGCCTGCGCGCTGTTCGGCCTGCCCGCTCTCGCATCCGCGCAGGACGCGGCCCCGCGGGACGGATCGCTGGCCGAGGCCATGGCGGATGCGCCCGATCCCGATGCACAGGCCCGCGAACGGCTGAATCGGGAACAGGCCGCCGCCGCGCAATCGCAGCTTGAGGCCAATGCGGCGAGCCAGCAGGCCCACGACGAAGCGGTGCGCGAACGCGAAGCCATCATCCAGCAGCAGGAAGCCGCCGCCGCGAAGGCCGCCGCCGATCACGCCGCCGCCATGGCGCGCTGGGAAGAAGCGGTCAAAGCCTGCCGGCGAGGCGACCGCGCGCGCTGCGAAGCGGGCTACTGACGCTCGGGCGGATTGCCCCACCTCTCTCCTAATCGTCATTCCCGCACAGACGGGAATGACGAGGGAGTTTCCCCACACACGGCATTTCCCCTGTGCGAACGGGCCGCGAGCGCGCATAGGGTGTACAGACCGATAACCCGTAAAGACATATCAGAGAGGATTGCCCCATGGATCTGCGCGAGATCTCCGACCGGATGGAGATCAACGAACTGCTCGCCCGCTATTGCCACGCGCTCGACCGGCAGGACTGGCCCGCCTACCGCGCGCTGTTCACCCCCGATGCGAAAATGGATTTCGCCGCGTTCGGCGGCCCGGTCGGCAGCGTTGCCGATGTCGAGGCGCACCTGCGCCCCACGCTCGAAAGCCTCAAGACGTCGGAACACGTTTCGACCACCGTCATCATCGATCTGGACGGCGACACGGCGCAGGCGCGCTCCGCCGCCATCGTCCCGCTGACCGCCGCCACGCCCGACGATGGCGAGCACACCACTTTCGCCGGTCTGTTCTACGAGGACGAACTGACCCGCACGGCGGAAGGCTGGCGCATTTCCGCCCGCACCCAGGTGCGCGCTTTCATGCACAATATCGCCTGATTTTTTGGGGGCGGGCGTGGGTGCGCGTCCTTCGACAGGCTCAGGACGAGCGGACCTTGTACCTGGTCCCTTGCCAGGGCCAATCATACCGGAACCCGCTCAACCTGAGCCGGTCGAAGGCAGCGCGCAAGCTTGGGGAATCCGTTCGTCCTGAGCCTGTCGAAGGACGCGCGCCACCTTAGCTGGAATAACCATCGCTCTTCCCCCTGTTCAAACCTTGCGGCTTGCGGCAAACCTCCCACATCCCATCAGACTGAGCGAACAGGAGAAATCGTTCCGTGTCATTCCGTCAGATGCTGCTTGCAGCCACGTCCGCTCTTGCCATTGCGAGTGTCCCTGCCATGTCCATCGCCGCCGAAAAGCCCGCCGCGAAAGCCGTCACCAAGGCTGCCAAGCTGACACCGGCGAAAGCCGCGCCCTACACCGGCCCCTTCGCCGAAAAGTCCCCTCTGCCGTTCGAGGCGCCGGACTTCTCGAAAATCAGGGATAGCGATTACGAACCGGCCATTGCGGCGGGCATGGCCGCGCATCAGGCGGAAATCGCCGCGATCGCCAACAATCCCGCCGCGCCGACGGTCGACAACACGCTGGTGGCGATGGAACGGTCGGGCCAGTTGCTCAGCCGCGCGCTGTCGGCGTTCTTCGCCGTGGTCGGGGCCAACACCAACGACACGCTGGACGCGGTGGAAAAGGCGGTTTCGCCCAAGCTGGCCGCGCACACCGATGAAATCTATCTCAACACCGCGCTGTTCGGCCGGGTGAAAGCGCTTTACGACAATCGCGCCGCTCTCGGGCTGACGGGCGAACAGGCCCGCCTGCTCGAAACCACTTACGAACGGTTCGTCAACGCCGGGGCGCAATTGAACGATGCCGACAAGGCGACGCTCAAATCGCTGAACGAGCAGCTTTCCTCGCTCGGCACCGAGTTTTCGCAGAAGCTGACGCAGGCCTCCAAAGACGCCGCGCTGGTGGTGGACACGCGCGAGGAACTGGACGGGTTGAGCGAAGCGGAAATCGCCGCCGCCGCGGCCGACGCGCGCGACCGCAAGCTGCCCGGCAAATACGTGCTGACGCTGGTCAACACCACGCAGCAGCCGCAGCTTGCCAGCCTGACCAACCGCGAAACGCGGCGGCGGCTCTATGAGGCAAGCGTCAACCGCACCTCGCGCGGGGACGCCAACGACACCCGCGCGATCATCGCCAAAATGGCCGAACTGCGCGCCATCAAGGCCGCGCTGCTCGGCTATCCCGATTATGCCGCTTCGGTGATGTACGACCGGATGGTGAAGACCCCGGCCGAAGCGCTCGATTTCATGGCCCGGCTCGTCACCCCGCTGGCCGACAAGCAACTGGTGGAAGCCAACGAACTGGATCAGGCGATTGCCGATGCGGGCGGCGATTTCAGCGTGCGCCCGTGGGACTGGGATTTCTATTCGGAGAAAGTCCGCAAGGCAAAATACGATCTCGATCAGGCGCAGGTGAAGCCCTATTTCGAAGTCACCCGCGTGCTGGAAGACGGGGTCTTCTACGCCGCCAACCTGATGTATGGCCTCTCGTTCGAGAAGCGCACCGATCTGCCCGTCTATCATCCGGATGTGACGGTCTACACTGTGCGCGACAAGGATGGCGGCGATCTCGGCCTGTTCTATTTCGATCCCTTCGCCCGGCCCAACAAGCAGGGCGGCGCATGGATGGGCAATTTCGTCGAACAGTCGCGGCTGATGGGCACCAGGCCGGTGATCTACAACGTGCTCAACATCCCCAAGGCCAAGGACGGCGAGCCGCAACTGGTGAGCTGGGACGATGTCATCACCATGTTCCACGAATTCGGCCACGGCCTCCACGGCCTGTTCGCGGATCAGGAGTATCCCTCGCTTTCGGGCACCAACACCGCGCGCGATTTCGTGGAGTTCCCCAGCCAGTTCAATGAGAATTTCGCCACGCAGCCCGTGGTGCTGGCGCACTATGCGAAGCATTACCAGACCGGCGAAACCATCCCGCCCGCGCTGATGGACAAGATCGCCAAAGCGAAGAATTTCAATCAGGGCTATGCCCTGGGCGAAGTGGTCGCCGCCGCGCTGCTCGACATGAACTGGCATATGCTCAAAGCGGGCCAGACGGTGCCCGATGCCCAGGCGTTCGAGAAACGCGCGCTCGACAGCCTGGCGCTGCGCACCAATCTGGTCCCCCCGCGCTATCATAGCACCTATTTCCGCCATATCTGGGACAACGGCTATGCAGGGGGATATTACTCCTACCTGTGGACGGAAATGATCGCCCACGATGCTTTCGCCTATCTGATGAATGACGGCGGCGGGCTGACGCGCGCGGCGGGGGACACGTTCCGCGCCAAAGTGCTCAGCCGGGGCAACACCATGGACTATGCCGAACTCTATCGCGCCTACGCCGGGCGCGACCCGCGTATCGATGCCATGGTCGAAGCCCGCGGGCTCCACGCGGACGACGGGAAGAAATAAGCGAGGCGTGGGGTGGCGGGGCTAGCCAAAGCACTGCCCCTCTCGCACCACCTCCTCGCCATATTACCCTTGCCCCGTTCAGGCCGAGCGGGGGTGGTGTCGGGACAAGAGCCGGGTTGATGCCGGAGAAAGAGGGAATTGCGTCCCAAGGCGAGAACATCCCCTGTTCCCGCCATTCCCGCCAACCCGGTTCAGCAGACGAACCCGCTACCCCGTCACCAGCGCCCGTGCGCCCGGTTCGCCCAGCCAGCGCACATCCACGCCCCATACCCGGGCGATCACCTCCTCCGCCAGCGCTTCGCCCGCCGGGCCGTCGGCCGCCAGCCGCCCGCGATCAAGCACCAGCACCCGGTCGGCATGGTTCATCGCCAGCGCCAGATCGTGCACCACCAGCACCACGCCCGCCCCATCCCGCGCCGCTTCGCGCAAGCGGGCCAGCAAGGCAATCTGATGCGCGAGATCGAGCGCGGCCAACGGCTCGTCCGCCAGAATCCAGCGCGGATCGCCCGCCAGCACCCGCGCCAGCAGCACCCGCGCCCGTTCGCCGCCCGACAGGCGCGACACCGGCCGCGCGGCCAGCGGTTCCAGCGCCATCGCCGCCAGCGCCGCGTCGATCCGCGCCCGCCCGGCCCCCTGGGCATCGCCATGCGGCAGACGGCCCAGCGCGACGAGCTGCGCCACCGCCATATCCCACGCCACTTCGCCCGCCTGCGGCAGGAACCCGATCGCCCGGGCGCGGGCACGCGGGGGCAGCGCGGCCAGCGGCGCGCCATCCAGCGCAACCGTGCCGCCCTGCGGTTTCAGCAGCCCGGCGAGCGTTGCCAGCAGTGTTGACTTACCCGCCCCGTTGGGCCCGCAGATCGCGGTGACCATGCCCGGCCGCAGTGCCGCCGTGACGCCGTGCAGCGCCGGATGGCCGCCGCGCGTCACCGTGATGTCCTGCGCCGCCAGCATCACACCAGCCCCCGCCGCATCCGCAGCAGCAGCACGAGGAAGAACGGCGCCCCCAGCAGGCTGAGCGCAATGCCCAGCCGCAGTTCGGTGACCAGCGGCAGGATGCGGCACAGGCAATCGGCCACCAGCACCAGCAGCGCGCCCGCCAGGGCGCTGGGAAGCAGGAGCGAGGAAGGCCGCCGGTCGGTCAACGGGCGCACCAGATGCGGCACCACCAGCCCGACAAAGCTGACGACCCCGGCCACCGCCACGCCCGATCCGATCGCCAGCCCGACGCCCGCGATCAGCCAGGCCTGCAACCGCGCGGGTTCCATCCCCAGCGAACGGGCCGCCGCCTCGCCCAGAGTCAGCGCGTCGAGCCCGCGCCCGGCCATGGCGAAGCACACGATCCCCGCTAGTGTCAGCGGGGCCGCCAGCCAGACATCGGGCCAGCTCCGGTCGGTCAGCGCGCCCATCAGCCAGGTGACGATTTCGGCCACCGCGAACGCGTTGGGCGCGAAACTGATCAGCAGCGAAGTCAGCGCGCCGGTCAGGCTAGCCAGCATCATGCCCGCCAGCGTGAACAGCGCGATGCCGCCGCTGCGCCCGGCGATCAGCGCCAGCAGCGCCATGGCCGAAGCCGCGCCTGCCAGCGCGAACAGCGGCAGGAACCACGGCCCCGTCAGCCCGAGGAAAATCGCCAGAACCGCGCCCAGCGCCGCACCCGGCGCAATCCCGAACAGGCCCGGATCGGCTAGAGGATTGCGCAGATAGCCCTGCATCGCCGCGCCCGCCGCGCCCAGCCCGGCCCCGATCACCACCGCCAGCACCGCGCGCGGCAGGCGCAGTTCCATCAGCACCACCGCCGCGTTGGGCGTGGTCCACGGGTCGATCCACACCCGCCCGGCGAGCAACGACAAAGGCACCGCCGCCAGCAGCAGCAATGCGAGAACCACACTGGCGCGGTTGAGCGTCATGCGCCCGCTTCCCGGCGGATCGCCGCCAGCCGCTCCGCCGCGCGGATCAGCGTCGGCCCGCCGCAATAGAGCAGCCCGGCGTCGAAATGCGCCCGCCGCGTGCCCGCCAGCGCCCTCAGCGCCGGGTGGCTCAGCATCCGGTCCTCCCCGTCGCCGGGCGTGGCGGCGGTCAGGATCAGGCGCGGCGGGTCGGTCAGCACTTCTTCCAGCGGCAGGTAATCCGCCTGGCGTAGCCCGCGCGCGGCCGACTGGCTGGCAAAGCCGGTGCGCCGCAACATGTCGCTGACCAGCGCATCCTCCCCCGGCACGATCCCCGCCGATTGCCACAGGATCGTGCGCAGCGGCGGTTCGCCCGGTGGCGGCGCGGCGGCGGCGAGCGCCCGCCCGATCCGGCGGACCAGCGCTTCGCCCCGATCCGCATGCCCGGCAATCGCGGCGATCCGGCGCACGCGCGCCAGGCTTTCGGGCACGGTATGTTCGATATCGAAACTTTCCACGCGGATGCCCAGCCGTTCGAACGCGGCGCGTGTGGCAGGGGGCAGGAATGCGCCCGCGATCACCACATCGGGTTTCAGCGCGATCACTTCCTCCACCGTTCCGCCGGTGCTGCGGAAGCGCCGCGCCTGATCCGGCGGCATCGAACTGGCACGCGGATCGTGGCTGTAATGCGAAATCGCAAGAATCTGGGCCGGATCGGCCACTTCGGCCAGCACCGCATCGCTGCACGGATTGAGCGAGACGATCGTCGGCCCACGGCTGCTTTCACCCGGCGCAGCCGCAGGGGCGCATCCCGCCATGGCCCACCCCGCAAAGGCGAGGCATGCCAGCGCGAGAAACGCCCCCTGCTTCATCGGATCACTTCCTCAGCCGCACGCCGATATAGGCCGCGCGCCCTTGGGTGCCATATCCACCCGCGATGGTGTAGCGCTGATCCCAGATATTTTCGACCCGGCCGAACAGTTCCACCGTGTCGTTGACGCGGTAGCTGGCGCGCAGATCGCCCAGGGCATAGCTGTCCAGCCGGGTGGTGTTGGCCGCATCGTCCCATGCACTGCCGACCACCCGCAGATCGAACCCGAGCGCAAGGCCGATGGGGGTTTCCCAGTCGAGCGAACCGGTGATCATATGCGCCGGGCGGCGGGCGAAGCGGTTACCCCGATTGGGGTCACCGACCGTGCGGTTTTCGGTGTGGACGTAGCTATAGACCACATTGCTGGTGAGCGTCGGGGTCCATTGCAGAGCGACTTCCATTTCCAGCCCCTGCGCGCGGCCCTTGCCGACATTGTAGTAGAAGCCATCGGGCCGCGTGGCGCACAGCGGCGCGTTGCCCGTCCAGCAACTGAAGAAGTCGATCAGGTCGCTGGCGTCGCGGCGATAGGCGGTGATCGCGGCATAGACCGGCGCACCGCGTTCGGCATAGCTCAGCCCCACTTCGTAGCTCTTGCTACGTTCGGGGCTGAGCGCGGGATTGCCGTATTGCGACAGCAGTTGATACAGCGTCGGCGCTTTGAACCCTTCGCCATAAGCCGCGCGCAGGCGCAGATCGCGCACCACTTCATAGGAGGCGTTGGCGCCCACCGTCCATTCGCCGCCGAAATCGGTGTGATGGTCGTAGCGCACGCCGCCCGTCACCACCAACCGATCACCATAATAGCCGAGCAACGCGTGGATGCTGCCGTTTTCGGCCTTGCCTTCCTCAAACCCGTTGCGGAACTCGCTCCAGTCGTAAGCGCCCCCGAAATTGAGCGCGAACCGCGCGGGCAAAGCCACGCGGCCGAACAGTTCGGCCCGTTCCGACCGGCCCTTGAACGTGTAATTGCCCCATGGGTCTTCGGGATCGCGGCCTTCTCTCCGGCTATCGGTGATCGCATAGCCGGCGTTGAGCTGCAGGCCCTCCGTTTCATAGACCGCGCCGATGCGGCCCGACCAGACGCGCAGCTTCTCGGTCGCGTCGGTGTCGGCAAACGTATAGGTCGGCGCCGGGTAGCCATCGAGATCGGCCTTGCCCTGGCTGTAGCGGGCATTGGCGGTGAGCGAGAGCGCATCCGTCACCCGGTAACGCGCGCGGCCCGCGATATTGTACTGGCGATAACCGTCCTTCTCCGTGCCGTTGGCGGCGGCGGAATAGCCATCGGTATCGACGAAGCTGCCGGAAACCCCGGCTTCGAACCGTTCGCCTTTGAGCCCGGCGGCGGCTGTCGCGGTCACCCGGTCGGCGCCGCCGTATTCCACGCTGCCGCTCACCCCGTTTTCGATCCGGGTGGTGATGTTCATCACCCCGCCCATCGCCTGCGATCCCCAGACCACCGAATTGGGCCCGCGCAGCAATTCGATGCTGTCGATAGTGCCGGTGGCAAGCTGCGCCAGATCGAATTCGCCGCCCGTGGTGGACGGATCGCCGGACGGCACGCCATCGATCAGCACCAGTGTCTGGCCAGCCGGTGCGCCGCGCACGCCGATCAGCGTTACCCCGCCCATCGGGCCGGTGCGCGTGAACGTGGTGCCCGGCAGGCGGGTCAGCACACGGGTGACATCGGCGCCCTGCACCTGCTCGATTTCCTTGCGGGTGATGACGGTGATCGATTGCGGCGCGCTTTCGGCGGGCTGGGCAAGACCGGTGGCGGTGACGACGATTTCGCCGTCATCGGCCAGTGCGGGCTGCGCCACGGCAAGGCTGGTTCCCAGAAACAACAAATACTTATGCATCAAACCTACTCCAACGAACGAATGCCGTCCGTAGCGAGAGGTCATGCGTCATTGCCGCCCCGATCGCCGCCTAGGGTCCACCCCGCCCGTTGGCTGAACGACTTCATGGGCAGGTCTCCTGACTCCCGGATCGTCACACCCCTTTCGCCTTCCCGGCCCCGCTCGCACGGATGGCCAGTGGCAAAATGGAAGGGGCATTCCCCGGTCACAGTTGCGGGGGCAGCGCCGGATTCGCACCGGCTTCCCTCTTCGGCTCGGAGCACGAAACGCACCCCGGGCAACCCATGACGTGAGCGCCCCTTATGCCGCAACGCACCATTACGCAAGCAGGCCGGATGAAACCGCGCAAATCTCTACCTGCGGGCATGGTAACGATTTGGTTACCTTGTGCCGCTACGGGACGTTACGCAGCCGGGGGGGTGTCTTTTGCCCGGATTGCCGCTACGCGCCACAGCGCGCTTACGCCCCGCCGCATGAAAGGCCCATCGTTGATCCTATCGCCTGCCTTCACCGAAGACCGGCCCAGCGATTTTCGCGGCCGCTTCGGGCGCCGTGCGCGCGGGCTGGCCGGGCGGCGCGGACGCTTGTCCGGCATCGGCGGACAACGCTTTGCGATGCTGGCGGCGGCGATGGCAGTGCCCGCTTTCGCCGCGCCTTCTGGCTGGAATCTGCCCGCTCTGCTGGACCGGGCGGAACCCGCCGCGCCGCGGCCGATGGGCTTCGAAACGCCGGGCGAAAGCTTCCCCGGTTCCGCTTTCTATTACCTGGCTGACGATCAACTGGCCGTGGCGGACGCAGGCGGGCAACCGCTCGATCCCGGCGCCCACTGGGACAGCGAATATCCGCGCCCCGTGATCGGCGCCACGGCGCGGCCGGTCTTCGCCGCCGGCACGCCGACCGATGAAACGCGCGCGCTCACCTGCCTGACTCAGGCAATCTATTACGAAGCGGCCAGCGAATCCGATGCCGGGCAGCGCGCGGTGGCGCAGGTGGTGCTGAACCGCGTGTCCCACCCGGCCTACCCCAACACGGTGTGCGGCGTGGTCTATCAGGGATCGGAACGCCGCACCGGCTGCCAGTTCACGTTCACCTGCGACGGATCGCTGGCGCGCCAGCCATCCCGCTTCGCATGGGACCGCGCCCGCGCCGTGGCGCGGGCCGCGCTGGCCGGTTCGGTCTATGCCCCGGTCGGGCTGGCCACGCATTACCACACGATCCAGGTCAATCCCTACTGGGCGTCCAGTCTCAACCGCCTCACCACTATCGGCGCGCATATCTTCTATAGCTGGCGTGGCGCGGCGGGCCGCCCGGCGGCGTTCACCAACCGCTATCTCGGCAACGAACCGGTGGCAGCGCCCCATGCACGCACGATGGTCGATCCGACGGCGGGGCTCGATCCGCTCGGCCTTGCCCGGGCTTACGAAGCGAGCCTGCAGCGCACCGCCGCCACGCCCGCGCCAGGCGCGCCGCTCGCTCCGCCGCCGGTCGCCCTGCCCCGCCCCGATTACACGCCCGCGATCGAAGCGCGCGGGGGCGACACGCTCTACAGCGCCTCCCGCCTGCCCGAGAGCGGCAGCGTTAAGAGCGAATACGCCCGCAGCGGCGAATGGATCGCAACGCCGCGCTGAATTCCCCGTTTTTCAACGACCTACACCTCCTCTACGGAAAATGGTTAACGGCGCATCAACCATACCTGCGAAGATTATTTTAGGGCTAATCGCCTAGAAACGGCCTCCGTTCTTTCCCGCGAGGCCTTTCATGACCATCCATTTTGCCGCTGCCCGCGACGCTGCGAAATCGCCCGTGGCGCGGGCGCTGCAACGCCCGGATACGCCCGCGGCATCCAACGACAACGGCACCGGGGAAAACCACGACCTGCTGCTTCGGGCCGCGCTACGCCACTTTTCCGAATTCGGCCTCGGCGCCCCGCACGAAGCCCGGGAACGGGCCAGAGCCGCGTTTTTCGGCGGCGACCGCAAATCCTACGACTGGTGGCGCGAAATCTGCCGCCTGCTCGACAAGCAACTGGCGCAGGATCTGGGGCCCGAAGGGATCGCCGGCCTGATTGACGATCTGCGCTGATCGCCCCGCCACTGCCGCCTTCGCTTGCGGGATTCCGCCCATCCTGATCCTTAACTCTTCGCGCGCCCACCTCATCGCCGGCCCCGCGCATCTTAACCACTCGGTTATGGTTTTCGGTTAACGCCAGGACAACTGGACGCGAAAGGAGCGGCCTCATTTCACGGTTGCGTACATTGCTGATGCGACTCGGAACGGGCGATAACGCGGTCGATGACCGCGTGCGCGCGCTTCTGCTCGGCACTTTGTACAACCAGCCCACCAGCCTCGCCATCGGCGCGATCAACGGTGTCGCTTCCAGCCTGATCGCAGCCCATGTCACCGGCCACGGCTTCATGGCCCGGGCGGCGGCGGCGATCACGCTGATCGCCGTGATCCGCATCGGCATGGCCATCCTGTGCGTGCGGCAGCTTCGGCCCGAAAACGCGCGGAAGTGGGAAATCGCCTACGAAGTCGGCGCGTTCAGCTATGCTTTCATGATCGGCCTCGTCGCGGGGTTGAGCATCTGGCACGAAGTCAACGCGCATGTGCAGGTGATGACCGTGGCCGTGGCGCTGTGTTACGGGACCGGCATTTCCGCCCGCAACGCCGGGCGCCCGAATATCGTCGCCGGGCAACTGTTCCTCTCGCTGTTCCCGGTCATCATCGGCCTAGTCCATATCGGATCGCTGGCCTATCTCGTGCTCGCGCTGGCGGTGGCGCTGCTGCTTCCGGCGATGATGTCGATTTCGCTGAACGTCTTCCGCACATTGCGCCAGTCGATCATCGAAGCGCAGACCAATGCCGAACTGGCCGAACGGATGCAGCTTCTCGCCCATACCGACGTGGTCACGGGCATCGCCAACCGCGCCGGGCTCGATCACAAGCTTGACGGGATGATTACCGATCTTCCCGCCGGGCAGAAACTGATGCTGCTGTGGATCGATCTCGACCGGTTCAAGGAAGTGAACGACACGCTCGGCCATCCGGTGGGCGACAAAGTGCTGAAGGAAATCGCCCGGCGGCTGATCGCGCAGTTGCCCGGCCATGCCGCGGTGGCCCGCTTCGGCGGGGACGAATTCATCATCGCCTGCCGCCTTTCCACCCGTTCCGATGCCGGCCGGATCGCGCGCGATGTGCTCGACCAGATCGCGCGGCCCTATCGGATCGACAACGAACGGCTGACAGTCGGCGGTTCGCTCGGCGTCGCGCTGCTGCCCGATGACAGCCACGACACCGCCACCCTGATGCAGAGCGCGGACCTCGCGCTCTATCACGCCAAAGTCGCGGGCGGGAACCGGATCAGCTTCTTCGACGCCTCAATGACGCGCGATCTCGTCCGCCGCCGCGAGATCGAAGCCGAACTGCGCGCCGCGATCCAGCGCGACGAACTGTCGATCTTCTTTCAGCCGATCGTCGATCTCGAAACCGGGCGGATCAAGACGTTCGAAGCGCTCGTCCGCTGGTTCCACCCCGAAAAGGGCGAACTGCGGCCCGACGAATTCATCCCGGTGGCGGAAGAAACCGGAGTCATCATCACGCTGGGCAACTGGATCACCGCGCAAGCCGCCAAGGCCTGCGCGCAATGGCCCGAGGATGTCACCGTGGCGGTCAATCTTTCGCCGGTGCAGATCCGGGCACCCGGCGCGGCGCTGGGGATCAAGAACGCGCTGCGCGAAGCGGGGCTCGATCCCGCGCGGCTCGAACTGGAAGTGACCGAAAGCCTGTTCCTCGGCGACGATGAAAACACCGGCCGCTTCCTCGACGAACTCTGCGCCATGGGCGTGCGCTTTGCGCTCGACGATTTCGGCACCGGCTTCTCCTCGCTCGGCTACATCAACAAGTTCCCGTTCAAGAAGATCAAGGTCGACCGCAGCTTCGTGTCCGGCCCCAATGTCGGCCGCAAGAGCGAAGCGATCATCCGCGCCGTGGCCGAAATGGGTGCGACGCTGGAAATGGATATCGTCGCCGAAGGTCTCGAAACGGTCGAACAGGTGACCGCGGTGCGCAACGCCGGGTGCAATCTCGGCCAGGGCTACTATTTCAGCCGCGCGGTGCCCGATTATCTGGCCATGATGCTGCTCGCCCGCGAACGCGATATCGACCCGCACATGCGGCACGCGCTCTGACCGCCCCGTCCGGGCGACTCGCCCCTGCGCTTTTCGGTAGGGGGCGGCGTGGCGGATCTGAATTGCCCCGGCGCCAACCCTGTCACCCCCCAACCAATCCAGTTCGAAATGCCCCCGCCGCCCCCCGCTCAGCCTGAGCCTGTCGAAGGCCATGCGCCGAGGGTGCGACCGGACGCTTTCCTGAGCATGAGGCTGCCGTTGCGCGCGGCCTTCGACAGGCTCAGGCTGAACGGGGGTAGGATTGGCTCAGGTGAATGGACGGCCATTCCAACGCCCCAATCGCCTTTCCCATCCCCGTAACACCCATCTTTCACGCAGCTTACGGCCCTTATCGCACGGCTCACCCCGTCCGACCCGTGCGTACCGCGCCAAGGTCTTGGAATGGCTTGGCCCACTCCCATTTCAACGCGCTGAGCATCCGCCTATTGCTCTTGCGAACCAATATCGGAAATAGTTGGGCAAGCCCGGTTTTTGGCGGTTGCAATAGGAAACGGACGAGCCTAGGGCAGGCCGAGTTTTAGCCGGGCGCCGCCGCCTGTGGTGTGGCTTGCCCAAATGCCAGAAATGTCCTCCAGACGGGAAGGAAATCCACTCATCATGGCTCGCAAGAAGATCGCCCTCATCGGCGCCGGTAATATCGGCGGCACTCTCGCTCACCTCGCCGCCCAGAAGGAACTGGGCGACATCGTTCTGTTCGACGTCGTCGAAGGCGTGCCGCAGGGCAAGGCGCTCGACCTGTCGCAGTGCGGCCCGGTCGAAGGGTTCGACGCCAAGATCACCGGCACCAACGACTATGCCGATATCGCGGGCGCGGACGTGATCATCGTCACCGCCGGTGTCGCCCGCAAGCCGGGCATGAGCCGCGACGATCTTCTCGGCATCAATCTCAACGTCATGAAGTCGGTCGGCGAAGGCATCAAGAACCACGCCCCCAACGCTTTCGTGATCTGCATCACCAACCCGCTCGATGCGATGGTCTGGGCGCTGCGCGAATTCTCGGGCCTGCCGCACAACATGGTCGTCGGCATGGCCGGCGTGCTCGATTCGGCGCGTTTCAGCACGTTCCTCGCCTGGGAATTCGGCGTTTCGATCCGCGACGTGAACACTTTCGTGCTCGGCGGCCACGGCGATACGATGGTGCCGGTGGTCGAATATTCGACCGTCAACGGCATCCCCGTTCCCGATCTCGTCAAGATGGGCCTGTCCACGCAGGAACGCATCGACGCCATCGTGCAGCGCACCCGTTCGGGCGGCGGCGAAATCGTCGGCCTGCTCAAGACCGGTTCGGCGTTCTACGCCCCGGCCGCTTCGGGCATCGCCATGGCGGAAGCCTATCTCAACGACCAGAAGCGCATTCTGCCCTGCGCCGCCTATGTCGACGGCCAGTACGGCGTTGACGGTCTCTATGTCGGCGTGCCGGTGCAGATCGGTGCGGGCGGCGTGGAAAAGGTCGTCGAAATCGCACTCGACACCGAAGCCAAAACCAACTTCCAGGTCTCGGTCGACGCGGTCAAGGAACTGCTTGATGCCTGCAAGGGCATCGACAGCTCGCTGGCCTGATCCCTTTCGTCTCCCCAGGAGTTTTTCATGTCCATTCTCATTGACAAGAACACCAAGGTCATCACCCAGGGGATGACCGGCGCCACCGGCACTTTCCACACCGAACAGGCGCTGGCATACGGCACGCAGATGGTCGGCGGCGTGACCCCGGGCAAGGGCGGCACGACCCACATCGGCCTGCCCAATTTCAACACCGTTGCCGAAGCCAAGGCCGTCACCGGCGCCACCGCTTCGTGCATCTACGTTCCGCCGCCGTTCGCGGCCGACTCGATCCTCGAAGCGATCGACGCCGAAATGGAACTGATCGTGGCGATCACCGAAGGCATCCCGGTGCTGGACATGGTCCGCGTGAAGCGCGCCCTGCAGGGTTCGAAGTCGCGCCTGATCGGCCCGAACTGCCCCGGCGTTCTCACCCCCAACGAATGCAAGATCGGCATCATGCCCGGTTCGATCTTCAAGAAGGGTTCGGTCGGCGTGGTCAGCCGCTCGGGCACGCTCACCTATGAAGCCGTGTTCCAGACGACCAACATCGGCCTCGGCCAGACCACCGCGGTCGGCATCGGCGGCGATCCGGTCAACGGCACCAACTTCATCGACGTGCTGGAACTGTTCCTGGCCGACGACGAAACCAAGTCGATCATCATGATCGGTGAAATCGGCGGCAGCGCCGAAGAAGAAGCCGCGCAGTTCCTCAAGGACGAAGCCAAGCGCGGCCGCAAGAAGCCGATGGTCGGCTTCATCGCGGGCCGCACGGCGCCTCCGGGCCGCCGCATGGGCCACGCCGGCGCTATCGTCTCGGGCGGCCAGGGCGGCGCCGAAGACAAGATCGCGGCCATGGAAGAAGCGGGCATCCGCGTCTCCCCCTCGCCGTCGCTGCTCGGCGAAACGCTGGATGGGCTCCTCAAGGAACTCGTATAAGCACGGATCGGGCCCTGCCTTCGCGCGGGGCCCCTCCCTCCTCGCGGCCGTCCCCTGCCCTGCGAGGAGTGTAACGCGGTTGGGACATTGCATTGGCAAGGCTCGATAGACAGCCTGGCGACCAGAGGTGACCCTAATGGGCAACGAAAGCCACGATTTCATCCCTGATGGCCCGCAACAAGGACCGTCATGGCAGAACGCCCGCTGGCCGCTGGTCGGCGGCGAAGCGGAAGACGATCTGACCCAGGGGCTCGACCCCACCGCAATGCAGGTGGCGGTCAAGCAGGCCGCCGCGAAATCCGGCAAGCCGATGGACGAAAGCGCCATCGTGCGGGCGGCGGACGAATCGATCCGCGCCATGTTGCTGATCCGCATCTATCGCGTGCGCGGCCATCTCGCCGCCGATCTCGATCCGCTCGGCCTTTCGGTGCGCGAAACGCCCGCCGAACTGACGCCCGAATACTACGGCTTCACCGGCGAAGCGCTCGATCGCCCGGTCTATGTCGGCGGCAATCTCGGCCTCGAATGGACGACCCCGCGCGAACTGGTGCAGATCCTGCGCACCAATTATTGCGGCAAGGTCGGCCTCGAATACATGCATATCGCCGATGTCGAGGAACGCCGTTTCCTCCAGGAGCGGATGGAAGGCGCCGACAAGTCGATCGATTTCACCATTCTCGGCAAGCAGGCGATTCTCGCCGCTGTCATTCGCGGGGAACAGTACGAAAAGTTCCTCGGCAAGAAATACGTCGGCACCAAGCGCTTCGGCCTCGATGGCGGCGAATCGATGATCCCCGCGCTCGAAGCGGTGATCAAGTATGGCGGCCAGTACGGCGTGCGCGACATCGTCTACGGCATGGCCCACCGTGGCCGTCTGAACGTGCTCGCCAATGTGATGGCCAAGCCTTATCGCGTGATTTTCCACGAATTCTCGGGCGGCAGCGCCAACCCGGAAGATGTCGGCGGCTCGGGCGACGTGAAATATCACCTCGGCACCAGCACCGACCGCGAATTCGACGGCGTGAGCGTGCACATGTCGCTGGTCCCCAACCCCAGCCACCTCGAAACGGTGGACCCGGTGGTGCTGGGCAAAGTCCGCGCGCAGCAGGCCCTGCGTGACGATCTCGACAGCCACGAGCAGGTCCTGCCCGTGCTGATCCACGGCGACGCGGCCTTTGCCGGGCAAGGCATCGTGTGGGAATGCTTCGGCCTTTCGGGCGTGCGCGGCTATTCCACCGGCGGCTGCATCCATTTCATCATCAACAACCAGATCGGCTTCACCACCAGCCCCAAATTCGCCCGCAATTCGCCCTATCCCTCGGATGTGGCGAAAGGCGTCCAGGCGCCGATCCTGCACGTGAACGGCGACGATCCGGAAGCGGTGACGTTCGCCTGCAAGCTGGCGATGGAATACCGCCAGCGCTTCAAGCGCGACGTGGTGATCGACATGTGGTGCTATCGCCGCTTCGGCCACAACGAGGGTGACGAGCCCGGCTTCACGCAGCCGCTGATGTACGAACGGATTCGCCAGCATCCGCCGATCAGCGCGATCTATGCCGAACGGCTGAAGGAAGAAGGCGTCATCGACGACAACTTCGTCCAGCAGACCACCGACGATTTCGTGAAGCTGCTCGATGAGGAATTCGAAGCCGGCAAGACCTACAAGCCCAACGAGGCCGATTGGTTCGGCGGGCGCTGGGCCGGGCTCAACAAGCCCGCCGATCCGGAAACCGCGCGCCGCAACGTGGCCACCGCGATCGAGCCCAAGCTGCTCGAAAGCCTCGGCCGCACGCTGACCACGGTGCCGGACGATCTGACGATCCACAAGACGCTGGGCCGCGTGATCGATGCCAAGCGCAAGATGTTCGCCGAGGGCGAAGGCTTCGACTGGGCGACGGCGGAAGCGCTGGCGTTCGGCAGCCTGACGATGGAAGGCTTCGGCGTGCGCCTGTCCGGCCAGGATTCGGGCCGCGGCACGTTCAGCCAGCGCCACGCGATCTGGATCGACCAGAAGGACGAACACAAGTACGTGCCGCTGGCGACGCTGCCGCACGGCAAGTTTGAAGTCTATGACAGCACGCTCTCCGAATACGGCGTGCTCGGCTTCGAATACGGCTTCGCCTCCGCCGATCCGAAGACTCTGGTGCTGTGGGAAGCGCAGTTCGGCGATTTCGCCAACGGCGCGCAGATCGTGATCGATCAGTATGTCGCCGCCAGCGAAGCGAAATGGCTGCGCGCCAACGGCCTCGTCATGCTGCTGCCGCACGGCTACGAAGGCCAGGGGCCGGAGCACAGCTCCGCACGCCTGGAACGCTTCCTCCAGCTGTGCGCGGACGACAATATCCAGGTCTGCAACATCACGATTCCGGCGAACTACTTCCACGTTCTGCGCCGGCAGATGTTGCGGCCGTTCCGCAAGCCGCTGATCATCATGGCGCCGAAATCGCTGCTGCGCCATCCTCTGGCCAAGAGCACGGCGGCGGAATTCACCGGCGACAGCCACTTCCGCCGCATCGTCAGCGACACGACCGCGATTGCCGACGACAAGGTTCGCCGCCTCGTGCTGTGCTCGGGCAAAGTCGCTTACGACCTGCTTGAGAAGCGCGATGCCGAAGGGCTGGAAGACGTCTCGATCGTGCGCATCGAACAGCTCTATCCCTTCCCCGGCGAACCGCTGACCGAACGGATCGCGAAGATGGACAATCTCGAAGACGTGATCTGGTGCCAGGAAGAACCGAAGAACAACGGTGCGTGGTTCTTCGTCGAAAGCCAGCTCGAAGCGGCTCTCACCGCCGCTGGCAAGAAGGGCATGCGTCCGTCCTACGCCGGGCGCGATGCATCGGCTTCGCCCGCAACCGGGCTGGCCAAACGCCACGCCGCGCAGCAGGAAGCGCTGGTCAACCGGGCGCTCGGCCTGCCGGGCGGCGATCAACCGCAATATGGCCTGCCCAGTGCGCTCGAACCCGCCAGTGCCGGCAAGCCCGCCAGCCAGTAACAGTCATTTAAAGTCCTAGTCGGACAGGGAACACAAAGATGACGATCGAAGTCAAAGTCCCCGTTTTGGGTGAATCGGTTACCGAAGCCACCGTGGGCGAATGGCTGAAGCAGCCGGGCGACGCGGTGAAAGCGGATGAGCCCATCGTCAGCCTCGAAACCGATAAGGTCGCGGTGGAAGTCCCCGCGCCGAGCGATGGCGTGCTGGCGCAGCACATGGTCGCCGTGGGCGATACGGTGGAAGTGGGTGCGGTGATCGCGCTGCTTTCCGCCGACGGCGCGGGCGTTGCCCCCGCCGCCAAGGCTGCCCCCGCCCCCTCCGCCAGCGCACCGGCAGCGGCCCCTGCCGCCGCGCAGGATGGCGATGGCGCGCAGACGCTCTCCCCCGCCGTGCGCCGCGCGGTGCTCGAACACGGCGTCGATCCGTCGACGATCAAGGGTTCGGGCAAGGATGGCCGCCTGACCAAGGAAGACGTGCTCGCCGCCGCCAAGGCGAAGGACAGCGCCCCGGCGGCGCCCGCAACTGCCAGCGATGCGGCCCCGGCCGCAGCCCCTGCCGGTGCGGGCCGCAACGAGGAACGCGTCAAGATGACGCGCCTGCGCCAGACTATCGCCAAGCGCCTCAAGAGCGCGCAGGACACCGCCGCCCTGCTCACCACCTTCAACGATGTCGATATGTCGGCCGTCATCGAAGCGCGTGAGAAGTACAAGGACGTGTTCCAGAAGAAGCACGGTATCAAACTGGGCTTCATGTCGTTCTTCGCCAAGGCTTCGGTGCTGGCGCTGAAGGATATCCCAGCGGTCAACGCGCAGGTCGATGGCGATGAAATCGTCTATCACGACTATGTCGATATCTCGATCGCGGTTTCGGCCCCGAACGGCCTCGTCGTCCCCGTCGTGCGCGACTGCGACAAGCTGGGCTTCGCCGGGATCGAAAAGGCCATCGCCGAATATGGCAAGAAGGCCAAGGACGGCACGCTGACCATGGAAGACATGAAAGGCGGCACCTTCACGATTTCCAACGGCGGCGTGTTCGGCGGCCTGATGTCGACCCCGATCATCAACCCGCCGCAGTCGGCCGTGCTCGGTCTGCACCGGATCGAAGATCGCCCGGTCGTCCGCAACGGCGAAATCGTGATCCGTCCGATGATGTACATCGCGCTGTCCTACGATCACCGGATCATCGACGGCCGCGAAGCGGTGACCGCGCTCAAGACCATCAAGGAAGCGATCGAGGACCCGACCCGCATCCTGATCGACCTTTGAGCCTGACAGGCCCCGCCCGCCCCCGGAAAACATGGGCCGGGCGGGGTTTTCGCATCAGAGTTGAATTGACTATTTTCCGCTCGTGCCGGATTTGTCGGATGCATGAGCGCACGGAGGCCACACATGGCTGAATACGACTACGATGTTCTCGTCATCGGTGCTGGACCGGGGGGCTATGTCGCCGCGATCCGCGCCGCGCAGCTCGGCCTGAAGACCGCCTGCGCCGAAGGGCGCGAAACGCTGGGCGGCACCTGCCTCAACGTCGGCTGCATCCCCAGCAAGGCCCTGCTGCACGCTTCGGAATATTTCGAAGCGGCCAAGGGCGGCGCGATGGCGGCGATGGGCATCAAGGTCACGCCCGAACTCGATCTCGACACCATGCAAGGCCAGCGCAAGGACGCGGTGAAAGGCCTGACGGGCGGGATCGAATTCCTGTTCAAGAAGAACAAGGTCGACTGGCTGAAAGGCTACGCCGCGTTCAAGGACGCGCACACCGTCGATGTCGCGGGCAAGACGGTGACAGCGAAGAACGTGGTCATCGCCACCGGCTCCTCGGTCACGCCGCTCCCCGGCGTCGAAATCGACAACGCCGGCGGCGTGGTGGTGGACAGCACCGGCGCGCTCGAACTGGCGGCCGTGCCGCAAAAGATGGTGGTGATCGGCGGCGGCGTGATCGGCCTCGAACTCGGCTCCGTCTGGCGCCGCCTCGGCGCGGAGGTGACGGTGGTCGAATTCCTCGATCAGCTCCTGCCCGGCATGGACATGGACGTGCGCAAGGAAGCCGGCAAGATCTTCAAGAAACAGGGCATGACGCTGAAGCTCGGCACCAAGGTCACCGGCGTGACCGTCACCGGCAAGAGCGCCCAGGTCACGGTCGAGCCCGCCGCCGGCGGCGATGCCGAAGTGATCGAAGCCGATGTCGTGCTGGTGTCCATCGGCCGCCGCCCGAACACCGACGGGCTCAATCTCGAAGCCGCCGGCCTTACCACCAACCAGCGCGGCCAGATCGAGACCGACCACGATTTCCGCACCAAGGCGGACGGCGTGTGGGCCATCGGCGACGTGATCCCCGGCCCGATGCTGGCGCACAAGGCCGAGGACGAAGGCATCGCCGTGGCTGAGAACATCGCCGGGCAGATCGGCATCGTGAATCACGCCGTGATCCCCAGCGTGGTTTATACCGCGCCGGAAATCGCGGGCGTGGGCCTGACCGAGGAAGCGGCAAAGGAAGCCGGGTACGAAGTCAAAGTCGGCAAGTTCCCGATGCTCGCCAATTCGCGCGCCAAGACCAACCACGAACCCGATGGCTTCGTGAAAGTGATCGCCGACGCGAAGACCGATCGCGTGCTGGGCACCTGGATCATCGCCTCCGTCGCGGGCACGATGATCGCGCAGGTGGCGCAGGCGATGGAATTCGGCGCTCTGTCGGAAGATATCGCCTACACCTGCCACGCACACCCGACGCATTCGGAAGCGATCAAGGAAGCGGCCATGGCCGTGCGCGGCAAGCCGATCCATATGTGACACCGCCCGGCTTTGCCGGAAGCCCATACGGAACCGGAGGCGATCCTTGCCGATCGCCTCCGGTTTTTCGTTTCAGGGGTGCGCGGGTGGAGGAAATGCGGTGTGCGCCCTCATCCGCCCGTCACCCTGAACGCGCCTGGCGCTTATCCCATCAGCCTCGTCATCCCCGCGAAAGCGGGAATCCAGCTGTAACGGCGGACCTGGATTCCCGCTTTCGCGGGAATGACGAAGAGGGGGAGCACCTGTCCAACGTGTGGAGAGAGAACCTGCGCCCCTCCCTCCAGCCAGGACCGGCGGCGTTACTCAGTAGCCGCCCTGCGCTTCGCGGGCGCGGGCGTAATCGTCATCGTTCCACTGCGAATCGCGGCTCGATGCGCCGTCGTAATAGCCGTCACCCGCATCCCGGCCATCGCGATAACCCTGATCGTAGCCATCGCGATAACGCTCGTCCTGGCGATTGTCGCGATAGCGGTAATCGTCATCGCGGTAGGGGTAATCGCGGTCACGATAGGTGTCGCGGTCGCGCTTCGCGTTGCTCGCCGCGCTGGCAATCGCGGCAATGCCGCCCAGCACCAGAACGCCCGCCAGCACATCGCCGCCGCTGATCCCGCCGCGATTGTGGCGGTGATAGCGGCCATAGCCGGGATAGCGGCCGCGGCTGTGATTCAGCACCGCCCCGTCATCCCCAGTGGCGCTGTGCGCGACAGGGGCCGCCGGAGCGACGGGAAGGGAAAGCTGCGCCGCAAAAACCGGGCTCGCCACCATCGAAGCAGTGGCGGCCAGAGCAAGGGCGAGAGAAGAACGAAAGGCAAAACGGCTCATTTTCGAACCCTTTCACACGAGTCGACGGAATATCGACTGCGAGGCAATATGACAATTACATGCAGAAGACTTGCGACAGGCTGAATAACGGCAGAAAAAATGTCCGGGATCGCCTGCAATCCCGGACATCATCATGCATTGGCCGAATTATTACAGCCCACGGATATTCTTGTAATCGATATCCACAACCCGGCCATAGCGCACCTTGCAGGTGAAGCTGCCCGAATCGTAGCCGCGATAGCGCCGGTCCCAACCGCGATAATCGCCGCCCCAGCCACGGCCGTAGATGCTGTCGCCATTGCGCCAGCCACGGCCCATGTTGTTCACTGCGATCCGGCCTTTGACGGTGTAGCCGCCGTTCTTGCGGTCGATATCGCGAATATCGGTGACTTTCGCACGCCCATAGGAATAGCGGCTCGCATCGCGTTCGGCGGCGCGGACGCACATTTCCACCGCACTGCGCGGATTGCCACGGCGGTTGTAATCGTTGCGGTCGCGATAGCCGTAACGCGCATAGGCGTCGTCATAGCCATAGCGATCGTATCCACGATCATATCCGCGATCGTTGGACGCGGCCGAAGCAATCGCCGCGATCCCGCCGATCACCAGCGCACCGGCGATAATCTCGCCCGCGCCGATGCCGTCGTCACGGTCACGCGCCATGGCCGGGGAAGCGGACGTCACCGCCATCGCTCCGGCGGCAACGGTTCCAATCAGAGCCTTCGAAACAGACATCATTGCTTTATCCTCACTGCGGGTCGCGGCACACTGCCCGACAATGAGAACGGTCTAGCCCCCCGGCGATGAGATGATGCTGAACTTGCGTGACAGCATCCATTCATAAAACCACCATTTTATCTGAACGCCGCATTCACTGCTCTTGCCGGATCTCCAGCCCCGTCCAGCGGGCGAGGAACGCCAGCACGTCCGCCCCTTCGGCGATCTGCTTGTCGGTCGGCTTGCCCGAACCGTGCCCTGCCCCGGTTTCGATGCGGATCAGATGCGGCTTGTCACCGATGGAGGCCGCTTGCAGCGCGGCGGCATATTTGAAACTGTGCCCCGGCACCACGCGATCGTCGGTATCGGCGGTGGTGACGAGTATTGCCGGATAATCCGCGCCCGAACGGATGTTGTGATAGGGCGAATAGGACCGCAGGATGCGGAAATCGGCTTCCTTGTCCGGGCGTCCGTAATCGTCCACCCAATAGCGCCCGGCCGTCCAGCGGTCGAACCGCAGCATGTCCATCACACCCACCGCGGCATGAACGGCGTCGAACAGATCGGGGCGCTGATTGGTCACCGCGCCCATCAGCAGCCCGCCGTTGGAGCGGCCCTCGATCGACAAGCCGTGCGGCGTCGTGATCCCTTCGCGCTTGAGATATTCCCCCGCTGCGATGAAATCGTCGAACACGTTCTGTTTGTTGCCCAGGCGCCCGGCGTCGTGCCACGATTTGCCGTATTCCCCGCCGCCGCGCACATTGGCGAGCGCGAAGGCCCCGCCCGCCTCCAGCCACGCCATGCGCACCGCCGAAAATCCGGGCGTCAGCGCAATATCGAACCCGCCATAGCCATAGAGCATCGTGGGCACGGCCCGGCCCGCTTCGGCCACGGCGCGCTTGCGCACCAGGAACATCGGCACGCGGGTCCCGTCCTTGGACGTGTAGAAGCGCTGTTCCACAACATAGGCATTGGGATCGAACGTCAGCTTCGGCAGCGCGAAAGGCTGCATTTTCCCGGTGGACAGGTCCATCCGGTAAATCCCCGCGGGGCGGTTGAAACTGGCGAAGCTGTAGAAGGTTTCCGGATCGCCCGGCTTGCCGGTGAAGCCGTTGGCGGTGCCGAGGCCGTTCAGGCTGATCTCGTCCACCCGCGTACCGCCCAGTTCGAAAATCAGCGCGCGCGATGCGGCATCCTTGAGATAGGAGACGATCAGGCGGTTGCCGACCAGCGAAGCGGCATTGATCGTCTCGTTCGCCTGCTTCACCACTTCGTACCAGCGCGGCGCGGCGGCATCGAGATCAATCGCCACCACGCGGAACCGGGGCGCATCCTCGTTGGTGGTGAACCACAGCACCCCACCGGTGCCTTCGATCAGATTCCACGCGTTGTCGAACCCGGTGATGAGCGGCCGGGCGAACCAGCCCTCCCGCGCCCGCCTGGCCAGATCGATGGCATGGATCTCATACCGCGAATCGGTGCCGACCGAACTGGTGATGACCGCCCAGCGCCCGTCATAGGTGACATCGGCGACATGCCCCCGCTCCGGATGATCGGGGGTGGCATAGACCAGTTCATCCGCGCTCTGATCCGTGCCGAGGCGGTGATAATAGATCCCCTGATTGTAATTCAGCGCCTGAAAATCTTGCCCGGCGGCAGGCTCGGCGAAGCGCGAATAGAGGAAACCTTCCTCCCCCACCCAGGCGAGGCTGGTGAACTTGGCCCAGCGGACGGTATCGGGCAGACGCTTGCCGGTGCGCACGTCGAGCACTTCGAGCCGCCGCCAGTCGCTGCCGTCCTCCTGCACGCTGTACAGCACGTACCGGGCATCGGGGGACGGCTTCCAGGTATCGAGCGCCGTCGTGCCGTCCTTCGACCATGCCGCCGGATCGAGCAGCAGGCGCGGTTTGCCGTTCAGCCCCTTGCGGACGAACAGTTGCGGCTGATTCTGGAGCCCGGCGTTGCGTTCGTAGAAATATTGCCCTCCCGCTTTCACCGGGATGGAAAAGCGTTCGAAATCCATCAGTTCGCCGATCTTGGCGGCAAACCACGCGCGGCCCGGCAATTTGGCCAGTTCGGAATGAGTCAACGCGTTCTGCCGGGCCACCCAGTCGGCCACCTCCGGCGCGTTGCGCACGTCCTCCTCCAGCCAGCGGTAGGGATCGGCAATGGTTTCCCCGAAATGGGTTTCGCTCACGGTGTCACGGCGCGTTTCGGGATAGGACAGAGGCATGGCACTTCCGGTCTGGGGGATGGCCGTTATGACGGCGGCAGGCTGCGCCGTTTCGGCATGGCCCGGCGATGCGGCGGCAAGCAGGGCAACGAGGGCTGCACCGGATATCAGGTGCGCGAATGACCGCATGACAGGCTCCAACGAACGACGACGGAAAAGCGGAGAGGCCATATAGTTCGCAAAGACAGCATGAAATAGCGAGCCTCTCAGATACACGACCGTCACCCTGAACTTGTTTCAGCATGACGAAGAAGAGGCATCGTGTTTTCTCGCCGCTGTCTTTCAAGCGATCAACCTCCTCCAAACAACACCCCAAAAGCAAAGGGCGGCCGCGAAGCTAGCATCCGCGACCGCCCTTACAATGGGTTGGAAAGGAAAAGACCGCTTATGCGTCGGCCAGTTCTTCCTCATTGGCCACCGGGCCGCTGTCCTGGCCCTTGGCGTCAACGTCACGGTCGACCAGTTCGATGATCGCGATCGGCGCGGCGTCCGAAGCGCGGATACCGGCCTTGATCACGCGGGTGTAACCGCCATCGCGGCCCTTGTAGCGTTCCGCGAGCACTTCGAAGAGCTTCTTTTCCTGCGCCTCGTCCATCAGGCGGCTGTGCGCCAAACGACGGTTCGACAGGCCGCCATGCTTGGCGAGCGTGATCAGCTTTTCGACGTAGGGACGCAGTTCCTTCGCCTTCGGCGTGGTGGTCAGGATCTGCTCGTGCTTGATCAGCGAAGCGGCCAGGTTGCGCAGCAGAGCGGCGCGGTGGCCGGAACGGCGCTGCAGCTTACGGCCAGCGAGTTTATGACGCATGTTTCACTTCCTTCGTTCGTAAGGGGCCCGTGTCAGGTAGCCCGGTACCGGCTGTTTTCGGGGTCAGCCCGCTTCCCCTGAAAAAGCGCCCCGGCCGAAACCGGGGCTGCTTCTTGTCTCTGCTTAGCCGAGAAGTTCCTGTTCGAGCTTCTTGGCCATTTCTTCGATGTTTTCCGGCGGCCAGCCAGGGATATCCATGCCGAGGCGCAGCCCCATCGAGGAAAGGACTTCCTTGATCTCGTTGAGCGACTTGCGGCCGAAGTTCGGCGTGCGCAGCATCTCGGCTTCGGTCTTCTGGACCAGATCGCCGATGTAGATGATGTTGTCGTTCTTGAGGCAGTTGGCCGAACGCACCGACAGTTCCAGTTCGTCCACCTTCTTGAGCAGGTAACGGTTGAGCTGGTTGGCGTCGCTTTCTTCCGGAGCAACGGCCACGCCGCCGATGACGGCAGTCGGGCCCTGCGGGATCGCGTCTTCGAAATGCACGAACAGCGCGAGCTGGTCCTGCAGGATGCGCGCGGCATAGGCCACCGCATCTTCCGGCGTCACGGTGCCGTCGGTTTCCACGGTCAGCGAAAGCTTGTCGTAGTCCAGTTCCTGGCCGACGCGGGCGTTCTCGACCTTGTAGCTGACCTGGCGAACCGGCGAATAGAGCGAATCGACCGGGATCAGGCCGACCGGCGCATCGGCCGGGCGGTTCTGCACCGCCGGAACGTAGCCCTTGCCGGTGTCGGCGGTCAGTTCCATGTTCAGCGTCGCGCCTTCGTCGAGGCGGCAGATCACGAGATCCTTGTTCATCACTTCGATATCGCCCGAAACGGCAATATCGCCGGCCTTCACTTCGGCCGGCCCCGTGGCGGACAGCTGGAGACGCTTGGCGCCTTCGCCTTCCATCTTCAGCGCGATCTGTTTGATATTGAGCACGATGTCGGTCACGTCTTCACGCACGCCCGCAAGCGACGAGAACTCGTGCAGCACGTTTTCGATCTTGACCGAGGTGATCGCCGCACCCTGGAGCGACGAGAGCAGCACACGGCGCAGCGCATTGCCGAGCGTCAGACCAAAACCACGTTCGAGAGGCTCCGCGACGAAAGTCGCCTTGCGCTTGCCGTCACCGCCGGGCTTGATGTCAAGGCTGTTGGGCTTCTTCAGTTCCTGCCAGTTCTTGATATTGACGGACATGTAATTCCCCTAGGGCTTTATCTGGCGGGAACGGCCGCTGGGCGCTTTGTGAGCGCTCGCGGCCGATCCGAAGGATGGCGGCCTCGTCAGGCCGCCAGGCAGGTTCAAATCAGACGCGGCGGCGCTTCGAAGGCCTGACACCATTGTGCGGGATCGGGGTCACATCGCGGATCGAGGTGATGGTGAAGCCCACCGCCTGCAGCGCGCGCAGAGCGCTTTCGCGACCCGAACCCGGGCCCTTCACTTCCACTTCCAGGGTACGCACGCCGTGTTCGGCCGCCTTCTTGCCGGCGTCGTCCGCAGCGACCTGCGCGGCATAGGGAGTCGACTTGCGGCTACCCTTGAAGCCCATCATACCGGCGCTGGACCAGCTGATCGCGTTGCCTTGGGCATCGGTGATGGTGATCATGGTGTTGTTGAAGCTGGCGTTCACATGCGCGACGCCGCTGGTGATGTTCTTACGCTCGCGGCGCCGAATGCGCTGGGGTTCGCGTGCCATAGTTCGTGTCCTGTCCTCAGTAGGGAAGAAAAGCGGTTCCGGTTGCCCGGCCCGTGCTTACTTCTTCTTGCCAGCGATCGGCTTGGCCTTGCCCTTGCGGGTGCGGGCGTTGGTGTGAGTGCGCTGACCGCGAACGGGCAGGCCCTTGCGATGGCGCAGGCCACGATAGCAGGCGAGATCCATCAGGCGCTTGATGTTCATCGCGGTTTCGCGACGAAGGTCACCTTCCACGGTGTATTCAGCGTCAATCGCTTCGCGGATCTGGAGCACTTCGGCGTCCGACAGATCCTGCACGCGGCGGGCATGATCGATGCCCAGCTTGTCAGCGATATCCTTGGCGGCCTTGGGGCCGATACCGTGAATGTAGGTGAGCGCGATAATCACGCGCTTGTTGGTGGGGATGTTTACCCCGGCAATACGAGCCACTTAATTCTCCTGCTCCACAGAAGGTAGCGGATACGCCGCAGCCTTCTATCTCAACGCTAAAGCCACTGCGACAATCTCCGGACGGCCAGGATGGCAAAAAGCCCGGATAGCTTGCCATAGCGAAGCCGACCGGACTCATCCGAACTTTCGAGTGAAAGGGGCGCTTAGGGCGATTCGCGCCCGAGGTCAACAGGCGACTTCCCATGCGGCAGCGCTACCGCGCGTTGTTCACGCGGTAGCGACGGCCATTTATAACAAACCCATGGCTATCCGTCAAAAGCGGATGGGTTCAGCCTTTGAGAATCGCTTCGATCGCAGCGGTCACATCGTCCATCTGCGCCATGCCGTCGACCCGCGCGACAATGCCGCGCTTCTCATAGAACGGCAGGATCGGCGCGGTCTTGGCGCGATACTCGGCCATGCGCGTGCGCACGGTTTCCTCGTTGTCGTCGGGCCGCCGCTTGAATTCGGTCGAACCGCACTTGTCGCACACGCCGGCAACCTTGGGCTGTTCGAACGTATCATGATAGCCCTTCCCGCACTGCGCGCAGGTGAAACGGCCGGTGATCCGCTCAACCAGCGCATCCTCGTCCACATCCAGTTCGATGACATGATCGAGTTGGCGATCGTGGCTGGCGAGAATACCATCGAGCGATTCAGCCTGGGCTTCGGTCCGGGGATAACCGTCGAAGATCGCGCCCGTTTCCGGGCCCATCGCGGCCAGTTCGTCCGAAATCAGCGCGGACACGATATCGTCCGAAACCAGTTCGCCCGCTTCCATCACGGCTTTCGCTTTGAGGCCCACCGGCGTCCCGGCCTTCACCGCGGCGCGCAACATGTCGCCGGTCGAAAGCTGGCGCATGCCGAAACGCTCGACCAGACGTTGCGCCTGGGTGCCCTTCCCCGCACCTGGCGGCCCGAGAAGAATGATATTCACGCTGCTCTCCCTGTTGTTCTAAAGCGCCCCGGGCCGCTCAGCGCAGCCGGCCTTTCAATTTGGCTTTCTTGATCAGATCGCCATATTGGTGCGCGAGCAGATGCGACTGGATCTGGGTGATGGTGTCGACCGTGACGTTCACCACGATCAACAGGCTGGTGCCGCCGAAGAACAGGGCAACGCCCGTTTCGGCCAGCAGGAATTCCGGCGCGACGCAGACCAGCGTCAGATAGATCGCCCCGATGACCGTGATCCGCGTCAGCACATAATCGAGATAGCTGGCGGTGTTCTTGCCCGGACGGATGCCCGGAATGAAGCCGCCATTCTTCTTCAGGTTCTCCGCCGTTTCCTCCGGATTGAAGACCACCGCGGTATAGAAGAAGGTGAAGAACACGATGCCCAGCGCGTAGAGCGTCATATAGAGCGGCTGCCCGTGCTGGAGATACTGGTTCATCGTCACGATGATGCTGCCCATCGTGGTGTCGGGCGAAACCGACTGCCCGGCGAACTGGCTGATCGTCAGCGGCAGCAGCAACAGCGAGCTTGCGAAAATCGGCGGAATCACACCCGCGGTGTTGAGCTTGAGCGGCAGGTGCGAACGATCCGCCTGCATCATGCCGCGCTGGCTGGCCCGCTTGGGGTACTGGATCAGCAGCCGGCGCTGCGCGCGTTCCATGAACGAGATGATCATGATCAGGCCGACGATCATCAGGATCATCGCCACGATAGTGAAGCTGCTGGTCGAGCCCGAGCTGTACTGCCCCATGAGGTTCGAAGTGAACGTGGGGAACTGGGCGACGATGCCGGCCATGATGATCAGCGACACGCCGTTGCCGATGCCGCGGCTGGTGATCTGTTCGCCCAGCCACAGCAGGAACATCGTCCCGCCGACAAGGCTGATCACCGCGCCGACGCGGAACATGTAGCCTGGATCGACCACCGCCTGGAGCCCGCTCTGCGCGCCGTAGGCTTCGAGCCCGGTGGCGACGAACCAGCCCTGAATCACCGTCAGCAGCACCGCCCCGTACCGGGTGTACTGGTTGAGCTTCTTGCGGCCGCTTTCGCCTTCCTTCTTCAGCGCCATCAGCGCGGGATGGAGCGATGCGGCAAGTTGCACCACGATCGAGGCCGTGATGTAGGGCATGACGCCGAGCGCGATGAGACTCATGCGCTCAAGGCTGCCGCCCGAAAATGTGTTGAAAATGTCGAGAATGCCCCCGCGCGTCTGCGCGTAGAGATCCTGCAGGATCAGCGGATTCACGCCCGGCAGCGGCACGAAGCTGAGAAACCGGAAAACGATCAGCGCACCGACCGTGAACCAAATCCGCTTCTTGAGTTCCGTGGCTTTGGAGAAATTGGCGAGGCTGAGGTTGCTCGCGAGATTATCGGCGCGTGATGCCATGGAGTGACTGTACCTTATCCGGGCCGCGCCTGTGCGCGGAAACGACCTGTCTGGTGTGGCCGCCCATATAGCGAGCGAGCGGAGATTTCATAACCCCCGCCCGCCGCAATTATCCGAATTATTCGGAAGCTTCGGCCTTGGCCTTGGCCGGAGCGGTGACTTCCACCGAACCGCCCGCCTTCTCGACCGCCGCAACCGCGCCCTTCGAGGCGCCGGCAACCTTGAACTGGACCTTGGCGGTCAGTTCGCCCTTGCCCAGCAGACGCACGCCGTCCTTGCCGCCACGGGCGAGACCCGCCGCCTGGAGCGCCGCATGGTCGACGACCTGCTTGGCGTCGAGCTTGCCCGCGTCGATGAACTTCTGGATCATGCCCAGGTTCACTTCGGCATAGTCCTTGGCGAAGGGGTTGTTGAAGCCACGCTTCGGAATGCGCATGTGCAGCGGCATCTGGCCGCCTTCGAAGCCGTTGATCGAAACGCCCGAGCGCGCCTTGGCACCCTTCTGGCCGCGACCGCCGGTCTTGCCCTTGCCCGAACCGATACCACGGCCGATGCGCATACGCCCCTTGCGGGCGCCATTGTTGTCACGGAGTTCGTTGAGTTTCATGATTCTGCACTCGCTTTCGCTTTGTTCGCGCCAAAAATAGAGAAGGCCCGGTACTCGCCCGGGCCCCCTCCGTCAACTGTAAGCCGGTTCAGTCGACCACAGCCACCATGTGCGGCAGCTTGGCGATCGCACCACGCACTTCCGGGGTATCCTCGACCTCGACGACCCTGTGCATCTTGCCCAGGCCCAGGCCGATCAGAATCTTCTTCTGATTTTCCGGACGACGGATCGGCGAACCGATCTGCTTGATCTTGATCTTCGCCATGTTCGCTTACTCCACGATGGCCGCGGCTTCGGCTTCCGCCTCGGCCTCGTTCGCACCACCACGGCCGAGAAGGTCGGCGACCTTCTTACCGCGACGCTGCGCCACCGACTTCGGCGAAGTCTGGTTGACGAGCGCATCGAACGTGGCGCGGATCATGTTGTAGGGGTTCGACGTACCGACCGACTTGGTCACCACGTCGGCAACGCCCAGGCTTTCGAAGACGGCGCGCATCGGACCACCGGCGATGATGCCCGTACCGGCCGGAGCCGAGCGGACATTGACCTTGCCCGCGCCGTAACGGCCCTTGCCGTCATGGTGGAGCGTGCGGCCTTCCTTGAGCGGAACGCGGATCATCTTCTTCTTGGCGGAAGCGGTCGCCTTGGTGATGGCTTCCGGCACTTCGCGCGCCTTGCCATGACCGAAACCGACGCGGCCCGAGCCGTCGCCCACCACAACCAGAGCCGCGAAGCCGAAGCGCTTGCCGCCCTTCACCGTCTTCGAGACGCGGTTGATGTGCACGAGCTTTTCGATCAGCTCTTCGCCTTCTTCTTCCTGGTTGCGGCCGCCACGGCGATCGTCGCGCCCACGGCCACGCCCGCGGCCTTCACCGCGTTCGCCGCCACGGCCACGGCCACGGCCGCGACCTTCGCGCTGCTGACCGCCCTGTTCGCCTGCCGCCGCTTCGGGAGCAGCGGTTTCGACCACGGGGGTTTCTTGGTTGTTGTTCTCGTCAGCCATCATCAGAACTCCAGCCCGCCTTCGCGGGCGGCATCGGCCAGCGCCTTGACGC
>Ga0182743_1000946_pt1 | contig 31240 bp, 14 predicted proteins | sample eDN3rd30CKraftOP_FD_128522 | JGI IMG/M metagenome (GOLD analysis project Ga0182743, IMG submission 128522) | Enriched Organic Plus compost microbial communities from Emeryville, California, USA - eDNA 3rd pass 30_C Kraft OP (version 2) (version 2) ... | reverse complement strand
CTTCGTCACTACGACGAAGCCCAAATCCTCCTTAAATCACAACCTCAAATCTGTGCCATGGGCGCTGACGGCGGACAGGAGCCGGGAACGGTTCCTGCCCTTTTATTTTGCTCGCCGTCGGCTCGTTTCGATTCATACGCAGGCCCGATGAGCGGAGCGCGGACATCGAGGTCCGCACGCGCTTTGGTTCCGCGCTATCGAGGCCCTTCATTCCCTCCAGCATGTCCGGCGAAGTGACCGGATCACTATCTCGCAGCTTGGTAGAGTGAGCACACCGTACGCAGTGACACTGCCTGATTTAGGGAAGGTATTTCAGAGTGATAGGAGAAATTTCAGGACTGGTGTCAAACCAATTCAATGGTGAAGCATGCTTCAGATTCGCAATTTGCGGGCAAATCGAAGACATTCAAGCCATTGATAGTATTTGTAGATTCCGAGATTGACGGGCTTATGTTCCTGATTTATTCTCATTCTTGTCTTCCGCAAGATCAAGCCAGGTTCGCAAGGGTCAATAGGACCCCCGAACATGGATCGGCATCTCAGTCTTCAGACCTACGTTCCCCGCCCACTTGCTGACTGGATAAAGGGCAAGGCTCGGGACCAGCAGGTCTCCGTCAGCATCGTCATTCGCGACCAGTTGATCGACGCATGGCAGCGTGAGAACGAAGCTCGAAAGCGGCCTGCGGCCCTCGACCCGGTACGGCAGAACCTCTTCATCACGGTTGCCCTGGATGCACTCCTGGCCAGCCATACCGATGGTTCGTTGAGGCAGCGTACGCACGAAGCCTACAATCGCCGTCTCGCCCGTCTCGGGCTCAGCGCCTCCACACCCGAAGGAGGCAGCGATGAAGCGTAATCTCCTCAATTTCACCCGCGGCAGCCAGCTCCTCGGACACTTCGGTTTCATGTTCGCAGCGGGGCTCAAAGGCCCCCTGCTGGTGACCTTCCTCGTCAGCGCCTGGCTTTGCTATCTCGAGGTGACGTCCGCGCTCACCGACCACCAGGTCTATCTCGCCTGGATGCATGTCTATGCCTCCGGTTACGCCTTCATGGAGTTCGATCCCGGCAAGCTGGTGGAACTTAAGTTGGCCGGTGGCGGAACTGTCCGCATCCCTTTCAATATCGTGCGCGATTTTCCGCCCATGCGCGAAGCCGTGAGTGCACTCGGCGCCGCTATCCGGCGCGGTATCGGGCTTTCGGCGCTTGTCCTGATCCCGGCCTTTGCTGCCTTCTGGTGGTTCGCTGAGCGGTTCGGAGGCAAGTCCAAAGAGCGTAAGCACGAGCGCGGGGCGATGCTCGTCACGCTGGACGAGCTCGAAGCGGAGATCGACCGGCACAATCGCGCCGAACGTGCCCGCGAACTGCACGCAGCGCTTGGGTGGAAATGGCGTTTGGCAGGCACAGCTGCGACCGAGGAAGCAGGCTTCTACAGTCCGGCACATCTCGCGGGCGTGTCATGGCCGTGGCGTCTCGAGCAAAGCCATACCATGCTGATCGGCACGACCGGCACCGGCAAGACCGTTGCCCTCAGCCAGCTCCTTGCCGAGGCCCGGGCACGCGGGCAGCGCGCCGTCGTTTTCGATCTTACTGGAGCCTTCATCGAGACCTTCTACGATCCGGCCCGCGACATCATTCTGAACCCGCTCGACGACCGTTGCCCGAACTGGAGCGTATTCAACGATTGCACCAGCGAAGGCGAATTCCATGCCGCGGCCGAGGCGCTGGTTCCGCACGATGGCGGTGGTTCCGAGCAGTTCTGGGTGCTCGCAGCCCGTATGCTTTTCGTGGAAATGTGTCTGCATCTCCAACGCACCGGTCAGGCCAGCAACCAGGCGCTTGCCACTCGGCTCATGACCGCCGACCTCGCGCAGGTGCACAAGCTCATGCGCGGCACCATGGCCGATCCGCTGACAGCGCCAGAAGCCGCGCGCATGGCGGAATCGATCCGCGCTGTGTTTAATGCCAACGCCAAGGCACTGAAGCTGCTACCCGCTAAAGGCCCGCGCTTTTCGGTACGGGACTGGATCCGCGGCAGCTCCCAATCGGGCTCAATCCTGTTCCTCTCCGCACGCTACGTCGACATGTCGATCTGTTCGCAGCTACTCACCTTGTGGCTCGACACGGCCATGAACACGCTGATGACCATGGAGCGCACGCCCGATCTCAGGGTCTGGTTTCTGATCGACGAACTGGGCGCGTTGCACCGGCTACCCGCACTCGAGAAAGGCCTGCAGACCGCCCGCAACTTTGGCGGTGCGATCGTCACTGGTGTTCATGCCTTTGCCAAGCTCAAGGAGGTCTACGGCGAGAACATGGCGATGACCCTGTCGTCGCTCGCGCGCAGCAAGCTGATCCTCGCCACTGCGGACCGGGAAACGGCAACCTGGTGTTCCGACTTCATCGGTCATCGCCAGGTCCGCGACATGGAGGAAGGGTATAGCTACGGCTATAACAATGCCCGGGATGCCGTCAGCCTGACGCCACGCCGCCAGATTGAGCCGTTGCTGCTGCCCGATCAGTTCATGAACCTGCCGAGGCTCTCCGGCTACCTCAAGTTCCCCGACGGATTTCCTGCCGCTCCGGTCACGCTTGTGCCGCGCCGCTGGCCGCGGATGGCCGAGGGATTCATCGCGCGGGCATTTGGGCCTCCCCCCGGGGCACACGCGGCGGATGAGAACGACGTGGATCCCTCGGCATGGGCTTCCTTGCCTGCCGAAGCTGCCGATGGCGCCCCGGCCGCGAATGACGACGGCGCCGGCAAGCCGGTCGTTCCCGAGCAGTTGAAGTTGGACCTTCAGCGTGTTGTCAGGACGCCGGATGAGGCCGGGAATGTGACTGAGCAGCGGCTCTCTAAAGCCCCTGCACAGGTCTTGCGGGAAGCGCCCGAACAAGCCCAGGTCGAAACATCGGCCGAACCGCTCACGAGTTCTGGGCCGACTACAACCTTGCCCCCCGGGCCGCTTCTTTCCGGCAGAAGTGAAGCGACCGATGAGACGCAGCCATCCCCCGATGAAAAAGCGTCGGCGCGAGGAGACAAGCCAGCTTCAGGCGATCCGAAGCCAATCGCGGTCCCAAGATCGCAGGACAGTCCGAGCCCCCGGGAACGGGCCGAACGAGACTTGCTCGAGGGCGGCGTCGAGAGCGGTGCGCAAGACTTCTACGAACCCGACCTTTGAAAGCACCAAAGCAAGGGGGCACCTTGCTTGAAGGACCATAAGCCATGCTTTCGGTTGCCAATGTCCGGTCCGCGTCCGGCGCAGCCAGCTACTTTGCTGCCGACAATTACTATGCAAGCGCAGACGCGGATCGCTCAGGCCAATGGGTTGGGTCAGGAGCCGAGGCCCTTGGTCTTTCCGGAGAAGTCGATGCCGCAGTCTTCGACAAGCTCCTCAAGGGCGAGCTTCCGGATGGCACCAGGGTCGGTCACGAAAACCAGCACCGAGCCGGCACCGACCTGACCTTTTCCCTGCCCAAGAGCTGGTCGGTCCTCGCCCTTGTCGGCGGCGACAAGCGGATCATTGAGGCCTACCGCGAGGCCGTGGTGGAAACGCTCCAGTGGGCCGAGAAGAATGCGGCAGAAACGCGTCTCGTTGAAAACGGGAAGGTGCGGACCGTGCAGACCGGCAATCTCACCGTGGCGCTGTTCCAGCACGATACCAATCGCAACCAGGAGCCCAACCTCCATTTCCATGCCGTCATCGCCAACGCCACGAAAGGTGCCGATGGCAAATGGCGAACATTGAAGAACGACCGGCTGTGGGCGCTCAACACGCTCCTCAACAGCATGACGATGGCGCGCTTCCGTCTCTCGGTCGAGAAGCTCGGTTATGAAGTTGGTCCTGTCGGCAAGCACGGGAACTTCGAGGCGGCGGGCTTTTCTCGCGACCAGGTCATGGCCTTCTCCACAAGGCGACAGGAGGTGCTGGACGCACGCCGCGGCCCGGGCCTTGAAGCGGGCAAGATCGCGGCCCTCGATACCCGCAGCGCCAAACAAGCCGTCGCCGACAGGGGCGCCCTGACGGCGGATTGGCAGGACCACGCCCGGGCAGCAGGGCTCGACCTGAAGGCAATGATCGAAAGAGCACAGGGTCACTCGCATTCCTCGCAGCACGCACCCGCAGCTGGCACCAGCCTGATCGAGCGCGGCAGGGCCTGGCTGAGGGACTTTGCCGAGCGTATCAGGGGCAATCCTGCCGATCCACTGATCCCGGCTCACATCCTTAAGCAAGACCGCGAGACCATCGCCGCAGCCCAGGCTACAGCGTCAGCGGTACGCCACCTCTCGCAGCGCGAAGCGGCCTTTCCGCGCGAGGCCCTGTTCAAATCGGCGCTGGATTTTGGTCTGTCGACAACCATTGGCGCCATTGAGCAGCGGGTCAGCTCGTTGGTCCGTTCGGGCGAACTCGTTCCAGGGTCAGGTGAACACAAGGGCTGGCTGACCTCGCGTGATGCGCTCGCGAGCGAGCATCGCATTCTCGCCGCGGTCGAAGCCGGGAGGGACGCCGTGGCCCCCCTTCTCGGAAGCAATGAGGCAGGCGCACGGGTCAAGGCCGTCGCTGCCATCAATCACGGCATCGACCTCAATGGTGGCCAAGAAGCGGCCGCCCGCCTGATCCTCAGCTCGACCCACCGGACAATCGCCATCCAAGGTATCGCCGGTGCCGGCAAGAGCAGTGTTTTGAAGCCCGTGGCACAGATCCTCGGCGAGGAAGGCAAGGAGATCATTGGGCTCGCCGTCCAGAACACTCTGGTGCAGATGCTGGAGCGCGACACTGGTATTCGCTCGATGACTTTGGCGCGCCTGCTCAAGAGCTGGGCACCGCTGCTAGAGGATCCTGGAAATCCTGGCTTGATGGCCGAGGCAAGAGCCGCATTGGGCGACCGGGTCCTCGTCCTTGATGAGGCCTCGATGGTCTCGAACAGCGATAAAGAGCGTCTTGTCACGCTGGCCAATCTGGTTGGCGCGCGCAGGCTTGTGCTTGTTGGCGATGCCCGCCAACTCGGCGCGGTCGACGCCGGCAAACCGTTTGATCTCGTCCAGAAGGCTGGCATCGCGCGCGCCGAAATGACGATCAATCTGCGCGGCCGGGACCCGCAACTGCGTCTGGCTCAGGCTGCTGCGCAAACGGGTGACGTGGAAACCGCACTTGGTCATCTCAAGAGCTCGACGATCGAGACATCGGGCGACAGCGCTTTGACGGCTGCCGAGCAATGGCTCCAGCTTGCGCCGCTAGAGCGGGAGCGGACCGCGATCTATGCCTCAGGCCGCGCCTTGCGAACCGCGGTGAACGAAGCGGTTCAGCGGGGACTCAAGGCCAACGGTGAGCTCGGCAAAAACTCGCTCGACCTGACCGTACTGTCACGGATCAATGCAACGCGTGAGGAGCTCCGCTATGTCTTGGCATACCGCCCGGGCATGGTCCTCGATGTTCGTAGCCCCGATAAACATCAGCGGCTCCCACGCGGCGAATACAAGGTCGACAGGATCGACGAGAATACGCGCGAGGTGTTCCTCGTCGATGGCAAGGGCAAGACACGAACCTTTCGGCCGAGCCGGATCCGTTCGGGTGCGAAGGACGATCGCCTTGCGCTCCTCGAGGAGAAACGCCTGTCGATCCATGCTGGTGACCGGATCCGGTGGACCGAAAACGATCATCGCCGAGGGTTGTTCAATGCTGACCAGGCAAGGATCGAGGCGGTCGAAGGCGCTCGAGTGACCGTGGTCACCTCCACTGGCCTGCGGCACGAGCTGGAGCGCTCTGACCCGATGCTCAGGCGGCTTGACCTCGCTTACGCGCTCAATGCCCATATGGCGCAGGGGCTGACGTCGGATCGAGGCATTGCCGTCATGGATAGCCGGGAGCGCAATCTGGCCAATCAGCAAACCTTCCTCGTGACCGTGACCCGGCTGCGGGACCACCTGACCCTTGTGGTCGACAGTACAGACAAGCTCGGGAGGGCGGTTTCGCAGAACACCGGCGAGAAGACCTCGGCGCTGGAGGTGACCGAGCGCCTGCGCGAGGCAGCAGCGAAAGGCCAGGCTGCCGGGTCACCCAGCAAGGAGGATCATTCCAAAAAGCCGCCAGAACTGGTCAAGGAGCGCACCAAGCCATTCGAAATCGGTATTTAACTCTGCGAGGTGGAGCCTGGACGTCCGGACATTCTCCAGGCAACCTGGCGCACATTGATTTTGGCTAGGGCGGAACTGTGAAGGGCGTTTTCGAGGTCAGCGGCAATTCGCGGTACGATGACGCGATCACCGAGCGGTATCACTTTCCGAGCAATTACCTTTCGGTTGCGCGAGAGCTTGAGAGCGACTGGATCGTCTACCGCGAAACCCGCGTTTCGGGCGGGCGCATGGCCTATATCGCGGCTGCCTTCGTCGAGCGCATCGATGCCGATCCGAGCGATCCCAGCCACTTCTATGCGCGTGTGCGCGACTACCTCGAGTTCGATCAGCCTGTCCCCTACCGCGACGGCAGCGGCCGGTTTGCCGAGCGCTTTCTGCGCGAGATGACACGGCCTGGCGATGCCGGGCGAAGCTTGCGCGGTAAATCGGTTCGCAAGCTTGAAAACGAGGATTTCGTGGCGATCGTAAATGCGGGCCTTGCCCAAACCCTCGATCCCGAAAACCGCATCAGGCTGGAGCTCGATGCCCCCCGCATCGATCCGGAGACCAATCTGCTTCTGCACGATCACTATGCGGAGCGGCGGGTCGAGCAAATGCTCGTGAACCGCAAGATTCGTGACGCGAACTTCCGCAACCATGTCCTCGATGCTTACGAAAACACCTGCGCCGTCACCGGGCTCAGGATCGTCAATGGCGGCGGCAAGGCAGAAGCCCAAGCCGCCCACATCTGGTCGGTTGCGAGTGGCGGTCCTGACATCGTCCAGAACGGTGTGGCCTTGTCAGCGACGGCCCATTGGCTGTTTGATCGCCATCTTATCACCTTTGACGACAATCTCTGCCTGCTCGTATCGCACAACAAAGTCCCGTCCGAGCTACTGCAGCTCTTTCCGCCAGCGGGTCAGCAAATCCGCCTGCCGCACGATCGATCGCTGCACCCAAGGCCCGAGTTCGTTGCCCGGCATCGCGAGCGATTTGCTGGAATTTGACCCGAGCTCAGATCACACCGACCGGCCGAACCAGATGACCCGGCCAACAACATGGATCGTCGAGCGATCAACGTCAGACCAGGTCGGATAAGCCGTATTGTCGCTCGAGATCGTGATCAGTCTTCCGCCGGGCTGGATCGTAACCCGCTTCACCACGAGCGCATCGTCGGCGCGCAGCACATAGATGCCATCACGCAGGCGCGATCCCTGATCCGAGGAGTCGACCAGGACCTCGTCGCCGTCACGCAGCGTGGGCTCCATCGACTCTCCATGAACATGGATGATCGACAGGCTCGGGCTCTTGGCCCGGGTCAACTTGCCCAGCCAGCGTTCGTCAAAGCCAAAGCGGGTATGGGCTGTCTCACTCTCCGCGATCGCACCAAAACCGGCCGAGGCATCGACATTGAGGATCGGCACTTCAACCAGGCCATCCCGCACAGGAAGCGCCGGCCCACCGAGCACCTGCTCATCGACCCCGAAGAACTGGGCAAGGATACGCCGGTCCTCGTCGTCCAGCTTGCGCGGTGAGCCGCGCTTGATGAATTGCTGGATATAAGCGGGGTTGCGATTGAGCAGCCGCGACACCGCGGAATAACCCACGTTTCTCTGCCGGATCAGGCGATCCAGCTCTTCCCTGACATTCTCCATCTGCGTCGCCTTTCAAGGGGCGGTCCAGGTGAGGTGTAGGAATTCATCCTAGACTCGATGGAGTTCTCCTAATAAGAACATAACAAGAACACAAGCTGAATCTGATTCGAGGTAAGCCATGAAGCTGCTGGAGCGCATCGAGCGTCATCTCAAGGATACCCATATGTCTGCCACCCGCTTCGGGCGACGGGCAGTAGGCGATCCGCGCTTCGTACTGGACCTACGCATGGGTCGGCGACCGCGGCGGCGGACATTGGAAAGGGTCGAGGCTTACTTGGAAGTTTTCTCGAATAATGCCATTCGCTTGTCCGAAGAACAGGGCTCAAAGGAAGAAAATAAGTGCTCATTTCGGAATGAGACTTGTGATCTGTCCTGACCACGAAACCCGGAGTGCTTTCTTTGCTCGGGTTGCGGCCACATGTAGAAGCGAACGATATTGATCAACAATATCGGCCCTGTCAGCTGCATCTACCGCTGATTTCAGTGCCACCGACGGCGGAAACGCCGCGTCAGCCATGAATGGAATGGCAACGGCAAAGAACTCAAGCCCCTTCGCCCGATGCATCGTAGTGATCCTGACCCCAGGAATGGAACGGTCGTCCGCGCCAGACTGCAGAATAACGGTCTCGATACCAGCTGCGCGCAGCGCGCCCTGGACCCTGTCCGTGTCCACTCGACGTGCGCAGAGGACTCCGATCTCAGCGAGGCGGATTTGGTCGGTCGGGAGTGACCGGACCCAAGCCACCAACCCATCCAGTTCTTCCGCCTCGGACCGACACCCGACCAGCTCCGGAGCGACCCCGCGCATGAGGCTGATGTAGCCGCGCAAGCTATCCGTACCCTCATCAAGGTCGTCTACGTTGACCCCCTCAAGGATGGAGACGGCCCAGGCACGGATCTCTTGTGTCGTGCGGTAGTTGAGCCGAAGCCGCTTCGAACGTCCTCGGACGTTGATCCCGCATGCGGACATGGCAGCCCGCCGCCCGTAGATCCGCTGATGCGCATCCCCAACGATGAAAAGTGAGTTTTTGTCCCCGGACAGGTTCTCCGGAACGATCGCTCTGATCAATCGGAATGCCTGTTCCCCCATGTCTTGTGCCTCGTCCACAATCACGGCCGAATAGGGAAGATTCGGTGCCTCGGCGGACAAGATCTCGGTTGCCTCCCGGTACGCGTCATCCGGCTCTGCGAGCCGCTCGCTGATCAGTCGGGCCCGATAATCGGCGAAGATATCCCACAGGGCAGCCCGCTTCTTCCGATCGAGTGGGGTGCCACGTCCGGCTCGGGACGCCTTTAGGTATGCCTTCTGGTCGACAAGCCCTTTCGCCTGAATGATTTGCGACCACTCCGCCCGCACAAATGCCTCAGACAGCCCCTCGGGCAGCTCATGATCGTCAAACACTTCTCGCCAGATTTGGTCGAGCCGATCTCGCGCCTCCCCGAAGAAGGCAACCTCGCGCGCAAAGCTCTTTCGCTTTAGGAACTGGGAAACCCACCGATCGAGATTGATGACCTCGATCCGGGGCGGGCGCGCATCAAGATGGGCCGGGCAGAGAGTCCGCAAGTTGGCCTCGATGTCATGGGCTAGGCTGGTCGTAAAGGTAGTCAAGAGGACCCGCTGGCCCGCCCGGTCCGGGATCTTTTCGATCTGGTCCGCCAGGTGCTTAGCCCTGTGCATCGCGACAACTGTTTTGCCGGTCCCGGCACCACCTCGGACCAAGGTCGGGCCATTATAGTCCCGGTAGGCGATCTTGCGCTGTTCCGGATGCAGGAAAATGCGCCACCCTTCTAGCCCTTCCTCGAAGACACGACGCAGTTCGGCTTCGCTGTCTGGGATGAAGATTGTCTGGCGGCTCTGCTCCGTCTCGATCATCTGACCGAACGTTAGTTCAGTCGCAGGCACTTGGGCTTCTGCGTCAGTCTCTCCGCCGATCCCGGTCAGGGACCGAATTTCTTCGTCCTCATAGCCGGCAGCGACCGCGTAGAGTATTTGGTAGGTGAGCGGATCGAACCGGTCTTCAGCCGCCTCCAGATCATCGATTGTCGGGACGAGGTAAGCCGCGGCGAGTTCTTCCTCAGGTACACCGAGTGTCCGCAAACGCGCTTTAGGGACACCTTCAAAGAGACGTGGAGCGGCTACAGCTGGAGTTGCCACCAGCTCTGGCACTACCTCAACCTCTTCGATGATCCGAACGCGGTTTGTCTCCGGATCCAACTTGACCCGGCGTCCGGCGGCCCAGCGGTATGCCTTGTCGTGCTCGTTTACGTGCACAAACATGATGTCGCGGCCCACCTCAAAGGCGATTGCACGGTAACCCTGATCGACACGCAGTGACTTGATCGAGTTGTCCTTTGCACCTTCCACGGTTTCGAGGTTGAGCCCGTTCGCGGACGGGTCGGACATGTAGCGGGTCATCATGTCCATGAACTTGAGCGCCACCCGATCCGGCAGCTTCCGCAAGCTCTTCATGCAACCGATGTCATAGGAGACCCGTTTGTTCATTGTGTCCGTCATTTCCGCGCCTCCTGAAGGGCTGTGATAACTCTCGAAACCGTCTCTCCGACTTGGTCCGTCTCTGGGTCAAACTGGATAAGGACCCAGCCAACCTCCTCTACGGCCATCTCAGCGACAGCTACGCGCGCGTCCGCCCAGCCAAACTCCATCATCCCAATTACGCGGCCACCTGCTAGCAAGTCGTCCCCAATCCGGTCCGGCCCGGGTGTCTCTGCGGCTATCAGTGCATCAATCAGAGTATGGAATGCTTCGTCGCAAAGGGCCCGCGCCTCCTCCCAGGCGGCCCCGGCACCAAGTTCAGCGTGCTCGACGGGGGCCAGCATGTCCGGCGGGGCAAGCGTGTCGAGCCCATCGAACTCAACATGAAGCCCTCGCGCGCCTTGGAACAGGTTTACCAGCCGCCAGAGCCCCCGCCATGCCTTGGTGTAAAGAGTTTTCGCGGCCGGGACCTCGCCCGGGTCGGGAAGGACAGCATGCAGCAGAAGCCGGATATCTTTATCTGATTGGGCCCATTGGGTCGGTGAGATCTTCTCGCAAGCCAAATAGAGATCGAGTGCGCCGGCGCCCACGTGTTCCGCAACATCAGATGATGCGAGGAACAAGCGACCTGTTTCGGACAGAGCAGCATGCCTAGGCAGCTGGTCGAGTGGCCGCCCCCCTTTCACAAGGCCCCGGACCAGAACCGAACGGATCGCTGTCTCGCTGTCGTCTTCGCCGTCTAGGAGGTGTTTCAGCGCATCCAGAGAGCTAACCGTCTGAAGGGCGCGCACCGCTTCCGCATGCGCAGAAAAAAGCGGGTTAGCGAGTACGTGTCCGAGAGGCCCGGTCATTTGGGCACCGAGAGCATTCTCCGAGAGCGGGTTCAAGTAGCCCTTATCTTCCGGGACGAGGTCTCGCCAGGATAGCGTCCAGACTCGTACCTGCCCGGACCGGATCATCAGCATCCGATCCAGGAGATCCTGGGCCACTGAGTTCGCATGATACTCGATCCCGTCCATTTCGATAACGACCGGCAGTCCCCCGCTTCGCCCCACGGGCGTGAGCAGGAAGTCTACCCGCTTACGAGGCAGACCACGGTATCGAGCGTCGATCTGAACTTGTGGCTCGATCGTCCATAGACGCGGTGCATCCAAACGGCCCGCGCGCAGCACGAAGCCGCGTCGGCCACCAGGAAGGACTTGCGGGGAGAGCGCCCCGTCACCGTAAAAGTCGGACAGCGTCCTAAGAAGTCGCTTCTCGAGGACGCTTTCAACCAGTGCGCCGCGGATTGACTCGTCGATCCCGGTTTCAGTCCGAGTCAGGCTGTCCCATTTTTCAAGGATTGCCTCCATCATTTGCCGCGCCCGATCGCGATCCGGCTCGCCCGGTCCGAACTGAGATCGGTAAGGTTTAACGCAGCGGAAACACCCGTTTCTGTCTGGCTCCTGATTGCATGAACAGTCGCGGAGAGCATCTGCCGCGCTCTTAATCACCTGGCGCATCGTATCCGGATGCTCGCCGATTTGGCGAAGATACCCCGATCCTCCAGGGACGGCATCATAGAGGTAAAGGCTGCGGACTTTCGTCATTCCGTTCAGCTGCGCTTGGAAGATAGTCGACCGGATATGGCCTACCTTCCCAGCGAAATGCCGCCTCATGCCGAGATTGATGGCTGCCACGAAGCTCTTGAGGTCGTCGTCATCTGCGTCCCCGACGACCGGGATTACTATGCGGATCGCCTCCGTGTCGAACTTGCGCATCAGGAAAACGCCAGTCTCCCACCGGTCCCGAGGCATATCCGTTTCGCGATTAACGATGCAGCTTGGCGGATGTGTACCCCGGTCATTCTCTCCCCGGGGCGGTCCCTGAAGGGCCCCACAATTTTTGCAGATCAGGAACGGCTGTGACGGTCGCCTATCTCCAGCGATCTTCGGTCCTGGGAGAGTTGATTTCGAGCCGAAATTGAAATCTCGAAAAGTGCAGCTGGGAAGGAACTCGAATCCGAACGGGGCGCCAGTCTCTTTACTTGTAAACCAAGATGTCGCGATGTCCTCCGGCCCGTGGAACGGCATGAGGACTCGGTCGAACTGACGCTGATCCCGCTGATCGCCATCCCGGATCGCTGCCTTTTCCTCGCTGTTTACCGAAATCACCGACTTGAGCTGGACAACGTCATGCCCAGATCCGCTATCTGACCACATCTCATCGCCACATTGCGGGCAAGTGCGGCTCTCCGTTCCATCAATCCGGTTCGCTACATGAGAACAAGCCGGGCAGAAGGTCCAGCGATCCAGATCCTCTTTCCCGATCTCGATCCGGTCAATCTTCACCTGACGGCCGTTCGCGTAAAAGAACTGCCCTGGCGCGAATTCTGACAGGGCGGAACTGGCCGGGCGAGAGTATTCAACGTGCAAGAGCCCGTCCTCGTCGCGCGGGACCGCACCGTCGTTGCGTCGCGACAGGATCGATGTCAGCTTCACCCCCTCTTCTGGGAAGGCGTAGTTCGGCAGAACCCCCTTGTCGGTGAGGAACTTGATCACCGGTACTTCGTCGATTCCGCTTCGGATCAGGCGGTTGATCTCGGTCCTGTCGCGGTTGATTTCTTGCTCTCGACGCAGGAACTCTTCCTCCGTGATTTCAGCACGCCGCTTCTGGAGGCGCTTGAGCTCCTTGCTCGCCTCTTCCCGCTTATCCGTCAGCCGGGCCCGCTCGGTTGCAACCGCATCAAACGCCTCACCGACACGCCACCCGATCGACTTTGTATCGGTCCCGGTCAGATAAGATCGGATCCGGTTCACCAGATCTGTTCGGTCCCGAACCTGCTGCGGCAGTCCGGACAGGAACCGCTCCGCAAGTTCGGACCCGGTCTCCCGGACTTGATCGAGCCATTCAATCGGGAACCCCTCTGTAGCTCCGCTGCCCCGACGTTTCAGGACTTCCCGGACCTTCCCGTAGTCCCCGCTCTCTTTTGAGGCTGCGACGTAGGCATCAAGGGTGAACGCGGTCACCTGACGCAGCAACACCTCCTCAGCGGCAAGGAACACTCCCGGCGGGCGCACCTGACCGGACAGCATCGGTGTAGGGTCCTCCCAGAACTGGAGGTCGTGCGCGCGTGTATTTGCGAGAACCATGTTCAGCGCGTTCCCATCGCGCCGTCCGCTACGCCCCATCCGTTGAACGTAATTAGCTTCCTCTGGGGGGACAGAGCTCAGAAGCAGGGTGGACAGGTCTCCGATATCGATACCCATCTCGAGCGTCGGAGTGGCTGAGATAAGGTTCGGGGCCCACCGGGTTTCCCCTTTAATGAACCCAGTCTCGATCCTTAGTCGCTCATTGGTTTCAAGGATCCCCGTATGTTCGCGGGCGACCACGCGATGATTGCGATCTGAAAGGAGCGCCCTGCGCAGGGCTGGCCGGTCTGGCCGGTCCGCTTCGACAAGGCTCCCATCGCAGCCGATACGGCTGCAGTGTGAACCGACCGCGACCTTCGCGTTCTTGGCCAGCCCGGTTTCTCGTCGTCCGCACTGGTCGCAAGTGAGCCCAATCGTGGCGGTGGAGACGGTTACCCGCTCTGGTACAAGGAGCCATGCATGCCGATTCTGCCCCTCCGGGCCGTTCACACGGCGGACAATATCGTCCGCCTCCAGCCTGCGCATCACCATAGGGTAGATCGTGTCCGGATCCGTCCCATACCGTAAGTCAGCTGGAGCAATAGTTCGGAAGAGCCAGTCGCGGTACCAGCTGCCAGTCCCGGACCGGGTGATCCGTTCAAACCCGTTCGGCGCTTGACCGAGCGTGACCGGGATTGGAGCAAGGCCTCGGCGCCCGTCAGGGCTTGGGAGGGAGCTTGTCTTACCGACGCCCATCTGGATCGCAGCCGCGTACCAGTTCAGGCCGTAGCTTCCCTTGCCGGTTGCAATCGCACTTTCGAGATAGGGGTGGGCCACCGATCCCTGCCGACGCATCTGCTGTGTCACTCCGGCGAGGAGCCTGGTCAGAAGGAGCGCATCAAACTCCGGGGCGCCCGGCAGTTCATTTCGCAGTTCGCGTGAGAGCCGGTCTGCGGAGAGGCGCAACACGTCCGCAGAAACCTCTGCTGCCGCCATTCCGTTGAGCTCAAGCGTGTGGTTGAAATGCGACCGATAGCTCAGGTCGACAAAGTACTCCCAGCCAAGCCGTAGACGGATGTGGTCAAGGAAGACTGGATCGGTGATTGACGTGTTGTTCTCGATCAGCTCGCGATACCGGTGTCGCCAGGTCTGTTCTTTCGGAATGAATTGCGCAGTGAAGCCGTCCGGCCCGAGCTCGGCCAGTTGCGCCCGGGGGACATCTTCGATCACCTCATGCAGGCTCATCTCGGCCGTCTCCGCACCGTGTAGTGCAGAATAGAGGGCTTTCTGGTAAACAGAGAGAGCGTTCCGGGTCTCGGCGACTGCGGCTCGGTGCGCGGCGTCCTGAACTGAGTCCGAGAACATCAGAAAGCGCGGTTTCGCCTCCGGCAACTCCTCGTTCTGCGCCGAGGTGTAGAGGGTGCCGGTGATCCCAGTCGTGAGGCGTGCTGCACGCATCCCGAAAAGGAGAAGCCCTCGTGCTTGGCCGCAAGCTGGGCAGGTTCTATCGATGCGCCCGTTTGCATCGGTCGGGTTATAGAGCCAGACCGGGGCGGCGGGCCCTGGCTCAAGCTGATGGTGATCAGCCGGCGTGAACTCGACCGTCTCCGCGTTAAGAACCCCCTTCACAATCTGGCCTCCGGCGCCGCTCGCCTGGACCAGCCGATCGATTGACTCGTGGTAAATTAGCCGAATTCGGCCCGCTCCGTTTTCATCAAAGAACTCCTGATAGAGCTGCTCGAGGTCCGCATGGAGCGACTTCGAACGGGCGTCCTGGCGGCCAAGATGGGCCGTCGCCCCACACCTGTTGCAGTTAACAACCGGCAATGCCCTGCGGAGCATGTGCCGTTCCAGGTCGAGCGCATGGAAAAGGTCAAGAGGCGAGCGAAACCCGTCCGCCTGAAGTCGAGGCAGGGTCGTGACCATCCGAGACATCTCCCGGATCCAGAGCTGAAGCCTGACGTTGAAGAGGGGTCGTGGGCTATCGACAGCACCTGACCGGGCCCAAGCCACCAGTGCTACCACCAGCTCGGTAAGAGCGCGCATGTCTGCTTCAGGCCAATCGCGAAGTACCCGGACCTGAGCAAGCCCAGCCGCCACCGTTTGAAGCGAGGCGGGCCCCTTGTTCTCTGCGATGATCTTCAGTGTCCGCTGACACAGATGATGCTGGATCAGCCTTTCGCCGAGCTCGATCCTCCAAGCCGGGGCTGCGGGATCGCCATAGTCAATAAAGGTGAGGTCCGGGTCGGCACGCTCCGGAAAAAGGCAGGCAGCCAATCGTCGCGCTGCGTCCGGCTGATCCATCTCCGCAGCCTCGTGCAGTGCACGATGAATTTCTGCCGGGTCTGGCCGGTCCAGGTACTCCGGGTCACCGAACACCTGGTTTGGCGTCTTCCGCGTTTCCCTGACCACTGCGCCAGCATCGAACGGTTCACCGAAGATTGTCTCAGCGTAACTGCACAGTTCTTGTGCTGCTTCATCGCCAGAGCCAAGCGTGGCCGACGAGCCGACGCATATCAGATGACCGTCCGGCGTGTTCAGGCGGTATTTCAGACGGCGCAGCAAAAGAGCGAGGTCCGCCCCTTGGGCCCCGTCAAACGTGTGCATTTCATCGACCACCAAGAACCGCAAGGTTTCAGGGTCGTTCTGCGCCCAGAGCGCCTTGTCGCGGCCCCGCAGCAGCAGATAGTCGAGCATCTTGTAGTTGGTGAGCAGGATGTCCGGCGGGTTCTTCCGCATCGTCTCGCGATGGGTGATTACGCTGTCCTTGGTCACCTCATGCGCGGGGTTCTGCGGCTCTGCGTCAGCGTAGATCCCTGCGCGCAACCCATAAAGGGACGGAATGCGGGTCAGAGCGTCCGCGATCCGGCGCGCCTGGTCGGTCGCGAGCGCATTCATCGGGTAGATAAGGATCGCCTTGATCCCAGGCTTCCCCTTGTTTTTCCGGCAGTGCTCCAGGATCGGCCAGAGGTAGGATTCCGTTTTGCCCGATCCGGTCCCAGTCGCGACCAGTGTCGAACGCATCGCCTCGCCACTCAACCGGACGAAGGCGTCCGTCTGATGCTGATAAGGTGCGAACTTCAGCGGCACCTCCGGGAAAGGCTGTGTCCATGTCCCGTCCGCCGCGCCGTCGATTTGCCGAAATGGCATATCGACCGAGATCCACGGCCCCTTCAGGAAGTTCGCGGGCTCGGCGATGAACCGGTCCACCATCCCTTCGAAGGCCGGACTCGAGGTGTTCAGCGTCGTGTGGACCAGTTCGCGGAGGCTGTCCTGGACATGACGGGCAAGGAGGATCGGGTTCATCTCAAGCGGCCTTTGCGGGTTTCAGCCGCTCGAAATGGGCCCAGGCGCGGCGGTAATCTGCGATCCGATCGCACTGGGTAAATGGGCCAACGAAGTGGCGGGTAACGGTGCGAGGGCCGCCCGGCATCGTGTCGTCGATGGCGGTGCAGGTCAGTTCCGCCGGGCTGTCGGCGAGGATCTTCTCCCAAGCGGTGCGGCCGGGGCTCTTGCCGCGGTCGTCAAGCCAGCCGACGCCGGGCAGGCCCTTGGAGCAGGTCCAGACGATCCGGCCGTTCTGGTCGTACCAGGTGCCCGCCTCGTTCTCTTGCAAGACCGGGAAGTAGATCCGGTAGATCTCGATCAACTGTTCGAGGGTCAGGCCGAGCGCTTGCCCGACCAGCACGTCGATCTCGACCAGCGCCATACGGCGCGCGAACTCGGTCCGGAGGCCTGCGGTCCGGTCCCAAGTGGTCGGGCCTTCGACCGGGCCTTCGAGGTGAAGGCGAGGGTCATTGGAGGACCAAGGGAGAACAGAAAGGTGCCCTACATTGCCGTTCCACAAGTCGCGATAAAAGGTTGTTAGACACGCCAAGCGCATACCGCGATGTACCGCAGTCTGCATTGGCACCACCCAAGGCATCGCGCCTAGATCAGGCTCATACAGATTCTGTCTATTCGTAGCCTTCACCAGAAAATCATATGGGATTGATACCCAAAGCGCATGCGCATTCAATAGGTCTTGCTCCCTCTCAAAAGCGGCGCTTTGAATACCGTTTATATGACCAAGTCCGCGTGGGATAATTGAACCAGAAAGGGTGCGTTCGCCATTCTGGCCGAGCATTTTTCTCAAACCAACTCGATACAGATCTGAGTGTCGAAGACTACTATTCCAGCGAACAGACGGCCTAGCTTGCCGTGCGGGTTCTACAGCAACCTGGAAATTAGTTCTTGGAAGGAAATCCTCCGGGATCAGAGTCAAGTCAATCGTTTCGAAATCCCGGTGTGAGCGGCAACCTCGACGGGGCGCTTTGTATAAAGGGTTTCCATTGAATACCATGCTGCCCGAAAAAGCCGCAGTTTCAAGCCCCTGTGGGAACGATGTTTCCTTTCTTAGAATTCCATCTGATACAGCTGTATTTTCAGTCCACATACCCGAAGCCTGCCAAGATAATCCACTTTTCGACAGCGGAACCTTTTCAGCGATCCTCAATATTGAATCGGCAATATTCCTGGAAAACGGTGGAATAAAACGGCAATGGAGGTAACTCTCTTCGCTTCCAGAGGCCGCAACTAGAGCAGCAAGGTAATCTTCAGTAATTTCCACTATCCGAGAACTGTGTCCTGTCGTATCCCATTTTCCATCTGCATTTTTTAGTCCGGGAACCTCTCCCGCACCATCATGCCTCAGAGAGTCTTCAAGTTGCGCTGCCGTAAACAGGTTTGCAGAATTGATGAATCGTATTGCACCAGATTTCAGGCCATAGACATTGAGCGAGAATTCTCTGGTGTTTCCGATCTCTGCGAAGTTCTTCGACTTGATCTCGTTTCTAAAGTGAGCGTGAAACTTGATGCGCTGATACCATTGTGATCTGAAGAAAGCAGAATCCCCCCCATCGTTCAGATGACTGTCCTGATGTATCAGGGATATTGTGCCATCCTTCGCCATAAGGCGGAAAGAAAGATCCACAAAACAACGATACAGGTTGTTTGACCCGCCCCCGGCGAAGGGGTTCATCACCTCGGACGAGGTCATGCCCATCGCCCCGCGGGTCGACACGAAGTCATGAAGGAAGGCCTCGACCGCCGGAACCAACCGTCCCTCGCGCCGCACGGAGGGCGCCTTCGGTAGCGCCTCGGGCAGGGCCTTCTTCGCGTCCGAGGCAGACAGCCCCGCATAAAGCGGGTCGATATCCGCCAGCACCAGCCCCTCGTTCCACGAGGGCTTGGCCCAGGGCGGGTTCCCAACGATCACGTCAAACCCGCCCCGCGCCTTCATCACGTCGGCAAAGATCAGATCGAAATGCACAAAGCGCTCGCGCTCGGCCACCTCGACCGCGGTCTTCAACCAGTCGAAATTGTCGATCAGCGCCTCGACGTTCGTTTCTCGGAATAGCCCGTCCTGCCGCTTGGCAGCTGCCTTGAAAAGGTCGCGCGCTGGCGCGTCCGGTTCCAGAAGGTCCATGAAGTCAGGGGCCGGATCTGCGAACTCCGTCACGCTCGGAGCGGCCAGCGCGCCGTCTGCGGTGAAGCCTCCTTCAAGGATCATAGCCATCCCCTGGAGGAACTCTGCCCGACCAGGCAGCAGGTCGGCTTTGTCGAGCGGCCAGAGCCAGAGCGCGCACCACGCGTCCATCGCGGTCTTAAGTCTCTTGTAGGGAAGCGTGTTGGTCGCGTGGTCGGCCCCGATCAGGTGGGCGTTCAAGCGAGCCTTCTCATGGAAGTCCATCCGTTTGTTCCCGGGCATGATCTTATCAGGCCACAGGGTGATCTCATCATTCGCCGCGGTGCGGGTCTTGGCGAGATCCTCGGCGACTTGGTCGAACAGCGCCTCGGCGATCCGGCTGAGCTTTTGAACCAGCTTGACTTCGTGGGCTTCCAGCTTCTTGAAGAAGCCACCATTCCGCCAGTCCTTGATCTGCTCCTGCGCGGCTTTCGCGAAGGGGGCAATCGACTTGTCTTTGTCGAAGTTCGCCATATCCTTTGCGGGTAGCAGCCACTGCCAGACGTGCCCGTCCGGCAGGCGTTTGCGCCAGCCGATCTCGTCCGGCTTCCCGTTGAACCAGAGGTCGCCCTTCGCCCTGGCGCTGAGAAGCGAGGGGGCGTAAGCAGCCCGGCGCGCACCGATCAAAGAGTTCCCGGCGTGCAACTGGTCACCGAACCACGGCGAAAACTCGCTGCCATGCAGGCTGTTCAACCAGAGCGAGATTGCCCCCAACTCGACAGCGATCGGGTTCAGGTCGACCCCGAAGCAGTTCCGGTCCGCGATATAGGCCCGGACCCGTTGCTTCTCGAGGACAATGTCCTCCTGCGGGATGGTCCGGCCTGTCTCCTTCTGCTTGCGCTCGAGGTAGAGATCGGCGAGCTGGTTTGTGGTCTCGACCAGGAAGGCGGCAGACCCCATCGCAGGCTCGAGAATTTTGAGATCGAGAAGCTCGTCGGCCGTGAGGTCCCGGCACCGCTCCATGAGCGCGTGCTTGACGAGCAATCGGGCCAGCGGTTCCGGCGTGTAGTAGGACGCGGATTTTTCGCGGTCCCGGCCCGCCAGTCGGTAAATGAAGGTTCCCTTCGGATAGACGAGTGCCTCCGGCCCATTAAAAACGATCTCGTCTGGGGCGAACTCATTGATCCGAGAGCGAGGAACGAACCAGCTCGGGGCCAGCTTATCTACCTTGTCACGGCGGAAAGCATCTTCCTGGTCAGTCTCCTCAGTCTCGAACAGTTCCTCTTCGAGGTCCTCGTCCGTCTCAGTCACCTCGGCCTCATCCACGTCCTCGGCCGCCTCGTTGGACCGACCTTTACGGGGTTTCAGTTCGATTAAGTCTGTCTTAGCGACGACCCCGGTGAAGGAGATCAGTGTCTCGTAGACCGCGCCTAACTGGCCAATCCCGAGCTTAGCATATGAGATCCGGCCTGTGCTCTTTCCGGTGGACCGGAGAGAGAGTAGCCGGATTACCTGCTGGACCGCCTCGTTGCGCAGCCGCAGTCCGTTCAGCAGTGGCGTACTCTCCGGGTCAAGCAGGGACACCTTGACCGCAGGGAGGCGCAACCCGCTCCCCCGTTCCTCGTCAGCGAGGTCAAGGCCGGTGTAAAGAAGATCGAGCGTCCGCTGCAGGCTCTCCCAGAGGTAGCTTCCTTCCCGGTCTGCCGTTGTCCGGAGCGGCACGGACTCGAGTTCGCGCAGCGCCTCGAGGGAGTAGCCGGTCGCGTAGATCGGATTACGCATATCGAGGAGGTTTAGGCGCGGGTTCGCCTCCGCGTAGAACAGGAACAGCAGCCGATACATGTAGCGCAGGCACTCGCGCGACAGCTCCGGCCCGTCGATCCAAACACCGCGCCGTGACGGCTCCGGGAAGGTGGACGGATATTTCCCGCCTGTTACCGCGATCACCTCCTGACCCAACAGCTCGATTGCGTCTCTAACCGTCCGTTTCAGTGAAGTTGTGACCGCGTTGGCGTTCCGTTGCGCCTCCTCCTCGAGCCGATCTGAGATCGGCGCACCTTGTTCCGGGACGCGAGCTTCCCGTGAGATGAGACAGGCCATCACGGTCAGCGTGTCCCGATCAGCGCGGGTGAATATCTCCTGGAGATCAAACCGCAGGGCGGACCGTGCAGGCCACTTCCGCTTGTCGATCAGGACGATCTGAGAAAGGCCAAGGACCAGCACATGACGCGGCCCATCGGGCAGCTCAAAAACACCTTCTGCAAGGATGGACTCGATGGTCCGGTCAAGCAGGACCGCCTCGCGCATGTCCGGTGGAACTTGGTCTGCGATGAAGCAGGCACCGAGTGGGTCGGATGCCTCGTCTTCCGGGGCCGGGATCGGCGCCTCAATAACCCAAAGCGCTTCTCGGCCGGCCCCATCTGCAGTGCGCGACACGAGCGGGATAACTGGTGCCCCGTCGAGGGCCGTAAAAGCCCCTTCGCGGCGCCAATCATAACCAAGTGCGATGAGCACGGCATGGTGTGCGTCACGGACCAACTCAGCGCGTCGCAACGGATCCGAAGTGTTCCGGACCTGGCGCAGCGCCTCGACGGTCGGGCCGGCCACGCGAGCGAGCCGCTCAACCGGATGGGCCGTGCGGTCCAAGCCAGCCCATCGGGCAGTTATGTCCTGGAGCTCTTCCTTCAGCACATCCGACAGGGTCCCAGACGGGAAGAACTCAGCCTCGTTATCGATCCCAATCAGGTCCATCAGGTCACCCTACAAATACGGCTTTGACGTCAACGTGCGGGTTCGGATCAGCCACCATCTTTCGGGTGCGCTCGAACCATTCCGTCCAGTCGTGGAATAGCTTGTCGATTTCCTGCTCACGCTTGCGGCGCATCGTCAGGCGTCTCTTCTCGGCCGAGGTTAACTCCTGCCCCCCCTCGGCAAGGCCCCCTAGATCAAGCGTCAGCTGGGCTCGGAACCGCTTCTCGAGGGCAGACAGCCGGTCAAGGACTGCGTCTAGGTCTCGTTGGATATCGGCTTCCCGGGCTTTCCGCAGCTCGACCAGATGCGTCTGGAACTGATCCACTGCGATCGGGATCGCCGCTTGAGCAGCCGACAGATCCTCGAGTATCCGGCTTGGGGTGTCCTCCGCCAGCCGGATCCGCTCGAGGAACGTGCCCACATCCTCGATCCGGACCGTCCCCTCAGGAGAACAGATCACCGCGGCCCACTGATCCACTACCGGGGCCCCATTCTCGTTGGGGATCGCCCCGTGTAGTATGACGGCAACCTCACCCTGAGGGAGGCGGCCGGCAAGCGGGGCTACTGGCGCCGCGTGCTCCGGGAAGAAAGTGCTGGCCCGGTCAGCAAACCATTCGAGGATCGGGTGCCCGTCCCAAAGGTACTGCACGGTCGGCCAAGCCCGCTCCTGGGCCTTCGCGTCGCTGATGGCCTGGTTGATCACACCTGGCTGGTCGGTCAATTCGATCCGATCCCCGGGGCCGACCGCCTCCTCGGGCATAAACCGCCCGTCTACCGCCCCCTCGCTGGCGTAGCCGAACCCGTCTCGGGCCCGCATATCGGCTGGAATGGCGAGCTGAATAAGTCGATCATCCTCATTGATCCGCGGCACCTCCGGGAAGGCGTTCTCCTCGGGGCGGGACAGCCGCTCGATCATCGCACGCGCGTAGGTAAACGTGTCACGGTATAGGCGGGGTGGGCCTTGATCTTTCGAGGTGAGAGACTTGGCCGAGGCGGGTGCGGCGTAATCGCCAAAGAGAGCTGCAAACTCGTCGTCGACCGACATGTGTGTAACCACCTCTGCGGCCCGCTCATCCATCTGGCGCTCGAACGCCTCAGCGCCGATCCCTGCCGCGATGGCCTCTGCGACGACCACCTCTTCCCCATCCGCGTCCCCGGCACCAAGAAATACGGCCGGGTCTCCAACACCAGCTTGGGCCGCCTCATCCTTGGCAACGAGCTTCTCAAGAACCCACATCTGACGCACTTTCGGGTGCGAGCTCTCTCCAACGAAGTAACTGATTTGGGGCGGACGGTCCTGACCATATCGATCGATCCTCCCGTTCCGCTGCTGGAAACGCAAAAGGGACCAAGGCAAGTCGAAATGGATCAGACGGTGACACTGGAAGTGAAGGTTGAGGCCCTCGGACGCCATGTCCGAAGCGATCAAAATTCTGATTGGTGAACGTTCTTGGCCAAAGGCCTCGATCACTTCCTGCGTTTTGATGTCGGCCTCGACGCTGCCCCCATCCACCCGCGCCACTTGCTCAGGTGAAAGGCCAAGGTCCTGTTGTAGCCGTTCGGTTAACCACGAAACCGTCGCGATCCGTTCCGAGAAGATCACCAACCGGTCGCGAGGCGATTTTCCGGTCCACCGCAGCTCGCGAAGGAGCTGGAGGAACTCCTGATACTTGCTGAAAGCGTCAATATCGATTGCCGCAACTAGGTCAGCCAGAGCGCGCAGACGATCGCGGTCCGCGTCAGTGCCGCGCGCGGTGCCTTTCTCGATCCCGCGTATACGCCGCTCGAGCGTCTCAAGGCAGGCGACGGGACTGGAGAAGATCGACTTGGCAATTGTAGTCCGGAACAGGTCAATCGCCCGCGCGCGAGTTTGCTCCTCGTCGAGATCGAGGTGCAAGTCGGCGATCGCTTGATAGGCTACCTCCTCCTCTGCGCTGAGCGGGAAGTGTCGCGGGAATAGTTCCCGCTTCGGGACCTCGCGACCAATGTCGGCGACGACTTCGGGCGATGACCTGAACCGGCGGACCACCAGATCCTCGATATCGGACCTATGCAGCCTCGCTGGGTCTGGAACCCGGGTCGGGTCTAGCATGCGGATCAAGCTCGCAAAGCTCTCCTGCGAGCCGTCATGCGGCGTTGCGGTCAGAAGGAGCAAGGAGTCGGTCCGGCGAGACAAGAGCTGCGCTAGCTCTGCCCGCTGCGAGTTCGATCCCGCCGCCGACTTCCTTTGGGCAGCGTTGTGCGCTTCGTCGATAACGATCAGATCCCAATAGGAATTTTTAATCGCATCCCGGATCTGGGTGTCCCGTTTCAGTGTATCAATCGAGACAATGGAACGATCGAACTGGTCGAAGACATTGTAGTGAGCCGGGATCCGGTTCCGCATCCTTCGGATCGCCGCGCTATCGAGCCGAGATAGTGGTATAGAGAACCTGGTCCAGAATTCCTTTTGAAACTGGGTCAACATCGCGCGCGTCGTGACAACCAAGATCCGATCGGCTCGACCTCGCAGGGCGAGCTCCGAAGTGATGAGGCCCGCCTCAAGCGTTTTACCGAGACCGACGTCGTCCGCAATCAGAAGCCGAACGCGGTCTTGGTTTAGCGCCCGTTCGACAGGAAGGTGCTGGAAAGACAGATTGTCAATCGCAGCCCTCCCCAGTGCAAGCGGTACGCGGGTAGTCGTTGACGTGTGGCGAAATGCCGCTTCAAGATGAAGTTTTGTATCGATCAAACCAGCCGAGGTATCCGGTACCAGTTGGATCGCGGTTGGGTTTAGGACGCGAGCATTCTTCTCAAGATCCCAAATGAACCTTGCCTCTTTATCCCGCACAATGCCTGAGACTCCACGGCAGTGGACTTCTCGATAGCCCTGCTTGAGCGTTGAAGTGCCAAGCACTTTCCAAATTGCAGATCGAAGCTCAATTACCGACCCGGGCTGTGGCGTCACATACATTTGAAGGTCCCTGCTGTCCTGGCGCGCCAAAAAGAAAAACTAATTACTGTTAATATACTTATAGATCATGGCAGTGCAGCAAAATCAGAGCGCCTGTAGGGGTGGACCATGGCCGCAAGACCGTTCGGACTGATGACCTCAATGCTGTCGCCCCAGGCATAGAGGTGCCAACTCATTTCAAGGTGACCGGACGCCTTGAAGCGTACCAGCATGGCGCCGTCATCCAGATGCTCAATCTCTTGGGTCGGATGGAATTGGAACCTTGCCGCCCGATCCGCGGCTTCGGGCGAAAATCTCCAGATCACTTCCCCATACTCGGCCTCGTGGTGATATGATCCAAAGGCACGGGTGGCATATTCTCGAAGATCGAAATCGTCCGGATAAACGAAGACCTTGGCCTGCACCTGCGCTTCCATGATGTCTTCGACCCGGTAGTGACGGTAGCGGCCATCACGCTTGGCCGTATCGATGCCCACAAGATAGCGACGAGAGCCTAAGAGCAGTCCGAGCGGCTCGATCGTTCGCCAACTTGGCTTCGCATCCCCTCTCCCTTGATACTGAATTCTCAGCTCGAACGGCCCCTTGATTGCCTCCGAGATGGCGAGATCCACTGCTTCGTTCATCGACGGGCGTGGGCCAGGTCTGGCAGCGAAGCCCATGGCTTCGAGCAGAGCCTCCTCATCGGTCGCCAGACGGAGCGTACGGTCACTGGGAATCAGCGCCCGGACTTTGCGCTCAAGGCTCCGCAGCTGGTTAGCTTCGCCGTTCATGTCGACTCGCTCGAGTTCGCTGATTGCCGACTTCAGGCTGACAAGCTCTTCTGCAGAAGGACTGAGAAGGGGCGCGACTGCCCGAGACGGCAGGCGCCAATAGTGCCGGCCGTCGTCACCCACATAGTGTTCGGTCGCAGGAAACACCTCCTCGAGAGCTGCGATCATGCGCTGTGCCGTCCGCCGGACGCCGCCGAATTCTGATTCCACATCGCTGAGACAAACCCCCTGTCGCGACGTGGCCATCATTGCGAGACGCAAGAGATCCACCGCCTTGGCAAATGACATAGAGGCTCCCCATGACAGTTTCTGTCACCCCCGTGATTTAGACACAAATCATCATCAAGGGAAAGGACGCTCAGATGTTTACGCACCACGCCGAAGCCCGCATGCAGCAGCGCGCGATTTCTCATCAGGCCGTCGATGCCCTAATGGCCTACGGCGAATACCGCCGTCACCGCGGCGCCGAGGTTTGCTATCTTACCAGGCAAAGCCGGTCTCGGATGCTCAAGGACTTGGGCAAATCGGCGTTCCTCAAGCTGGAAAAGGCGCTCGATGCTTACCTCGTGGTAGGCGACGACGGAGCAATCATCACTGCTGCACATCGCCATCATCGACTTAAATTCTGATGGTTTACTGGGCAGTCAGACTTGACCGCCAAGGTGTGCTTCGAACAGATTTGTGACTCGGAATTAGGGGGACGACTTTGCAACCTGGTACGCGTGTTCGGCTTAAAGGTGATCCGTCCTCGATTGGCGTGATCACGACGAAGCCGCCATTGGAGCGGGCCGGACGCACCTTCATCGAGATTGAACTGCCTGCGGGACGCAGAACTGTACCTCTTATCGAACTCGAGGAAGTTCCAGAAACAGCCGACGCATTGGCCGACTTCGCATCAGGCAAGCTCTCCGGCCCAGACGATTTGCGGCGGACCCTGACGCACATGCGCATGACCGGCAAGCTCGCTGACATCATCTACAGCATCGGCGCGACAAACACCGAATTTCATGCCTACCAGTTCAAGCCGGTCCTGAAGCTGCTCAATTCGCCGTCGCGGGGCGTGCTGATCGCCGACGAGGTGGGTCTCGGTAAGACAATCGAGGCGGGCCTCATCTGGACCGAGCTAGTTGCAAGATTCGACAGCCGCAGATTGCTGATCGTCTGCCCCAAACCCCTGACAGAAAAGTGGCGCGAAGAGCTCCGCTCAAAGTTCAATGTCGACGCTCGCATCTGCGATGCAGCCGACCTCTTGGACCGAATCAAGGACGATCAGGTCAGGCGCGAGGGCTTTGCCGCGATCGCCTCGATCTCGGCAATCCGGCCGCCGAAGAACTGGAACAATCCCGATGAGCCCGCGAAGGGGCCACGTGCAGAGCTCGCGCGCTACATGGCCGATGCCGAAGAAGAGCTGTTCGACCTCACCGTCTTCGACGAGGCGCATCACCTCCGCAACACCGAGACGCTCAATCACAAACTCGGGCAGATGATGAGCGAGGCGTCCGACTACTCCGTTTTTCTGTCGGCTACTCCAATCAATCTGCGGGCAAACGACCTTCGCGCGATCCTCAAGCTGATCGATCCCGAAACGTTCGAGCGCGAGTGGCTTTTCGACGTCTTGCAGGCCGAGAACGCTCCGATGATCGCGGCCTGGGAAGCCGCGCGTGATCCGCGGACTTCGATGGCTGACCTCATCAAGCTGGTGGATGAGCTGCCGGAAGGCCAGGTGCTCAAGACCGGGGGGCGCCTCAAGCGCCTGCGCCATGAACTCGCGCAAGGAATGGAGGATACGCCGGCCAATCGAGTGGCAGTGGCAGCCCGCATCGAGGAAATGTCGCTGCTGGGTTCGCTCATCAACCGCACGCGTCGGCGTGATGTCGCCGAGTTTCGCGTGGAGCGGCGCCCCCAGGCTCCGCGCTGGGAGATGTCCGATACCGAGCGAGACTTCTACGATGCCGCTACGCAACGGATCGAGGAGTACGCCTACACCCACGACATCAACGAGCGGTTCCTGCTTGCCCAAACCCAGCGCTTTCTCGCCTCGAGCTTGCCTTCCGCCTATCGTCATTGGGGCGAGCGCAGCGGTTCACTCGAACTCGATGAGGAAGAGGATGACCGCCCGCCAGCGAAAATTCCTGGCCCCCTGATCCAGGCGCTCGGTGAGATTTGCGACGACCCCGCCATCCTCAAGGGGCTTGAAGCCTCCGACACAAAGTTCGCGCGATTGGTCGAATGGCTCGGCCGTGTTCGTGAGGCAGACGGCGATCAACGCATCATCGTCTTCTCGAGCTTCCGCCGTACCATCTCCTACCTCGCTCGTCGCCTCAAAGCCGAAGGTTTTGGCGTCATGGAGCTGCACGGCGGGATAAAGGACGATCGCCAGGCGACAATTACGCGCTTTGCCGATTCACCCGGCGGGACCATCCTCCTGACTTCCGAGGTCGGCGGTGAAGGTCTCGACCTTCAGTTTTGCCGGATCCTCTTCAATTGGGATCTCCCCTGGAACCCGATGAAGGTCGAACAGCGCATCGGTCGTATCGATCGTATCGGCCAGCGATCTCCGTCGATCGAGATCATCAATCTGATCGCTGCCGATACGATTGAAGAGCAGGTTTATAATCGGCTCTACGAGCGCCTTGGCATCATTCGCGAAGCCCTTGGCGATTTCGAGCCGATCCTGGGCGACATCATCCGGGACATTGAACTGGTTCTGACCGATCCGGAGCTCAGCCCCGACCGGCGGGCTGCCGAGCTCGATCGCGCCACTCAGGCTGCCGAACAGCGCAAGCGCGAGAGCGACGAACTTGAACGCGAGGCGCCGGGTCTCGTCGCCCATGGCGACAGCATCCTTCAGAAAATCAAGGATGCTCAAGCTCCCTACAAACGCCTGACCGGCGATGATCTGCGGGACTATGTGTCCGCTGTCTTGACGCACAGCTATCCCGGCACACGGATCGAACCGATCGCGAACCTCGACATCGACGCCTACGACATCCGCTTGTCACCGAGAGGCCAGGCCGACTTCGAACGCTACCGTTCGCAACACATCCGCCGCTATCCCACGCGCTTCAGCCGTGACGCTGCCAGCGGGGTAAAAGTCATATTCGGGAGCAATCCCGACCCCTTGCGCTATCGTGCCCTCGAAGCAGTTCCAATGACCCACCCGTTGGCGAGGTTCTGCGCGCGGATCCTTGATGATCGACAGGCAGGGATGGCTCCGCGCCCGGCCACAGCGTTCCATATTCCCAAGCCTGTCGGACTGAAACTCAAGGCGGGCACCTATGTTGTGGCTGTCCAGCGCTGGTCGATTGACGGGCTCTTGCCGATTGATCGTTTGAGCTTCCTGGGCGTGAACCTGTCGACGCAGAGCATTGTCCCGGAAGACGACGCAGAACGCCTGCTCATGGAGGCGCTCGCCGCAGCACCACGCTTGCATAGCCTCGATCCGGTCGAGCGCGATTCAGCCAGCGCGGTGATCTCGGTCAGGCTTCTGCCTTCGCTCGAGGCCATGTGGGACGACTTTCAGCAGGCGACCGCTGCCGATCACTACGACCGTGTTGAGACGCAGCGGGCGCTGATTGTCGAACACAAGGAGCGCAGGCGGCGCGAAGCCGAAAGCAGGATTCGGGATCTGCGGCTGACCGGCGGTGATGGGCGCATGCGCATTGCTCTTCTTGAGCAGGGCAAGCTCAACAAGTTCCTCGCCCGAATGGACGTCAAGTTGGACGAGATCGCCGAGCGAGAAAGGCGACTGACGTTCGAAGAGCCCATCCTCGCAGGCATTGCGCTTATTATCGTTGGGGGGCGGTGAGCATGGGCAAGAAAGGTCAGTCATTCGGGTCATTTGCCGACGCCGCCGAGGCCTTGAAAAAATTCAACGGCACGCCCGGCGCTGCCCAAAAGAGGAGGGCTGAGCCCCCGGCAAAGCCTGACCTTTCGCATTCAAACGGATTTGCGGATGCCGAAGCGGCCATGATGAAGAAGGCCGAAGAGCAGGCTGCGATTGCGCCAACCAAATCCAAGCGCCGGGAGTTTGAAGTTCAGCCGACAGGCCGCGGACGATCCAAGGTCGTTCCGGTCGAGACGTCGTCGCCCCTCCCGCATCAAATCAAGGCTGGCTTGCTACCCAAGCGGCCCCTCGAAGAGCGCAAGAAACCCGAAACCTCTCCACCCATCGCAAAGCAGAGTCCGCCCGCCGCTTCGCCCCCGCCCAAGGTTGAAGCCGCCATTGGGAAGAAGGCAGTTAATGGCAAGACGCGACTGCCTCACCTGCCCAATCTCATCGTCGCCAGGCCAAAACCGGTCCCGCAGACAGTCGCAAGCACGCCCACTGTTCCGGTAGCCCCTCCACCACCACCGCCGCCGCCAACGACCAAACAGCTCCTTGAGCGAATTCGGGTGTTATTTGGTGAGGCACCGCCTCCGATCGAAGCACGGCCGCGGCGCGCTCTCCCCTGGGTTCGGACCGGCGTCGAAGAGTGCATCGCGTTCGGTTCCGAGGTCATTCGGGCAAAGCCGGAGCCTGACCACACGGGGTACATCATAGGCTGCGACTTCGGGACGAGTTCAATCAAGCTCGCCGTTCGCCAGCCTTACCGAGCGGGCAATCCGACCGCCGCACGGCCCGCACCGAATTTGCTGCAATCCAACCGGCATCCTTATTTGTGGCAGAGCGTGATCTGGTTTTCGCCCGACACCGAGGAATTCTCCCTGCTGCCCGGTAAAGGCAAGGTGGCGCTGGAAGGCTTCAAGGCAGGCATTCTAGCCGGTGGCGGCGGCAAGCGCATTCTGCCGGACTTGGCGGTTACGCGAAACGAAGCCGCCGCAGCTTTCCTTGCGCTCCAGCTGGCGCATTGCCTTGGCTGGTATGGGAAGACCCTGCCGTTGGGGGGCGACGCAGCCAGGAATTTCCTGGCTATCAACATCGGCATTCCAGTCGCAGCCCAGGACGACACCAAAACCTACCGCGATTTCAGGCACATTGTGAGCGCCGCGCGGGCATTGATGCCTCATGCGACCTGCCTCACCCACAGCAAGGTTCGAGAGTGCTATCAGGCCTCAACGCACGATCTGCCGGCGGGCTTTGACCTCGTGCCAGAGCTCACCGCAGCTATCTCAGGCTACGCCAATGAGCCGTTTGCAAGGGACGGCGCCCATATCCTTATCGACGTTGGGGCATCGACGCTCGACGTTGTCGCATTCAACCTCGTCAATCGAGAGCGCGTCGCGGCCTTTGCTGCTGAGGTGAACCTACTCGGCGCCGCAGCTCTTGAAGCTGCGCGAAGCGACGGCTTCCTGGATGATCTGTTTCGTAGGGCGTGCATCGAGCAATACGATCAGGTGTTCAATTATGCGCGGCATCCCCGCGTTGCTCCGCGCAATTTCGATGCCACCCTGCGCCGTAATCCTGTGCAGCTCATGGCCATCGGTGGCGGTTGCAAGACTGCGGTGCACAAAGAGTTTATTGCTCGGGTGCACCCCACACTCGGCGATCTAAAGCTCATGCATCCGAGCCCCCCGGCACAGATGACAAGCATCAAGTGCGATACCTCACGACTGCTCCTGGCCTATGGCCTTACTTCGGATATTCCCGAGCAGCTCGAATTGCGCCGTCCGTCTGAGATACCGCTGATCAATGACCAGCAGAGCGCCCCGATCTCTTTCATCTCGAAGGATTACGTGTGATCCAAGGTGACAAATTTTGTCATCCCACGGCGCTAGAGAAGCTGTGCATTGGGGAATGAGGGGCATGACGTAGTTCGATGAGTTCTGGCAGCCGGCAGTTCGGCCTTTCCAAATCGAAGATCACTTCCTTCGAGCAGTGCCCGAAGCGCTTGTGGCTGCAGACGCATCGCGCTGACCTTGCAGAGCTCGATGCCGTGTCCGTCGTCAGAATATTTGGCGCAGATCGCGGCGTAGATTAGTGGAGTGCGGGCCTCGTCAGGGGGTTGATGT
>Ga0182743_1000944_pt1 | contig 31260 bp, 34 predicted proteins | sample eDN3rd30CKraftOP_FD_128522 | JGI IMG/M metagenome (GOLD analysis project Ga0182743, IMG submission 128522) | Enriched Organic Plus compost microbial communities from Emeryville, California, USA - eDNA 3rd pass 30_C Kraft OP (version 2) (version 2) ... | reverse complement strand
CCGCCGGTATCCTGCGCGACCCACAGGCCGTTCGCTTCCGCGCGGTCGAGCTTGAGCCACACCGGCGCGCCCAGCGGCACGAAAGCCGGATCGGCGGCGACGGAAGCCCGGCGGCGCACCGGCACGCTGAGCGCACCGAGCGGCCCGTCGCCTTCCAGAATGCGGAAGAAGACCCAACTCTTGTTTTCGCGCATCAGCGCGCGGCCCTGTTCCGGATTGTCCCGCAGATAGGCCATGATCCCCTGCATCGATCCCGGATATTGCCCGGGGCCGCTGCCGATCAGGCCCCGTTCGCGCATCAGCGAGCCGATGCCGGCATATTCGCGGCCGTTCTGCCCGGCATAACCGATGCGGATCACATTGCCATCGGGCAGGCGCAACCGGCCCGAGCCCTGAATCTGGAGGAAGAAGAATTCGACGGGATCTTTCGCCCAGGCGATTTCCAGCCCCTTGCCCGCCAGCGCGCCATTCTCGATCTCGGCCCGTTCGAAATAGGGCACGAATCTGCCGCTGGCGTCATAGCGGCCGAGCGGTTGCCTGCCGGTCCGCTCCGTCTGCGGCATGTCGTCATACCAGCCGCGCACCAGATCGGGCGGCATGGCATAGACCGGCACATTGTAACCGGCCGAGGGCACGCGCGAACCGGCGATCTCCGGTTCGTAATAGCCGGTGGCATACGCGCTGCCGTCACCGATCTGGGCGGTTTCGAAATGGGTGGCGAAGAACGAGGCCGCGTTGCCCCGGCCCCATGTGCTGGCAGCCGAGCAGGCCTGCCGCCAGTCTTCCCTGCGCGTCAATCCGCTGGCATCGTTGCGGGAGAGGAGGCGCGGGCAGCTTTCGACGAACGAGGCGAGCGCCTGCCCTGCCCCCGCCTGCGTCAGCCCGAGCGAACCGATCGCCGGGCCGCGCCGGACGCCGCTGGTCAGCGCGCTGCCGGTAACGGGCTGTGTCGGCTGCGGCGGGGTAACGGAAGGACGCGGCGCACCGCCGCCCTCGGGAACCAGCCTGACGCAGGCACCGAGCAACGAAAGCGCGAAAACGGCGCTAAGGCCGCGTGCCGCCCCCCTCACCGCCACGAGTTCAGGCCTCGTCGGTTTCTTCGAGCAACCAGTCCGGGCCAGCCGCATCGACCGACCGGGCGAATGTCCAGATATCGCGGCTTTCCACCGCATCGTCGAGCGAACCGGCAATCACCGTGCCATCCTTGTCGCGCGTGACGGCGGCAATATCGGCGGTGAAACCGACTGCGATTCGCGCCGTGCGCCCATCGAGCGAAGCCGACTGCACAGTGACTTCCTCGACCCGGACGAGGCGGTTGTCGAGCACTTCGCCCGCCGCTTCGCGGGCATCGATGGCCGCTGCGAAACTGTCGTAGACATCGGGTGTGCACAGCAACCGCAATTCGTCCTTGTTCCCGCGCCAGAAGGCTTCGAGAATCGCCTGATAGGCGCCGCGCGCGCCGCCGAGGAAAGCCTGCAGATCGAAAGACCGGTCCGCCGCGGCAATCGCGCGAATCCCCTGTTCCACGGGGCCCGCCACACCGGCCAGTTCCACCGGGCGGTGCGGGGCCGACATGGGCCGCGCGGGCGGCAGATTGCGCGCGCCGCTTTCGCGTTCGGGCTGGTCGAAGCGGGTCGGAATCACTTCCTCCTCATGCTCCGCCCGGCGCCCCAGCACCGAATAGAGGCGCAGCCCCAGAAAGGCCGCGATCATGGCGAGGATGACGATTTCTACAACCACGAGATTCCCGATCGTACTTTGAAGCGGGGGCGCAGCCGCCCCACGTGTTTCCATAGAGTGCCTTAAATAGGTGCGGATTTCAAATGAACAACCGATTGACGGCCCGAATCGCATGAAACGTCGCCCGCAAACCACAGCTCGTCGGCCCACCGCTGGCGAAATGCGGTTTACCCCCTGCCCCGCACTTTCACCGCCGTTGCGGCCCGGCGCACGGAATGCTACGCGCCCCAGCCGAGAGAGTTGGCGGTACATCCGCCGCCGCAACCAGAAGAAAGTTTCGATCATGGCCGAAGAAGGCGACGTCCTCACCGATCTCAATTCCGCTCCCAATGGCGCCGACAACGAACCGGCGGCCGGGCTTATCGCGCAATATGTGAAGGATCTTTCGGTCGAGAACCCGAACGCACCGGAATCGCTCCAGTGGCAGGATCAGCCGCAGCTCGATGTGCAGTTCAACATCGGCTCGCAGCAGATCAACGAAGAAATCCACGAAGTCGAACTGAAGATTTCGGTGTCGAGCAAGACCGAACGCGGCACCGCGTTCCTGGTCGAACTGTCCTATTGCGGGCTGGTCGGCATGCGCAATCTGCCGGACGAGCAGATTCACGCATTCATCTATGCCGAAGCGCCGCGCATGCTGTTCCCCTTCGCCCGCCGCGTGATCGCCGATGCCGTGCGCGATGCCGGCTATCCGCCGCTGATGCTCGATCCGATCGATTTCAACGGCCTTTATATCCAGCAGCTCCAGCAGCGGTTCGAGGAAGAGCAGGCCGCTGGTGATTCGCCCGCAGGCCAGGCCTGAGCCTGCCGCCATCCGGCGGGCATATGATGCGCGCAGAGGGAAAGGCCTGACGTGAGCCTCGTCAGGAATGTCGGCACGATCGGCGGACTGACCGCCATCAGCCGTGTCTTCGGCTTCGTCCGGGACATGCTGATGGCGCGCGTCCTCGGCGCGGGTCTCGCGGCCGATGCGTTCCAGCTCGCTTTCATTCTGCCCAACACGTTCCGCCGGCTGTTTGCCGAAGGGGCCTTTTCGGTCGCTTTCGTGCCGATGTATTCGCGCGCCCTCCATGGCGAAGGCGGCGAAGACGCCGCGCGAAAGTTCGCCGACGATGTGCTGGCGGTGTTCGTCTGGGTCCTGCTCGCCTTCTCGGCCATCGCGATGATCGCCATGCCGCTGATCGTCTGGCTGCTGGCCGCCGATTTCGCCGAAGTGCCGGGCAAATTCGAACTGTCGGTGCTGCTCAGCCGGATCACGTTCCCCTATCTGATGCTGATCAGCCTGGTGGCGATGCTGTCGGGCCTGCTCAACGCGCGGTCCCATTTCGGGCCCGGCGCGTTTGCCCCGGTCCTGCTCAACATCGTGCTGATCACCGGCATCATCGTCGGCTGGTTCCTGCGCGGCGAAGGCGGCGACGACCGGATCGTGGCCATCGCTCTCGCCTGTTCGGTGACTGTCGCCGGGATCGCGCAGTTGCTCTATCTGTGGTGGTCCGCGCGGCACACCGGGGTGCGCCTGCACATCCATGTGCCGCGCCTGACGCCCGAAGTGAAGAAGCTCGGCATGCTGATCCTGCCCGCCACGTTCGGCGCGGGCATTTATCAGATCAGCCAGTTCGTCGACACGTTCTTCGCCACGTCGCTGCCTCAGGGTTCGCTCACGCTGCTCAAATATGCCGACCGGTTGAACCAGATGCCGCTGGGCATCGTCGGCATTGCGCTGGGCACCGCGATCCTGCCGATGCTGGCGCGCCATATCCAGACCGACAACAGCGCCGAGGCGCAGCGGCTGCAGACCAACGCGGTGTCGATGGCGCTGCTGCTGACGCTGCCCGCCGCCACCGCGCTTGCCATCTGCGCGCCCGCGTTCGTCACCGCGTTCTTCGTCGGCGGCAAGATGACGCTCGCCGATGGCGCTCTGATGGCGCAGATCGTCTGCGCGCTGGTGGCGGGGCTGCCGGCCTATGTGCTGGTCAAAGTGCTGCAACCGGCGTTCTTCAGCCGGGAGGATACCCGCACCCCGGTGTGGATCGCCGCGTTCTCGCTGCTGGTGAACATCGCGATCAATTTCTACGTCGTGCCGCGATACGGCATTGTCGGCCTTGCCGCCGCCACTGCTTTCACCGCCACGCTCAACGTGCTGCTGCTCTATTCCGTGCTTCACGCGCGCGGCTGGTATCATGCGACGCCCCGCCTCGCCGGGATGGTGGCCCGCCAGTTGATCGCAACCGCCGTGATGGGCGCCGCGCTCTATCTCCTGATGCCGCTGCTTGCCGGTCATTACGGCGGCAACGTCTTCGAACGGGCATGGTCGCTCTGCGCGCTGGTCGGGCTCGGGCTGGTGACATTCTTCGGCACGGCATGGCTGACCGGCGCACTCGATCGCGATCTGATCGCCCAGCTCCGCCGCCGCCGCGTGGCGAAGCCTGCCGCCGCGGAACCCGGCCCGGATGCGGGCAAGGCCGAGTAAGGCTTTCAAGCGGCGCGAATTGTGATATGCGCGCCTTCCATGCAACGCCGTTTCCCCTTTCCCAGCCTGCACGACCGGGCCGCGCGCGCGGCCATCGGCGCGGCTTGGCGATGGCGTGCCGCATCGCGCCTCCCGCGCTGAGCGCGTGTGCCCGGTGCCCTGCCATAGGGGCACGCCCAACCCCGTTTTCTGACATCAGCAAACCATGAAAGTCCCAGCCATGCGTATCGTTTCCGGCATCCAGCCCACAGGCAATCTCCATCTCGGCAATTACCTGGGCGCGATCCGCAACTGGGTGCAGATGCAGGATGCGATGGCCGAAGGCAGCCAGTGCCTGTTCTTCCTGGCCGATCTGCACGCGATTTCGATGCCGCATGTCCCGACGCAACTGCACGCGGCAACGCTGGAAATGGCCGCCGCGCTGGTCGCTTGCGGGATCGATCCGGAACGCTCGATCCTGTTCAACCAGGCGCAGGTCCCCGCCCATGCCGAACTGCAATGGCTGCTGAACGGCACCGCCCGCATGGGCTGGTTGAGCCGGATGACCCAGTTCAAGGACAAATCGGGCAAGAACCGCGAGGGCGCTTCGGTCGCGCTGTTCACTTATCCCGTGCTGCAGGCCGCCGACGTGCTGCTGTATCAGGCCACGCACGTGCCCGTGGGCGAAGACCAGAAGCAGCACCTCGAACTGGCGCGCGATGTGGCGCAGAAGTTCAACAACGATTTCTGTGCCGAAGATGCGCCGGTCTTCACGCTGCCCGAACCGATCATCCCGCCCGAAGCGGCGCGGATCATGTCGCTGCGCGACGGTACCGCGAAAATGAGCAAGTCCGACCCCTCGGACATGGCCCGCATCAATCTGACAGACGATGCCGACACCATCATGCAGAAAGTGCGCAAGGCCCGGACCGATCCCGAACCGCTGCCGTCCGAATTGGCCGGGCTGGAAGGGCGCCCGGAAGCGGCCAATCTGGTGGGCATTTATGCCGTGATGGCAGGCACCGGCAAGGAAGCGGTGCTGCGCGATTTCGGCGGCCAGGGCTTCGGCACGTTCAAGCCCGCGCTGGGCGAATTGCTGGTCGCCAAGCTGGCCCCGATCAACCAGCGCTTCACCGAACTGAAAGCCGATCGTGAATCGCTCGACGCGATTCTCGCCCGCGGGGCGCTGCGGGCGCATGAAATCGCCCGTCCGACGCTGAATGCGGCCTACAAGGCGCTGGGTCTGGTGCGGGGGCGCTGACCCCGCACAGGAACCAATCCCGAAATGGGTCATTCAACGGCCATTCACTCGCAAAGCGATAAACTGATGCTATGCATCGACGAATTGCGCTTTCGGGTGCACGTCAGAGCCGGGACGATTCCCGGTTGATGGAGAGACCAAAATGAAGAACGGTAAAACCGGGTCGGGTCGGCTGTTGAAAATGAGTGCGGCGGGGCTGTTGCTGCTGGCCGTCACCGCGTGCGCGACGCCGTTCAAGGCGGACGTGTCCCGCTTCCAGTCGCAATTGCCCGCACCGCAAGGCCAGACTTTCGCCGTGATCGCCGACGACCCCGCGCTCGCGGGCGGCCTCGAATTCGCCCAATACGCGCGTCTGGTCGAAAATCAGATGGCCAAGCTCGGCTATCAGCCGGCTTCGCCCGCAAAGGCCACGATGCTGGTCCGGTTCGACTATGGCGTTGACCGCGGGCGCGAACGGGTCCGCTCCACCGGGATCGGCCGCGATCCGTTCTATTCGCCGTGGTACGGCTATCGCCCTTACTGGGGCGGCTGGGGCTATCGCCCCTACTATAGCGGCGCGTGGAGCTATGGCTGGAACGATCCGTGGTTCGATCGCGGGGTGGAAAGCTACACCGTCTATACCAGCGATATCGAACTGAAGATCGACCGGGCCCAGGATGGCGCGCGGCTGTTCGAAGGCCGGGCGGAAGCGGTGTCGACCTCCAACCGCCTGCAATATCTGGTCCCCAATCTGGTGGAAGCGATGTTCACCGATTTCCCCGGCCGCTCGGGCGATACGGTGCGCATCACGATCAAGCCGGAAGACCAGCCGGCACGGCGTTCGCCCAGCAACTAGGGCGCTGCGCCTATCCGTTTCGCGAAAGGCGGGCCTGCAAGGGCCCGCCTTTTTCGTTGGCGTTCATACATCGCCGATCTTTTGGGCAGACGGTTTCCTCCGCGCCGGAATCGCTCTACAGGCCCGCGCATGACGGCACACAAACCCGGCGATCCGACCACGCTCAACCGCCTTTACGGCCGCGCCAAGGGCAAGGCGCTACGCTCCGGCCAGCAGGCGCTGGTCGACACGCTGTTGCCGCAGATCGCCGTGCCGGAAGAAGGCCCGGTCACGGCAGAGCGCCTGTTCGGACAAGATTGCCCGCTGCATTTCGAAATCGGCTTCGGTGGCGGGGAACATATGGCCATGCGCGCCGATATGCTGCCCGATCACGGCTTTATCGGGTGCGAACCGTTTCTCAACGGGGTGGCCCAGGCGTTGACTCACGTCAGCGGCGACAACGGCGCGCATCCGCCGGTCGGCAATGTCCGCATCCACCATGGCGATGCGCTGGAAGTGCTGCGCCGCGTGCCCGATGGCGCGCTGTCCTTCCTCTATCTGCTGCATCCCGATCCCTGGCCCAAGGCGCGCCATGCCAAGCGCCGGATGATGAACGACGGCCCGGTGGACATGTTCGCGGCCAAGCTGCGCCCCGGCGGCGAATTCCGCTTCGGCACCGATCATCCGGTCTATCTGCGCCACGCGCTGATGATCATGCGCCGCCATACCGACCAGTTCGAATGGCTGGTGGAAGGCCCGCAAAGCTGGCAGACGCGCCCCGGCGGCTGGCCCGAAACCCGCTACGAGGCGAAAGCGCGGCGGCTGGGCCATGAAGTGTGGTATTTCCGCTTCCGGCGGCGCTGAGAGCACAGGAGGGCAAGGGCCGTGGCGATGCCGAATCGCGTCCGGCGTGGCGACGGGCCGTTCCGTCGAACCGCCGTTTGCAGAGACCTCATCCGTTCGGCCCTAAAGTTCCGCTTCTGCCCCCTTTCTAAATTCTCCCTTCCTTAAGCCCGCGCCCCACGGCAACGCCGCGCGATGGATTTAGGCTCTTTCGATCTGGCCTCGCTCTGGCCGTTCATTGCCGTCGGCTTTGCCGCGCAACTGGTGGACGGAGCGCTGGGCATGGCTTTCGGCGTGATTTCCAACGCGTTGATGGTGGGGGTGCTCGGCGTGCCGCCCGCGCTCGCCTCGCAGCGCGTGCATATCGTGGAATGCTTCACCACCGCGACATCAGGCATCAGCCACCTGTTGCACGGCAATATCGACAAGAAGCTGTTTTTCCGCCTGCTGGTGCCGGGGATCATCGGGGGGCTGGCGGGGGCCTATCTGCTCAGTTCGATCGATGCGGGCATCATCAAACCGTTCGTTCTCGCCTATCTATCGATCATCGGCATCTACCTGCTGTGGCGCGGCCTCGCCTATCCGCCCAAGACGCGCGAAGCGAAATATGTCGCCCCGCTCGGCCTGTTCGGCGGTTTTCTCGATGCGGCAGGCGGCGGCGGCTGGGGGCCGGTGGTCAGTTCCAACCTGCTGGTCCAGGGGGCCGAACCGCGCAAAGTGGTGGGCACGGTCAATTCGGTCGAATTCTTTCTCACGGTCACGGTGTCGGCCGCTTTCATCTGGCATCTCGGCGTGGCCGATCTGGCCGGGGCAACGCTGGGCTTCCTGATCGGCGGGGTGGCCGCCGCGCCATTCGGCGCTTTTGCGGCCAAGCATTTTCCCGCCAAATGGATGCTGGTGATGGTCGGCATCGTGCTCAGCGCGACGAGCGGCTACGGCGTTTACACCGCGATTTTCGGATAAGGGTCTGATCCGCGAACGCGGCGGACCGCGCTTTAAAGCGACGTCATCACCATGGCCGCCGCCGCCATCGCCGCCATGGTCAGGAACGCCAGCAGAAAGCCGATGATCGTGCCCATCGGGATCGGCTTGCGCCCGGTTTCCTCAGGCGCATACTCCGCCGTTTCGGCCAGCGATGCGGGCAGTTCCACCGCTTCGGGCGGCAGGAGCGTCGGCGGGGAAACCACCCCCGGCCCGCTGATTTCGCTGACCAGCGCCAGCTTTTCGAACGAGATCGCCAGCTTCTGATCCGCCAGATGCTTTTCGATCGCGCCCCATTCCTGATCGTCGCTTCTGGCACGCGGCAGGCGCTGCACCAGCCGCTCCATCTCGGTGTCCAGCGCGTGCAGGCGGTCCATCGCTTCGAGCGCGCACTGCCGGTCCCCGCTTTTCAGCGCGAGTTGCAGGCGGGCAAGCGACATGGCATTGGCCCGGCAAAATTGCAGCGCCAGCGACAGCGCCCCGGCTGGCTCCCCCCCTTCCTGTTCGGGGGTGCCATCAATCAGCCGCTCGGCCTCGGCGGGCGTTGAAAGTGCACTCACGATCTGTCTCCTGCTCCTGACGCTGCCCCCCGGTGCGAATCATCTAAGGGCAAACCCGGAGAAGCGGGAAGATCATTGGGCCCGGACGTGAGAAGGGCGCGGCATACCGATACCGCGCCCCCTTCTGGCCTATGGCGATGGGTCGAACGGACTACTTGTGATCGGCGGGCTGCGGGCCATGCGGCGCGCGCGCCTGCGCCATGCGATCGACCAGAGCGATGCCCAGCGCCGAGAGGATGAAGACGCTGTGGATGATCGTCTGCCACATCACCCCATCGGCGGTGATTTTGGAACCGGGCATGCCGATATGGCTGGCTTCGATGAACGTGCGCAGCAGGTGGATCGAGGAAATGCCGATGATCGCCATCGCCAGTTTCACTTTCAGCACCCCGGCGTTCACATGGCTGAGCCATTCGGGCTGATCGGGATGCCCTTGCAGGCCGAGGCGCGAAACGAAGGTTTCGTAGCCGCCGACAATCACCATCACCAGCAGGTTGGAAATCATCACCACGTCGATCAGGCCGAGAACGACAAGCATGATCTGCTGTTCGCCGAACGCGGCGGCATGCGTCACCAGATGCCACAGCTCCTTGAGGAACAGGAACACATAGACGATCTGCGCGACAATCAGCCCGAGATAGAGCGGCAATTGCAGCCAGCGCGAACTGAAAATCAGCAGCGGCAGCGGACGGAGAGGGGAATAAGAATCATCTTTGGGTGTCATAGCGCGCCTAGCTAATGCGATGCGGGCCGGACGGCACCTGGATTTTCTGTAAAAAATTGCATCAAGCGGGCCGGGCAGGCGACTTATCCCGCCGCTTCGAGATGAACCGTTTGTAAGATACGATACATCACCTCCTCGGGGAGTGCCTTTCCGGGCCCCTTCGCATACCCATCGCCGCAACGGGAACGGTTATGAGGGTTCGGCGTGCAAATCGGTGGTCTGCGGAAATCGGCGCACGATTTCCTGCGCAAACTTGCAGCGAAATCGAAAGCCAGCGCGAAATCCGCACTGATCGCAGCCGCGATGGCCGCCACGTTCGGCGGCGGCATGGCCACCCCGGCCATCGCCGGTGTCCTGCAATGCGTGCCCTACGCCCGTTCGGTGTCCAACATCCAGATCCACGGCAATGCCAAGACCTGGTGGGGCCAGGCCGAAGGCGTCTATCGCCGGGGCAACAAGCCCGAAGTCGGCGCGGTGCTGGCGTTCCAGGCGACCCGCACAATGCCCTATGGCCATGTGGCGACCGTGGCCAAGATCGTGGATGACCGGACTCTCCTGCTCAACCATGCCAACTGGTCGCGCCCCGGGATGATCGAGCGCGCCGCGCTGGCGGTCGACGTTTCGGAACGGGGTGACTGGAGTTCGGTCCGCGTGTGGTTCGCCCCTACGCGCAGCCTCGGCATTCGCACCAACCCGACGTTCGGCTTCATCTATGACGATGCCGCCGGCAACGCCCCTATGATCGATATCCCGGCCACCACACTGGCTGCGGCGAGCACCGTCACGATTGCCCTGCCCAACGGCGGCTGACGGATACCGCCCGGCCAGTCCGGGCATTTGCGGCGAAACCGCTAAAGCGCGGCGTGCCCGCCGGTGGAGCCGAACCCGCCCGCGCCGCGCGCGGTATCGTCCAGATCGGCCACTTCGTTCCACGCCGCCCTGACCACCGGGGCCAGCACGAGTTGAGCGATGCGATCGCCCCGGCTGATGGCAAATGCCGCCTCCCCCAGATTGATCATGATGATTTTCAATTCGCCGCGATAATCGGAATCGATCGTCCCCGGCGTGTTGGGCAGGCTGATCCCGTGCTTCAGCGCCAGGCCGGAGCGTGGGCGGACCTGAATTTCATATCCCTCGGGAATCGCCAGCGCCAGACCGGTGGCCACCGCATGGCGGCCGCCGGGCGGCAAAGTGACATCTTCGGCCGCCAGCACATCCATGCCCGCCGCGCCATCGGTGGCATAGCGCGGCAGATCCAGCCCCTCCCCATGCGGCAGGCGCTTTACCCTGACGGGCACATCATTTTGCAAGTTCATCGGCCATCCGTTCCACCAGCCGGCGCGCGACATCGCTCTTGGGCATATCGTCCCAGCTTTCCACCCCTTGCGCGGTGACGATATGCACGCGGTTGCGCGTGCCGCCCATCACATCGCCCGATACGTCGTTGGCCACGATCCAGTCCGCGCCTTTCCGTTCCCGCTTGCCCTGGGCATAAGCGATCACATCGTTGGTTTCCGCCGCGAACCCGATCAACAGCCCCGGCCGGTGCGGGCTCTTGCCCAGCCCGGCCAGAATGTCGGGATTTTCGGTCAGCCGCAGCGCGGGCGGTTCGTTGCCCTGCTTCTTCATTTTCACCGCACCGGCGCGGTCGATGCGCCAGTCCGCCACCGCCGCCACCATCACCGCCGCATCGGCGGGCAGCGCCGCGTCCACCGCTTCGGCCATTTCGATGGCGGTTTCCACGTCCACCCGGTCCACCCCCGGCGGCGTGGCCAGAGAGACCGGCCCGGCGACCAGCGTCACCCGCGCGCCCAGCGCGGCGGCCCAACCGGCAATGGCGAAACCCTGCCGGCCGGAAGACCGGTTGGCGATATAGCGCACCGGATCGATCGGCTCGTGCGTCGGGCCCGCCGTCACCAGCACATGCTTGCCGTAAAGCGGGCGATGTTCCGGCTGCCCGTCGAAATCGGGCTGGCCTGCCAGCGGATCGGCCAGCGCCACATCCCCGGCTACGCCAGGGGCCTGCGCCTTGCCATCGGTCATCGTTCGGATCGTCTGCCAGATGCGTTCCGGTTCGGGCAGGCGGCCGGGGCCGTATTCGCCGCAGGCCATCGCGCCTTCGTCAGGCTCCATCACCGTCACGCCGGATTCGCGCAGCCAGGCGACATTGCGCTGTGTCGCCCGGTGCAGCCACATGCGCACGTTCATCGCGGGCACCGCCAGCACCGGCTTGTCCGTCGCCAGCAGCAGCGTGCTTGCCAGATCGTCGGCCAGCCCCGCGCTCATCCGCGCCAGCAGGTCGGCCGTGGCCGGGCACACCACCACCAGATCGGCCTCTCGGCTCAGCTGGATATGGCCCATTTCGGCTTCGTTCTTGAGATCCCACAGCGTGGTGTGGACGGGGTTTTCGCTCAGGGCGGCAAGAGTCATCGCGGTCACGAACTGCGCGCCGCCATCGGTCAGCACGCAAGTCACCGAACCGCCGCCCTTGCGGATCAGGCGGACAAGCTCGCAGGCCTTATAGGCCGCGATCCCGCCCCCAACGATCAAGAGAATGCGTGGCGCTGTCATAGCTGCGGCTTGTGCAGCGCAACGCCCGCGGGCGCAACCGCTTTACTTCGCCCGATGATCGCGCAACAACCCGTGCACATATACGAGGGGATCATCACATGCGTCTTGCCGTCACCGCGCTCGTCTTCCTCGGCGGGCTGTTCTTCATCATGTCGGGCCTGTCCTTCCTGCTCCAGCCGCAATCGGTGGCCTCCGGCCTCGGCCTGTCGGCCAACGGGGCAACGGGGCTGGCCACTCTGCGTGCCGATTTCTTCGCGTTCTTCACGCTGGTGGGCGTGTGCATGATCTGGGGCGCGTGGAAGCGGCGCGGCGATCTGCTCCTGCTGCCCGCCGTGGCGATGCTGCTGGCGGTGGCCGCCCGCCTGCTGAGCGCGGCAATCGATGGCCCCAGCCCCACGTTCGTCAGCTCCATCCTGATCGAAGGGGTGATCGCGGCGCTGCTGCTGTTCGCCCGCGCGATCCTGCCGCATCACCGCGTGGAAGATGTGGGCGTCTGATCGAGGCTTTGCCCCGCTTGCGGCGTTAGCGCAGGTTGACGCAGAACGGCCCGAAAGTGCGGGCCGTTCGGGCCTTCTTCCGCCGGCCAAGCGGGCGATAATCCGCGGAATTGCCGGGCTGGCGCGCGGCCGGGCCGGTGCGAGCGGCGGCATCGCCGTGTGACTTTCCGCCGGACCTGTGTTTCGGCGGGCGCGGCGACGGTGAAGCGGGCGGCGAGAGGAGGCACGTCTCATCCCGCAGGTTAAGGCAGATTTGGCGCGTGTAGGAAAGGCTTGCCGTCCCCGGATTATCGCGGCACCACCGCCTTCACCCCAGCCAGCCCATGGCTATCGCCCCCCAGACGGCGGCCCCGCCCGCGACGGCGGCCAGCGCATAGCGCCATCCGGCCCCTGCCTTGCCGCCCCGGCGGCGTTCCCACATCAGTTCGACATCGGGCAAAGGCGGCTGTTCCGGCGCCCCGCCCTTGGGCGGGAAGCGTTCCTCGATCCGGCGGACGAGTTCGGGAATCCGCATCAGGGTGGCGGTGTCTTCACGCAGCCGTTCCGCCACGAGCGATTCAGGGCCCAGTTCGTCCCTGATCCAGCCGCTGACATAAGGCGCGGCGACATCCCACATGTTGATCGCGGGATCGAGCTGGGTGGCGATCCCTTCGACCATGACCATGGTCTTCTGCAACAGCAGCAGATGCGGCTGGGTCTGCATATCGAAATCACGGGTGATCGCGAACAATCCGTCGAGCATCTGGCCGACGCTGAGTTCGCTCACCGGCTTGCCGCGCATCGGCTCGCCCACGGCGCGCAGCGCGGTCGCGAATTCGTCGACCGAATGATAGCTCGGCACGTATTGCGCTTCGAAATGGATTTCGGCGACACGGCGGTAATTGCCCGTGGTCAGGCCATAGAGGATTTCCGCCAGCCATTGCCGGGCGCGCCGGTCAATCCGGCCCATGATCCCGAAATCGATCGCGCCGATCGAACCATCAGGCCGCACGAACAGGTTCCCCTGATGCATATCGGCATGGAAGAATCCGGCGCTGATCGCCTGCGTCAGGAACGCGAGCACGAGCCGCCGGGCGATATCGGGCAGATCGTGACCCGCCGCGCGCAAGGCGTCCACATCGCTGATCTTGATCCCATCGATCCATTCGATGGTCATCACCCGGCCATTGGTGCGATCCCAGTCGACATCGGGCACGCTGTAGCCGGTAAAGCCCTTCATCGCCTGCGCCAGTTCGCTGGCCGAGGCCGCTTCGCGCCGCAGATCGAGCTCGCGGTTGGTCCAGCGCTTGAAATTGGCGATCACCAGCCTGGGCCGCAATCGCGCCGCTTCGCCGCCCAGCCCTTCGAGATGGGCGGCGGCCCATTCGTAGGTATCGATATCGCGCTCGAACCGTTCGCGGATGCCCGGCCGCAGGACTTTGACCGCCACGGTATGGCCATCCGTCGTCACCGCGCGGTGGACCTGCGCAATCGAGGCCGAGCCGACCGGATCGGGCTCGAACGCGGCGAACAGGTTTTCCAGCGGTTGCCCGAAGCTCGCTTCCACCGCCGCGCGGATCATCCCGAACGGCAGCGGCGCCAGGCTGTCCTGCAGGCTCAGCAGATTGCCCGCCGCTTCTTCGCCCACCAGATCGGGCCGGGTGGCCAGCGTCTGTCCCAGCTTGATCGCCGCCGGGCCGATGGCGAGGAACGCCCCGGCATAGTCCGGCTGGCGCGGCTGGATCGTGCCCAGGCGGGCGATGCGGCACAGCCGCCGCACCGGCGGCGGGGTGTTGGGATCATGTTCGATCCCGCGCAGCGCCCCGTGGCGGGCGAGCGTGCGCCCCCAACCGAGCAGGCGCCAGATATGCGTGGCCGGGCTGGTCATGATCCGGCGCGCTCCGCGTGCCCGCGGGCGCACGCGCGCGCCATTGCCATCGCCCGCATGCCTGCCGCCATCGTCAGACCTTCCAGCCCGAATGGATGGCGACCAGCCCGCCCAGAATCGGTTCCACCCGCGTGCGGACGAATCCCGCTTCGCGGATCATCCGTTCGAATTCGGGCATCGGCGGGAAGCGGCGGATCGATTCGATCAGATAGCGGTAACTGTCCGCATCGTGCGCGATCGCCTTGCCGATCTGCGGCACCAGCTTGTGCGAATAGAGATCGTAGACTTCCTTGAAACCCGGCCATTCGGTGGTCGAGAATTCGAGGCAGTAGAACCGCCCGCCGTATTTCAGCACGCGGTGCGCTTCGGCCAGCGCCTTGTCGATCCGCGTCACGTTGCGGATGCCGAACGCAATCGTATAGGCATCGAACGCGCGGCTGGCGAAATTCAGTTCCTCGGCGTTCTGCCGCGACCAGACGAGCGTATCGATCCCGCGTTTCATCGCGCGTTCGATGCCCACGTCCAGCATGTCCTGATTGATGTCCGACACGGTGACGCGCGCGCCGTGTTCCTCCATCCGGAAAGCGATGTCGCCGGTGCCGCCCGCCATGTCGAGGATATCCTCGCCCGGTTGCGGCTTCACCCGGCGCACGAACTTGTCCTTCCACAAACGGTGCATGCCGCCCGACATGGCATCGTTCATGATGTCGTATTTCTTGGCCACGCTGGAGAACACGGCGCCCACGCGCGCGGCCTTGTCCTCAGGAGCGATCTCTTCATACCCGAAGGAAATGGTGTCGTTCATGGCAGGCGCTTTAGGGGGAATTGCCGCCGGGGCAAAGGGTGTTAGGAGCATAGACCGGACGGGCCGCCGCAAAGGCCCGCCCCGACACACCGGCTCCACACAGGGATCACCCCGCCGCATGCCCGAACTGCCCGAAGTCGAAACCACTGTCAGGGGCCTCGCCCACGTGCTTCAGGGCCAGCGCCTCACCCGCGTGGCCGCCCACCGCGCCGACCTGCGCCGCCCGTTCCCGCCCGATCTCGTCCAGGCTTTGACCGGGGCGCATGTCTCGGCGCTGGGCCGCCGGGCGAAATACGGATTGATCCACACCGATCGCGGGCAGACGCTGGTGTTCCATCTGGGGATGAGCGGGCGCTGGCGGATCGATCCGGCCCGGCCCGACAAGCATGACCATTTCGTGCTCGAAACCGAATCGGGCCATGTGCTGGCGCTCAACGATCCGCGCCGGTTCGGCTCGCTCGATCTCGTGCCCACCGATTCGCTGGCGCAATGGCCGCAATTCGCCGCGATGGGGCCCGAACCGCTGGGCGAGGATCTGACCGCCCGGCATCTCAAGGCCGCTTTCGCCGGGCGCAGGCAGGCGATCAAGCTGCTGCTGCTCGATCAGCGGATCGTCGCCGGGCTCGGCAATATCTATGTCTGCGAAGCCTTGTTCCGCGCCGGGATCAGCCCGGAAAGGGCCGGCGGCAGCGTCTCTCTCCCCGCGCTCGGGCGGCTGGTCCCCGCGATCCGGCAGGTGCTCGAAGAATCGATTGCCGATGGCGGATCGACTTTGCGCGATTTTGCCCGGCCCGATGGCGAACTCGGCTATTTCGCCACCCGCTTCCATGTCTATGGCCGCGAAGGCGAACCGTGCCGCTGCGGCGGAACCATCCGCCGGATCGTGCAGGGCGGGCGCAGCACGTGGTATTGTCCGCGATGCCAGAAGTGAGCGGCGCGAACCCTCCACATCCGGGAATAGTTGACGATTCGGGACTCTCTCGCTAAGGGCGGCGCTTCGATGCGGGGCGGCTTGGCTGATCCCCGCGTTTTTACAAGATTCTTTTGGATAGACAGTGCCGCGGTCAGGCGGCGCAAATGAAGGACTGATATGGCCAATACGCCGCAAGCCCGTAAGCGCATCCGCCGCAACGAACGCCGCGCCGAAATCAACGGTGCCCGCCTCAGCCGCATCCGCACTTTCGTGAAGAAGGTCGAAGCAGCCGTGGCCGGTGGCGACAAGGCTGCTGCCGCGGAAGCTCTCAAGGCCGCCCAGCCGGAACTGGCGCGCGGCGTGGCGCGCGGCGTGCTGCACAAGAACACGGCTTCGCGCAAGTTCTCGCGCCTGACCAAGGCGGTCGCTTCGCTCTGAAGCACGCCGTGTTTCGGGGGTGATTCGCCCCTGATGGACTCTCGAAGGGCCAGCGCCGACGGCGTTGGCCCTTTGTGCATTTGCACGAAATGCCACCTGCCATCTTGTGCATGCGCGAAGCCCGATCACACCGTTCGCCAAAGCGCAGGCAAACCCGCGATTCGCACATGCTGCATGTGAAAAATGGCGGAAAACAGCCATTTGTACGCAGTTGATGGGCTTGCTGCGAGTCAATCTAATTATTTCAAATTTTTTTCACTCCGCCCCCTTGCTCCTTGGGCTCCCCTCTTCAATAAATCCCCTCGCCGGGGCGGTGACGAATCCGGTTTCACATGACGGTGGCATCTTTCGGAGTCCGAATCCGCGATTCGGGCAATGGGAAGGCTTTTGCCATGCCGGGGGGCAAGGCTTGGATGCCAGCCGTCACTTTGAGGGGGATCAGGAATGGTGCGCAGCAAGGCCCAAGGTGATCAAGCAACCAATGCCCGGCGGCGAATGGGTGACAATCTGACTGACGATCTCGAAGCGGTGAATCTGGCGGCGGACTGGGCTGATATCAGCCAGGGTCTGCGCAAGGATCTCGGCCAGCAACTCCACAGCCAGTGGATCAAGCCCATCCAGGTGGGCAACTTCTGCGAAGAGACGGGCACGCTCGATCTCTTCCTGCCAACGGAATTTTCGGCCAACTGGGTGGCGGATCGGTTTGCCGATCGCCTCTCGCTGGCCTGGAAGATCGCCCGGTCCGAAGTGAAGCATGTGCGCATCGCCGTGCATCCGGGCCGCAAGCAGCTGCCCGAATTGCGCCTGGGCGAAAGCGCCGGCCAATCTTTCGGCGCGTTCCCCGCCAACGATGGCGGCGAGATGGGCGGCATGGCGCTCTCGGCCGATACGCTCGGCTCGCAGGGCTTCACTTCCTCCATCGGGCTCGATCCCTCGCTGACGTTCGCGGCTTTCGTCACCGGCAAATCGAACATCCTCGCGTTCAACGCGGCGGAACGGATGGCGAAAGTGGAAACGCCGCAGTTCTCGCCGCTCTATCTCAAGGCGGCGACCGGGCAGGGCAAGACGCATCTGCTGCATGCCATCGGCCATGCCTATCTGGCGACGCATCCGCGCGCCCGCATTTTCTACTGCTCGGCCGAACGGTTCATGGTCGAATTCGTCCAGGCGCTCCGCCAGAACGAGATGATCGAGTTCAAGGCCCGCCTGCGCGCTTTCGATCTGCTGCTGGTGGACGATATCCAGTTCATCATCGGCAAGGCCGCCGCGCAGGAAGAACTGCTTTACACCATCGATGCGCTGCTGGCTGAAGGCAAGCGGCTGGTCTTCGCCGCCGACCGCGCGCCGCAGGCGCTGGACGGGGTGGAGCAGCGCCTGCTGTCGCGCCTGTCGATGGGTCTCGTCGCGGATATCCAGCCCGCCGATATCGAGCTGCGCCGTTCGATTCTCGAAAGCAAGCTGAGCCGGTTCGCCCCGCTCGAAGTGCCGGGCGACGTGATCGAATTCCTCGCCCGCACGATCAACCGCAACGTGCGCGAACTGGTGGGCGGCCTCAACAAGCTGATCGCCTATGCCCAGCTCACCGGCCAGGAAGTCTCGCTGCAACTGGCGGAAGAGCAGTTGACCGATATCCTTTCGGCCAACCGCAAGCGCATCACCATCGACGAGATTCAGCGCACGGTGTGCCAGTTCTACCGCGTCGACCGGGCGGAAATGTCGAGCAAGCGCCGCGCCCGCGCGGTGGTGCGGCCGCGCCAGGTGGCGATGTACCTCGCCAAAGTGCTGACCCCGCGTTCCTATCCCGAAATCGGGCGCAAGTTCGGCGGGCGCGATCATTCGACCGTGATCCACGCGGTGCGCCTGATCGAAGACCTGCGCCAGCGCGACGCCGATATGGACGGCGACGTGCGCAGCCTGCTGCGTCAGCTCGAAAGCTGAGACGGAGGGGGCGCCGGGCGGGGTGAGCATGCTTTTCCCCCGCCCGGCCACCGCCTTTCCCCGTAATTTCCCACTTATCCAGCGCTTATCGACAAGCTTGTCGACAGGCCTGCGTTCGCGCGCCTAGAGCATAGGCATGTCTCTTTCGCCCGACCGTCTCGAACGCTTTGCCCGCCACATCGTCCTGCCCGAAGTGGGCGGCGCGGGGCAGGCCGCGCTGGCCCGGTCGCATGTCGCGCTGATCGGCGTGGGCGGGATCGGTTCGCCCGCGCTGCAATACCTTGCCGCTGCCGGGATCGGGCGGCTGACATTGATCGACGATGATCGGGTCGATGCCAGCAATCTCCAGCGCCAGACGATTTTCACACCCGCCGATATCGGCACGCCCAAGGCCGAGGCAGCGGCCTCATGGGTCCAGCGGTTCGATGCCGCGCTGGATGTCATGCCGGTCATGCAGCGGATCGCCGCGGACAATGCCGCCACGCTGATCGGCGGGGCCGATGTCGTGCTGGATGGGTGCGACAACTTCGCCACCCGGCTGGCCGTTTCCGATGCCTGCGTCGCGGCGGGCGTTCCGCTCGTCAGCGCGGCGGTGGGGCGCTTTCAGGGACAGGTCGCGGCCTTTGCCGGCCATCTGCCGGGGCACAGCTGCTACCGCTGTTTCGTCGGCGATGCGTTCGATGCCGAAGACTGCGACACCTGCGCCGCCGATGGCATGCTGGGGGCGATGGCGGGCTGGACCGCCACTTTCGCCGCCATGCACACTATCCGCGTCGTCCTTCAGGGCATCAGCACCTTGGGCGATCCGCAATGGGGCACGCTCCATCTGCTCGACGGGATGGCTCCTGCCATGCGATCGATGCGGATCGTCGAGGACCCGGCCTGCCGCGCCTGCGCAGCCGCGTAGACGTTCTGTTCGCCGCGATTTCCGAGCCAGCAGGTGCGATCACCTGCTTCGCAATCCCTCCAGCATTTCCTCGACCCATTCCGGCACGATCACGCTCGCCGGGCCAAGCCGCGATTCGTGGAACCAGCCCGAACCCTGGCTGCGTTCGAGATTGAGCTCCAGCGCTTCGGCCCCGCATTCGCGCGCCTGCTGGACGAACCCGGCGGCGGGATAGACCGCGCCCGAAGTGCCGATGGAAACGAACAGGTCCGCCTCGCGCAGCGCGGCGAAGATTTCATCCATACGATAGGGCATTTCCCCGAACCACACGATATCGGGCCGCAAGGCGTGGGCATGGCAGATCGGACACGGCGGATCGTCGCGCAGCGTGCCGGTCCACGGCATCCGCGAATCGCACGCGGTGCACCACGCGGCCAGCCCTTCCCCATGCATGTGCAGCACCCGCCGCGCCCCTGCCCGCTCGTGCAGATCGTCGATGTTCTGGGTGACGATCAGCAGTTCGCCCGGCCATTGCGCATCCAGCCGGGCCAGCGCCGCATGCGCCGGGTTGGGCTGTGCCGTCAGGATTCCTTCACGCCGCATGTCGTAGAACGCCTGCACCAGATCGGGATCGCGGGCGAAAGCCTCGGGCGTGGCGACATCCTCCACCCGGTGATCTTCCCACAATCCGTCGGCGGCGCGGAACGTCTGCAAGCCGCTTTCGGCGCTGATTCCCGCCCCTGTCAGAATCACGATATTGCGGATTGGCTGCATATACCCTTTCCTTGCCGTCACCCCGAACTTGTTTCAGGGCCCATTTCGCGCCATGCGAGCCTGTCTGGGGCACCATGGAGGCCGAGACAAGTTCGGCATGACGAATCTGGATTGGAGAGCACGTGGCACGTATCGGCATTATCGGCAGCGCAGGGCGCATGGGGCAGGCGATCGCCCGGGTGGTCGAAACGTCCGGCCATGACCTCGCGGGCGGGATCGACCAGGGGGACGATCCGGCGGCGCTGGCGGCGATATCCGACGTGCTGGTGGACTTCTCCTCCCCCCGCGCGCTGGCGGCCAATCTCGCCGCCGCACAGGGGGCGGGCATTCCCATCGTCATCGGCACCACCGGGCTGGAAGCCGAACACCATGGCCTGATCGATGCGGCGGCGGCGCACATTGCCGTGCTCCAGACCGGCAACACCTCGCTCGGCGTCACGCTGCTGGCCCATCTGGTGCGCGAAGCGGCGGCCCGGCTGGGCGACGACTGGGATATCGAAATCGTCGAAATGCACCACCGGATGAAAGTCGATGCCCCTTCCGGCACCGCTCTCCTGCTCGGCGAAGCGGCAGCGGCGGGGCGCGGCATCGCGCTTGCCGACAACACCGAAAGCGGTCGCCACGGGATGACCGGCGCCCGGGCGAAGGGTGCCATCGGCTTTGCCGCGCTGCGTGGCGGGACCGTGGCGGGCGAACATGCGGTGATCCTGGCCGGTGACGAGGAGCGGCTGACTCTGTCCCACAGCGCGGAAAACCGCACCATCTTCGCGCGCGGCGCGGTCAGGGCGGCCGAATGGCTGCTGGGCAAGCCTACGGGCCGCTACACCATGCCCGAGGTGCTGGGCCTTTGAAGAAGGACACCATTTTCGAATTCTTCCGCATTCTGGCGGAACACAATCCCGCGCCCGAAACGGAGCTGGAATTCACCAACACCTATCAGTTGCTGGTGGCGGTCGTGCTGTCCGCGCAGGCCACCGATGTCGGGGTCAACAAGGCCACGCGCAAGCTGTTCGAAGAGGTCAGGACTCCGGCGCAGATGGTCGCGCTGGGCGAAGAAGGGCTGAAACAGCACATCAAGACCATCGGCCTGTTCAATTCCAAGGCCAAGAACGTGATCGCGCTGTCCGAAATCCTCGAACGGGATTTCGGCGGCGAGGTTCCGCAGGATCGCGACACGCTGACCACGCTGCCCGGCGTCGGCCGCAAGACCGCCAATGTGGTGATGAACTGCGCCTTCGGCGCGGAAACCTTCGCGGTCGATACCCATGTCTTCCGCGTCAGCAACCGCACCGGCCTCGCCAAGGGCAAGACGGTGGAGAAAGTCGAGGCCCTGCTCGAAAAGCGCGTGCCCCAGCCTTTCCGCCGCGATGCGCATCACTGGCTGATTCTGCTGGGCCGGTACACCTGCAAGGCAAGGGTCCCGGAATGCTGGCGCTGCCTGGTGGTGGAACAGTGCGAGTTTCGCCACAAGGTACTGGAACCAAAGCCCGCCGCGCGTATTACCAAGGCACGGGGGCGCGCGGCCCCGGCCTGATTATCCGCGCACGAACAGGAGGATGCGATGAAAGCTGTAATCCTGCTGGGCGCCGGTGCGCTGGCGCTGTCGGCCTGTTCCGCGAAGATGGACGATCAGACACGGCCTTCGAAGGCCCCTGCGGCCCGCGTGGTGGGCGAAGCGCGCAGTTGCCTGCCGATCAACCAAGTCTCGCAAAGCCGCGTCTACGATGACCGGACGATCGATTTCCGCGTCGGCAGCCGCACCTACCGCAACACTCTGCCGCAAAGCTGCCCCTCGCTCGGCTTCGAGAAGGCGTTCACTTACGAAACCTCGCTCTCCCAGCTCTGCAACACGGATATCATCTATGTCCTGCGGACGACGGCGGGCCGCCCGGAACGCGGCGGGGCCTGCGGCCTGGGCAGTTTCGTCCCGGTGGAACTGGAAAAGCGCTGACGCCCGCTCCTGTATCGGCGCGGGCATGACCGGCTAGGACGCGGGCTGTTCGCCGCCCATCTTGGTGATAACCGTCGCCGCCACCAGATCGCCGACCACATTGACCGTGGTGCGGCACATATCGAGGAAGCGATCCACCCCGAGGATCAGGCCGATCCCTTCCGGCGGCACCCCCAGGCTGCCGAGAATGAGCGCGATGACCGGCAATGTGCCCGCAGGCACCCCCGCCGTTCCCACCCCGGCCAGCACGCAGACGAGCATGACGAAGAACTGCTGCGACAGGTCCAGATCGACGCCGAAAAACTGGGCGAGGAACAGCACCGTCACCCCTTCGAACATCGCCGAGCCGTTCTGATTGGCGGTGGCGCCGATCGTCAACACGAACCGGGCGACATGCGGCGGCAGTTTCAGTTCGCTGTCGGCAACGCGCAGGGCAGTGGGCAGCGTGGCGTTGGAACTGGCGGTGGAAAAGGCCATCAGCATCGCCGCGCGGATTTCGCGGAAGAACGCGACCGGGTTCTTTTTCGCGAGGAACCGCAGCAGCAGCGAAAACACGCCGAACATCTGCAAGCCGAGCGCCAGCAGCACCACCCCGACATAGGCCGCCAGCTTGATCAACAGATCCCAGCCGAACTGCGCGGCAAGATTGAACATGAAACAGAAGATCGCGATGGGCGCCAGCTGGATGACCAGCCCGATCAGCCGCATCGACACTTCGAACACGCCCTCGATCGCATCCTTCAGCGTCGCGGTGCGCTGCGTCTGGACCAGCAGCAGGCCGATGCCGAAGAACAGCGCGAAGAACATCACCGCCAGAATGTCGTTGTTGCTCATCGCCGCGACGACATTGGACGGCACGAGGCTGAGCAGCGCATCCATGCCCATCGGCGCTTTCCCGGCCGAGCTTTCGATGATCCCCGCCGCCCCTTGCCGCCCCTGCGCCAGCAGTTCGCGCGCCGCCACCGGATCGACGCCTTTGCCCGGCTGCAACAGATTGACGAGGAACAGGCTGAGCGCCACGGCGATCCCCGATACGATCACCGTATAAATCAGCGTGGTGATGCCGACCCGTTTCAACGCCCGGATTTCGCCCATTTCGGCGATGCCGATCACCAGCGCGGAAAACAGCAGCGGCAGCACCAGCATGAACAGCAGGCGCAGGAAAATCTGCCCGATGGGGCCGGTGACATAGGCGATCACGGTATCGACCCACACCGTATCCCGCGCGAAGCTGTACACCAGCAGGCCCAGCACCAGCCCGGCGATGAAGCCGATCAACAGGCGCCATTGTAATCTGCCATGGCTGGCCGGGGCGTCGGCTACGGCTTCGGTCATGGCAACTCCCGGACGGTTCTGTTCTGACGGCACGCACGGCCGCAGCCGGAAACGTGCCGCCAACTTGCCAGTGTCAGCCCCGAATTCAACCCTTCAATGCGGCCAGCGCGATCCGCGCATAGATTCGGGCCAGCGTATCGAGATCGGCCATGGCCACCGCCTCGTCGCGCTTGTGCATCGTCGCGTTGCACAGGCCGAATTCGATCACCGGGCAGAAATCCTTGAGAAACCGGGCATCGGATGTCCCGCCGGTGGTCGATGCTTCGGGCACCACACCGGTTTCCGCCTCCACCGCTTCGGCCACCAGGGTCGAAAACGGGCCGGGCTCGGTCAGGAACGGCTCGCCCGAAATCACGCAGCGGGCCGTGCCGCCGTGGCGGGCGGCGATTTCCGCGATCCGGGCGGACAGGCCTTCCCCGCTGTGAAGATTGTTGAACCGGATCGAAATCCGCGCCTTGGCCAGCGGCGGAATGATATTGGTGGTGGGATTGCCGACTTCGAGATCGGTGATTTCGAGATTGGAAGGCTGGAACCAGTCCGTCCCCCGGTCGAGTTCCCAGCCATCGAATTCGCCGAGCATGGCGATGAGCCGGGGCACCGGATTGTCCGCCAGATGCGGATAGGCGACGTGCCCTTGCACCCCAACCACTTCGAGCCAGGCGTTGAGCGATCCGCGCCGCCCGATCTTCATCATGTCGCCCAGCCGGTTGACGCTGGTCGGTTCGCCGACAAGGCACAGATCGGGGATCGCATCCAGTTCGCGCATCCGGTCCATCAGCGCCAGAGTGCCGAAGCGCGCCGCGCCTTCCTCATCCCCGGTGATCACGAAACTGAGCGTGCCGGCGTCTTGCGGAACGGCGCGCACGGCGGCCACCATCGCCGCAATCGCCCCTTTCATATCCACCGCACCGCGCCCGTAGAGCAACTCTCCACGCCGTTCGGGGGCAAACGGGGCGCTCGTCCACCCGTCGCCCGGCGGAACCACGTCCAGATGGCCGGCAAAGGCAAAATGGCGGCTACCGGCCGGGCCCTGCCGGATGGCGAACAGGTTTTCGACCGGGCCATCGGGCGCTTCGCCGGTGATCCGGCGGTCTATCCGGAACCCCAATGGCGCCAGCATCGCTTCCAGCGTGTCGAACACCGACCCTACTGCGGGGGTCACACTGGGACACGCCATCAGCGCTTCGGCAAGGTCTGCGGGGGTCATCTCGTTCATGTCAGTTCCATCGCATATGGATAATGACACACATGCGCAACCTTGTCCGTATGCGACGAGCCCGCAAGGCTGCGGGTGTGCCAGCCCATTCAGGTCTGAGGAACGGGATCGCCTTCGTACTGGGCGATAAACCATTCCTCGTCCGCCGCCGCGGCGACCCATTGCTGCACCCAGTCGTGTTCCCAGATCGCCTGCATATAGGCCTGGGCGAAGCCGGGCACCGGCACGCCATAAGTCAGGAACCGGCTGACGATGGGGGCATAGAAGATATCCGCCGCGCCGAACGTGCCGAACAGGAACGGCCCGCCGTGCCCATAGCGCGCCCGCGCTTCGGCCCAGAGGCCGAGGATACGCACGATATCCTCGCGCACTTCGGCATCGATCGTCGCGCCCTGCACCTGCTTGCGGATGTTCATCGGCAGCCCCCGCCGCAGCGGCAGATAGGAACTGTGCATTTCCGCCACCATCGAACGAGCCATGCCGCGCGCGGCATCGTCCTTGGGCCAGAAGCGTTCGCGCCCGACCCGGTCGACCAGATATTCGAGAATGGCGAGACTGTCCCAGATCACCACGTCGCCGTCCCACAGGATCGGCACTTTGCCGGATGACGGCTGAATTTCGCCCCATTCGCGCTTGGCCTGTTCCCAGTCGTCGCCCGAAATGTTGACCTTGATCTCTTCGAAAGAGAGCCCGGATTGCTTGCACGCCAGCCAGCCGCGCAGGCTCCAGCTCGAATAGTTCTTGTTGCCGATAATCAGTTTCATGCAGGCCCAGACCTAACCGCTTGGCCGCGCGGTGTCGAGGACCTGCGCCGGAAAGCCGGGCATGGAAGCCCGGCATGGGCCGGGTCGCCGGTCATTCGGTGAAGACAGGAATCGGCTCTTTCAACAGAATCGCGATCAGCGGGATCACCCGCCGGGTCGCGGCGCGATACTGCGCATAATAAGGGCTGAGCGCGTCCATGTAAGCCCACAGCGCCGCCAGTTCCTCCCCCTGGGGTTCACGCCAGCCGGCGGTGTAGGCCTGTGTCGCCACCTGCACCGCCAGTTCGCCATTGGCCGTGAGATTGAGATACCAGGAAGGGTGCACGTCCGCCCCGCCGAAGGAGGCCGCCACCAGCAATTCGCCGCCATAGCTGCCGTACATCAGCGGAGTGACGAAGGCTTGCCCGCTTGTGCGGCCGATGGTGCGCAGCAAGAGCATGGGATTGAAACGCCGCCCATCGCGCAGCGGCTCCCCCGCCAGCAAATGCCCCTCGCGGCCGCCGGAGCGGAGATAGGCCTGTTTGTGCCCTGCCAGCGGATGGCTGGCCGCCGCCGCATCCCTGTTCGCCATGCCTTATCCTCCATCTGCGCCCGTCGTGCCCAAGCGTGGCACACTATCACGGCGGCAGGCAACGGTTCCTGCGGCGCGCCATGAAAACAGGGCGGTTGTATGGTGGGCTTATAGGAAAGGGGCCTGGTACAATTTCCGCTCAGGCTAGCGGATGAAGTGCTGGCAAACCGCCGCCGCGATCAGATTTCCGAATCGGCCAGCACGGCGGCGCGCAGTTCGTCGATCCCCATCTTCTTTTCAGAGGAGGTCACGTGGATCACGGGAAACGCGGCCGGGTGCTTGCGTGCTTCCTGCGCGGTGGCTTCCACCACTTTGGCCAGTTCGCTCGCCTTGATCTTGTCCGCCTTGGTCAGGACGATGCGATAGCCGACGGCCGCTTCATCCAACATCCGCATCATCTCGCGGTCCACGTCCTTGATCCCGTGACGCGAATCGACCAGCAGCAGCGTCCGCTTGAGCGGAACCCGCCCGCGCAGGAATTCGCGCACCAGAGCGCGCCATTTCTCCACCACTTTGGGCGGCGCCTTGGCAAAGCCGTAGCCAGGCATATCGACGAGGCGGAACACCGTCGGTTCGCCCACTTCGAAGAAGTTGAGTTCCTGCGTGCGGCCCGGCGTCACCGAAGTGCGCGCAATCGCCCGCCGCCCCGTCAAAGCGTTGAGCAGCGAGCTTTTGCCGACATTGGACCGCCCGCAAAAGGCGATTTCCGGATGCTCCGGATCGGGCAGGAAATGCAGCGCCGGGGCCGATTTCAGGAATTCGACCCGCCCTGAAAACAGACGGCCCGCGCGGTCCGCCAGTTCCTGTTCCCGTTCATCCATCGCGTATGCCGCGGGCAGCAGGCCGCAGCCTACTTGCCCGCCTCCTTGCTTGCGGCCTTCTCGGCCTTTTCACGCGCGGTCTTCGCCGCCATGTCGGCCTTGTCCTTGGCCGCCTGTTCCTTGAGCTGCGGATGGCGGCTGTAGAGATAGGTCTGCTGTGCGATGGTCAGCACGTTGGACGTGATCCAGTACAACAGCAGCCCGGCCGCGAACGGGGCCATGACGAACATCATCACCCACGGCATCAGCGCGAACATCTGCTGCTGGATCGGGTCCATCGCCGCCGGATTAAGCCTGAACTGCAGCCACATCGTGACACCGAGCAGCAGCGCCAGCGGGCCGATGGCAAGGAAGCCGGGCACGTCATAAGGCAGCGCGCCGAACAGGTTTAGGATATGCAGCGGATCGGGAGCCGAAAGGTCCTTGATCCACAGCACGAAGGGCTGATGGCGCATTTCGATCGTCAGGATCAGCACTTTGTAGAGCGCGAAGAAGATCGGAATCTGGATCAGGATCGGCAGGCAGCCCGCCAGCGGATTGACGCCCTCTTTCTTGTAGAGCGCCATGATTTCCTGCTGCTGCTTGGCCTTGTCGTCCTTGTAGCGTTCCTGCAGCGCTTTCATCTTGGGCTGGATCGCACGCATGCCCGCCATGCTGGAGAACTGCTTCTGCGCGATCGGGAACATGATCCCGCGAATGATCACGGTCAGCAGGATGATCGCCACGCCGAAATTGCCGACAAGACCGAACAGCTTGTCGAGCAGGAGGAAGATCGGCCGTTCGAACCAGCGGAACCAGCCCCAGTCGATCGCGAGGCCGAAATTGGAAATGCCTTCAGCTTCGTACCTGTCGAGAACCGCGCTTTCCTTCGCCCCGGCGAACAGGCGGGTGGTGCGGGTGATCTGCTTGCCCGCCGGCACGGTGTCCGGCTGGTAGATCAGGTCGGCGCGGTACAGGCCGTTGCCGAGCGAGCGGAAATCGCTGTCAGGCTTGCCGCGCGCATCGGGCACCAGCGCGGACAGCCAGTAGATATCGGTGAACCCGATCCAGTCTGCCCGCCCGCTGGGCGAAATCGTACCCGCCTTGGCCACGTCCTTGTAGTTGTTGCCGAAGTCCACCGACCCGTCGAATGCGCCGATCGGGCCGGAGTGAACGTTCCACGTATCGGTGCTGGCGGTGCGGTCGGTGCGGTTGATCAACGCGAACGGCTTGGCGATGATCGGCCCCGCGCCGGTGTTGGCCACAGTCTGCGTGGCAGTAATCAGATAGTCGTCGTCAATGGCGAAGCGGATCGCGAACGTCTGCCCCTGCCCATTGGCCCAGCGCAGCGTGACCGGGGTCTTGGGAGTCAGCACGGTGCCGTCGGCCTGCCACAGCGTGTCGGCGTTGGGCATCTGGCCCGCTGCGCCCGGCGCCCAGCCGAACTGGGCGAAATGCTGCGCCGGCGTCCGCAGCGGGGAGAACATGCGGACCGGGCCGCTGTCCTTCTCCACCGTCTGCCGGAAATCGTTGAGTGTCAGATCGTCGATCAGCGCGCCATGGAGATTGATCGAACCGGTCAGGCTGCGGGCCTGAATCTTGACGCGGGCGGGAGATTTGAGATCCGCGGCCAGTTCGCGCTGTTCCGCCGCGATATCTCCGGCATCCTGCAACCCGCCTTCGCGTGTGCGCTTGGCCACGGTCGGGTCTGCCCCCTTGGCGGGCGCGGCGGCCTGTTCGGCAACCGGCTTGTTCCGCTCCGGGTAAACCCAGTTCATCGCATATTCCCAACCGAGCAACAGCAGCATGGAAAGCGCCACGGCCACGACGATGTTACGCTGGTTGCTCACGTGTGATCCCTGTATCCGTATTCAAAATGCGCCCGCAGGCGGCTGTTTTCCTGGCTCAGGGCACCGGATCGTATCCGTGCCCGCCCCAAGGGTGGCAGCGCAATAGACGCTTAAGCGCAAGCCATCCACCCTTGATTGCACCGTATTTCGTCAGAGCCTGAATGGCATAGGCGCTGCACGACGGAGCATAGCGGCAGGTGGGCGGCAAAATGCGCGACGGGCCAAGCTGCCAGGCCCGCGCGATCAGGATGAAAAGGTGCTTCATCGCCGGCTGTCCCTAGCGCTTGGCGGGCTTGCCGCGCGGGCGGCGGGGCGGATCGCCCTTGCCTGCGGTCGCGCGCGCCAGCGCCGCGCCCAGTTCATCGCGCAGCAGCGCGAAATCGCGCTCCACCCCGCCATCGCGCCCGATCAGGACATGATCGTGATCGGGCAGGCCCTGAGCGGGCAGCATTTCGCGGATCAAGGCGCGAAACCGGCGCTTCATCCGGTTGCGCACCACGGCATTGCCGATCTTCTTCGTCACCGTGATGCCGAAGCGCTTGCCGAGGCCGCCGTTGGGCCGGGCCAGCAGGACGAAACCGGGCCGCGCCACGCGCAGCCCCTTGTTGGCGGCAAGGAAGTCCGCCCGGCGGGTCAGAACGGCGAGATCGGGCTGCATCGAGCGGCGATAGCGCAAAACGGCGCGGCAGGCGATGGGCGGACATCCGGCCCGAAACGCCGCCAGCCCGCTCCTCCGCCCGGCTGCGGCATGAAACCGCATAGCCGGGTGGAGAAGCGGGCTGGAACCTGCGCGGACCGGGCGAGGCCCGATCCGGCCTGGGCCGGAATCAGGCGCTCAGCTTGGCGCGGCCGCGGGCGCGGCGCGCACGCAGGACCTTGCGGCCACCGACAGTCGCCTTGCGCGCACGGAAACCGTGGCGGCGCTTGCGCACGAGATTGCTGGGCTGGAAAGTGCGCTTCATGATGAAACCCTCGATATATTCCAAATGGCGCCGCTGATGCGGCACGAACAAAAACGGCCACCCGCAAGTGGCGGCCTCTTCATGGAGCGGGCGGTTAGTTGAGCCCGGCCTCCAAGTCAAGATAGGCCAGCACCGCATTGCCGCCAAAGATCGACGGGCGCGACGGGGCGGCCGGTGCCCCCTGCCCCAGCCAGTGGCGCATTTCCGCAGAGCCGAACCAGCGCGCGCTGCCGAAAGGCACGGAATTGGTCATGGCATAGAATTTGCGGGCCGTGGCCGCATCCATGCCCATTTCCTGATAATAAACCAGATACTTGCGGCTTTCAGGCGCGTTCTCGGCGTAGTCGTTCGCCTGCAATCCGTCTTCATCCACCCAGGAATGGACGGCGAATTCCGCGCCTTCATCCACCAGCCGCTCCGCCCCGGCGAGAAACAGTTCCACCGCGCCCGAACGGACCGAGCCACCGCGCGGGACGTGAGTCACGAGGCCCGCTGCGCGAATCATCCGGCCAAGCCGCAGATTCGCCCGATCCTCGTATGTGCCGGGGCATTCGACCAGTTCGAGCCGCGCAATCTGCGGATAGTCCCGCATCATCGCGGCGAACTGGGCGGGGGTGTACTCATCCGTCGCCGCAACCAGTGCCGCGCTGCGCCCGTCGATCACCCGGAACGGACCGTAGCGGGCGATACCCGCCGGAATCGGCGCCGGTGCGGAATGGACAAACGGTTGCGCGGCGAACGCCAGATCGCTCACGCCCTCTCCGCCAGCGGCGCTCTGCGCCTGCGACGACAAAGGCGCCGCGCCGATGGCGGCAAGAACCAGCAGGAAGGAAAGCGGACGGCGCATGCCCGCCATCGTGCCCCGCCGCCCCCTATCACTTTCTCAAAAGGTAAGGTTTATTCACCGTTCACCATCATCACCGTTCCGCTCGACAGCGCGGCGCGGGGCGCTATCCTCAACCGCCTGGGGATGTGGGGGGAAATCAGGCAGTGGTGGCACTTATCTCGACCGTGGCCTATCTCGGGCTCGAAGCGCGCGCCGTGGAAGTGCAGTGCCAGCTTGCCGCGGGTCTGCCGCGATTCGCCATTGTCGGCCTGCCCGACAAGGCGGTGGGCGAAAGCCGGGAACGGGTGCAGGCCGCCTTGGCCGCCATGGGCCTGTCGCTGCCGCCCAAGCGGATCACGATCAACCTTTCCCCCGCCGATCTGCCCAAGGAAGGATCGCATTACGATCTGCCGATCGCGCTGGCGCTGCTGGCAGCGATGGGCGTGACCGATGCCGAACAGCTTACCGACTGGATCGCGGTGGGCGAACTGGCGCTGGACGGGCGGATCGTCCCTTCCCCCGGCGTGCTGCTGGCCGCGCTCCACGCCAGCGAGCATGACAAGGGGCTGATCTGCCCCGCCGCGCAAGGGGCCGAAGCCCGCTGGGCCAGCGGCATCCCAATCTGCGCCGCGCCCGATCTGGTCAGCCTGCTCAATCATCTCAAAGGCACGCAGCGCCTGCCCGAACCGCAGCCCGGCATGGCGGAGACCGCGCCGCCGGGCCCCGACCTGCGCCAGGTCAAAGGGCAGGAAAGCGCCAAGCGGGCGCTGGAAATCGCGGCGGCGGGCGGGCACAACCTGTTCATATTATATCGTATTAAACTCATGCAATATCAATATATTAAATCGAATCTCACAGCTCCTTAGTTCTCACTGAGATTTGCCCATCGCTTAGCCTCTTGGAGATGACCCTGCATATGCGTGG
>Ga0182743_1000943_pt1 | contig 31329 bp, 38 predicted proteins | sample eDN3rd30CKraftOP_FD_128522 | JGI IMG/M metagenome (GOLD analysis project Ga0182743, IMG submission 128522) | Enriched Organic Plus compost microbial communities from Emeryville, California, USA - eDNA 3rd pass 30_C Kraft OP (version 2) (version 2) ... | reverse complement strand
TGCGCAGGTGTGGGCCGACTTCCTCGCCAACCGGAAGCGCAAGCGGCTGGCCAACACCGCCACCGCCCACAAGCGCTTCCTCGCCGACATCGCCGCGCTGGCGGACGAGGAATGGCCGCCCGGTCGCCTGCTGGAGCACGCCGTCGCCCGCGGCTGGGGCGCGATCTTTGACCCACGAGACCGGAATGAACGACATGTCGCAAATCGCCAGGACCAACGCCGGGAAGAGCCCGTTGACTCGCTGGTCCGCACCGTCGCTCGACGGCAGGCTGCACGCGCTGCTGGAGAGCTATACGAGCCTGAGTTCGGCGCCGGTGATCGGCCCTGACGACGCCGCCGGGCTGCGCGCCTTCATCGCGGCCGGCGCGGAGCCGGTCATGCCGGACAAGGGCAGCGTCGAGAGCATGCTGGCCCTGCTCGCCAGCGTGAAGCGTCGGCGGCAGAACAGCGAGGCGGAGGCGGGCGCGCAGCTCGAGCAATATTGGCAGGGCCTGCGCGACGTGCCGCTGGACGACCTGCGCCATGCCTATGACGCGCTGCTCAAGGGATCGCCGTGGTTTCCGGACATCTCGGACATCATCGCGGCGGCGCGCGGCGGGCCGGTGGCGCGGTATCGGCGTCGCTGTCTCATCGCCCGGTCCCTGATCATGAAACATGAGCGCGAATGGATTGCGCCGGTGGCGTTGTGCTCGCCGGAAGAGGCCGCGCGGATCCGGCAGACGATCGACGATGCGGCGGAGGGCGTGAAGGCATGACGGTCCCGGCCGATGCATGGTGCATCCTGCGCATGTCGGAAGGCGCGACGCTGCCCGTCATGGACGCGCTGTGCGCTGACGGCTTCGACGTCTGGACACCTGAGGAAACGCAGCAGCGCCGGGTCGGCCTCGCGCGCAAGCGCGTTTCCCGTCGCGCGCCGCTGCTGCCCGGCTTCGTCTTCGCGCGCTACGATCGGCTGCGGGAGTTGGTCGATCTGGCGCGGACGCCGGCGCAGGCTTTCCGTGCATGGGATGCTGAGCAGCGGTGCATGGTGACCAAGGGCCGGCCATATTTCTCTGTCTTCCGCGTCGGCGCATCCTATCCTGCCGTATCGGACGGAGCGCTCGATGCGCTGCGGGTGGCGGAGCGGAAGGGCCGGCCGCTCAAATCCGTCCACATGTTCAGGGCCGGTGAGCGGGTGAAGTGCCCGGATGCGGGCTTTGACGGCCTCACCGGCATCGTCGAGACGACGCGGGGCCGGCATGCGATCGTGCTGTTCGATGGGTTTGCCATCCCGGTGGCCGTGCCTGCGACCAGCCTGCTGGCGGTGGCTTGACGGGGTTTCTGACCTCTATATATTGTGGCGCGTCGCTGCATCGGGCAGCGCAAGGCAATGGCCGTTCTAGTGTGGCACGCCACCATGGTCGCCGACGTTCCGGGCATGCGCTTGGGCGGTCGTGCGACGCTATTCCGGGATTCACGAGGGCGCTGACGGCGGGACCTGCCATCTGGGGCGGCACCGCAGGAGCCAAGCGCATGCCGGGGAGGCCCTGGGTCAGCATCCCAGCCAGCCAGCGCCCGGTGCCCGGCGCCAGATAGACCGGGCAAATCGGGGAGATCATCGTGAGCGAAGCATTGCGGGAGGCGGTCCCTGTGCGGCGTGCCGATGGCCGCTGGATGGTGGGGGAAAAGGCATTCGAGTCCAACGCCAGCGCCTGGCGTTGGATAGACCGACAGAACAACGAGCCGGTATCGCGAGCAGAAGATGTCTCGGACTGGGTCTCCCGCAAAATCCTGAACTCTTAGACGCTGGAGCATCTGGGTGTCCGGCCCTGCTGCCGCAGGAGATCATCATGGCCGAACGCCTGCGCGGGCGCCGCGCCGTTGAGCAGCGCAAGCGCAGGCTCCGAGCCGAGCCGCTATGCCGGGACTGTAAGGCCAAGGGCATCATCACCGCCGCCACGGTGCCCGACCATATCAAGCCGCTCGCCTTGGGCGGCACCGATGACGACGGCAACATCCGCTGCCTGTGCGATGCCTGCCACAAGGTGAGGACGGCAGAGCAGTTCGGGCATCGCGATCCGATCGAGGGCCGTGGCATCGGCCGCGATGGACGGCCGACCAGTCCGGATCATCCATGGAACAGGAGAGGCTGATGGAAGCGCATCCGCCCGCTCGCTACAGCGTCGAGCAGGTCGATTATGATCCTGCCTTGGGCGCTCGTCTCTGCGTGCATCTGGACGGCGTCGAGCAGCGACGCGTGATCGCATATGATTGCGAGGCCGGCACGGTGACCAGATGTGTGCTGGACGCTGAGGGGCGGTTGGTCGTCGACGAGAACCGCGAAGACGTGGGGGTCGAGACTGTGTCGGGGCGCGTCGAGGTGACGTGGCGGGCTGATTGACCGGCCCCACCCCCGGGTCAAAACTTTGAGGGGCCGGCGAGCGGAAACCGGCCCCGCCCTCCATACGCACCGAAATGTGTTTTCAGGTAGAAAGTTCAGGGCATCCCCTACGGGGATGAGTGTGCATGAACGCAATTGACGGCACCGGCCTGATCGTCGACGCGCCCGACTGGTCGCTGCTGCTCGACGATCCGCTGGAGATCGCGGCGGCCGAGGCGCACTGGCAGCGGATCACCGCCGAGATGCGGGGCCGGGATATTCTCGCATCCGCGAATGCCCACGCGATCCAGCGCCTCGTGATCGCCTATCTGATCTACGACCGCGCCGCGCGCGCGGTCACCGAGCAGGGCGCCGTGCTCAAACCCAAGCGCGGCAACCCGAAGTCCATCGCCCGTCTCAATCCGCACTTCACGGCCATGCGCGAATCCGGGTCGGACGCCGAGCGCATCGAGGCTGAGCTGGGCCTGTCTCCGCGCCGCCGCACAGGCGCCGCCAAGGTGGTGAGGAATGGCCGGAAAGCGACCGCCGCGTCGAGCTACCTCAAATCGGTCAAGTAAGCGGGCGCTCGATCCGACCACGGCATGGGCGCAGGATGCGCTGGCGGACAAGCTGCCGTGGAAGTGCGGAGAGCTGGTCCTGCACGCCGCCGAGCGCCACATGCGCGATCTACGGGACGGCCCGGCGCGCGGCCTGCACTGGCGACCGGAGATCGCGGCCCACGCGCTGAACTTCTTTCCGGCCGTCTTCTCGGTGGCCGATGGTCCGAGGGCCGGCCAGCCCTTCCACCTGCTCGGCTGGCACACCTTCACGGTCGGAAGTCTGTTCGGGTGGCATCGCGACAATGGCCTGCGTCGCTTCCGGCGCGGCTGGCTGGAGACAGGAAAGGGGCAGGCCAAGTCCCCGCTGATGGGCGCGATCGGCGTCTACATCATGGGCTGGGACGGCATCGCGCACGCGCAATGCTATGCCATCGGGCAGGACAAGGCGACCGCGAACGTCCTGTTTCGCGACGCCGTGTCGATGTGTCGGGGCCAGATCCCGGATGAGGATGAGGGGGACAGCCTCGAATCGCGCGGCGAGGTCATCATCCGGGGCGAACTGGACAACGCCTGGAAGATCGAACACCCGGACAGCGGCTCGTTCTTCCGCACGCTGGCCGGCGGCGACAGTCAGTCGGGGCCGCGCCCGTCCTATATCGCGGGCGACGAGATCCACGAGTTCAAGTCGGACCACGCCATCGAGACATGGCAGCGCGCCATCGACAAGGTCGCAGGCAACGCGCTGTTCCTCAAGGGGACGAACACGCCCGCGACCACGCAACTGGTCGGCACGAGTTATTCGGAGATGTACCAGGCCATCGTGCGCGGCGAGGCAAAGGACGATACCGCGTTCGCGTTCATCGCCCGGGTCGACAAGGGCGACCGGGAAACCGTGTTCGAGGATGAATCCTGCTGGGGCAAGGCGCTGCCGGCGCTCGGCGAGACATTCCCGATCGAGAACCTGCGCAGCGTCGTGGCCGCCGCCAACCTGCGTCCGTCGACACGCTCCAGCGTCAAGCGGCTCTATTTCGGGATCGACATCGGCGCGGCCGATTTCTGGATCGATGAGGAGAAATGGGCGGCGGTTCAGGGCGCGGTCGACAGCCGCGCGATGCGTGGCCGGAAATGCTGGCTCAGCCTCGACCTGTCCCGCAAGAACGACCTGACGGCCCTGACGGCGACGTGGGAGGCCGGCGCGGATGGGCTGCTGGCCAGCAAGACGTGGTACTGGACGACGAAGGAGGGCCTCGCCGATCGCGCGGAAGCGGACCGGGCGCCCTATCTGGACTGGGTCGAGGACGGCTATCTGGTCGCCACGCCCGGCGCGACGATCGACTACACCTTCGTCGCGCAGCAGGTCGCGGAAATGCTTGCCGAGCATGATGTCGTGGAGCTGGTGGTCGACATTGCGTTCGTGACCGCCTTCACCGAGGCCTGCGAACAGATCGGCCTGCCGGTGTGGATCTACGATGGCCCGGGGAAGCGCGAGGGCAAGGGCCTCAAGATCGTCAGGCATGCCCAGGGCAAGCGCATCATGTTCGAGGATCGCCAGCTTTGCATGCCGCATTCGATCACGCGGACCGAGGACGTGATTCTGGAGGGCAGGATCGTGATCGACAGCTCTCCGGTCACCTATTCCTGCGCGGCCAATGCGGCGATCGACGATGATGGGCAGGGCAACCGGGCCTTCGACAAGAAACGGTCGCGCGGCCGCATCGATGGCATGGTGACGATCGCCATGGGTGTCGGCGCGGCAACGGCGGCCGACAAGCCGAAGAAGAAATCCGTCTACGCCTCGCGCGGCGTGCTGAGAGTCTGAAGGAGGGCGCATGGCGGTATTGTCGCCCGATGACTATCGGCGCGCTGCGGGCTACCGGCGATCCGGACCCGCCCGGCGCCTCTCCGCAGGCCCTGTGCCCGTGGTGCAGGCGCTGACGGCGATGGACATCAACAGCGAGGAGCTGCGCCAGTTCATGACGGCTGGCCGCACCTCGGCCGCCGGCGTCGCGGTCAACGAGAAGGTGGCGCTCCGGAACAGTTCGTTTTTCCGGGCCTGCAACCTGATCGCTTCCTCGATCGGGATGCTCCCGACCCACCTGCATCGCAGGCTGGCGGACGGTACGACGGAGAAGGCGAAGAATCACCCGCTCTACCGCGTGCTGCACAAGCGGCCGAACGCGTACCAGACCGCGTTCGAGTTCAAGAGCTACATGCAGTTCGTCGCGCTGCTCGACGGCAATGCCTATGGGCTGATCATCAGGGGTCCGCGCGGCATCCGGCAGATCGTTCCGCTCCCGCGCGGCGCTGTCGAGCCCGATCTGTCCGACAGTTGGGAGCTGACATTCCGCTACACGCGGAAAACCGGGGGAACCGTCATCCTGCCCGCCCGGGACGTGTTTCATTTCCGCCACCCACTCACGCGCGACGGGCTCAAGGGCGTCTCGCTGCTGGATATGGCGGTCGACACGATCGGCCTTGCCGCCGCCGTCACGAAGGCGCTGGGGCGTCTCGCCGGCAAGGGCATGATGGCCGGCGGCTCGCTGGAAACGGACGAGACGCTCGGCGAGGAATCGATCCGGCTGCTTCGCGAGAGCCTGGCTGAAAATCATTCCGGCGCCGAGAATGCCGGCGACTGGCTCATCCTCGAAGAGGGCCTGACGGCCAAGCCTTTCGCGAACCCGAAGGACAGCCAGAGCGACGAGACGCGCAAGCGGCAGGATGAAGAGCTGGCCCGGTTCACCGATGTGCCCCGCCCGCTGCTGATGATGGACGAGACGAGCTGGGGCACGGGCATCCGGGAGCTGGGCCTGTTCCTCGTGACCTACTGCCTCACGAAATGGTTTGTGGCGTGGGAACAGGCGATCGAGCGCTCATGCTTCACCGAGGCAGAGCAGGACGCTGACGAGCTGTACGTGAAATTCAACGACGGCGCGCTGCTGCGCGGCTCGCTCAAGGAGCAGGCCGAGTTCTTCTCCAAGGCGCTGGGCAACAATGCGGCTTGGATGGAGCCCAACGAGGTCCGCGCCAACTTCGAACTGAACCCGCACCCTGACGGCGTCGGCCTGCCCAAAGGCGCCGCGTCGTCGTCTTCCACCACGAAGGATGACCCGGAAGATGAATGACCTGTCCGCACGGCCGCGCGCGCTCATCGGCGGCATCATGGCGCGCGCCCGGCCCTCCGCGCTGCCCGTTCCGGCGGACCGGCGCGTCTCCGCCTTCTCCCCGCTGCCCGTGATGGAGCGCTGGGGCGAGGACGCGGCGGGTATCCGCCCCGCCGCGCTGGAGCAGGGGGATAATGTCATCACGATGTTCGATGTGATCGGCGAGGACTGGTGGACCGGCGGCGGCGTGACCGCGAAGAAGGTCGCCGCGCAGCTCCGCGCGATCGGCGACCGCCCGGTCGAGGTGCAGATCAACAGCGGCGGCGGCGACATGTTCGAGGGCCTCGCCATCTACAATGTGCTGCGCGAGCATTCGCAGCCGGTCACCATGAAGATCATGGGCATGGCCGCCTCGGCCGCGTCGATCATCGCCATGGCGGGCGATCAGGTCGAAATCGGCGCGGCGTCGTTCATCATGATCCACAACTGCTGGGTCATTGCCGGCGGCAACCGGCACGATTTCGCGGAAGTCTCGGCCTATCTCGCCCCCTTCGACCAGGCCATGGCCGATGTCTATGCGCAGCGCTCGCAGCAGAAGGCGGCCGATTGCGCGAAATGGATGGACGCGGAGACGTGGATGTCCGGGTCACTCGCCATCGAGCGCGGTTTCGCCGATGCCCTGCTGCCCGCCGACCAGATGAAGGTCGACGAGAAGGCCAAGGCGTCCGATCGCGAGGTCAACGAGGTCCGCGCGCTGGAAATCACCCTCCTCAATAGCGGTATGACGCGCGCCCAGGCGCGTGCCCGCATCAACAGCCTCAAGGGCAAGCCGGACGCTGCCCTCGATGACGCCGACAAGCCGGACGCTGGCGGCGACCCCGAGTTGATCAGTGCCATGCAGGCCCTGCTCGACACCTTCCGCAGCTAAACAGCGAGTTACGATCATGAAATATCAGTCTCGAACCGCCCTCGCGGCGGTGGCGACCCTGCTCGCCTCTCCGCTTCGCGCGCTCTTCGCGGCGAAACCCACCATCACGCTCACGCCGCCGGTTATCCCCGCGATGCCCCGCGCCCTGATCGGAACCACCATCCGGGCCGATGTCTCGGGTGATCCCAAGGCCATGATCGCCGCCCTTCAGGAGGCGCATGGCGAGTTCAAGGCGACCATCGAGGAGAATATCGGCAAGAAGGCCGATAGCGCCGAGGTGAACGCCAAGCTCGACGCGATCAACATGACGATGAGCCAGCTCGAAGCCGCGCTCAACGAACATGCCACGAAGATCGCGGCGGCGAACCTGAACGGCGGGACGTCCGTCCAGCCCTCCGACCCCGAATATTCCGGCGCCTTCGCATCCTTCATGCGCGATGGCCGCCGGGAGGACGAGGAGAAGCTGCGCTCGGAGCAGAAGAAGGGTCCGCGCGCCTCGATGTCCGAGGGCGTCGATGCCGATGGCGGCCTGCTCACCCCGGTCGAGTGGGATCGCACCATCAGCGGCCGGCTGAAGCTCATCTCGCCCGTCCGGCAGGAAGCGCAGGTCATCCGCATCAGCAAGCGCGGCTTCACCAAGCTGTTCACCGATCGCGCGGTGGGCAGCGGCTGGGTCGGCGAGACCGCCGCGCGCCCGGCCACCGCCACGCCGCAGTTCACGGCCCTGTCGTTCGGCCTTGGCGAGATCTACGCCAATGCCGCCGCGAGCCAGGACCTGCTCGATGACGCGGAGATCGACCTGGCCGACTGGCTGGTCGGCGAGATCGATACCGAGTTCTCCCGACAGGAAGGCATCGCGTTCATCTCCGGCGACGGCACGAACAAGCCGCACGGCCTGCTCGGCTATGTCGATGGCGGCGCCCATGACGATCGCCACCCGTGGGGCGCGATCGAGGCGCTGAACAGCGGCGCGGCGGCGGCTTTCACGGCCGATGGCATGGTGGACACCATCTACAAGCTGCCGGCGGCCTATACGCCCAACGCCAAGTGGTACATGAACCGCACGTCGCTGGGCGCCATCCGCAAGCTGAAGGATGGTCAGGGCAATTTCCTGTGGCAACCGACCTTCGTCGCCGGTCAGCCGTCGACCCTCGCCGGCTATCCGGTGATCGACGTGCCGGACATGCCGAATGTCGCGGCGGGCAATCTCGCGGCGCTGTTCGGGGACATGCGCGAGACCTATCTGGTCATCGACCGGATCGGCCTGCGCGTCCTGCGCGATCCCTACACCAACAAGCCCTACATCTGCTTCTACGCGACCAAGCGCGTGGGCGGCGGCGTCAAGAACCCCGACGCGATGAAGGCGATCAAGATCGGCACCGGCACCTGATCCGGCGTTGACGATATCCCGGGGCGGCTTCGGTCGCCCCGGTTCCCCGAAGCGGCGGATGCCCGCTGTTTCGGTGAACCAGAGGAGCGAGCGATGGCCACCCAGAACCCCACCGAGACCAAGACCGATCCCAAGGACACCGCCGAGGCGGCACCCGCCGAGACCGGCCAGCCGTCGGAAGAGGTCGATATCCGCGCCGGCACCACAGAGGTGCAGAACCGGATCGACATGAACGACCCGAGCTTCTGACCTTCACTCAGATCGAGGACCGAGCCCCATGGCCGACAATATCACTTCGCCGGTGCCCGATGGGACAACGCTGGCGACGAAGGACATCGGCGGTGTCCAGTATCAGAAGAGCCTGATCACCGATCAGGCCGGCGCGGATGCCGTCGGGCTGGTCACGGCATCGCCCGCCGCGACCACGATCCTTGGGCGCCTGAAAGCGATTGCCGACGCGCTGGCGGGCACGCTCGGCATCAGCGCCACGTCCCTGCCGCTCCCCACGGGCGCGGCCACCAGCGCGAATCAGGCCGCTGTGAAGGCGTCGATCGATGCGGGCTCGCTCGCGGGTCTTGCGCCGTTCCCCATCACGCCAGGCAGCAGCGCCCTCACGCGTCCGATCGTCGCCCTGTCCGTCGCGACGGGCGGGACCGTGATCTACACGCCGACCAGCGGCGGCGGCGACGTGACGGTAACGCTGCCCGCCGGCTATTTCCCGCTTCCCGCGACCCACATCAAGGCAGGCGGGACGGCCGAAGGCCTGACGGGCTGGTAAGCGATGCTCGCGACGCTCCTCGCCTTCGACATCATCCCGCAGGGAGGCGATATGCCAGGCGGCGGTGACACGGGAACGGTGATCGCGACGCCCGCCCGAACGGCGGTGCTCGCGATTGCCCAGCCCGCCACATCGGTGGCGTCTGGCGTCCCATTGGGCGCCACGGTCTGGTCGCAGCCCTTCGATCCGGCGGATCATGTGCCGTTCGCCATCGATTTCGCGGCGCTGCTCGATGAGGGCGAAGCCATCGTCGAGATCGAGGCCATCACCATGAGCGCAGCCGGGGCCGCCCTCGGCGTCGCCGTCGACGATGCCGCGCCCTATGGCCCGATCATCGACACGGCAGGCAAGAAGGTGCAGCTCTGGTTCGTCGTGGATGACGCACACTGGAGCGAGACGGCCTTTTCCGCCTCGGGCGTGCAGATTCCGGTGGCCGTGCGCGTTGCCACGGCTGGCACGCCGCCCAAGCGGTTCGAGCGGACATGCGTGCTCATGGTGCGGCAGCTATGATCGACAACGGCCGGCGCGCCGCGCTCGTCATCGATGGCGTCTTCGACGGGCAGGCCGGCGTCCAGGGCGCGCAGCTTGCTTTCATCCCCAATCGCCTGACGAAACGCGCCGGCGCGGTGCGCGGCGCCGTTCTCGACGGCGTCCCGGTGTTCCTGTCCGGCCAGCGCGATACCGGCGGCGGCCTGTGGACCGCGCACTATGAGGTGATCGAATGACGATCGCGGAAATGCGCGTGCTGCTCTCGATGCCGGAGGGCGACTATAGCGACGCCCAGGTCGTCGCGGCCTATGCCGCGCTGATCGACGATGGCTTTCCGGCGCCGCTGAATATCGTCGAGCCGGTCACGGTCGACATGGCGCGCGCGCAAAGCCAGATCGAGGATGAAATTCCCGACGACCTGATCAGCCAGAAAATCCGGTCGGCGCGGGAATGGGTCGAGCAGCACACGAGCCGTATCGTCGCGCAACGCACGCTGGTCGATCATTTCCGCGCATGGGGCGGATACCTGTCGCTCTCCAAGCGGCCGATTATTTCGGTCGACGCCATCGCCTATAATGGCGTGGACGGCGATGCCACCTATCTCGATGGCGCCTATGCAATCGGCCCGCTCCCGCTGCGCATCTACCCCGGGGCGAGCGGCTGGCCGAAGCTTCGCGCGGGCGGAGCGATCACGGTGGCATACACGGCTGGGTACGATCCGGCCGAAGTGCCGCAGCCGCTGATCGAGGCCATCCTTGTCCTCGCGGCGGGCATGATTAGCCAGCGCGAGGGCGCCTATGCGCAATCCCTCACGGCGGCGCGCGAACTGCTGAAATATCTTCGGCCGAGGACGCTATGATCGGCATCGCCAGCGGCAAGATGAACCGGCGCATCCGCATCGAGCGCCCGGTGCCCGACGACAGCTTCGACGGGGCAGGCTCGGGCTCGTGGGCGCTGGTCAAGGAAGTGTGGGCGGAGGTGCAGGACGAGCTGCCCAGCACGAGCAATCGCGAACATCTTACCGATGGCGTCAATCTCGCCTCCCGGCGGTCGCGGGTGCGCATCTATTATCGCGACGGCATCACGTCCGACATGCGCTTCCTGTTGCTGCGCAAGCGCGCCGGCGTCGTGGAGGTCGAGCGGACCATGCAGATCGTGGGGCCGCCGGCCATCCTCGGCAATCGCCAGCGCATCGAGTTCATGATGGAAGACTACAGCACGGCGGGGAACCCGGCCTGATGGTCACGACACGCGGCAAGGCGGAAGTGAAGCGCTTCATGGCGCAGCTCCCCGCGAAGATCGAGGAGCGCGTCCTGCGCGGCGCGGCGCGCGCCGCCGCCAATGTCATCGCCGATGAAGCGCGGCGGCGATCCGAGTCCCATGAGGTCAGCGCGGCGGTCAAGGTCGCGACCCGGAAGGAGCCCGGCCGGATGGTCGGCAAGGTGCAGGTCAAGGGCCCGGGGGACTATATCGCGCCCTGGCTGGAATATGGCACGGACCCGCACTTCATCAGCGTGGACGACAGCCAGCGCGAGGGTCGGAGCATCGGCCGGATCAACCGGCAGCTCCGTGATAATGACGGCGCGACGTCGCTGGTCATCAACGGGAAGTTCGTCGGCGCGACCGTCTTCCACCCCGGCGCGCGCCCGCATCCGTTCCTGCGCCCCGCGCTGGACACGAAGGAGGCCGAGGCTGTCGCCGCCGCGCAGGCCTATATCAACAGCCGCATCGCGCCGGGCGGCATCGTGGGCGTCGACGATGGCGGAGGTGACGCGTGACGGGCGCCGACATCATCGGCGCGCTGCTGCGCGCTGACAGCGCCCTTCTGGCAAGGGTGCCGGAAGCCAGCATCAAGGCGGGCCGCCTGCCAGATGGCATCGCCCCGCCCGCGCTGCTGGTTCGCGTGATCAGCTCCGTCGAGCGGCAGGCCCTCCGGCGCGGGGCGGCGACCCGCACCGTCGATCGCGTCTCCGTCACGGTGCGCGCCGGCAGCTATCGCGACCAGACCGCGATCATCGCGCTGGTGAAAGCCTGCTGCGCGGGCCGCACGGGCAATATCGGCGGCGGCCGCAACGTGGCCATCCTGACCGCCGGCACCGGACCGGACATCAACGGGCCGGGTGACAGCTTCGAGCAGGCGCAGGATTTTCGCGTCTCGTTCGATGCAGAGACCTGAACGGGAGCATCATCATCATGACCAGCAAGACGAAGCCGGCCTTCATCCTCCGGCCCTTTTACGATGTCGGCACGAACCAGATATTCGACGCCGGCACCGTCCAGCAGATCGATGAGGGGTCGTTCCTCAACTACCGGGCGGCCGGGCTCGCGCGCGAGCCGACCGCGAGCGAGATCGCCCCGACGCCCGCGACGAAGCCTGTCGCGCCGACCGAACCCGACGCCGAGCCCGGCGCCTGAAATTCCGCCGCGCCTCGCGGCTGAATGACTGCCGGCAAGCCCGGCTCGCCACATAGGAGTAAATAAAATGACGTCTACGACTGCGGCGGGCACAAAGCTCGCCATCAGCGCCGCGCATCCCGCCACCGAGGATGAGACCGGCTATTCCGCCCTGATCTATACCGAGATCGGCCAGGTCGAACAGATCGGCGCGATCGGCGCGACCTATAACAAGGTCGAGTTCACGCCGCTTCGCGGCCCGAAGCAGAAGCACAAGGGCAGCGTTGATTACGGCTCGCTCTCGCCCTCGCTGGCGCATGACGACAGCGATGCGGGCCAGACGCTGCTGCGGACCGCATCCGAGAGCGATGCGCTCTATTCGTTCGAGGTGACCTATCCGGACGGCGCCAAGCGCTACTTCCAGGGCCGCGTGTTCGGCTACCCGGAGAATGTGCAGGGCGCCGACACGATCCTCATGGCCAACCCGACCGTGGAGATCGACACGGCGGTGGTGAAGGTCCCGGCACCTTAATCCCCATTCCGGCCCTGATGGCCGGTCATCAGGCATCGCCCGTTCCGCTCCTCGCGGGCGGCGGGGCGGGCGGTGCAACCCAGCCTGCGAAAGGATAATCCATGTCTACCGCACTTCTCGATATCACGACCGCCGCCGTCGAAGAGACGGCCACCATCCACATCAAGAACGCGGCCGGCGAGTTGCTCTATGCCGACGCCGAGCGCAAGATGCCGGTGCAGATCGTCATCTATGGCCCGGGCAGCGATGCATTCGGCGTCGTCGAGGCCCGCCAGTCCGCCCGCGCCGTGAAGCGCATGCAGGACAATGACGGCAAGATCAGTGTCGCGCCCTATGAGCAGCGCGTGCAGGAGACGGCCGAGGATCTGGCCGCGATCACGGTCCGGTTCGAGAATTTCTCCTACCCGCCGGCCGGCGACGCCAAGGGCCAGAAACTGTTCGAGGCGGTCTATGCCGACAAGAAGCTCGGCTTCATCACCCGGCAGGTCTCGAAGTTCGTCGCAGATTGGGGAAACTTCAAGCCCGGCTCGGCCGGGATCTGAAACTCTACGTCCGGCAACTGGCGTGGCTCCATGCCACGCCAAAGCCGCCGGAGGGCACGAAGCGCGCCAAATATGCGGACAAGGCGCCCCGCCTCAGCCGTCTCGATGCGATGAAGCGGGACGGCGTCACGCCGAAAATGCCGCCGAACCCGGCACCCCATATCATCGGCTGGCTGGTGGAGATGGGGCTGTCCGAAGCGGCCGGCATGGGGTCCGCACCGATCAGTTGGGCCACCATCAACGAATGGCAGCGTGCGACCCGCGTCGCGCTCAAGCCGTGGGAGGCCCGGCTGATCCACACCCTGTCAGTCGAATATCTCGCCGAAGGACGGAAGGCGGAAAGCGAGACCTGCCCCGCGCCGTGGCGCGCGGCCCCGACGCAGGCCGACCGCAATGCCGAACTGGCGCGGTTGCAGATGGTGCTGGGCTAGGCGGTCAATTCGCCTGTCGCGAGATCGGTCCGTGACCGGAGAAGGAGGCGTTAAACATGGATGACGGGACGCCTGCGCTTGAGGTGGGATTTGCCATCGGCACAGGAGATTCAGCGACCGAACTGATGCGCCTTCAGGACGTTATGAACTCCACCGAGGCGAAGGTCGTGGCAGAGGCCGCGCGCATCGAGAAGGCGACGGCTGGAATGGTCAACCTGGGCGGCTCGGTCGCCCAGATCACTGCATTCGGCAACGCGGCCACGAGGGAATTGCGCGAGGTCGCCCGGGCAACAGATCGGGCTGAGCGCAGCGGCGAGGCCATGGTGCGGCAACTCAATCGCCAGATCGAGACGTTCGGAAAGACTTCATCTGAGATCCGCGAGATGCGCGCCGAAATGCGCGCCGTTGAAGCCGAAAGTCAGGGCCTCACCGAGCTTGCGGGGCGCATCCGCGCCGCCAGCGCGCAGATGAATCTCCTTGAGGCCGGCACGCGCGGCATAGGTCAGAGCGGCAAGCTCGCCAGTCACCACATGCAAAATCTGGCCTTCCAGTTCCAGGACTTGGGCATCCAGATGGCGGCCGCCGCCGGCAGCTCGGCTCCGCTCAAGATGGCCTTCATGGCCTTGATGCAGCAAGGGGCACAGATTCAGGGCATCATGTCCCAGGCGGGGATCGGCATTCGCGGCGTCGGCGCGGCTTTTGCCGACATGTCGAAATCCCTCATCGTCGCGGTGGCGACAAATCCCGTCATTCTGGGGCTGTCGGCGGCAATCGGCGCGGTGGCGCTTGCGATCAAGACACTCCAATCCTCGGCCAACGACGGATCCGGCATGGAGGAATACGCCAAGTCGCTGGGCCTCACAGAAAAGGAAATCCGCAAGCTGGATGACGTCACTGTGACCTTCGGCGACACCGCCAAGGCGGTGTTTCAGGTCACTGGCCGCGCCATCTGGTCGGCCATCGGTCCTTCGGTGACCAGCGTCTGGAACGTCATGAAGGAGTGGATCGGGTGGATCGGCGGCGGCGTGAGGGGCGCCGTGAACTTCATGATCGGCGGCTTCATCGGCGCGTACAACACGATCACGAAATCATGGCGGGGCTTTCCGGCCGTGCTCGGCGATGTCTTCATCAGCGGGGTGAACGCGGCGATCGGGGCGATCAATACGCTGGTGCAGAAAGCGATCGACGGGATCAATTTCCTCTCCCGACAGGCGAACAAGATATTGCCTTCCGCGCTACAGATCCCGGAGCTGGACGCGCCGCAGATCGCGAAGGTGAACAATCAGTTCAAGGGAGCCTTTGCGGAGTTCGGGGCGACCGCGCGGGAAGAAATGGCCCGGGCCATTGGCACTGATTATGTCGGCGAGGCCGGCTCTGCCATCGTTGAACAGGCCCGCCAGAACGCGCGCGATCGGATTCGCGAGCAGGCTGAGGCCGCTGGTTATCTTGACCCCGATAAATCCAGTGGAACGAAGCAGCGCCTTTCCGAGGAAGAGAAGGCCTATCAGGCGGCCTTGAAGGCCGCGAACGATTACATCGCCGCGCAGCAGGAGGAGGCAACGCGGATCGGCAAGTCGGCTAAGGAAATCCGGCTCATGACCGATGCCGTGCAGCGCATGAATGCCCCCCTTGAGAGCCAGAAGCTGGCGATCGATCAGGTCGCCGCCGCGCGGGAGGCCGCATATAGCGCCCAGGCCGCGAAGGATTTCGAGGCCAACGTGATGAAGCCTCTTCGCGACGAACTCGCGCTTTATGGCCTTGTCGGACCAGAGCGCGCGGCGGCGGCGCTGGAACTCGAGAAACAGGCATTCCTCACCGCGCACATGGACGATGGACTCGAGGTCGCGCAGGCTCGGTGGGAAGAATATTACGCGGCCAAGAAGCAGTTGATCGACAAGGACGCCGCCGCCGCGCGGGAGGCCGACGCCATTCGGCGCGCGCAAGAGAACATGGAGGCCCTTATCGACGCGGCCAACCGAGCGGGAGACGCACTGTCGCGCGCCTTCGGTTCCGGCGGCGAAGCAATCGCCAACATGCTCACGGCCCTGACGAATTATTCCGAGCGGCAGGCCAAGATTCAGGAGCAGGTGCGCCAGGGCACATTGACGCAGGGGCAGGCCGCCCAACGCACCGGCATCCTCACCGCTGGCGCCTATGGTGACATGGCGGAGGCCGCGAGGGACTTCTTCGATGAAGGCAGTTCCGGCTACAAGGCCATGACGCACGCCCTGCAGGTGTTCCGGGCCATCGAGTTCGCCCTGTCGGTCAAGGCGATCGCGCAGGATGCGATCGAAACGGCGTCGTCGATCGCCAAGAGCGGCGCGCGCACGGCCGTGAAGGCGGTGGAGGCCGTTGTCAGCGCCATCTCGTCGCTGCCCTTTCCGCTCAACCTCGCGGCCGGCGCGGCGACGATCGCGGCGCTCGCGTCCATCGGCGTGTCGATCGCCGGCGCGTTCGGCGGGGGCAGCAGTTCCCTCCCGCAGAGCAACACGGGCACCGGCACGGTCCTGGGCGACGCCGATGCCAAGAGCGAGAGCATCAAGAACGCGATCGACCAACTCAAGGATGTCGACACCACGATGCTCACCTATTCGCGGCAGATGGCGGCGTCGCTCAGCTCGATCGAAAGCCAGATCGGAAGCCTCGCCAGCCTCGTGGTGCGCACCGGCGATGTCAACGCCGACACCGGGGTCGACACCGGGTTCAAGGCGAATCTCATCGGGTCCGTGCTCGGCTCCATTCCCCTCATCGGCGGTATCCTCGGCGGGCTGTTCGGCACCAAGACCACGATCACCGGCAGCGGCCTCTATGCCGCGCCGCAGTCGCTCGGCGACATCCTGTCGGGCGGGTTCGATGCCAGCTATTATTCGGACGTCCAGAAGAAGAAGAAGCTCTTCGGCATCACGACCAGCACCAAATATTCGACGCAATATGCCGATGCCGATACCGGCCTCGAAAGCCAGTTCACCCTGCTGCTCAAGCAGTTCGATGACGCGATCCTCGCGGCGGCCGGTCCGCTGGGCGTCGCCACGTCCACGATCGAGAACAGGCTGAACAGCTTCGTCGTCGATATCGGCAAGATCGACCTCAAGGACCTCACGGGGGACGAGATCGAGGAGAAGCTGAACGCGGTATTCGGCGCCGCCGCCGACGACATGGCGGAAGCGGCCTTCCCCTTCATCTCGCAATTCCAGGAAGTGGGCGAGGGCGCGTTCGAGACGCTCGTGCGGGTCGCGTCGACCGTGGAGACGGTGACGTCGACACTCGACCTGCTCAGCCAGTCCGCGCAGGACCTTGGCATCGCGGCCAAGATGGGCCTCGCCGACCAGTTCGACAGCCTCAGCGACTTCTCCAGCGCCGCGCAGGCCTATCTCGAAACCTACTATACCTCGGAAGAGCAGGCGGCGGCGCTGACGGCGCAGATGGCGGACGTCTTCGACGGCCTCGGCCTTGCCATGCCCGACACACTCGCGTCGTTCCGCCAGCTCGTGGAAGCGCAGGACCTGACGACGGATGCGGGGCAGGCCACCTATGCGACGCTGCTCAAGCTCGCCCCCGCCTTCGCCGAGGTGCAGGAGGCGATGAACGGGGCCAAGAGCGCGGCCGATATCCTGTCGGAGCGGCAGGACCTCGAACGGCAGTTGCTCGAGCTGCGCGGCGACACGGCCGCGCTGCGCGAAATGGAGCTGGCCAAGCTCGATGCCAGCAACCGCGCGCTTCAGGAGGAAATCTGGGCTCTCGAGGACGCGCAGGACGCCGCCAGCGCCGCGCAGGAACTGGCCGACGCATGGACGTCGGCCGGCGACAGCATCGCGGACGAGATCGAGCGCATTCGCGGCCTCACCAGCACGGACTCGCAGAGCTATGTCACGCTACTCAGTCAGTTCAACGCGGCCACGGCCGCCGCGCGTGGCGGCGACATCGATGCGGCGAACAGCCTGCCGCAATTGTCGCAGTCCCTGCTGAACGCCGCCGCGCTTGTTGCCACGAGCCGGCAGGAACTGGCCCGGGTGCAGGCGCAGACCGCCGCCAGCCTGGAGCAGACCAACGCCGTCATCGCCGGACTCGCCGGCGCATCGAGCGACGCGACCGATGCGGCGCTGCTGGCCGCCAGCGCCACGACGCAGGACAGCACGTCCAGCGACAGCAGTCAGGTCGATCTGGCCGCCGCGCTCGACGACATGCGCGCGGAGCTGGAGCAGCTTCGCAGTGACATGAACGCCGGCATGGCCACGGTCGCGGGCAACACGGGCAAGATTTCGCGCACGCTCGACAATGTGACCTCCGCGAGCGGCGGGGACGCGATTACGACGGTACAGGCGGCATGAAGCTCGTTCCGCCGCTCGTCATCACGGACGCGATCCTTTCGGCGTCCAGCGTGCCCGAGACCGACTATCCCGCATGGGACGATGAAGAGACCTATGCGCCGGGCGACCGCGTCATTTCCGCGCACCGGATCTATGAGAGCCTGATCGACGCCAATGCCGGCAACGCGCCGGGCAGCGGCACGGCGTGGCTCGACACGGGCCCCACCAATCGCTGGGCCATGTTCGATGCTGCGGCCGGCGCCCGCACCACGGCGTCGACGACGATCAGCGTCACGCTCATGCCGCCCGAGGCGGTCGACGCGATCGGCCTGCTCGACATGGATGCGTCCAGCGTCCGCGTGCAGGTCATCGCGGACGGGGATACGATCTTCGATGAGACCGATGCGACCGGCGCGCCGACGCTGACCTTCATCGATCTGCCCGGAGCGCCCGGCGCGACCATCATCGTGACGCTGGAGCCTGTTTCCGGGGCGACGGCCATCGGAAAGCTGATCGTCGGCACCGCGTTCGACCTTGGCGATACCGAGGACGGGCCGACCGTCAGCATCACCGATTACAGCCGGCGCGAGACGGACGATTTCGGCGTGACGACCATCGTCGAGCGGGCATGGGCGCGCAAGCTCACGGTGCGCTCGCGCATCGAATCCGCCCGGGTCGATACAGTCCACCGCAGGGTGACGGATGTCCGCGCGCGCGCCGCGCTCTGGATCGGGGAGCCCGGATTCGAGAGCCTGACCCTGTACGGCTTCTTCAAGGATTATTCGGTCGACCTCCAGCTCGGCACGGCAAGCTTCTGCTCCCTCACGATCGAAGGCCTGCCTTCGGCCGAAACGACTAATCCGGTCATCGACCCGTCGCCCGACCTGCCCAGCGATTTCCTCGTCATCCGCCCGCAGGCGGTGACCGATGCCGTGCTGACGGCCAGCAACGCCCCCGAGGACGACCATCCGGCATGGGATGCCGAAGCGACCTATGCGCTGGGCGACCGCGTCATCTCGACCGCGACGCACCGGATCTACGAGAGCGCCATTGCGGACAATCTGGGCAATGACCCCACGGCCGGCGCGACGCAATGGATCGACACGGGCCCCACGAACCGCTGGGCCATGTTTGACGAGGCACTGGGGACGCTGACCACCCGGACCGGATCGCTCACCGTCAACCTCAAGCCCTCCGCCGACGTGAACGGTCTCGCGATCCTCGATGCGGACGCGGCAACGGTGCGCGTGCAGGCGCCCGGCTATGACGAGACATTGGCCGCCACGGTCGGCGGCGAACCGATCCGGTCGCTGACGTTCCTTGACCTCGATGTCACGGCCGGCGCGACGATCGTCGTCACGATCGACGCCGCGAGCGGGGCGCTGCCTGTTTCGGTCGGCACGCTGCTGATCGGGACGGTGGAACCCATGGGCCTCGCGGAAATCTCGCCCACGCTCGGCATCACCGATTACAGCCTCAAGGAAACGGACGATTTCGGCAACACCGAGCCGGTCGAACGGGCATGGGCGAAGCGCATGTCGGTCAAGGCGCAGATCACGACGCCCGCGCTGGACAATCTCGTTCGGCGGGTGGCGTCGCTCCGCGCTCGGCCCGCGCTCTGGATCGGGCAGGCCGGATTCGACAGCCTTACCATCTACGGGTTCTTCCGCGATTTCTCGGCGGAAGTGAGCGAGCGCGTCTCGGTCTGCTCCTATACGATCGAGGGCCTGTCCGAAGCCGTGACGCTCTCCCCCAGCGTGGTGAACTGGGTCGACATCGTCGACAGCGATCCGGAGAACCATCCCAAGCCGGAGGACGGGGCCACGGTCGGCGCGCCCGAGGGCACGCCGGTGGGCGACCGGCCGGCCGAGGATGTGATCGCCGATATCGACCAGCTCGAGATCGATGCGGACGCGGCGATGACGGCGGCGGCCAATGCGCTCTCGGCCGCGCTGGCGGCGCAGCAGGATGTCATCGACCTCGGCACGGACCTGACCACCCAGATCGACGATCTCGCCGCCGATATCACGGCGGCCGGCGGGGACATCGAGACGCTGCAATCGACGGTCGCCACACAAGGCGCCGCGATCACCGACAATGCGACCGCGATCAGCAACGCGGTGGGCGACCTCGCCACGCTCTCCAGCACCGTGGGCACGCAGGGCTCGGCGATCACCGAAAACGCCACGGCGATCAGCGGGCTGGAGCTGACGGCCGCCTCCCTCACCACGACCGTCAGCGCGGGGCCGGCGGCGCTCAACCGCAACCCAACATTCGCGGTCTGGGAAGACGGGCAGACCTTCCCGACCGGATATCTGGCGCACACGAACACCGCGCCGAGCCAGAGCTTCGCGAAGGTGCCGGGCAACTATGGCAATGCCCTCAGGGTCACCAACACGCTGCCGGACAGCGCGGAGATCATCGGCTTCTGGGCGTGGGGCGCCACGGCCGATCCCACCTCCGCGCTCACGCACCCGGCGCTCTCGCTGGCGGGTCCGGGCTGGTATCTGATCGAGGCCGAGATCACGCTGGTCTCGGGCACGCTCGCCTCCTCCGGTGTCGCGCTGCAAGGCTATGACGCCTCCGCCAGCTATGTCTCGGGCGCGACGGCGCGCCTCCAGTTCGACATCGATCCCGACAGCACCGGCACCGTCGTCGGCAACGGCACGGTGGGCAAGACCTATCATTTCTCGAAGCTCGTCCAACTGACGCAGGCGACGATCTCGTCGCTCCGGCTGATCGGGCAGAATTACCGCAGCACCTTCGGTCCGGTCGCCGCCAAGTCGATCACCTGGCACAAGCTGACCGTCCGCCCCGGCAACGGCAGCGACGTGACCGTCGTCCAGCATGCGGAGGCGATCAGCACGCTCGACACGCAATATGCGAGCCTGTCGAGCACGGTCAGCACGCAGGGCGGGACGATCACCGCACATGCAACGGCGATCTCCACCCTCCAGGGCGATGTGTCGACGCTGGAGTCCACGGTCTCCACCCAGGGCTCCAGCATCAGTTCGCTGCAATCGGCCTCCACCACGCAGGCGGGGCAGCTCGCCAGCCTGACGACGGAAGTCCGCGCCGGCGGCGTCGCGATCAACCGCTCGATCTACCGCGATGACTGGTCGGGCGGATATCCGGTCGGCTGGCAGGCCTGGTACTCGGCCTCGCAGGGGGCCGTGTCGAAGGTCGAGGGCATTTATGGCTCCGCCCTGCAGATCGCCAGCAATGTCGCCGACGCCACAGAGGCCGGATATGGCGTCTATTCGCGCGCGAACAGCACCCAGCCCGGCATGATGAAGGCCGGCCCCGGCTGGTACGAGATCGAGGCCGAGGTGGAGCTGGTCTCCGGAAACCTCGGCGGCGCCGGCGTCCGGCTTCAGGGATATGACGACGCCCTCGACTATCAGCAGACGGCGCTGTTCGCCTTGAGCACCACCCCCGATGTGACCGGCGTCGCGCCCGGGGCGGGAGTCGCAGGGCGCGTCTACCGCTTCAAGCAGGTTGTCCAGCTCACCAACTCGAACATCACCGTGCTCCGTTTGGTGGCCGCCGCGCAGATGGGCAGCACCTCCGACTTCAGGACCAAGACGATCGTGTTCCACCGACTCGATGTCAGTCCGGTCGCGGCGCAGGTGGTGCAGAACATCACTGCGGTCAACACGCTCAACACCCAATATGCCGACCTCTCGACGACGGTCGGCACGCAGGGCGTCACCATCACGAGCCACACCAGCGCGATCAGCACGATCAACGGCAATGTGACGACGCTGTTCGGCAAGGCGGGCGTCTCGGTCGACGTCAACGGGCGCGTCACGGGCTGGGAGACCAACAACAATGGCGACAGCGGCGATTTCAGGATTCACGCCGACTATTTCGCGATCGAGAAGCCCGGCGGGGGAAATCGCACCGTCTATTCGGACGGGAGCTGGCGCATCATCGCCGGCTCGATGATGTCGGTCTGGGGCTGCGGTTTCGGCAGTTCCGGCCAGTTCATCGAATGGACCGGGCCGGTGCAGTCCGACCTCTCCAACTGCACCGAATCGAACGCGGTCAAATATGTGAAGACGAACGGGGACGCCTATTATGCCGGCGCGCTCTCGGCCGGGCTCCTCATCAATCGCGGGCAGACGACGCTCACCAGCTCGGACGCGTCGATCGTGGTCGGGCCGTTCGGGACCAATGGCGACCCCAAGACCGTCGTCGTCTCCTATACCTATGCCCGATCTTACCGCTGTAACGCGAGCACCGGCGGCATCTCCGGTTCGGGATCGGCCACCATCGTCATCGAGCGCGATCTGGGCTCCGGCTGGCTGACCATCGGTTCGTTCACGGCGAACGAGACGTTGCGCTCCGTGATCGTCGACGGCGACCCGAGCGTGAAGGACACCGTCCGCTGGTCGATGGGCGGAAGCGTCACCCTCACGGACAATTCGCCGAGCGGCAGCATCACCCTGCGCGCCCGCATCAGCGCCCGCACGCTGCCGACGTTCAGCGGGACCAGCATTACCGCCGACGCCACCGGCCAGACGCTCGGCGTCGTCTCCACCGAGTAGAAAGGAAGCCCAATGTCCGATCCGACCCCCATCGAGACCCTTGCCACGCTCGTGCGGCATTCCAGCTATGCGTCGATCGCCGACGGCATGGCCGCTCTGCGCCAGCCGCTGTTCGACAATGCCAGCCTGTTCGCGCATGTCGACGCGCTGGCACAGATCATGCCGCGCCTCGCGGCGGCGATCGACAAGCTGGTGCCCGTCGAAGAGACCGAGACGCCTGAAGAGCCCGCCGAGGGCTGAACCATGAAGCGCCTCGCCCCCGGCCTCATCGCCCTGCTGGGCGCCTGCCAGCAGCCGGCGAGCGACGGCTATACCTTCGAGGGCGCGGAATATGCGCGCGAGCAGGTCGTGGTGCGCGTTGTGACGCATGCGAGCCTTACGGACCTGCGCCACGCGGCGAACGCGGCCGGGGCGCGGGAGGACGGGCGGGAGCTGATGGCCTGGGCCACGCTCTCGGGCGACCGGACGTCCTGCACCATCCATGTCGTGGACCCCGCGCGGGTCTATGCGCCCGAGTGGCTGGGGCACGAGCTGGCGCACTGCCTCTACGGGCGCTGGCACCGCTGATTTTCTGATTTTCTGACTGGAGACAAGATATGCATCTTTCGACCGCGCTGCGGGTCGGGTCGATCACGCTTGGCCGGGTGCCCATGGCGACGCCCACGCCGACGCCCCAGCCCACCACGTTCGACGCCGGGCTTGAGGACCTGTTCGACACGGACGACGGCGCGCTGTCGGGTCGCGCGAACTGGTCGCTGGTCGCGCCGAGCGATGCCTACACTGTCGCGAGCGGCCGGCTGGCTTATACGACGCAGTTCGGGACCGGCTCTCCGGCGCTGTTCGGGTCCGCCGTCGCGCCGCCGTTCGTGGCGCGGTGGGACTATGACCTGTCGGCCTCCGCCACCGGCGCGCAGGCATGGGGCACAACGCGCGTGCTGTTCTATCTCTGGTATGTCGACGCCAGCAACTATTGTCTGGCGCGCATCAGTATCAGCAACCAGCGCCTCGAAATCCTCGGCATGGTGGGCGGCACCGCGACCACAAACGGCTACTTCACCGACACAGCCTTCGCGGCCGGCCAGAAGGGCGTGATCGAGTTCCACGTCGATGCAGCCTACAAGCTGCGCGTTTTCCTCACGGTCGATGGCTCGACGGGGCGCTGGCTCAAGAACGCCACGCACCAGCTCAACGTCTATCCCTATGATAATTTCGACATGCCGTCCTACGGCTACACCGGCACGCCCTCGGGCCATCTCGCGGTGGCGGGCACGACCTATGATTACACCATCGCCGACGCGGTCTCGATCGATGCGGGCCATGTGACCATCGACCGGGCGCGGGCGGCGGTGGCGCGCGGCTCGCGCACCGCCACGAGCGGCACGCTGCCGCTGACCGGCACCTATCAGGGCGCGCCCACGACATGGCTCTACCGCCTGACCGACAAGGATGGCGTGTCCGGCGCGTGGGCCGTGCTCGACGTGACGGCGAGCGCGGGCGTCTGGTCGGCCAGCGTGCCGATCCCGGTCGGCTATGGCTGGACCGTCGAGGTCGCCGTCGAGACGGGCGGGCTCTGGAAAAAGGCCGTCTCCACCAAGGTGCTGTGCGGGGCCTACTGGCAATATTATGGCCAGAGCAACGCCGACGGCCGCAAGAGCGTGGCCTCCAGCGGACAGGGCGCGGGCTACCTCGACAATGGCAGCGCCTGCTATGTCAGCAACGTCTCGACCTATTATCCGGCCGCACAGTTCGGCTGCACGGAATGGTCCACCTATTTCGAGAGCAACTGCTACCAGTTCGCGCGCGATCTGGCCGGGCTGATCGGCGTCCCCGTCATCATCGCGGCGACCGGGCAGGCGGGCAGCGCCATCGTCGGCCTGATGCCCGGCACGACGCCGTTCGACACGACGCTGACCGGGATCATCGGCGACATCGGCACGCCCGAGGGGTTCATCTTCGATCAGGGCGAGGGCGACGCGGACAGCGCGGGGCTCTCCATCTCGGAGTACCGCACGCGCTTCCTCGCCATCGTCGACGGCATGGAGACGCTGGCCGGCGATACGAGCGTCCCGGTCGTGCAGGCCTTGCAGGGCCGCTATGTCAGCGCGACCCCGCCGAGCGGGATCGACTCCGCGCAGGTCGCCGCGCAGCGCAACCAGATCCATGCGATCAAGCTCCAGCTCGAAGCGGACTATCCCGACCGCTTCCCCGTGGTCTGGCATGGCGCGGAGGAGCATACCGACGCCTACCACTACACCACGCTGGGCTATCGCGAGCAGGAGCGGCGCGAGGCGCTGACGGTGGCGCGCGTCGTCTATGGCATCACCTGCCCGGACGGCGGCGGCCCGCGCGTCGTCTCGGGCACGCGCAGCGGCGCGACGATCACGCTGACGCTCGACATGCGCGGCTATGACAGCCTGTCCGGCAGCGCGGTCGCCAGCGCATGGCAGGTCTCGACCGATGATTTCGCGACACTGCTGACGGTCTCCAGCGTGGCGGTCTCCGGCAACCAGATCGTCGTCACGCTCGACGCCGACCCCGGCGCGGCGTGCAAGGTCCGGTCCTATTATGGCTGGGACTATGACGACAGCAGCGTGATCGTCGGGACGAAGTCGGGCTTCAACTCGGCGCCGGTGCTGATGATCGTCAATCCGGTGAGCGTGTCATGAGCGCGATCGATCTTTCCCGCGAGGACCTCCAGACCATCGCGGACATGCGCATGATCGCGCTCGCGCAGCTCAAGCGAACCGAGCAGAGCCACAGCCACGATCCCTATGCGGTCATGAGCGCCATGCGGCAGATCGCCGACATCTGCGCGCACCTGATCGCACAGGGGCCGCCCGAGTTCCGGTTCATCATCGAGGAAACGGCGCCGCTGGAGGTGATCCAGCATGAGCTGCGCAGTTCGGTGTTCCGGGAGCGCGACTTCATCGACGTGAGGCGCCGGACATGAGTGACGTTGGAGATTTAGCCGGCGCGCCGCTTTCCATGATTAGGGTGAAATCCCAAAAGCGCCTCGGCGGCTTTTCGGGCGGCAATTGCCTCCGCCTTGCTGCAGTAATACCCGATATGGCGGCTCCGAATATGTGCCACCCACTTCCTTCGCCTGCGCGACCAGGCCACTCCTATGTGGCCAGACTTGTTCGCTTTGCTGAAGCCCATATTCTTACAATTCTCGGCCTGCGTCGCCTCTCGCAGATTTTCAAGGCGGTTATCCGCCTTATTTCCGTTGATATGGTCGATCCCGATCGGGTCGCACCCATGCACGAGCTTCCAAATAATCCGGTGCGCCTTGTAGTTCGCGCCATCAATTTTTCCGTGCTTATAGCCGCTCGCCCTGTGGATGCAGTCAAATGCAGCCTTCCCGGGCCAGCGCGCGTTCCACGACGCTGCCACAATCACGTTGGGGAAATGATCTTCGGGCCGCCGCCGCCAAAAAAGCAAACCTGTTTTGCGTTCGTAGCGGAGCGCCTTGCGAAGAAAATCAGCATCGGGCAATTCTTTGGGAGCCATGTCGTGTCACCTCACGTTCGTGGTCAGGGCCGGGCGCTGTTGACGCAGCGTTTCCGGCCCGCCTTCCCTAGCAGAATCACGGTTTGTTCACAAGGCGGAGGGGCGTGATGAGCGTGTCCCAAGAGGCCCAAATTCTGCGGGTTATAGGCGATATGAAGGGTGAAGTTGGCGAAATCCGTGGCCAACTCCGCGAGCTCAACCATGCACTGGCGAGTCTTACCCAAAAGTTTGACACTCTCGCGCTTCAGGCGGCGATGAATATCAGCCTGCCGGAGAGGGTGGCCGACTTGGACCGCCGCGTCTCCGTGCTCGAAGCATCCGAGAACAAGCGGATCGGCGCCATGAGCCTCGGCGGATGGGTGCTCAAGGCGCTCCCCTACATCGTTTCGACCGGCATCGGCGCCGGGATCATGGAGATTATTCGATGAGCATCTGGCAGCAGATTCAGGCCCATGTCGGCGTCGATGCCGATGGCATCCCCGGTCCGGCAACGGCCGCGGCGATCGCCAGGGCCCTCGGCCTCAATGGCGATGGCGACCGCGCGCTCAGCCCGGCCGGCTTCACGGCGCTCAAGGGGTTCGAGGGGCTGGTCCTCAAGGCCTATGAGGACGTGGCCGGCACATGGACGGCCGGCTACGGGCACACCGGCGCCGACGTGACGCCGGGCATGACCATCACGCAGGCGCAGGCGGACGCATGGCTCGCGCGGGACGTGGCTCGCTTCGAGGCGGCGGTGCGCAGGCTCTGCCCGGTGACGACGCAGGGGCAGTTCGACGCGCTCGTGTGCTTCGCGTTCAACCTGGGCGAAACGGCGCTGGAGAAATCGACCCTGCGCCGCCTGCACAACGAGGGCGCCTATGAGGCGGCGGCCGGCGAGTTCGCGAAATGGGTCCATGCCGGCGGCCGGGTCTATCCGGGGCTGGTCAGGCGCCGCGCCGCCGAAGCGGCGATGTACCGGGGCGCGGCGTGAAATGGACCGCGCGCGACTGGCGCCAGTTCGTCGCGCTGACCCTGCTGGCGGCCGGGGACATCCCGCTGACCATGCTGCTGGGCTATTCGCTCTGGATACTCTGGCAGCAGCCGCGCAACGGCGGGACGCTGACCATCGCGCTCGGCATCATCGGCCTGATCGCGGTCAACCGCATCGGCATCTCGGCCGTACTCGGCCGGCGCAAATTCAATCTGACCCTGCCCGGCGGCACCCGCATCGAGGGCTCCGGCGAGGGCATGGAACAGGTCGTCGGCAAGATGGAGAGTGGTGAATGACGTGGATTCTATCCCTTTGGACCCTGTTCAAGTCCTCCCGCACCGCGCAGGTCATCGCGCTGGTGCTGGCGCTGGCGGCCGCCACCCTCATGGTCGACCGCTGCGCGAAGCGCGTCATGACCAGCACCGTCACGACCGCCACCGAAAAGGGCCGCGCCGACCAGCGCGCCGACGACCTGCAAGAGGCCATCCGCCAGACCGAAAGGGCGAACAATGCCGCTGAGACGATCCGCCGCGATCCTGATGCTCGCCGGGCTGACTGCCTGCGCGACAGCCGAACCCCCGAAAACTGTTAACACCGCCTGCACGGCGCTGGGCGTGATCCGCTACGCCAATGCCCGGGCCGGAGAGGAACATGCCGACGATCCGGGCAACAGGCTCGACACGGCCGAGACCGTCGCGGACGTGCAGGCGCACAATGCCCGATGGCGGGCTATGTGCGGACAGCAATAGCGCCAGGCTGCGCCCCGCTCAGTCCGCGTCATATTGCACCCCCAGCTTCATCCTCGGCACCGCGACCATGGCCGGCTCATTCACGCCGCCGGTGAGCGCCAGATAGCGCACGGCCAGCGCGGTGCGCTTCTCGATGGGCTTCTGCCCGCGCTCCATCTTGCCGACATATCCGGGCGAGAGCCCGAGAGCCGCGTCCAGCTTTCCCTGCCGCCAGCCGAGCGCCTTGCGCAGGGCCTTCAGTTCGTCCGGTTGCATCGGGGCTCCTTCCAGCATATCTTGCAACCCTATCCCTCCCCCGGTTGCAGCCGGAGGAGGGGGTTTCGGTTATCTCACGGTGATTTCGAGGAGCTTCACCTCGACCCGCCAGATCCGAAACCGGATCAGATGGAAGCTCATTCCATCGGTCCTTTCGGGTTTGTCAGCGGGCTCGCCGTGCATGGTCTCCCGCCTGACAAAGAGAATATGGACTGAGTTCACTTTCTGCGCAAGCGGAAAATGTGTCCTCAGTCCATTTCTTTGCCGTATTTCGGGCCGCCCTCATTCCCGCCATCGTGACGTGTTCGCCGACCGCTGCATCCAACGATGCTGCTCGATGGCGATCTCTATGGCGCGATCCAGGGCTTCCTGCTCGTCATCCATCAACCCGGACGACAGGATGGGCGCGGGCCGGCCGTCCCGTTGATCGAGCTGGGCGAGCGCTTCCCAACTTCCGGCGCGCGGGGTTGTCTTCCATCGCCATGCGCAGCCGTGCTGCCCGGCATAGGCGATCAGGCGCGATGCGTCGGCCATGGTTGCGGTCTCCAGCGCTGGTGGAGCGAACGACAGCCAGACCAAGACGTGTAACTACTAGTGCCGCCCGCTCCGGAAGGGATAATGCCCGCAGCGGGAAAAGGTGCCTACAGCATCGCCGGAACGCGACCATCCCGGCCAGAAACAATCAGCAACAATTTGGGCTTGCCGTCCGGCGCACGGCGATTAGGACCTGCGTTGGGGGTGTTATGTCCAAAATTGCACACGAAGACATTCGGGGGCGTGATGCGTCGCGCCGGCCAAGGGGGTTCATCGGCCGGCTGCTCGCGCGATGGAAAAGAGCCGCGCGCTGCGGCACCTGCGGGCGGCCCGCCATGTCGAACCCTGACTGCCCCGAGTGCGCGAATGATCGATTCGAGATGCAGGTTTGGTGACCCGGGATGATTGAGCCGCCTGATGATCGCACGCCCCGTCAACGCCTGGCCGAACGGATGCTCGGCGCTTTCGGCATTGTCTTGGTCACCGCCCTCCTGGTCGGGATGCTGCGATGGATGAGTAGCTGACCGAACCGAAACGCTCATGCCTCCCCTCCCGTCAGCTTGTAGAGGGCGGCGCGGACTTCCGTTGCACGACCGGCCGCAAGCATTACTGCGTTCACGTCAGATCCAGAGCAGACGCCTTTCATGCGACGCGCGGCCCAATCGAGGGTCGCAGCGGCCTCCCTCAGCGCCTCCACAGCAACCGCGAGGTCATCGGTGGGGCGGGTGCGGAGGGCGGCCAGCGCTGCTTGATAGGCCAGCTTATTTTCCAAGGTGCCCGTGCATGGCGATGACCACATTTCAGCGCATGAGATGTCTGCGATTTGCTGCGCCAGCGCCTCCAACTCCCGCTCAGCTTCGCCCCCAGCAGGGGCCGGTGTGGGTGTGGTCATGGTGTCCTCCATAGGGATGGTTTCGCGGTTCATGCCGCCAGTTCCTGATGCAGCCGAAGGGCCACCGGCCGCACGCAGGCGACGGCCCAGGCATTGCCAAGAGCCTTGTAACGCGGGCCGTCCGCCGCTGCCTTCGTGCGCAGCGCACCCTTGTTGTCGCGCCAGACATGCGCGCCCTTGGCGATCAGATAGGCCGCCTCGTCCTCTTCCAGCTTGCGGGTCGAGCCATGCTCGATCAGCGTCCAGTTGTCGGGATAGCCCTGGAGGCGCTCACATTCGGTTGGGGTGAGGCGGCGCACGACCCATGTTTCGCAGACATAGGACTTGCTGGAGCCGCCGGACGCCGCGCGAATGTTGGCCGTGTCATGCGGCCCCTCAAACTGCGCGCCGCCTTCCCGTCCACGAAGATCGAACGCAACGGCCGCATGCCCGCCGCCGTTGCGGTGGCTGTCCTTGTGACCCATGCTCCGGAGCGTCGGGTTGAGGCCGTCGCTGTTGTATTGGACCTCGGTGCCCTTGCAGTCGAAGGCGATTGGCTCGGGCACGAAATGCCCCGCCGCCGCACCTTCCGGCCTGCCGCCGGCCCCGCCGGTGAAGCTGTCCTTGCAGATCGCTCCGGCGAGTTCCGGCACGAGCGGCGTCCCGCGCCCCGACCCATCCTCGCTGGCGTCGAAGCCCTCGGCCCGCAGGGTATGCGCTGGCCCAGCGAGAAAGGTCTCCACCTCAAAGTCCACGCGCTGCCCCTTCGCTGTCAGGGTAGCGGCGACCTCGATCGGCCCGCTGCGGTTGCCCCCCCCGAAAGCTTGCGGGAAGTCTCGCGCGCAGTCGTAATCGCAGCGGTTCCCTTGGATTCCGGTGTGGATGGAGCAGAGGGGGTGATGCTGGATCGGGACGGCGACGACAGGGTCTTGCCCCCGCGTTTCGCCGCCGCGCTCGACGCCCCGGCCACCGCTTGTAAGGCACGGAGCAAGATCGTGGGTAAGTCCTTCCCCCGCTTCGCGGCGCGGCGGAGGATTCCCAAGCAGGCCTTGGCGCTCAAATAATACCGAGACGGGATCGGCCCCGCCTCCAAGATCCGCGACAAGGAACACACGCTCGCGTCGTTGCGCCAGGCCTGCATATTGAGCGTCGAGAACCCGCCATGCCGCCCGTGCCCGTGGCCCGGCAACCATACCCGCACGGGGCCAGCTTCCGCCTGCAGGGTTAGGCAGGGCATCGTCTGCGCCGACAAGTCCTCCCAGGAAACAGCCGAAGGCGTTCTCGGGGTGGCTGAGCCAGCCGGGGACGTTCTCGACGAGGGCGTTCCGAAGTCCAACCCGATCTGCGAGTTCATGGGCCACCTGTATGAAGCGAAGGGAAAGGAGGCCGCGCGGGTCGAGCATGCCCTTGCGCAGGCCGGCGATGGAGAAGGCCTGGCAGGGCGGGCCGCCGCACAGCAGGTCGAGCTGGCCCGGCGCCGCGGCGCGATCGATGAAGTCCGGAGCGGTGATGTCTCCGAGATTCGGATGGCCGAACCGCTCGGCAAGCAGCGCGCAGGGAAAGGGCTCGATCTCCGCGCACCAGAGCCATTGCGCCTCGGGAAGCGCCAGCTCGGCGCCGCCGATGCCGCTGAACATGGAGGCGGCGCGGATCACCATGCGCTCATCTCCAGATTATGATCTACGCACTCGGGGCAGTCGGGATCGGTGCCGATCCGGTGTTCGCCGGCAGGGCATTTCAGGGACCAGAATGTGTCCGGGTATTTGTACCCCTCACCCCCTTCGCTCTCCCGCTCGCTGCGGGCACGGGGGAGGTCGTCATAGGGTGACGTGGGCGGGTGCCCGATCAGGCGAGCTACGTTAACAAAAGCGTTTGCACACCATTTCGCAAGTTTTTGATGTTTATAGGCCCTGTTTGCACATGCGTTCGCGCAAAAACGGCTCAACCCCTCGGATTGAGGTTTACCCCGCTTTTACGTAGTGACGACATGCTGTTTTGGTATATGAAGCCCGGGCCTAGGCCAAAACAACGAGGGATTTCCACGCGTGCGTCCTTTCTTCATGACCCGGTCGCTTGCGG
>Ga0182743_1000942_pt1 | contig 31363 bp, 34 predicted proteins | sample eDN3rd30CKraftOP_FD_128522 | JGI IMG/M metagenome (GOLD analysis project Ga0182743, IMG submission 128522) | Enriched Organic Plus compost microbial communities from Emeryville, California, USA - eDNA 3rd pass 30_C Kraft OP (version 2) (version 2) ... | reverse complement strand
GGTGCTGGCGGTCTTGCCATGGTTCAGGATGGTCTGGTTGATCGCTGGGGCATTCAGGAATTTTATGGCATGCACAATATGCCCGGCTATCCGGTCGGCGCTTTTGCCATTCGTGAAGGTGCGATGATGGCTGCCGCCGATCAGTTCGAGATCACGGTTACCGGCAAGGGTGGCCACGCAGCCAAGCCGCATGAGACGATTGATACGACTCTGGTAGCGGCGCACATCATCGTGGCGTTGCAATCCATCGTGTCGCGCAATGTCGATCCGCTGAAAAGTGGCGTGGTCTCGGTTTGTGTCGTCCAGACCGACTCGACGGCGCATAACGTTATCCCGCAGGTGGTCATGCTGAAAGGCACGGCCCGTACCCTTGATCCCGAGGTGCGCGACCAGATCGAGGAGCGGGTGCGGGAGGTTGCTGCCCACACCGCCGCCGCCTTTGGCGCACGTGCCGAGGTGGAGTATGAGCGCGGCTATCCGATTACCATGAACCACCCCGAGGCTACAGGCCATGCAGCCGAAGTTGCGCGGCAGATCGCGGGCGATGTGAATATGGACATGCTGCCGCTGATGGCAGGCGAAGATTTCAGCTATATGCTGAACGAACGCCCGGGGGCCTATATCTTTCTGGGCAATGGGGACACTGCCATGGTCCATCACCCCGCCTATGATTTTGACGACAATGCCATCCCGGCCGGGTCAAGCTGGTATGCCGGCATGGCCGAGGCGCGGATGCCGATTCAAGGGTAACTGTCGTGCCGGGGGCCGTCTGCCCCCGGACCCCCGAGGATATTTGGTCACGAAAGAAGAAGGGGGGCCTTTGGACCCCCTTTGCCGTTCAGAAGTGGATGGCGCGGCCATAGGCCGATAGTGTGGCCTCGTGCATCATCTCCGAGAGCGTCGGGTGCGGGAAAACCGTCTCCATCAGCTCAGCCTCGGTCGTTTCGAGCGTGCGGCCGACGACGTAGCCCTGGATCAGCTCGGTCACCTCGGCGCCGACCATATGGGCTCCCAGAAGCTCGCCGGTCCTGGCGTCGAAAACTGTCTTGATGAGGCCCTCGGGTTCGCCAAGGGCGATAGCCTTGCCGTTGCCGATGAAGGGGAAGCGGCCGACCTTGACTTCGTAGCCTGCGGCCTTGGCCTTTTCCTCGGTCAGGCCCACACTGGCGATCTGCGGGTTGCAATAGGTGCAGCCGGGGATCGAGTTCGGCTTGATCGGGTGGGGGTGGCCGCCCGCGATAAGCTCGGCCACCATCACGCCCTCGTGGCTGGCTTTATGTGCAAGCCACGGCGCGCCCGCCACGTCGCCGATAGCGTAGAGCCCCTCGACACCGGTGCGGCAATATTCGTCGGTGACGACATGGGTCCGGTCGATTTTGCCCCCCAGCTTTTCCAGCCCCAGGTTTTCGACATTGCCCACGATGCCGACTGCCGAGATGACCGTATCGAACTCCTGCGTCTCGGTCTTGCCGCCGGTCTCGATATGGGCGGTGACCTTGCCTTTGGCGCGGTCGAGTTTCTTGACCGTCGCCTTTTCCATGATCTTCATGCCTTGCTTGATGAACTGCTTTTTGGCGAGCGCCGAGATTTCGGCATCCTCGACCGGCAGAACGCGGTCCATCACCTCGACCACCGTGGTGTCCGCGCCTAGCGTGTTGAAGAAGCTGGCAAATTCAATGCCGATTGCGCCTGAGCCGATGACCAGAAGCTTTTTCGGCATGCGCGGCGGTTGCAGTGCGTGTTTGTAGTTCCAGACCAGATCGCCGTCGGGTTCGAGTCCCGGCAGCTCGCGGGCGCGGGCGCCGGTCGCCAGAACGATGGATTTTGCGATAACTTCTTCGGTCCCCTTGTCGGTCTTGACGCTGATCTTGCCGGGGGCGGTCAGTGAGGCCTCGCCCATGATCACAGTGACCTTGTTCTTTTTCAGCAGGTGGCCGACACCGCCGGCAAGCTGTTTGGCCACGCCGCGCGAACGCTGCACCACCGCGCTGAGATCATAGCCGATCTTGTCCGCCGAGAGCCCGAATTCCTTGGCGCGATGCATGAGGTGAAAGACCTCGGCCGAACGCAGAAGCGCCTTGGTCGGGATACAGCCCCAGTTCAGGCAGATGCCGCCCAGATGCTCGCGCTCGATGCAGGCCACTTTCAGCCCCAGCTGCGCGCCGCGAATGGCGCAGACATAGCCGCCAGGGCCGGAACCGATCACCACCATGTCGAAGCTCTGCGCCATGGATGTCCCCCTATCAGAAAAGATAGTTCAGCGTTAAACCATTTTTTAAACGTCAGCAAGCGACAGCTTGCCCGAGACAAGCGCGCCGTAGCCGCCCGCCTCCATCACGCGGATTTCCGCCTCTGTCGGGGTTCGTCCGAGCGCGGCGTTTCGCCATGGAAAGCGGCCGAACTTTGCGATCGTATCGCGATGCAGTTCGGCGTGGCGCAGGTTCTCGCCGGGCATGAATTCGCGGAACAGCTCAACCGCGCGGTGCTGATTGATCAATTCCTCGGAGTGCTCAAATGGCAGGTAGAAGAACTGTCGTGCCGGCGGCTGGATCTGCAGGTCGAAGCCTTGGGCGATGGCCGCATCCGCTGTCTTGAGCGCCAGGGCGTCGGTTGCAAATGCGCGCGGGTCCTCGCGAAACATGTTGCGCGGGAACTGGTCGGTCAGGATCAGGGCAGCCAAGGCACCCTCGGGCGTCGTGGTCCAGTCCGGGACCAGATCGGCGGCCGTTTCCCATAGCGAAAGAAAGCGCGTGCGGATGGTATCGTCCAGGGCATCCGAGCGGGCGTACCAGCCTTTATCGCCCACCTCGTCAATCCAGAAGCGGTTGATCTCTTGAGGGGTCGCGGTGTTGGTCATGGCCTTGCTCTCCGGTTTTCAGGGATGGTTGCAAAGCCGGGCGCTGGCCGCAACCCCGTCAGTCAGCTTTGTCGCTGTCGTCAGAACTTGCGGTCTCAAGCGCTGCCTCGACCGCGACGGGGGTGGCCGAGGGTGCGATGATGGCAAAGCTTTGATCCTGCATCGGGGTCGGGCGGCGGGTGCGGCGCCAGCCCGCATAGAAGGTCAGGGCGGCAAGGAGCAGGCCGATATAGACCCAGAACCCGTCCGGTCCCAGCATTGCCATCAGCCAGCCGGTAATCAGCGGTCCGGCCATTGCGCCGATGCCGTTGATAAAAAGAAGCCCGGCCGAGGCCGCTGCCATATCGCTGTTGTCCAGAAAATCGTTCGTATAGGCAAGAAGCAACGAATAGACCGGATTGGCGACGCCCCCGATCAACGCTGCCGCGATCAGCAGGCCCCAGATTCCCGGTTGCAGAGCCACGGTAGCAATACTGACCGCCGCGCCAAGGGCCGAGAGGCCAAGCACGATAAAGCGCCGGTCGCCATGGTCAGAAAGCCAGCCGATGGGATATTGCAGCAGCAGCCCGCCGATATAGATGGCGGCAACGAAGGCCGAGATTTCGCGTACCGTCAGGCCCTTGGTCGAGCCCCAGACCGAGGCCATTCCGAACAGCGCCGAGAATACCCCGCCCATAAGAAAGATACCGATGCAGCCCAGCGGAGAGACGCGAAACAGGCTGCCAAAGCTCATCCGTTTCAGCGTCGAAAATTGCGGCGCGGGTTGGGTGGACAGCAGGATCGGCAGGAACGAGACGCTGACCAGAACCGAGGGGATTACGAACAGCAGGTATCCCGCCGGGTCGGCAGCATTCATCAGAAGCTGGGCCGAGATGATTCCCAGCATCTGCATGATCATATAGGCCGACATGGCCTGGCCGCGGTTCTCGTTGGTGGTCCCGGCGTTCAGCCAGCTTTCCGCGGTGATATACACCCCCGAGAAGCAGAATCCGATCAACAGACGCATCAGTGCCCATGCGATCCAATGCGGCGCTGCGGCATAAAGGATCAGCACCGAAGAGATCATTGAGCCAAGCGCGGCAAAGACCCGCACATGGCCGACATTGCGGATCAGTTCGGGCACCACGCGTGAGCCAAGCAGGAAGCCGCCGAAATAGGCCGACATCACAACTGACATTTCAGTGGTTGATATCCCCTCGATATTGCCGCGAATACCGAGAAGGGTGCCCTGCATACCATTCCCGACCATCAGCAGCAGGATGCCCAGAAGCAACGGCCAGGTGGTGCGCAGGACGGTCAGCATCACGGATCCTTTGGTATCAGTAACGAGGCATCGCCGTAGCTAAAGAAGCGATAGCCCGATTCCACGGCATGGCGATAGATCCCCCGTATGCGGTCCTGCCCCATCAGGGCACTGACAAGCATCAGGAGGGTCGATTTCGGCAGGTGAAAATTGGTCATCAGCGCATCCGTCACACGGAAGCGATAACCCGGATAGATGAAGATTTCGGTAACGCCCTGAAACGGCTGGACGTGGCCTGTTTCATCGGCGGCGGTCTCGATCAGGCGCAGCGCCGTGGTGCCGACCGGGATCACCCGTCCGCCGGCATTGTGGGTGTCGTTGATCGCGGCGGCGGCCTGGGCCGTGACCTCGCCCCATTCGCCGTGCATCTTGTGGGTGGTGACGTCTTCGACCTTGACGGGCAGGAAGGTTCCCGCGCCGACATGCAGCGTGACATGGGCAAAGCGCACACCTTTGGCCTGCAGCTTTTCAAGCAGCTCACGGTCGAAATGCAGGCTGGCGGTCGGGGCGGCAACCGCGCCCGAATGACGGGCCCAGACGGTCTGGTAATCCTCGCGGTCCGCTTCGTCGGGGGCGCGCAGCGAGGCGATATAGGGTGGCAGCGGCATCGCGCCGACTTGTGCGAGCGCCTCGTCAAACGCCTCGCCCGAGGCGTCAAAGCGCAGGGTCAGCTCTCCGCCCTCGATCCCGGCGACCTCGGCGGACAGGGTCTCGCCAAAGCGGATCACCTCGCCTTGCTTCAGCTTGCGCAGGGGCTTGGCAAGCGCCTTCCATCCCTTTGCCCCAGGTTCCAGCAGCGTGACCTCGATTTTGGCAATCGCCTCGCCTTGCGGGGTCTGGCGCGTGCGCTGGCCGGTCAAGCGCGCCGGAATGACTTTGGTGTCGTTCAGCACCAGCAAGTCGCCTGGCTGCAAAAGGTCGGTCAGATCGCGCACATGCAGATCACGAATCGAATCACCCTGCGCCAGCAGCAGGCGTGCCGAAGTGCGCGGCCTTGCCGGGCGCGTCGCGATCAGGGTCTCGGGCAGGTGAAAGTCGAAATCGTCCAGCTTCATGGGCTTAGCTTGTGTCCGGGGTATCGGGGGGCGTCAAGCCGGGGCACTATCACAAAGAGAAAAACTCAGGCTTTACTTATCTGAGGAAATGGGTAAGTTTTCGAAGACCCGAGGTGAGTAAATGATCGTCTGTCACTGCACCCAGATTTCGGACCACGATATCAAAGCCGCGATCGACTGGATGCGTGCGGCTGACCCGCAGACTATCATCACCCCCGGCAAGATCTACCACGCCCTTGGCAAGCGCGCTGATTGCGGCGGTTGTATGCCTTTGTTTCTGGACACCATGCGCGGATGCGATAATCTGGCCGTGCCTCCTATCCTGAGGGGGCTGAAGGTTAATCGCACAGGGGTAAGCCATGAAGGGCGACGCAAAGGTCATCGAGTATCTCAACGCAGCGCTGCGGTCTGAACTTACCGCCGTCAGCCAGTACTGGCTGCATTATCGTCTGCAAGAGGACTGGGGCTATGGTAAGATCGCCGACAAGTCCCGCGCGGAATCCATTGAGGAAATGCATCACGCTGATCGCCTGATTCAGCGAATCATCTTTCTTGAAGGCCATCCGAATCTGCAAAAGCTTGATCCGCTTCGGATTGGTCAGAACCTCAAGGAAACGCTGGAATCCGATCTGGCTGCCGAACATGACGCCCGCACTCTTTATATCGAGGCGCGGCAGTATTGCGACAAAGTCGGTGACTACGTCAGCAGAAGCCTTTTCGACGAGCTGCTGGCGGACGAAGAAGGGCATATCGATTTTCTGGAAACCCAACTTGGTCTTTACGAAGAGATCGGGGCACAGAATTACGGTCAGCTCAACGCCAAGCCCGCCAGCGAGGCGGAATAAGCGTCAGTGTAATCTCACGGAAAATCTGTGGATCAGGGGGCCAATATGGCCCCTTTTTCCGTTTGCGGGACTAGTCCAGCCACTCGGCGGCAAGCGGCGGCAGGTCGTCGAAATGCGCAAGCAGCGCCTCGGGGGCAAGGCGGCGCAGTCCCTCGCCCTCGGGGCCAAAGGCGACCAGCGCCACCCGGACGCCAGCCGCAGCGGCGGTCTTGCGGTCGGTTTCGGTATCGCCAACCAGGAAGGAGCGCGCCACCTCGCCGCCCGAGGCCTCGACCGCTGCGGCATAAGGGCGTGGGTCGGGCTTGCGCACAGGCAGCGTATCGGCGCCGATCAGAGCGGCGAAACGATCACGGATACCAAGTTCGCGCAGCAGGGTTTCGGCCAGCGCGGCGGGTTTGTTGGTGCAGACCGCGAGCTGGCGCCCAGCGGCTGCCAGACGGTCCAGAGCAGCCTCGGTTCCCGGATAAAGCCGGGTATGGACCGCGATCGCATCGCCGTAATGGGTCAGCAGGCGAGGATAATCCTCATCCTCGGCGCCGGGCGGCAACAGCATATCGGCGGGCAGCCTTGCGTAACCGGCGCGCAGCATCGCGCGCCCGCCGTGGAAGGCGATCAGCGCATCGCGGACCGGGTCCAGCAGTGCCCCAAGGCCGCGCGCCTGAAAACAGGCATTGGCCGCGGCGATCAGATCGCCCGAGGTATCGGCCAGCGTTCCGTCCAGATCAAAGACCACCGTTCCTGCCATGCTGTAACCTTCCGTCAAAATGTGTGATCTGTCAGGGCCTTTCGCGCCTCACGTCCTCTAGGTAGAACGCTGCGGAGGGATAAGGAACAGGCAAGAGGCAGAGATGACCGATAAACCCGTAGCCCTGATCGTCCTTGCTGCCGGGCAGGGCAGCCGGATGCAATCGGATCTGCCCAAGGTTCTGCACCGGTTGGGAGGTGTACCGCTGGTCGGTCATGCGCTGGCCGCTGGCCGGACGCTTGAACCCCAGGCGGTGGTCGTTGTTGCCGGTCACGGTGCCGAAGCTGTTCGCAAGGCGGTTACGCGTCTTGAGCCCGAGGCACGCATCGCGCTGCAAGAAGAACAACTCGGCACGGCTCATGCCGTCAGCCAGGCCATGCCGCTGCTTGACGGGTTCGATGGCAGGGTGATCGTCCTTTACGGCGACACGCCCTTCATCGGAGAGGAAACATTGTCGCGACTGGCCTCGCATCCCGCCGATGTGGTGGTGCTGGGGTTCGAAGCTGCAGATCCCGGGCGCTATGGCCGCCTCGTTACCGGTCCTGAGGGGCTGGAGCGTATCGTCGAATACAAGGACGCCGATGAAGCTACGCGGGCGATCCGGCTGGTCAACTCGGGCGTTCTGGCGGCGGATGCGGCGCTATTGCGTGAATTCCTGCCACGTATCGGCAATCAGAACGCAGCCGGTGAATATTACCTGACCGACATTCCGGAACTGGCCCGCGCCGCCAGCCATCGGGTCGAGGTGGTCACCTGTGATGAGGCAGAGACTTTGGGCATCAACACCCGCGCCGAACTGGCCCGGGCCGAGGCGGTGTTTCAGACCCGCGCGCGCGCGCGGGCGATGGAGAGCGGCGTGACCCTGATTGATCCCGACACGGTCTGGTTCGCACTTGATACGTACGTCGGCCGCGATGCCATCATCGGCCAGAACGTTGTTTTTGGCCCCGGCGTGACGATCGAAAGCGGGGCCGAGATCCTGCCATTTTGCCACCTCGAAGGTTGCCATGTCAGCGCAGGTGCCACGGTTGGCCCATTTGCGCGGCTGAGGCCCGGCGCCGAGCTGGGTGGCGATGTGCACGTCGGCAACTTCGTCGAGATCAAGAACTCGGTGCTCGACGAAGGGGTCAAGGTCGGTCATCTGACCTATCTGGGCGATGCCCATGTCGGCGAAGGTACGAATATCGGTGCCGGCACCGTGACCTGCAATTATGACGGCGTTTCCAAGCATCGGACTGAAATCGGGGCCAATGCCTTCATCGGCTCGGATACGATGCTGGTCGCACCGGTGCGGGTAGGGGCTCGGGCGATGACGGGCTCGGGTTCGGTCATTACGCAGGATGTGCCGGACGACGCTCTGGCGCTGGGCCGCGCCCGGCAAGTGATGAAACCGGGTCTTGCCGCGCGACTGATGCAGGCCCTGCGGCAAAAGAAGGGAAATTGATCCATGTGTGGCATTATCGGAATTCTGGGCAACCATCAGGTCTCGCCCCAACTGGTCGAGGCACTGAAGAGGCTGGAGTATCGCGGCTATGATAGTGCCGGCGTCGCCACCGTGGATGACGACGGTCGGCTGGATCGGCGGCGCGCGGTCGGCAAGCTGGTGAACCTGTCGGACCGCCTGGTTCATCTGCCGCTGCCCGGTCATGCCGGCATTGGCCACACGCGCTGGGCCACCCATGGCGCCGCGACCGAGGCAAACGCGCACCCCCATCTTAGCGGCCCGGTTGCGGTGGTTCATAACGGCATCATTGAGAATTTTCGTGAACTGCGCGATGAGGTGACGCGGCTTGGGCTTCAGCCGGAATCCGAAACTGACACCGAAACCGTGGTGCTGCTGACTGCCTGGCATCTGGGGCAGGGCCTTGACCCGATCGAGGCCGCGCGCGCCACCCTCGCACGGCTGCACGGTGCTTTTGCTCTGGCCTTTCTGTTTGAGGGCGAGACCGATCTGATGATCGGGGCGCGCAAGGGTAGCCCGCTTGCCGTCGGCCATGGCAAGGGTGAGATGTTTCTTGGCTCGGACGCCATCGCGCTTGCGCCCTTTACCGACCGGATCACCTATCTTGAGGATGGCGATCACGTCATCATCCGCCGCTCGGGGGCCGAGATCTTTGATGCCGAGGGTCGGCCTGCCAATCGCGAAATCCAGCAGATCGACGTCGGCGCGACCCAGATCGACAAAGGCGGCTACCGCCATTTCATGGCCAAAGAGGTCGCCGAACAGCCTGTCGTGCTGGCCGATGCTTTGAACCACTATATCAAGGGCGACCGGATCATGTTGCCCGAGGCACTGGATTTCAGTGCCGTTGACCGCCTGACGCTCGTCGCCTGTGGCACGGCCTCTTATGCCGCGCATGTAGCGCGCTATTGGTTTGAAAGCCTCGCCGGTCTGCCTTGCGATCTGGATGTAGCGTCCGAATTCCGCTATCGTGAACCGCCGCTTTCGCCGGAAAGCTGGGCGATCTTTGTCAGCCAGTCGGGTGAAACCGCCGATACGCTGGCCGCATTGCATTATGCGCGCGGCAAGGTTGCGCAGACCGTGGGTGTGGTGAACGTCGGTACCTCGGCTATCGCACGCGACGCCGATATTGCCTTGCCGACGCTGGCGGGGATTGAGGTCGGCGTGGCCTCTTCCAAGGCTTTTACCTGCCAGCTTGCGGTCTTGGCGATCCTGGCGCTCAAGGCGGCAGTGGATCGCGGGCGGATGACCGAGGCTGAACTGGCTGGCCATCTCGCTGACCTGCGGGCTTTGCCGGGGCTGTTGCAGCAGGCGCTTGGAATCAGTGACGAATGCCGCCGCCTTGCTGGCTGGCTCTCTGAGGCACAGGACGTGCTGTATCTCGGCCGCGGCCCGCTTTATCCCGTGGCGCTCGAAGGGGCGCTGAAGCTCAAGGAGCTCAGCTATATCCATGCCGAAGGTTACGCCTCGGGTGAGCTCAAGCATGGGCCGATCGCGCTGATCGACCGCAACGTGCCGGTCGTGGTGCTGGCACCGCGTGACGGGCTTTTCGATAAGACTGTCTCGAACATGCAAGAGGTAATGGCGCGTCATGGTCAGGTGCTGCTGATCTCGGACGCAGAGGGGATTTCCGCCGCCGGCCACGGCGTGCGCGCGAGCCTTGCCATGCCCGAGGGCGGCGGGCTGTTTCAGCCGATCCTATATGCGGTCCCGATGCAGTATCTTGCCTATCACACGGCGGTCGCCAAGGGGACCGATGTGGACCAGCCGCGCAATCTCGCAAAATCGGTGACGGTCGAGTAAAGGGCAGCAGGGACCATTTTAGCGCAGGGAAAGATGCGGGAACTGGACGAGCTGAAGGCATTGGGCGACCCCGGAAAGGCGGCCGGGATGGCCGCCTATCACAAGGCGCCCCGTCCCTATCTGGGCGTCGCCGTCCCTGTGATCGACGAACTGGCGCGGGGGTGGCGTGCAGGGCTGGATCTGCCTGGTCGGATAGAACTCGCCCGTCACCTTTGGGACAGCAATGTGCATGAGGCACGGATCGCAGCGGCAAAGCTGCTGACCCAGGCCCGTATTCGCCCCGATGACGAGGTCTGGCGGCTGATTGCCTGCTGGGTGCCGCAGTTCGACGCCTGGGCCATCGCCGATCACGCTATGAAAGCGGGTTCCCGCCGGCTGATCTCTGATCCGGCGCGACTGGATGAGGTCGAGACATGGCTCGAAGCCCCCGGTTTCTGGGTCCGGCGCGCAGCGCTTGTCGGGACTTTGCCCTGGACGTCGATCCGGAATCCCAAAGCGGACGATCTGGCCCGTCGTGATAGGGTGCTGACCTGGCTGGAAAAGCTTGCTGATGACCGGGAGTGGTTCATTCAGAAAGCTATCGGCTGGTGGCTGCGCGATCATTCGAAACACGATCCGCAGTGCGTCCGCGACTGGCTCGCGGCCAATGGGGGGCGGCTGAAACCCTTTGCTCGGCGTGAGGCGGGGCGCTGGCTGCCCGAAAATCGCAACAGCCACCCTTAGGCGTCAGTTCCCGTAAACCTCGATGGTGGGCAGATCGGTCAGGCTGACGCCGATCAGTTGTAGCGCGGGCAGCGAAACCTGACTGCCGCCACTGGCCGGACCACCAAGCGGGATCAGCCGCACTTTCGCGGATTTGCCGTTTTCGGGGTTTACGATACGGCCATCAGCTTCGGATTTCGCCAGCGGTGTCTTGATCCAGAAGCCCGGCTGCGACGGGTCGCCAAGCGAGGCGACCGTGGCACCCAGCCGACGCTCGGCCGCTGCGGGCGGGGCTGCGGCGGCTGCCTTTTGCTCACGTGTCGTGGTGTCGAACTCTGCCGCGGTGCGCGCTGCGGGCGAGGGGCGGGCAGCTGTAGTGATGGTCTTGCCCGGCGTGCGCGGCGCCGTTCCGGTCAGATCGGGGCCCGCAATTACCGGCTGGCCGGTCGCGGGGTCGATCACCTCGGCCTTAGGCGCGTTTTGTGTTTGCGATGGCTGGGTGCAGGCAGTCAGCACCAGCAGCGCCAGCGCGCCCGAAAACAACATGATCGGCCTGGTCATCGGCAGTTCCTCGTCCTCATTGTCCGAAGAGAAGGCTAGCCCCGCGCGACCCTGCATGTCCACCCGAGCTTCAACTCGTGGTTATGACAATATTAACGGATCGGCTGGCTTGTGCCGATGCAAGCCCAGCCTTATCTTTAAGCAATGGACGCTCAGGCCCCGCTGACAGACCCTTTTGCCAGGCCGATCACCTATCTTCGGGTGTCGGTGACGGATCGTTGCGATTTTCGCTGCACTTATTGCATGGCCGAGCATATGCAGTTCCTGCCCAAGCGCGATCTGCTGACGCTTGAAGAGCTGGATCGCCTCTGTTCCGCCTTTGTCGGGCTTGGTGTGCGCAAGCTGCGGGTTACGGGTGGTGAGCCGCTGGTGCGGCGCAATATCATGGAATTCTTTCGTGCCATGTCGCGCCATTTGGGGGCGGGGCTTGATGAGATGACACTGACCACCAACGGCAGCCAGTTGGCGCGTTTCGCCGACGAACTGGCCGAATGCGGGGTCCGGCGGGTCAACGTTTCGCTTGATACGCTGGACAAGGACCGCTTTTCACAGATCACCCGCTGGGGCAGATTGCCGCAGGTGCTGGAGGGGATCGAGGCCGCGAAAGCGGCGGGCCTTCGCGTCAAGATCAACACGGTGGCGCTAAAAGGCTTTAATGAAGATGAGCTTTTCCCGCTGATAGATTGGTGTGCCGAACATGACCACGACCTGACCTTCATTGAGGTCATGCCGATGGGTGAGATGGGTGATGCGCAGCGGCTGGACCAGTATTGGGCGTTGTCGGAGCTGCGTGACCGGCTGGCCACGCGTTTTACGCTGACGCCTCTGGCCGAACGCACCGGGGGGCCGGCGCGCTATGTCCGCCTTGAAGAGAGCGGGCAAAAGGTCGGTTTCATCACGCCGCTGACCCATAATTTCTGCGAAAGCTGCAACCGTGTCCGGGTCACCTGCACGGGCGAGCTGTTCATGTGTCTTGGACAAGAAGACCGGGCGGATCTGCGTGCACCCCTGCGCGGCAGCGCAGAGGACGATGCGTTGCGCACCGCCATTCGCGAAGCGATTGCGCGCAAGCCTAAAGGTCATGATTTCGACTATTCCCGGCGACATGTGTCGGGCCGGGTCAGCCGCTATATGAGCCATACGGGCGGTTAGTAGCTGGCTCCGTCCACCGCCTGGCTGGCCAGCGCGCGCGGGTTGATTCCATCGAGGCAATTCACATTTACCGCCACCACATCGCTTCCATCGGGCCCCTTGCCAAAGGCATAGGCCTCGACTCCGCAGGTTGGGCAGAAGCGGTGGTGGATCTGCTGGCGATTGAACAGATACTCTGTCACCGGCCCGTCCTTGACCAGATGAAAGTCTTCCCTGGAAACAAAGGTCAGGACAAACCCCATCCGTTTGCAGCGTGAGCAATTGCATGTGAAGGTCCGTTCCAGATCGGCATCGACCTTATAGCTAATCGCACCGCACTGGCATCCTCCCGTGTAATGCTGACGGGTCATGGTCGCCTCCGCTTTCGACTCATGACCAAGGATGAGGCATGGTTGCCTTGGGACGCAAGTGGAAAATATTCACGGTTTGTTCCATTTGTGGTTGCCATTTCGGCCCGGATGCCTATCTGATGCACTTGGCGGAATCAGGACTGGCGCGATGGAACAAAAGTTCATCGAGGTTCGCGGCGCGCGCGAACATAATCTGAAGAACGTGGATATGGACATTCCGCGCGACAGGCTGGTGGTGATCACCGGGTTGTCGGGTTCGGGTAAATCGTCGCTCGCCTTTGATACCATCTATGCCGAGGGGCAGAGGCGTTATGTCGAAAGCCTGTCTGCCTATGCTCGGCAATTCCTCGACATGATGGGCAAGCCGGACGTGGACCATATTTCGGGCCTGTCTCCGGCGATTTCGATCGAGCAAAAGACCACCTCGAAAAACCCGCGCTCGACCGTCGGCACGGTGACCGAGATCTATGACTATCTGCGGCTGCTCTTTGCCCGCGCTGGCACGCCTTACAGTCCCGCGACCGGCCTGCCGATCGAGGCGCAGCAGGTTCAGGATATGGTGGACCGGGTGATGGAGATGCCCGAGGGTATGCGCGCCTATCTGTTGGCGCCCATCGTCCGAGATCGTAAGGGTGAGTATAAGAAAGAGTTTCTTGAGCTGCGCAAACAGGGCTTTCAGCGCGTAAAGGTGAACGGCCAGTTTTACGAGCTGGACGAGCCGCCGGTGCTGGACAAGAAATTTCGCCATAATATTGATGTGGTGGTTGACCGCGTCGTCGTGCGCGAGGGGATGGAGACCCGGCTTGCCGACAGTTTTCGTACCGCGCTGGATCTTGCGGACGGCATTGCCGTGCTTGAAACAGCCCCGGCGGAGGGGGAGCCGGAGCGGATTACCTTCAGCGAGAACTTCGCCTGCCCGGTCAGCGGCTTTACCATCCCTGAAATTGAGCCGCGGCTTTTCTCGTTCAACGCGCCTTTCGGGGCGTGCCCGGTCTGTGATGGGCTGGGGGTAGAGCTGTTTTTTGACGAGCGTCTGATTGTTCCCGATTCGGCGCTTTCGGTTGCGCAGGGGGCTGTTGCACCTTGGGCCAAGTCGAAATCGGCCTATCTGACCCAGACTATCAATGCGCTGGCCAAATTTTACGGGTTCGACAAGAAAACTGCCTGGAAAGATCTGCCCGAGGATGTGCGGCGGATGTTCCTGTACGGCTCTGGCACGGATGAGATCCCCTTCCGTTTTGACGATTCCGGCCGTGTTTATGAAGTAACGCGCCGGTTTGAGGGCGTAATCCCGAATATGGAACGTCGGCTGCGCGAAAGCGACTCGTCCTGGGTGCGCGAAGAGTTCGAGAAATATCAGAACAACCGTCCCTGCGGTTCCTGTAACGGCTATCGGCTGAAGCCCGAGGCGCTGGCCGTCAAGATCGCCGGCAGCCACATCGGCAAAGTCACCGAGCTGTCGATCAAAGAGGCGCTGGCCTGGGTGGAGGAAGCCCCCAACCACCTTACCAGGCAGAAAAACGAGATTGCTGCAGCCATTCTCAAGGAAATTCGTGAGCGTTTGGGTTTTCTGGTCAATGTCGGGCTTGATTACCTGACGCTCTCGCGCGCTGCTGGGACGTTGTCGGGTGGCGAAAGCCAGCGCATCCGGTTGGCCAGTCAGATCGGCTCGGGGCTGACGGGCGTGCTTTACGTGCTTGATGAGCCGTCAATCGGCCTGCATCAGCGCGACAATGACCGGTTGCTCGCGACGCTGAAGGGGCTGCGCGATCAGGGCAACTCGGTGCTGGTGGTCGAACATGACGAGGATGCGATTCGCCATGCCGATTATGTCTTTGACATTGGCCCGGGGGCAGGGGTGCATGGCGGACAGGTTGTCGCCAAGGGCACTCCGGCCGAGATTGCATCCGATCCCTCAAGCCTGACCGGGCAATATCTGTCCGGTGCCCGCCGGATCGAGGTCCCGGCTGAGCGCCGCAAGGGCAATGGCAAGGCGATTACCGTGGTCGGTGCCAGCGGCAACAATCTCAAGAATGTGACTGCCGAGTTCCCGCTTGGAAAGTTTGTCTGCGTGACCGGCGTTTCGGGTGGCGGCAAATCAACCCTGACTATCGAGACGCTGTTCAAAACTGCGAGCCTGCGACTGAATGGCGCACGCCAGACCCCCGCTCCCTGCGAGACGATCAAGGGGCTGGAGCAGCTGGACAAGGTGATCGACATCGACCAGCGCCCGATCGGACGCACGCCGCGTTCGAATCCCGCGACCTATACGGGCGCCTTTACCCCGATCCGCGACTGGTTCGCCGGTCTGCCCGAGGCCAAGGCGCGTGGCTACAAGCCCGGCCGGTTCAGCTTTAACGTCAAGGGTGGTCGCTGTGAGGCCTGCCAGGGCGATGGGGTTATCAAGATCGAGATGCACTTTTTGCCCGACGTCTATGTCACCTGCGAAACCTGCAAAGGCAAGCGCTACAATCGCGAGACACTGGAGGTGACCTTCAAGGGCAAATCCATCGCCGATGTGCTCGACATGACTGTTGAGGACGCGCAGGAGTTTTTCAAGGCCGTTCCCTCGATTCGCGAAAAGATGGATGCGCTGGTCGAGGTGGGGCTGGGCTATATCAAAGTCGGCCAGCAGGCGACGACCCTGTCGGGCGGCGAAGCGCAGCGGGTCAAACTGTCCAAAGAGCTGTCGCGGCGTGCCACCGGAAAGACGCTTTATATCCTCGACGAGCCGACGACGGGCCTGCATTTCGAGGACGTGCGCAAGCTGCTGGAAGTGCTGCACTCCTTGGTTGATCAGGGAAATACGGTGGTGGTGATCGAACATAACCTTGATGTGATCAAGACCGCCGACTGGATCATTGATATCGGGCCCGAGGGTGGTGATGGCGGCGGACGCATTGTCGCCACCGGGACTCCGGAAGAGGTGGCAGAGGTTCCTGAAAGCCACACTGGCCGCTATCTGGCCCCGATGCTTGAGGCGGCGCGCAGCCGCGCTGCGGAATGAGCGCCATCCTCTGGCAGCGTGTCGAAGGCGCGGGGTTGGCTCTTGCCGGGTTGCTGATCGCGGCTCAGGCCGCTCCGGGTTGGGGCTGGCTGATCTGGCTGGCGGTGCTGTTTGCGCCTGATCTTAGCATGGTGGGCTATCTGGCCGGGCCGCGGGCCGGGGCCGTGCTGTACAACCTGGGTCACCTATATGCCCTGGCCTTTCTTATGATGGTTCTGGGCGTGGCGCTGGGATCGACGGGGCTGATTGCAGGGGGCGGTCTGTGGCTTGCCCATATCGGACTGGATCGGGCGCTGGGGTATGGGCTGAAAGAGCCTTTAGGCTTTCGCAACACTCATCTCGGCCAGATCGGCCGAAAAGTTGAGTAAAACACCTTATAGTATCTTTTGACGCATTTCGCGTTTTTGCTGCCATGCGCGGGCCGTAAAGCCGGTGTGAAGCGGGGTCCTACCGTTGACCATATCCGCGACCGGGGATAAACGGACCCTAGCCAAACCCATCGCGGGGCGCCAGTCGGGTTCCTGCGAGTGAAAGGGAGCCCAATCCAGTGGAATATCTGCTGCAAGAATATCTGCCCATCCTGGTTTTTCTGGGAATGGCCTCGGCTCTTGCCATTGTCCTGATTCTGGCTGCCGCGATCATCGCCGTGCGCAATCCGGACCCGGAAAAGGTCAGCGCCTATGAATGCGGTTTCAACGCCTTTGACGACGCGCGGATGAAGTTCGACGTCCGCTTTTATCTGGTGTCGATCCTGTTCATCATCTTTGACCTCGAAGTGGCCTTCCTGTTCCCGTGGGCGGTCAGCTTTGCCAGCCTGTCGGATGTGGCCTTCTGGGGTATGATGCTTTTCCTGGGCGTTCTGACCGTGGGCTTTGCCTATGAATGGAAGAAAGGGGCGCTGGAATGGGCGTGATGACCGGAGCCAATACGGCCGGCGTCGATCGTGAATTCGCCACGGCCGAGCTGAACCGCGAGCTGCAGGACAAGGGCTTCCTGCTGACCACGACCGAGGACATCATCAACTGGGCCCGCAACGGCTCGCTGCACTGGATGACTTTTGGTCTGGCCTGCTGTGCAGTCGAGATGATGCAGACCTCGATGCCGCGCTATGACCTTGAACGGTTCGGGACCGCGCCGCGGGCTTCGCCGCGCCAGTCGGACCTGATGATCGTCGCGGGTACCCTGACCAACAAGATGGCCCCGGCTCTGCGCAAGGTTTATGACCAGATGCCCGAGCCGCGCTATGTCATTTCGATGGGCAGCTGTGCCAATGGCGGTGGCTATTACCATTATTCCTATTCGGTGGTGCGCGGCTGCGACCGTATCGTGCCGGTGGACATCTATGTTCCGGGCTGCCCTCCGACCGCCGAAGCGCTGCTTTACGGCATCCTGCAACTTCAGCGCCGCATCCGGCGTACCGGCACGCTGGTGAGGTGAGCCATGTCTCAAACCATCTCTGACGAAACGCTGCAGGAACTGGCCGAGCATATCTCGCTGCGCCGCGAAAGCGACGTGATCTCGACTGAGATTGCGTTTGGCGAACTGACAGTGAATGCGACGCTGTCGGGCGTGCTCGGGCTGATCGAATTTCTGCGCAACGATCCGAACTGCCGCTTTTCAACGCTGATCGACATTACTGCGGTCGACAACCCGGCACGTCCGGCGCGTTTCGACGTGGTCTACCACCTGCTGTCGATGTATCAGAACCAGCGCATTCGGGTGAAAGTTCAGGTGCGCGAGGATGAGCTGGTCCCGAGCCTGACCGGGGTTTTCCCCGGCGCCGGCTGGTATGAGCGCGAGGTCTTTGACCTGTTCGGCATCCTGTTCTCGGGCCATCCCGACCTGCGCCGGATCGTGACCGACTACGGCTTTCGTGGCTATCCGCTGCGCAAGGACTTCCCCACCACCGGCTATGTCGAGGTGCGCTGGAACGATCTTGAAAAGCGCGTGGTCTATGAGCCGGTGAATCTGGTTCAGGAATACCGCCAGTTCGACTTCCTGTCTCCGTGGGAAGGCGCGAAATACGTGCTTCCGGGTGACGAGAAGGCGCCGGAGGCAAAGAAGTGACCGCAGTCGCGCAGCAGGGGCTGCGCGCTCCGCATCGGATTTGAGGGCTGACCATGGACGGCGACATCCGCAAGAACAGCTATGACGACGGCTCGGTGGACGCCCTGACCGGCGAACAGAGCATTCGCAACTTCAACATCAACTTCGGTCCGCAGCACCCGGCCGCCCACGGCGTGCTGCGCATGGTGCTGGAGCTGGACGGCGAGGTCGTCGAGCGTGCCGACCCGCATATCGGCTTGCTGCATCGCGGCACCGAAAAGCTGATGGAGAGCCGCACCTATCTGCAGAACCTGCCCTATCTGGACCGGCTAGACTATGTTGCTCCGATGAATCAGGAGCATGCCTGGTGTCTGGCGATCGAGCGGCTGACCGGCACGGCGATTCCGCGCCGTGCAAGCCTGATCCGGGTGCTTTACTCGGAAATCGGTCGGATTCTGAACCACCTGATGGGCATCACCACCGGCGCAATGGACGTCGGCGCGCTGACCCCTCCGCTGTGGGGGTTCGAGGCGCGTGAAGAGCTGATGGTCTTTTACGAACGCGCCTGCGGCGCACGCCTGCACGCGGCCTATTTCCGGCCGGGCGGAGTGCATCAGGATCTGCCGCCCGATCTGCTCGATGATATCGAAGAATGGTGCGAGCGTTTCCCGAAGCTGGTCGATGACCTCGACACCCTGCTGACCGAGAACCGGATTTTCAAACAGCGCCTTGTCGATATCGGCATCGTGACCGAAGAGGACGCGCTGAACTGGGGCTACACCGGTGTCATGGTGCGCGGCTCGGGCCTTGCATGGGACCTGCGGCGCGCGCAGCCCTATGAATGCTACGACGAGTTCGACTTCCAGATCCCGGTTGGCAAGAACGGCGACTGCTATGATCGCTATCTGTGCCGCATGGCCGAGATGCGCGAATCGTGCAAAATCATGAAACAGGCAGTGCAAAAGCTGCGTGCTGAGCCGGTTGGGGACGTTCTTGCCCGTGGCAAGCTGACCCCACCGAAACGCGCCGACATGAAACGCGACATGGAAGCTCTGATCCACCACTTTAAGCTTTACACCGAGGGCTTCCGTGTCCCGGCGGGCGAGGTCTACGCCTCGGTCGAGGCGCCCAAGGGTGAATTCGGCGTCTATCTGGTGGCCGACGGCACCAACAAGCCGTGGCGAGCCAAACTGCGCGCGCCCGGTTTCGCGCATCTGCAGTCGATCGACTGGATGGCGCGCGGCCATATGCTGGCCGACGTTCCGGCGATCATCGCCACGCTCGACATCGTTTTCGGAGAGGTTGACCGCTGATGCTGCGCCGTCTGTCCCCCATCCAGCCTGACTCGTTCGAGTTCACGCCTGCGAACCTCGAATGGGCCCGTGCCCAGATGACCAAATACCCGGAAGGTCGCCAGCAATCGGCGATCATCCCGGTCCTGTGGCGCGCGCAAGAGCAAGAAGGTTGGCTAAGCCGTCCGGCCATCGAATATTGCGCCGACCTGCTGGGCATGCCCTATATCCGGGCGCTTGAGGTCGCGACCTTCTACTTTATGTTTCAGCTACAACCGGTTGGTTCGGTTGCCCATATTCAGGTTTGCGGCACCACCACCTGCATGATCTGCGGGGCCGAGGATCTGATCCGGGTCTGCAAGGAAAAGATTGCGGCCGAGCCGCACACGCTTTCCGCCGATGGCCGTTTCTCATGGGAAGAGGTCGAATGCCTTGGCGCCTGCACAAACGCGCCCATGGCTCAGATTGGCAAGGATTTCTACGAGGATCTGACGGCAGAGAAACTGGCCGAACTGATCGACCGTATCGCGGCTGGCGAGGTGCCGGTACCGGGGCCGCAGAACGGCCGCTTCTCGGCCGAACCTCTGGGCGGTCCGGTGGCGCTTGCCGATCTGAAGGGCGGCGAGGCTTATAACGGCAGCGTGGCGCGTGCGGTCCAGCTGGGCGAAACGATCAGGCGCATCGACGGGACCGAGGTTCCGCTCTCGACGCCTTGGCTTGCCGCGCGCAACGACGCCTGAAAGGAAAGAGGAGCAGTCGGGTCACGATGGAACGGGCAGAGTGCAACAGGAACTGCTGGATCTCGGCGGCAATCACCGGGGTCGTGGTGCTGTTGTTCACCTCGGGCCTTGGTGAGCTGCACTGGTTCGCCGGTCTGTTCCTTGGTCTCGTGACCTTTGCTCTGTTCGGTGCGCTGATGGTCTGGCTGGTTTGTCACGACCGGCCCGAACTGTTTGAGGATGGCCGCCAGGGAATGACCGGCACCGATTGGCAGCGCGCCGCCGCAGACAGTCAGCCGGAAAGGCTGGTCGTCAGTGGCTCACTTGGCCCAGAGTGCGATGATACCGGCGCGCAGATACCAATCGTCGCCGGTGCCTTGCCGGGGCAGGGGATTTCGGAGCAAGTGCTTGACCCTGTCAATGAATCGACAGCAACGGTGATCCCGGGTGACGAGCGCCGCGATGATCTGCGTCGGATCAAGGGTATCGGGCCCAAACTTTCGGACTGGCTGAACGCCAATGGCGTGACCCGCTATGAGCAGATCGCCGGTTGGGACAAGGCCCGGATTGCCGGATATGCCGAGCGGCTGGGCCGTATGGGCGGGCGGATCGAGGCTGACGACTGGGTTGGTCAGGCGCGACTTTTGGCGGCGGGGGGTGAGACCGAACACTCTCGCCGCGTCGATAAGGGCGAGGCCAGTTGATGGCGCGCCAAACAGGACATCAGACGTCGCAGGGGCCCGGTGCCGCTGCGGCGGATGCCCGGCAGATGCGTCTGGTCGCGGTGGTGATCGCCGTGACCATGGTGCTGTGGCTGGGGGTGCAATGGTTGGGCGGTCAGAGGGACTGGCCCGCGAAATACGCCTTTCTCGCCGATCTTGTGGCGATTGGGGCCTTGATCTGGTCGCTTTTGGTGACCTGGCGGATCTGGCGGCGGCGCAATGCGTCCTCGCAGGGACAAGGATGAGACGATGCTGAACGATCAGGACCGGATCTTTACGAATATCTATGGCATGGGCGACCGCAGCCTTGCCGGCGCGAAAAAGCGCGGCTGCTGGGACGGCACCGCCGCCATCATCGCCCGCGGGCGTGACAAGATCATTGATGAGGTCAAGGCCTCGGGTCTGCGCGGTCGCGGCGGCGCGGGCTTCCCGACCGGGATGAAATGGTCCTTTATGCCCAAAGAGTCGGACGGCCGTCCCTCTTATCTGGTCATCAACGCCGATGAATCCGAACCGGCGACCTGTAAGGACCGCGAAATCATGCGCCACGATCCGCACACGCTGATCGAGGGTGCGCTGATCGCGAGCTTCGCCATGGGCGCGAATACCGCCTATATCTACATCCGGGGCGAGTTCATCCGCGAACGCGAGGCGCTGCAGGCTGCGATCGACGAATGCTATGATGCGGGTCTGCTGGGCCGTAACGCCGCTGGTTCGGGCTGGGATTTCGACCTGTTCCTGCATCACGGCGCCGGTGCCTATATCTGTGGTGAGGAAACCGCGCTGCTTGAATCGCTGGAAGGCAAAAAGGGCATGCCGCGCATGAAGCCGCCGTTCCCTGCAGGGGCGGGGCTTTACGGTTGCCCGACCACGGTGAACAACGTCGAATCCATCGCGGTGGTGCCGACCATCCTGCGTCGCGGGCCCGAATGGTTTGCGGGCTTTGGCCGTCCGAACAACGCCGGGGTCAAGCTGTTCGGTCTGACCGGCCATATCAACGCGCCCTGCGTGGTCGAAGAGGCCATGTCGATCCCGATGCGTGAGCTGATCGAAAAGCATGGCGGTGGCGTGCGTGGCGGGTGGAAAAACCTCAAGGCGGTGATCCCCGGCGGCGCCTCTTGCCCGGTGCTGACCGCCGAGCAATGCGAAAACGCGATCATGGACTATGATGGCATGCGTGAGCTGCGCTCGTCCTTTGGCACGGCCTGCATGATCGTCATGGATCAGTCCACCGATGTGGTTAAGGCGATCTGGCGTCTGTCCAAGTTCTTCAAGCACGAAAGCTGCGGCCAGTGCACCCCCTGCCGCGAAGGCACCGGGTGGATGATGCGGGTGATGGAGCGTCTGGTTCGCGGCGAGGCAGAGATCGAAGAGATCGACATGCTTTTCGACGTGACCAAACAGGTCGAAGGCCACACCATCTGCGCGCTTGGCGACGCTGCCGCCTGGCCGATCCAGGGTCTTATCCGCAACTTCCGCGAAGAGATCGAGGATCGTATCAAGGCCAGGCGTACCGGCCGCATGGGCGCGATGGCGGCAGAGTAAGCGCATGTTCCGGGCTCCGCACCTCATGACAAAGCCGGCCCCCCTGGGGGAACGGCGGCGCATGTGCGGGTTGCTGGCCCATGCGATCACGCGGGTTTCAACCCAAACTGGCAAATCTTTCCGCCGGTCCCATGTTATGGCTGTAGGTCATAACGAGGAGGCTGCTGCCATGAAAAAAATCCTGCCCGTTGCATTGATTGCCGCGATGCTGTCGAGCCCTGCCGTGGCGCTTGAACCGCTGAGCCAGGAAAAATACATCAACGACCGCCTAATTGCGGCACGGATTGCCGACCGTATCCGCCGGACCTGTCCCAGCATCGACGGTCGCATCCTTTATGCCTATGGCGAGGCGCGCAAGCTTAAGCGCTATGCCGAGAAAAAGGGTTACTCACGCGCTCAGATCGACGCCTTTCTGGACAGCAAAGAGGATAAGAGGCGCATCTACGCCATTGCCGATGACTATCTGACCCGGAATGGCGCAAAGAAGAGCGAGCCTGAAACCTATTGCCGCATCGGTCGGCAAGAGATCGCGCGTAATACCATTATTGGCAGCCTTTTGGTGGCGAAATGATGAGCTGGATGAACCGCATAGGTCTGACCCTGATGGCGGCGGCAGCGGCGGCGATGATCGCGGCTGATGCCTTTGCAGGCGAGCCGTCGCAGCCTTTCGCCCCGACGGCCGAGAAGTTCTATCTGAAGTTTTCGGTTTTTGCGCCGGCCGATATCAGATGCGATGCGACCGGACCGGGTGTGCGGACCAAGGTCAGCCGCAGCGTCACGGGCGCGCCGCTTTTGCGCATCACCGGCAATGCCTCGGATGCACAGATCCAGTGCTGGCGCCCGGATGGCAGCCGCTATACGACCGATGTTAACCGCAAGGTAAGCTATAACGCCGCTGGCGCCGTATGGGCGACGGTGATGCTGCAGACCGGAGGCGATGCTGCAAGCGTCATGGTCGAGCGTGATGGCGAACAGGACAGATTGGTGCCGACGATCTATTCCGGGGCCTTCGTAAAGGTGCGGGAATGACGGCGCTCAGGACAACTAGGCCAGCCTTCGGCCAGCAATTGCATCGCATGGAACCTGACGGAGATCGGTCCGGCATGGTTTCCCGTCGCGAGGGATAAGGGAAGACAAGATGGCGGATCTTCGCAAGATCAAGATCGACGACAAGATTATCGAGGTCGATCCCAACATGACCCTGATCCAGGCCTGTGAACTGGCCGGAGTCGAGGTGCCGCGTTTCTGCTATCATGAGCGGTTGTCGATCGCCGGCAACTGCCGCATGTGCCTTGTCGAGGTCGTGGGCGGCCCGCCCAAGCCCGCCGCCTCTTGCGCGATGCAGGTCAAGGACCTGCGTCCCGGTCCCGACGGCGCGCCGTCCGAGATCCGCACCAACTCGCCCATGGTCAAGAAGGCGCGCGAGGGGGTGATGGAGTTCCTGCTCATCAACCACCCGCTTGACTGTCCGATCTGCGACCAGGGTGGCGAATGCGACCTGCAGGATCAGGCGATGGCCTATGGGATCGACTTCAGCCGCTATCGCGAGCCAAAACGCGCCAGCGAGGACCTGAACCTTGGTCCGCTGGTTGAAACCCATATGACACGCTGTATCAGCTGCACCCGCTGCGTGCGCTTTACCACCGAGGTCGCGGGCATCACCCAGATGGGTCAGACCGGCCGTGGTGAGGATTCCGAGATCACCAGCTATCTGAACCAGACGCTGGAATCGAACATGCAGGGCAATATCATCGACCTTTGCCCTGTCGGTGCGCTGGTAAGCAAGCCCTATGCCTTTACTGCCCGTCCGTGGGAACTGACCAAGACTGAATCGATCGACGTCATGGACGCGCTGGGGTCAAACATCCGCGTTGATACCAAGGGCCGCGAAGTGATGCGCATCCTGCCACGCAACCATGATGGCGTGAACGAGGAGTGGATCAGCGACAAGACCCGTTTCGTCTGGGACGGTCTGCGCCGCCAGCGTCTCGACAAGCCCTATATCCGCGAAAACGGCCGGCTGCGTCCGGCAAGCTGGCCCGAGGCGCTTGAGGCAGCTGCGCGTGCCATGCAGGGCCGCAAGGTGACGGGCCTGATCGGCGATCTGGTCCCGGTCGAGGCGGCCTTCAGCCTTAAGCAACTGGTCGAGGGGCTGGGCGGTCAGGTGGAATGCCGCACTGACGGCGCGCGCCTGCCGATCGGCAATCGTTCAGCCTATGTCGGCACGGCGCGGATCGGGGATATCGACAGCGCCAAGCGCATTCTGCTGATCGGCACCAACCCGCGCGAAGAGGCTCCGGTCCTGAACGCCCGCATCCGCAAGGCGTGGACGCAGGGCGCTCAGATCGCGCTGATCGGCGAGCCGGTCGATCTGACCTATGAATACCATCACTTTGGCAATGATCGCGCCGCGCTGGCCAAGCTGCAGGACGAGGATCTGTCGAACAAGGATGGCACCCCGGGTATCGTCATCGTCGGGCAGGGTGCCCTGCGCGAAGCCGATGGAGAGGCTGTGCTGGCCCATGCCATGCGCATCTGCGAGCAAGGCGACTGCAGGCTTCTGGTGCTGCATACGGCGGCAAGCCGCGTTGGCGCCATGGATGTCGGTGCGGTGACCGAGGGCGGGCTGATCGCCGCCATTGAGGGGGCCGAGGTGATCTATAACCTCGGTGCGGATGAGGTCGATATCGCCCCCGGTCCTTTCGTGATCTATCAGGGCAGTCATGGTGATCGTGGCGCGCATCGCGCCGATATCATTCTGCCCGGCGCCTGCTATACCGAGGAAAACGGCCTGTTCGTAAACACCGAAGGCCGGCCGCAACTCGCGATGCGCGCCAATTTTGCGCCGGGTGAGGGCAAAGAGAACTGGGCGATCCTGCGGGCACTTTCGGCTGAACTGGGCAAGACCCAGCCTTGGGACAGTCTTGCCGGCCTGCGTCGCAAGCTGATCGAGGCCGTGCCGCATCTTGCCCAGATCGATCAGGTGCCGCAGAACGAATGGCAGCCGCTTGATCGCTTTGATCTGGGGCAGGCAAGCTTCCGCTATGCGATCAAGGACTTTTATCTGACCAACCCGATCGCGCGTTCGTCGCCGTTGATGGGCGAGCTTTCGGCAATGGCCGCGGCCCGCAGGGCTCCGGCTCTGGCGGCGGAGTAACGCGATGCGACCCCGCCTTGCATTGCTGCTCATCGGTATCGGCGCGCTTGGCCTGCTGGCGGCCTGCAGCGAGGATACGGGTGCCGCGCGTCCGCAGCCCAAGCCGCCCGAACTGGGCGTGGCTGTGCTGCAAAGCGATGCGGGATCGCCCAACAAAAAGGTCCTGACCCGGGGCCGGATCTCGACCAAATCGGGAGAGATCCTGATTCTCGAACCCGACGGGTCAGTGACCGAAATGGCGCTGGACAGCCCCGAGGGGCGTAACGCCTTTGCTGTGAGCGAGGCCGATCTTCTGGCGCTGAATGCAAACCTGGAGCTGGACCTGTCTGGTCTGCCGGATATGGGGCCGGTCAAGCCGCGCGAACCGACGGCGCAGGAAAAGGCACTGGCCGATTTTGCTGCGCGGACCCGTCCGCTGCGGCTGAATCTGCCTGCGACATTCGAGGCTGATCCCAAGGATTATCAGGGTGCGCAGGTCGCAACGCTTGGAAACGGGCGCAAGGGTGAAGACAGTCTGGTCGAAGTGACCGCAAACCTTCGCCCCGGGGTGGACGGCGGCACCGCCTTCGCCTATGCCACATGCGCGCTGGCCAGCTGGGCCGAGGCGAAAGGGACGCTCTATGCCCGCCACATTCGCACGCTCCGGGACAAGCGCAACGGCAAGATGGTCGTCGGCTCGGTGTTCACCCTTTCCGAGAAAAAACCGATGGGCCTGACGGTGATGACAACGAAAGAGACCTTGCAGGAATGCAAGGCACGCGGCATTCCCGCGGCGTGATGAGAGGGACGAAAGATCATGGCTGAATTCTGGGCCTCGCCCTACGGTTTCGCACTCAGCCTGCTCTTGCAGGGTCTGGCGGTCATCGCCTTTGTCATGGGTTCGCTGATCTTCATGGTCTATGGCGACCGCAAGATCTGGGCGGCTGTTCAGATGCGCCGCGGCCCGAACGTCGTTGGCCCCTGGGGTCTGTTGCAGACCTTTGCCGACGCGATGAAATATGTCTTCAAGGAAATCGTCGTCCCGGCCGGTGCCGACAAGTTCGTCTATTTCCTGGCGCCGTTTCTGTCGATGATGCTGGCGCTGTTTGCCTTTGTCGTCATCCCGTTCGATGATGGCTGGGTGATGGCGAATATCAACGTCGGCATCCTGTTCATCTTTGCCGCCTCCTCGCTTGAGGTCTATGGCGTTATCATGGGCGGCTGGGCCTCGAACTCGAAATACCCGTTCCTTGCTTCGCTGCGGTCTGCGGCACAGATGATCTCGTATGAGGTGTCGCTGGGTCTGATCATCATCGGCGTCATCATTTCGACCGGCTCGATGAACCTGACCGCCATCGTTGAGGCGCAGCGCGGCGATTACGGCCTGCTGAACTGGTACTGGCTGCCGCACCTGCCGATGGTCGTGCTGTTCTTTGTCAGTGCGCTTGCCGAATGCAACCGCCCGCCCTTCGACCTCGTCGAGGCGGAATCGGAGCTGGTCGCGGGCTTCATGACTGAATATTCGTCGACGCCCTATCTGCTGTTCATGGCCGGTGAATACATCGCCATGTATCTGATGTGTGCGCTGCTTTCGCTGTTGTTCTTTGGCGGCTGGCTGTCGCCGGTGCCCTTTATCGCCGACGGCTGGTGGTGGATGGTCATCAAGATGTGGTTCTGGTTCTATATGTTCGCCATGGTCAAGGCGATCGTGCCCCGGTACCGCTATGACCAGCTGATGCGGATCGGCTGGAAGGTGTTCCTGCCCCTGTCGCTGGGCTGGGTGGTGCTGGTGGCGATCCTGTCGCGCTATGAAGTTCTGGGCGGTTTCTGGGCCCGCTTCACGGTCGGAGGGTAGGCCATGTATGCCAACAAGCTAGCCGAGGCATTCGCCAAAGCCAGTGAGACCGACAAGGTGGAACTGGCACATTTCCTCGCCAACAATCTGGACAGTGCAGAGCAGGCGAAAAGCAGTGCCCGTGTCCGGGAATATGTCGCCGCGTTCGACCGTTTCGCGGCTCCCAGGGAAGGGGAGCAGTTCTGATGGCCTTTGATTTCGCCCGTGCCACCAAATATTTCCTCATGTGGGATTTCATCAAAGGCTTTGGCCTTGGGATGCGTTACTTTGTTTCGCCCAAGCCGACGCTGAACTATCCCCACGAAAAGGGCCCGCTGTCACCGCGTTTCCGGGGCGAGCACGCGCTGCGTCGCTACCCGAACGGTGAAGAGCGCTGCATCGCCTGCAAACTGTGCGAAGCGATCTGCCCGGCGCAGGCCATCACCATTGATGCCGAGCCGCGTGAAGATGGTTCGCGCCGCACCACGCGCTATGACATCGACATGACCAAATGCATCTACTGCGGCTTTTGCCAGGAGGCTTGCCCGGTTGATGCCATCGTCGAGGGGCCGAACTTCGAATACGCGACCGAGACCCGCGAAGAGCTGTTCTACGACAAGCAAAAGCTGCTTGCGAACGGTGAACGCTGGGAGGCCGAAATCGCCCGCAACCTGCAACTGGATGCGCCCTACAGATGACCGACGCTTTCGCCCGGCTTTTCGCGCAGATGATGGCTTCGGGCCAGGAGATGGCGCGCGCCATCAATCCTGCGCTTGAACATCTCGACATGCGCAGCCTTGAAAAGCTGGTGCCGACGATTCCTGCCGACATGCTGGAAATGTGGTTCGGCAAGACTTTCAACCGCGAGGGGCTGGACGCCAAGACGCGCCTGCTTCTCACCATAGGCGCGATCACCGTTCAGGGTGCGCTGGCCGAGCCGCAGCTGCGCATGACCATCCGTCAGGCGCTTGCGGCCGGTGCCACGAAACGCGAGATCGCCGAGACGATCTTTCAGATGAGCATGTTCGGCGGGCTGCCTGCGATGCAGAAGGCGCTTGAAGTTGCCCAGAGCGTCTATGCCGAGGAGGACGAGGAATGATGACCTTCGCTTTCTACCTGTTCGCCATCAGTGTCTGCGTTGCGGGCTTCATGGTGGTGATCGGCCGTAACCCGGTGCATTCGGTGTTGTGGCTTATCCTTGCTTTCCTTGCTTCGGCGGGCCTCTTTGTGCTGCAAGGCGCGGAATTCGTGGCCATGCTGCTGGTCGTCGTCTATGTCGGCGCGGTGGCGGTGCTGTTCCTGTTCGTGGTGATGATGCTCGATATCGACTTTGCCGCGCTCAAGGGCGAGCTGGCGCGTTATCTGCCGCTTGCACTGGTGATCGGCGTCGTGCTTTTGGCGCAGTTGGGCATTGCCTTTTCGGGCTGGGTGCCTTCGGAAGGCGCCGAGGCGCTGCGCGCTGCGCCTGTGGACCCGACGGTTCAGAACACCTATGGGCTGGGCCTCGTGATCTATGACCGCTATGTGCTGATGTTCCAGCTTGCCGGTCTGGTGCTGCTGGTCGCGATGATCGGGGCGATCGTGCTGACCATGCGTCACCGCAAGGACGTCAAGCGTCAGAACGTGCTTGAGCAGATGTGGCGCGACCCGGCCAAGACACTGGAGCTGAAGGATGTGAAGCCGGGGCAGGGCCTCTGAAGCGCCCTTAGGGCCACCTAGCCAATTCGGGCCGCCTGCGCGGCCCATACAGCGAACGGATATTCAACGGGTGAACGACCCGGAGGGACCAGGACGATGATCGGATTGACTCATTATCTTGTTGTGGGGGCGATACTTTTCGTCACCGGCATTTTCGGGATCTTTGTGAACCGAAAGAACGTCATCGTCATCCTGATGTCGATCGAGCTGATGCTTCTGGCGGTAAACATCAATTTTGTCGCATTTTCGACCCATCTGGGCGACCTGGCTGGTCAGGTCTTTACGATGTTCGTGCTGACCGTGGCCGCTGCCGAGGCTGCCATCGGTCTGGCGATCCTGGTCGTCTTCTTCCGCAACCGCGGCACCATCGCGGTGGAAGATGTTAACGTGATGAAGGGATAAGCGGTCATGGAAAAGTTTGTCCTCTTCGCGCCCCTCGTCGGGTCGCTGATCGCCGGTCTTGGCTGGCGCGCGATCGGCGAAAAGGCCGCGCAATACCTGACCACAGGGCTGCTGTTCCTTGTCTGCTTTGCCAGCTGGTACCTGTTCCTGTCGTTTGACGGGGTGGTACGCCATATCCCGGTGCTCGACTGGGTGGTGACCGGCGATTTCCACGCCGAATGGGCCATCCGCCTCGACCGGCTGACCGCGATCATGCTGATCGTGGTGACCACGGTTTCGGCGCTCGTCCATACCTACTCGCTGGGCTATATGGCCCATGACGACAACTGGACGCATGACGAGCATTACAAAGCGCGTTTCTTCGCCTATCTGTCCTTCTTTACCTTCGCCATGCTGATGCTGGTGACGGCCGACAACCTGTTGCAGATGTTCTTTGGCTGGGAGGGCGTTGGCGTCGCCTCCTACCTGCTCATCGGCTTTTACTATAAAAAGGCCAGCGCGAATGCGGCGGCGATGAAGGCTTTCATCGTCAACCGTGTCGGCGACTTTGGCTTCCTGCTTGGGATCTTTGGCATCTATTGGCTGACCGACTCGGTTCAGTTCGATGCGATCTTTGCCCGGGTGCCCGAACTTGCGCAGACCAGCCTGCATTTCCTGTGGCGTGACTGGAACGCGGCGAACCTGCTGGGCTTCCTGCTCTTTATCGGCGCAATGGGGAAATCGGCACAGCTGCTGCTGCACACCTGGCTGCCCGACGCGATGGAAGGTCCGACCCCGGTTTCGGCCCTGATCCACGCTGCGACCATGGTGACCGCCGGGGTGTTCCTTGTCTGCCGTATGTCGCCGCTTTACGAATTTGCGCCTGATGCGAAGAACTTCATCGTCATCATCGGTGCGACCACGGCTTTCTTTGCTGCGACCGTCGGTCTGGTCCAGAACGACATCAAGCGCGTCATCGCCTATTCGACCTGTTCGCAGCTGGGTTATATGTTCGTGGCAGCCGGTGTCGGCGTCTATTCGGCGGCGATGTTCCACCTGCTGACCCACGCCTTCTTCAAAGCGATGCTGTTCCTTGGCGCCGGTTCGGTGATCCACGCCATGCACCATGAACAGGATATGCGGAATTATGGCGGGCTGCGGAAAAAGATTCCGCTGACCTTCTGGGCGATGATGATCGGTACCTTTGCCATCACCGGCGTCGGGATTCCGCTGACCCATATCGGCTTTGCTGGTTTCCTGTCGAAGGACGCGATCATCGAAAGCGCCTGGGCGGGCAGCAGCTATGCCTTCTGGATGCTGGTCATCGCGGCCTGCTTCACCAGCTTCTACAGCTGGCGGCTGATCTTCCTGACCTTCTACGGCAAGCCGCGCGGCGATCATCATGCCCATGACCATGCGCATGAAAGCCCGCCTGTGATGACCATTCCGCTGGGCGTTCTGGCGATTGGTGCGATCTTTGCCGGTATGGTCTGGTATGGTCCGTTCTTTGGCGACCATCACAAGGTGACGGAGTATTTCCACATCGCCGGCTCGCATGAAACGGCTGAGGGCGAGGGTGGGGAACACGCGACCGCCGAAGCGCCGGCTGAGCCTGCTGTCGCCGATGCTGCCGAGGGTGAGGCTGCGGCCGAGACCGCTCATGCTGCGATCGAAGCTCCGGTTGGTGGTGCGATCTATATGCATCCTGACAACCACACCATGGATGAGGCGCACAATGCCCCGGCCTGGGTCAAGGTTTCGCCCTTTATCGCCATGGTGATCGGACTGTTCACGGCCTGGATGTTCTACATCGTCAATCCGTCGCTGCCTCGGCGGCTGGCGGCCCAGCAGCCGGCGCTGTATCAGTTCCTGCTGAACAAGTGGTACTTCGACGAGATCTACGACTTCATCTTTGTCCGGCCGACGAAATGGCTTGGCCGACTGCTGTGGAAGGGTGGCGATGGCGCCGTAATTGACGGCACGATCAACGGCCTGGCCCTGGGTTTGATCCCGCGGCTGACCCGTGCGGCGGTCCGGGTGCAATCGGGCTATCTGTTCCACTACGCCTTCGCGATGGTTCTGGGCATCGTGGGCTTGCTGATCTGGGTGATGATGCGGGGCGCGCACTGACATGACGAACCTTCTTTC